>Ga0183260_10000023_pt1 | contig 90467 bp, 94 predicted proteins | sample AntDrymUQ4972206_2_FD_129768 | JGI IMG/M metagenome (GOLD analysis project Ga0183260, IMG submission 129768) | Polar desert sand microbial communities from Dry Valleys, Antarctica - metaG UQ497 (22.06) (version 2) (version 2) | ecosystem: Environmental > Terrestrial > Soil > Desert | place...
CAGCCGCTGACCGCCCGCCCGGCCCACGCGTAGATACACGCCTCCGCGACGCCACGCGCCCAAAGACCCTGCTCAGCCCACGTTTCCGTGCCTACCGCCAACCATCAGCTGCGGAAGTCGGGACCGGGCGGGGTCGAAATTCGGGGCCGACCTCACCGAGAAGATCGCGGGGCTCGGCAACGACAGCCTCACCGGCGGCACCGGCGTCGACTTCTCGTCGGCCGGGCCCGGCGACGACCGGATCGTGGCCGAGACGGGTGAGCGGGTCGACGTCGGTGCCGGCACCGACCGTTGCTCGATCAGCGCGGCGACGACGTGCCCGCCCCGCCTGTCCTGAGCTGACGCCCCGACGGGCGCCCCGGGGTCGATTCGCGTCGGCCCCGGGGCGCCCGACGGCACCCCGTGCGCGGAAACACAGCCACTACCCCGAGGCGCAGGCGGGGATCTGCAGGCCGCTACTGACGCCCGCGATCACCACCGACGCCGCCACTTCGGTGCCGGCTTGGGTGCAGCGGACGGCGAACACGGCGTTGCCGGTGGCGTCGGTGGCCACCGCCGCCGAATCGACCGCCAGCCCGGCGCCCGGCACGAGCTGTACCGGGACATTCGGGCGGCTCACCGTCCGCAGGACACCCTCGGCGTCGACGCCGCCGGTCGTCAGCGTGACCGTCAACGTGGCCGGCTGGCCCTGTACCGGCGGGTCGGGGTTGATGGAGGCGACGATGTTGTCGGTGCCATAGCGGCCCACGGACAGCCCGACGTTCTTGGTCTCGGTGGCGGTGAGGAAGAAGACGGTAGCTTCGAGGGCGGTGAGGTCTGGCGGGCGCCAGGCCCGCACCCGGTACCGCCCGCCGTTGATCTCCCCGAGCAACCACTGCCCGGAGGCGTCGGTCAGCACCGTCGCCCGGGTGACGCTGTCACCGAGGAACCGCTCGACGCGCACCGTCGCCCCTGGCACCGGTCCCTCGGGCCCGACGACGGCACCGACCAGTTGGGCGCTCCCCGGGCCGATCTCAGCCGAGAGGGTCGTGACCGTGCGGGGCTTGGGCAGCGCCGACGAGGAGGTGGTGGCGGGCACGGTCGACGCCGGGCTCTCGACGGCGCGCTTCGGCACCGTCGTGGTCGGGCTGCGTTCGATCCCGCGTTCGCTGACCCGGACACCGACCACCACGAGAACGGCCGCCACCACGCCGAACGCGCAAAGGACAGGTAGCCGGCGGCGACGCCGGCGCACCGGTCTCAGACGAGGGGCAGGGCCTCTACCCGCGCCGGAGCGGAGCCCCCCTCCCAGACGACGGTGACTTCGGCGGGCGGCGACACGGCCCGCCCAACGTAGGCGAGCGCGACCGGTGCCTGGCGGTCGAGCGACTCGGCCACGCTGGTCAGCTCGCCGGCGTCCTTGTTCTCGAACCGCACCTTGGCTCCCGACGGCGGCACCACTTCGCTCATGACCACCAGGCCGCGCAGTCGCCGGGGCACGTTGCCACCGCGAGAGTCGATGCGGGCGACCAGCTCCTGGCCGGTGTAGCAGCCCTTGGTGAAGCTGACCGACTGCTCCACCACGCCGGCCTCGGCCGGGATCGTCCGCTCGTCGAGCTCCCGCCCCATCGCCGGTATCCCGGCTTCGATCCGCACCGCCTCATAGGCGTCCAGAGCGCACGCGCGCACGTCGGGCGGAGCCATAGGAGCCTCGCCGAGAAGGTCGACACCGGGTAGTCCGGGCCAGTCGGCGACCGTCGTCATCCCTGCGCCGCCGGTCGCGACATCGTGCGCCTTCGGGCCCCGGACGGCCACGCACCGCCAGGCGAGGGGCTCGACGTCGCACTTCACCCGGAGCCTGAAACGCAGGAGGCGCTCGATCACGGCGTCCCCCCACCCGCCGTCGGTGTCGAGCACGAACGCGTCGTCGGCCTCCCGGGTCACCCGCAGAAGGGCCACGACCTTGCCCTGCGGCTGGAGGAGGAAGGACCACGCCGAACCGCCGGCGGCCAGGTTCACGTCCTGGGACAGCTGGCCCTGGAGGAAGCTGAAGGCGTCGGGGCCGGCGACCCGCACGACGTCGCGCGGCAGCTCGACGGCGCCCGCCTCCCGCCGGAGGGCCCGGTAGTCGGCGCCGAGGTCGGACCCGGTCACGGTGAGGCCACCTGTACGCCGGCGGCCACCGCCCGCATGCGGCGCGCCGCCGGCACGGCGGCGAGGAGGGCGGCGGCCTTGTTTCGGCACTCCTCGTCCTCGGCATCGGGGTCGCTGTCGGCGACGATGCCGGCGCCCGCCTGCACCGACGCCCGGCCGTCCGGGGACACCAGCATGGTGCGGATCGTGATGGCGGTGTCGAGGTTCCCGGAGAAGTCGAAGTACCCCACCACGCCGGCGTACGGGCCGCGCTTGGTGGGCTCCAGGGCGTCGATGATCTCCATGGCCCGTACCTTGGGTGCGCCCGAGACGGTGCCCGCCGGAAGGGTAGCCCGCAATACGTCGATGGGTCCCCTGCCGTCGACGAGCGTGCCCGAGACCTGCGAGGTCAGGTGCATCACGTGGCTGTAACGCTCGAGGGTCATCATCTCGTCGACCACCTCGGTACCGAACCGCACGACCCGGCCCACGTCGTTGCGGGCCAGGTCGACGAGCATGACGTGTTCGGCGACCTCCTTGGGGTGCTCGGACAGCTCGCCGGCCAGGCGACGGTCCTCCTCGTCGGTGCGTCCCCGGCGCCGGGTGCCGGCGATAGGACGGGAGACGACCCGTTGGTCCCGCAGCTGCACCATCGGCTCGGGCGACGACCCCACGACGGTCACCGCCGGATGGCGGAGGAAGTACATGTACGGGCTCGGGTTGACCTGGCGGAGCACCCGGTAGACGTCGAACGGGTCGGCTCCGAGGTCGAGGTCGAAGCGCTGGGAGAGCACGACCTGGAAGATGTCGCCGGCCAGGATGTGCTCCTTCGCCGCGGCGACCGAATCGCAGTAGGCGCGGGTGCCGACGGTGGAGCGGACCTCGGGGAGGGGGTCGTCGGGCGAGGGCGGAGACACGGCCACGTACGGCAGCGGCCGGCCCAGGTCGGCGGTCAGTTCGACGACATGGACCCCCGCCAGGTCGTAGGCGGCGTCGAGCTCGGCCGGGGCGGCTCCCGGAGGTACGACCACGTTGTCGATCAGGTACACCCGCTGGCGCCAGTGGTCGAACGCGGCCAGCTGGCCGATGACCGACAGGACAGCATCGGGATGACCCTGGTCATCGGGCGGCACGTCGGGAAGGCGCTCGACCTCGCGAACCACGTCGTAGCCCACGTACCCGACCACGCCTCCGTGCAGGGGGGGTAGCTCGGGCAACGCCGGAGACCGGTGGGCGGCGAGTAGCCCCTCGACCGCCGCCAGCACGCCGCGGTCGGTGGGGACGCCGTCGGGCAGCCGTCCGTCGACCTCGATCCGCCCGTTCGACGCCACCAGGACGGTCGATGGCTCCCGCCCGGCGAAGGAGAACCGACCCCAGCGGTCGCCGTGCTCGACCGACTCGAGCAGGAACCCGGGGCCCGACCCGGCGAGCTTCAGGTAGGCCGACACCGGGGTCTCGAGGTCGGCCACCAGCTCCCGCCACACCGGGACCACGGTGTGGTCGCGCGCCAGGCGGTGGAAATCGTCCCTAGCCGGCTTCAGCACGATGCCTGTCTGGCGCTTCGCCGCCCCGGGCGGGGCCCCATTCCTGCCCTTCGCCGAACGCCCGGTAGAAACACGTCCGTTCGCCGGTGTGGCAGGCGCCCCGACCTTCCTGCTCGACCACGACCAGGAGCGCGTCGGCATCACAGTCGTAGTAGGCCTCGCGCACCCACTGGCGGTCGCCCGACGTATCCCCCTTGCACCACAGCTCCCTGCGTGACCGGCTCCAGAACCAGGTCCGGCCGGTCTCGAGAGTGCGCCGCAACGACTCCTCGTTCATCCACGCCAGCATCAGGACCTGCCCACTGCCATGGTCCTGGACGATGGCAGGGAGCAGCCCCCTGTCGTCGAACGCGAGCGCGGAGACCTCGGCGTCGGAGACGGCGATGGGGGTGGCTGTCGGCACACCCGCATGGTAGGCGGCTCTGTTCCTCAGGAAGGACGGACGGTGACGCCCCGGGCGGCCAGGTACTGCTTCGCCTCGCGGACGGTGTGCTCGGCGAAATGGAAGATCGAAGCGGCGAGCACGGCGTCGGCCCCGCCCCCGAGTGCGCCCTCAGCCAGGTGCTCGAGCGTCCCCACTCCCCCGCTGGCGATGACGGGCACCCCGACGGCTGAGGTGACGGCGCGCGTCAGTTCGAGGTCGTAGCCGTCACCCGTGCCGTCGCGGTCCATCGACGTGAGCAGGATCTCTCCGGCGCCAAGCCGCTCGCTCTCCACCGCCCATTCGACGGCGTCGAGACCCGTCGAACGCCGCCCTCCGTGGGTGAACACCTCGAAACCAGCCGCCGCCCGGCGGGCGTCGATGGCCACGACCACGCACTGGGCCCCGAACTCCCGGGCCAGCTCGCTCACCACCTCGGGGCGGGCGACGGCCGCGGTGTTGACCCCAACCTTGTCGGCACCGGCCCGCAGCAAGCGGCGGGCATCGTCGGGGGTGCGGACGCCGCCGCCGACGGTGAAGGGGATGAACACCTGCTCGGCGGTCCGCCGGGCGACGTCGACCATGGTGTCGCGGGCGTCGGAGGACGCGGTGATGTCGAGGAACACCAGCTCGTCGGCGCCCTCGGCGTCGTAGCGACCGGCCAGCTCCACGGGGTCGCCCGCGTCGACCAGACCCTCGAACCGAACCCCCTTCACCACCCGCCCGGCGTCGACGTCGAGACAGGGGATCACCCGGACGCTTCGCACGCGGCCACCGCCTCCTCCACGGTGAAGACCCCGTCGTGCAGGGCCTTGCCGACGATGGCTCCCGCCAGGCGCCGTCCGCCCGCCTCGAGGCTCGCCAGGGCCTCCAGGTCGGGTAGCGACCCCACGCCGCCGGACGCCACGACCTCGGTTTCGGTGGTCTCGAGCGTCGTGGCGAACAACTCGAGGTCGGGCCCGGCGAGGGTGCCGTCCCGGCCGATCTCGGTCACGATCACCGCGGCCACGCCGGCTCCGTCGAGCGCACCGAGCACGTCGGCCAGCCGGTGCCCCGAGGCTTGCGTCCAGCCCCGCACCGCCACCTCGCCGTCGCGCACGTCGAGGCCCACCGCCACCGGGTGCTCGGCGGCCAGCTCCCGGACGAGGGCGGGGTTCTCGACCGCGGCCGTCCCCAGCACGACCCGCGTGACGCCCACCGCCCACAGGGCCTCGGCCGTCGCCTGGTCGCGCACCCCTCCTCCGACCTGGACGGCGACCCCGGGGCTTACGGCCCCGGTGATGGCCGCCACCACGTCACGGTTCTCGGGCGTGCCGGTGCGGGCGGCGTCGAGGTCGACCACGTGGAGCCAGTGGGCCCCGGCGGCCGCGAAGGTGCGGGCCACGGTGACAGGGTTGACGCCGTAGGCCGTCTCACGGCCGTAGTCGCCCTGATAGAGACGCACGCACCGGCCCGCCCGGAGGTCGATGGCCGGGTAGAGGTCCACCCTCTCCGCGGATCAGCCCGGGCCGCCGGCGGCGGCCACGAAGTTGGCCATGAGGCGGAGGCCGGCCGCACCGGACTTCTCGGGGTGGAACTGGGTGGCCCACAGCGTGCCCCGCTGCACGGCGGCCACGACCGGCCCCCCGTAGTCGCAGGTGGCTACCACCTCGGGTGTGGGGTCGGGGGCGAACGAGTGGACGAAGTAGACCCAAGCGCCGTCGTCGAGGCCGGCGAGTACCGGTGAGTCGGCTTCGACCGCGTCGAGGCGGTTCCACTGCATCTGCGGCCGCTTCACCCCGTCGGGCAACCGGTGCACGCCGGCCGCCAGGACGCCCATACCCGGGGTCGACGGGTCCTCCTCGGATCCCTCGTAGAGAAGCTGCATGCCGATGCAGATCCCGAGGAAGGGAACACTGCGGTCGATGGCTTCGCGGGCCGGCCCTTCCAGGCCGGCTTCCCGCAGGGCCTCCATGCACCGCCCGAACGCACCCACGCCGGGCAGCACGACGCCGTCGGCCGCCGCCACCTCGTCGGGATCGGCGGTCAGGCGGGCCTCGGCCCCCACCTTCTCCAGCGCCTTCTGCGCCGACCGCAGATTGCCGATCCCGTAATCGAGCACCGCGATCACAGCCGGCCCTTCGTCGAGGGGACGCCCGTGCCGTCGATGCGAACCGCGTCGCGCAGAGCCCGGGCCACGCCCTTGAACGAGGCCTCGAGAATGTGGTGGGGGTTCTTGCCGCTGCGCATCCGGAGGTGCAGCGTGAGGGAGGCGCTGGTGGCGAAGGCCCGCCAGAACTCCTCGGCCAGCTGTGGCTCGAACGGCGGCGTGCCGAGGGCCTCGCCCCCGGGCTCGACCTCGTAGTGGAGGAACGCCCGGCCCGAGAGGTCGAGCGCCACCTCGATCAGGGCCTCGTCGAGGGGCAGGGCGATCGAGGCGAAGCGGCGGACCCCGGCCTTGTCACCGACCGCCTCGGCCAGGCACTCCCCCAAGGCGATGCCCACGTCCTCGACGGTGTGGTGGGCATCGACGTCCAGGTCTCCTTCGGCCTTCAGCACCAGGTCGAAGCCGCCGTGCTTGGCGAGCTGGGCGATCATGTGGTCGAAGAACGGGAGCCCGGTGGCGACGTCGGCCTTGCCGGTGCCGTCGAGGTCGAGGTCGATGTTGATCGAGGTCTCCTTGGTGGCCCTCGAACTGGTGGCCCGTCGGGTCATGGCGCCAGCACCGCCGCCAGCGCGGCCAGGAACGCATCGTTCTCGTCGGGGGTGCCGACGGTGACCCGCAGGCAGCCGGCAAGGCGGTGCCACGTCGCGCAGTTGCGGACGAGCACGGAGCGGTCGACGAGGGCCTGCCAGACCTCGGTGCCGTCGCGGTCATGGGGCCGGAGCAGGAGGAAGTTGGCGCCCGACGGCCAGGTGTCGACAGGCAGGGCGGCCAGGGCCCGGGCCACCCGCTCCCGCTCGGCCACCAGCCTCGTCACCCGCTTCTCCATCTCCGCGCCGAAGCGCAGGGCCAGCCGACCGGCCGCCTGCTTGGCGGCGTCGAGGTGGTAGGGCAGGGTCACCTGCTCGAGCGCCTCCACCACGCGGGCGGGGGCCACGCAGTAACCGAGCCGGAGCCCGGCCATGGCCCAGGTCTTGGAGAACGTGCGGACGACGACGAGGGGTCCCTCGTCGCTCATGTCGCCTACACACGAGCGGGGCGCGAACTGTCCGTAGGCCTCGTCGACAACCACGAGACCGGGGGCGGCGTCGACCACGGCACGCGTCGCGCCGGCAGGGTCGACCATGCCCGTGGGATTGTTGGGCGAGCACAAGAAGGTGATGGCCGGCCGGGCCTCGCCCAACACCCGGTGCACCTCGGCGAGGTCGAGGGCGAGGTCGGGGCCCCGCTCGCCCACGACCACCTCGGTGCCAGTGATCCGGGCGATGTGGCTGTGGAGCGCGTATGTCGGTTCGAACACCGCCACCGCTCGGTCACGCCCGCCGTAGGCCAAGCACAGGGCCTGGAGGACCTCGTTCGAGCCGTTGGCCGCGAACACCCGCTCGGGGCCGACACCGTGCAGGCCGCCCAGGGCGGTGCGCAGGGCGCGCGCCGACCGGTCGGGGTAGCGGTGCAGCGGAACCGTCGCCAGTTCCTCGAGAAAAGCGTCGCGCCATGCTTGGGGCGGCGGGTACGGCGACTCGTTGGTGTTGAGGCGCACCTCCACCGATACCTGGGGGGAGTGGTACCCCTCGAGTCCGGCGAGGTCGTGGCGAACGGGCACGGCGTTCCCGGCTCGGGCGCTCACGGGCGGCTGCTGCTCATGAGTGGCCCGCGCCGGGCGCGCCCCGCACCGCCACCGACTCGGCGTGGGCGGCCAGGCCCTCGGCGTCGGCGAGAGCGGCGACGTGAGGGGCCACGCGGGCCAGGGCGGCTTCGTCGAGGGTGATGGCGTGGATGTCGCGGACGAAGTCGTCGACCCGCAGCCCGCTGGCGAAGCGCGCCGAGCCGAACGTGGGCAGCACGTGGCTGGGGCCGGCGATGTAGTCGCCGACCGATGCCGGCGCGAACGGCCCGCAGAAGACGGCCCCCGCATGGCGGACGAGGGGCAGCAGGTCCTCGGCCCCGGCGCACATGAGCTCGAGGTGCTCGGGGGCGACGGCGTTGGCCACAGTGATCGCCTCCTCGGGTCCGTCGACCACGACGGCGTACCCACCCCCCGACAGCGTGGCCTCGAGGTCGGCCCGTCGCGGCGACTCGGCGACCATGCGGGCCACCGCCTCAGTGACTGCGTCGGCCACCTCGTCGGACCAGGTGACCAGCCAGGCCAGGCCGTCGGGACCGTGCTCGGCCTGCACGACGACGTCGATGGCGGCGTACTCGACGGGAGCGGTCCCGTCGGCCACCACGACCACCTCGGAGGGGCCGGCGTAACCGTTGGGGATGCCCACCAGGCCCGACGCCGCCACCTCCCGCTTGGCCAGGGCCACGTAGACGTTGCCCGGCCCGACGATCACGTCGACGGCCCGCATGCTCTCCGTGCCGTAGGCCATGGCCGCCACCGCCTGGGCGCCGCCGCAGCGGTAGACCTCGTCGACACCCGACAGTGCGGCGGCCGCGAGAGTGACGTCGGCCACCCGGCCGTCGGCCTCGGGAGGCACGCAAAGGACCAACTCCCCCACGCCCGCCACCCGCGCCGGGACCGCGCACATGAGCACCGTCGACGGGTACCGGGCCCGGCCGCCGGGGGCGTAGATCCCCGCCCGGCCGATCGGCCGGCGCAACTCCCGGACCACCACACCGTCACGCTCGACACGGCTGTCGACCCGCACCTGGTGTTGGTGGAAGACGGCGATCGCGTCCTGGGCCGCCTCCAGGGCATCGCGCAGGGCGGTCGGCATCGCCTCCAACGCCGTCTTCAGGTCGGGCTGGGGCACCCGCAGGTCGTCGATCTCCACGCCGTCGAACCGGCGGGTGCAGTCGCGCACAGCCCCGTCGCCGCCCCCCTGCACCTGAGCGAGGATCGCCCGCACGGCCTCGACCGGCCCCCGGCCGGGCGCCGCCGGTCGGGGCAGGAGGTACCGCAGGTCGGTGCACACGCCGATTCCCGGGCCTGCGCCCGCGCCTCGGCCCGCGCTTCGAAGGTCGAGACGCCTGAGCATTCCAGCGATGGTACCCGTGCCGCTCGGATCCCCGGCCCTGATAAACCGGTCCTGTGCCATCTTCGGGAGCCCCCGGGCCCCAGCTGTCGTCCATGGCCGCCACCCTCGAGGACCTGGTCCGGCGGGTGACGGCCCTGGCCGAGGCGTCGGCGGGATCGCAGGACGACACGGTCCTCGGCCGGACCGGCACCCGCAGCATCTCCTTCGAGCTGTTCCAGGTGGAGAAGTCGCTCAACGACGCCGTGCGGCGGCTGACGTCGCTCACCGAGGCGCTCCGCCGCCAGGGATGACGACCCGAGCGCTGCTACCCGAGGACGGCGGACGCGACTGACGGCGCCCCGAAAGGCGCCGTCAGTGGGGCGGTCCGGGCGGCGGAACCCGTACGACCGCCAGCGGGACCCAGGTGGCGGGAACCTGGTCCCTCGCCGGACTATAACGCCACTTCCAACGCCCGTGTTCCCACTGGGACCTGAATCCCGGTTTGCACCGTCGTGGGCGGCCTTGTCGACGCCGTCCCCGCCGGTCGGTCACCCTCCTGTGAGTTCCCTTTGACGGTCCCTGGCGGTATCCCGTGTGCGTGCTCGTCGCCCGAGCCGGAGGCGGCATCGTGGTCCCTACCGCCGCGGCGAGCGACGGTGCACGGGCGCCGTCGACGACGGACAGAAATCGGCGAGGACGCAGTCGCCGCAGCGGGGGCGGCGCGCCGTGCACACCCGCCGGCCGTGCAGGATCAGCCTCAGGCTGAGGCGCCCCCGCTCGGGCGGCGGCGCGACTGCGTCGAGATCGGCCTCGACCTTGACGGGATCGTCCTCGGCAGTGAGCCCGAGGCGACGCGAGAGGCGGCCGACGTGGGTGTCCACGGGCAGCCCGGGAAGGCCGAAACCGACGCTGCGCACGACATTGGCCGTCTTGCGACCGACGCCGGGCAGGGTGACCAGGTCGTCCATCGCCGCGGGAACCACTCCGCCGAAGCGCTCCTCGAGGCCGGCGGCCATGCCCACTAGGGCCCGCGCTTTCGACCGGAAGAGCCCGATGCTCCTGATTCGCTCCTCGACCTCCTCGGGGCCGGCGGCGGCCAGGTCGGCAGGGACCGGCCACGTGGCGAACACGCCCGGCGTAACCATGTTCACCCGCTCGTCGGTGGTCTGCGCCGACAGGATCGTCGCCACCAGGAGTTGGAACGGGCCGTTGTGCACGAGAGCGCACAGGTCGGCCTCGGCGCCCGGGTACTCCTCGGCCAGCCGGGCTACCGTCTCCCGGGCCCGGCCCTTGGCGGTGCGCGGTCGTCCCATCGCTGGCAGGTTAGGGACGCCTGCCCCCGGAGGGGTCGCCGCTGATGGGCACTACCCTCGACCCGTGGCCCGCCTGGAGGTGAAGCGCCAGATGGGCCGGGGCGACATCGCCGCCGTCTCCGAGCTACTCGACGTGGCCGCTGAAGTCGACGGGCACGCGCCTCTCGGCGAGCACCAGTGGCTCGACCTGGTCCACGGCGGGCGCAAAGGGTTCGCCGGCCTGGTCGCCTGGGAGCCCGGCCACGGTCATCCGGTCGGCTACGCCCAGCTCACCCGCGACGGCCACGACGCCCGTTCGAGCTGGGCGCTCGAGTTCGTCGTCGACCCCCACCACCGCGGCTCCAACCCCGAGATCGGGCCCAGCCTGGTCTCCGCCGCCCTCGCTGTGGTCCAGGCCGAGGGTGGCGGTCACGTCCACTTGTGGGTCCCCAAGCCCGGCCCCGAGCACGACCAGATCGCCGAGGCCGTCGGCCTGCACCGGGGCCGCGAGCTGCGCCAGCTCCGCCGGCCATTGCCCGTCGAGGGGACGCATCCCCACCTCGACCTACGTCCGTTCCGCCCGGGCGAGGACGAGAAGGCGTGGCTCGAGGTGAACAACCGGGCGTTCAACTGGCATGAGGAGCAGGGTGGATGGGACCTGCCGACGCTTACCGAGCGCGAGGCCCAGCCGTGGTTCGATCCCGACGGGTTCCTCCTCCACGAGCGCGACGGCCGGCTGGCCGGCTTCTGCTGGACCAAGGTCCATACCGACCACGGCCCGCCGCTGGGAGAGCTCTACGTGGTCGCCGTCGATCCCGACTATCAGGGCTCGGGATTGGGCCGGGCGTTGACTGTCGCCGGCCTCGATTGGCTCGCCGAGCGCGGCCTTCCGACGGCGATGCTCTACGTCGACGCCGACAACGCACCTGCGCTGCGCCTGTACGAGTCGTTGGGATTCGTCGTCGACCACGTCGACCGCGCCTACACCTGCGACGTCGGTCCTCCGGCATCCGGAGAGGTTGCCGGCGTCGTGCCCGAGGAGGTCGGGCCGGTCAGCTGACGCCGACGCCGACGGCCGAGCCGATGGCGTAGGTGATGGCAGCGGGCACCGCCGACCACACGAGCTGGCGGAGCGCCGAGCGGGCTACCGGCCGGCCGGTGAAGCGGGCCAGCGCCGCACCGACGCCGAGGGCGGCGAGAACGCCAAGGACGATCGACGCCACGACCTGGCCGCCGCCCGAGCCGAACAGCCACGGGATCAACGGCAGCAGCGCCCCGGCGCCGAAGGCCAGGAACGACCACACGGCGGAGGCCACCGGGGAGCCCAGCTCGCTCGGGTCGATGCCCAGCTCCTCGCGGGCGTGGGTCTCGAGGGCGAGCTCGGGGTTGCGCATCATGGCCGTGGCCAGATCGTCGGCCGCATCGGCGTCGAGGCCCCGCGACCGGTACAGCGCGGCCAGCTCCGTGCGCTCGGCCTCCGGGCGACGGTGGATCTCGATGCGCTCCATCTCGAGCTCCCGCTCGAGCAGCTCGCTCTGGGCCGTCATGGAGATCCACTCGCCGGCGGCCATCGAAATGGCCCCGCCCACCAGCCCGGCCAGCCCGGCCAGACGCACGACGCCGGCCGCCGGGTTGGCGGCGGCCACGCCCACGATGAGGGCGACGTTGGACACCAGGCCGTCGCTCACGCCGAACACGGCGGCGCGCGCCGCGCCGCCCTGGATGTTGCGGTGATGGTGCTCCGGCTCGACGGCGGACGCACGCTCGACGGTGGGCGCCGCTGGCGCCTGGTCCCCGGACGCCGCGGGGCGTGCCGATTCGGCGGGTGGAGAGGCCATGTGGTCTGTTCAACCTACCCGTCGGGGCCCGTGTTCCTCGGTAGGGTCCACCTGCGGCAAGATCGGCACGTGGGTACCCGCCTCGACCTGACTCCTGTCGAGCTCGCCGACGTCTTGGCCGGTGAGCCTTCCTACCGGGCCGCCCAGGTATGGCGGGGACTGCACCAGGGCCTCGACCCGGGGGAGATGACCGACCTTCCCCTCGCGCTGCGCGACCGGCTCGCAGAGTCGCTCCCTCCCGGCCTCTCCCTCGCCGCCACCTCGACGAGCGGCGACGGCGGCACGGTCAAGTGGCTGTGGGGGCTGGCCGACGGGTCGGCGGTCGAGACCGTGCTCATGCACTACCCCGAGCGTTCCACGGTCTGCATCTCCACCCAGGCCGGCTGCGCCATGGCGTGTTCGTTCTGTGCCACCGGCCAGGCCGGTTTCCGGCGCCATCTCACCACCGGCGAGATCGTGGAACAGGTGGTCCGGGCCCGCCGGGCCGTCCTCCCCCGGAGGCTGTCGAATGTCGTGTTCATGGGCATGGGCGAGCCGCTGGCCAACTACGGGCCGGTGTGGGCCGCGGTCGAACGGCTCCACGATGAGCTGGGGATCTCGGCGCGCCACCTCACGGTGTCGACGGTCGGCCTCGTCCCCGGCATACTGCGCCTGGCTGTCGAACGGCTGCCGGTGAACCTGGCCGTCTCGGTCCACGCCGCCAACGACGACCTTCGCGACCGGTTGGTGCCGATCAACCGCCGGTGGCCCCTTCCGGTCCTGATGGACGCCTGCCGGAACTACATCGACGCCAAGGGACGGCGGCTGTCGTTCGAGTGGGCGCTCATCGACGGCGTGAACGACCGGCCGTCCGACGCCAACGAGCTGGCCGGCCTCGCCCGCCCCCTGGCCGCCCACGTGAACCTGATCCCCTTGAACCCCACTCCCGGCTTCCTCACCCGGGGAACCCCGTCCGCCGGCGTGCAGGCGTTTCGCGACCGTCTCCGGGCCCGCGGCGTGAACACCACCGTGCGGCGCAACCGCGGCACCGACATCGACGCCGCGTGCGGGCAGCTATCTGCCGGCTTCGCCGGCGGCGCGTCGGTGGTCGTCCGCGCCAAACCCGCCTCAGAGCCGTAATGCGCGAGTGCGGTGGTTGGGGTGGGGGGCGAGGCTCACCGAGCCCTTCACCGCACCAGGACGGTCACGTCCTCACGAGCCCGGATCGCCCTCCACAGGTGCTCGTCGGGCCCGACCCTCGTGCCCGGCCAGAGGACACACTCCTCGGCCCCTCCGTCGACCACCGCCCCCTCGCCCACGACGGTGCGCCCGCCGGACGCCTCCAGGTTGGCGGCCAGGTAGTCAGCCGGCGTGCCGCAGTCGTAGAACGGGCCTTCGTGGGAGACGAGCTCGAGGTCGATGCCCGGCTCCAGGTGCCGCCAGGAGAGCTCCCAGAGCCCCGAGGGCGTCGCCGGGAAGCGGCAGACCTCGCTCCACGGCAGCAGACCGGCCCCCACGTAGCGACGGTCTCCCCACGTGCCCCGGGCCGCGTCGCGCACGGTGAGGAGGCGCGTCCGCTCGCCGTCCCACCCCGCGGCGAGCGCCCGCAGGTCGGCCCGGTGCCAGCCATCGGCGTTGACCACCAGCACGGGGCGCCCGTCGATCCAGTCGCGGAGACACCCGAGGGCGCCCGCCGTGCCCAGCGCCTCCGGTTCCTCGATGGACAGGTGGACGCCGGCTCCGGTCGCCGCCAGGTGCTCCTCGATCTGCCGCCGCCCGTGATGGGCGTTCACCGCCACCGCCGGCGTCACCGACCGTGCACGGGCCAGGGCCTGGTCGACCAGGGCCACGTTGCCCACCGGGCAGAGGGCCTTGGGCAGCAGACGGGTGAGCGGGCGCAACCGCCTCCCCTCCCCCGCCGCCAGCACGACGCCCGCCAGACCGTCAGTCACCTGAAGCCCGCCGCCTGACAGACTGTGCCCATGGGAGACAAGCGGCGCTTCTTCAACCCGGCCCAGCCCCAGACGCTGCAGATCGCCGTCATCCTCATGTACTTCCGCGGCGGCTACCTCCTCCTGCTGATGGTGATCTACTTCACGCTGCCCCTGCTGATCGCCGCCCAGGTCCTCGCCTATGCCGCCGCCGGCTACGGGATCGCCAACGAGAAAAGGTGGGGCTACGCGCTGGGCATCGTCATGTCGTTCCTGCCCTTCTTCTTCAGCTTCCTGAACACCGGCAACCCGGTCGGAGGGTTCGACCCCCTCAGCCTCATCTTCGCAGTCGCGCTGGTCGCCCTGCTGCTGCACACCCAGAGCCGCGAGTACCAGCGCATCTGGTTCAAGTAGGCGCTCCCGGCGGTGTCGACGGCCGGATGAGCGTGTTCGTGCGGGATGCCGCCGAGGTGCTCCTCGTGGTGGCCGTGGGCGGCATGTTTTGGTCGGCCGTCGCGCGGGCGCGCCGCGGAGCCATCAGCGCGGTCCGCTGCCGGGCCTGCGGACGACCTGCGTCCCGTGCCTACCCCAACTGCCCCCGCTGCGGGGTACCTCTGAGCTGACCCCTACGCTCGGGGGATGAACAGGCTCGCCGACGAGACCAGCCCCTACCTCCAGCAACACAAGGACAACCCCGTCGACTGGTACCCGTGGGGGGACGAGGCCTTCTCCCGCGCCACCGACGAGAACAAGCCGGTGCTGCTCTCGGTGGGCTACGCCGCCTGCCACTGGTGCCACGTCATGGCCCACGAGTCGTTCGAGGACCCGGAGACGGCGGCGGTGATGAACGAGCTTTTCGTCAACGTCAAGGTCGACCGCGAGGAGCGTCCCGACGTCGATGCCATCTACATGGAGGCAGTGCAGTCGCTCACCGGCCACGGCGGATGGCCCATGACCGTCTTCCTCACCCCCGCCGGCGAGCCCTTCTTCGGCGGCACCTACTTCCCACCCGAGCCTCGGACGAACCTTCCCGGCTTCCGTCAGTTGTGCGAAGCGGTCGCCGAGACGTGGCGCGAACGCCGCGACGACGTGACGCAGCAGGCCAAGCAGATAACTGCGGCCCTCGGCGAGGTGGCCGCCAACCTCGCCCCGTCGGGCCGCGACCGGCCCGGCCTCGAGGCCGTGCGAGCCGCGCGCGATGCCCTGGGGGCCCGGTTCGACAACCGGTGGGGCGGGTTCGGGAACGCTCCCAAGTTCCCCCAGCCCGACACGCTCGAGTTGCTGCTGCGCCAACAGGGCGACGACGTCTCGCTCGCCCGAGCCACCTTCACGCTCGACGCCATGGCCGCAGGTGGGATCTACGACCACGTGGGTGGCGGGTTCCACCGCTACTCGGTCGACGCCCGGTGGCTCGTCCCCCACTTCGAGAAGATGCTCTACGACCAGGCCTTGCTCGTGCGCGCCTACCTACACGCCTGGCAGGTCACGGCAGAACCCCGCCACCTCCAGGTGCTGTCCGAGACCATCGACTACGTGCGGCGCGACCTGCGCCATCCCGAGGGCGGGTTCCTCTCGTCCGAGGACGCCGACTCCGAGGGGGTTGAGGGCAAGTTCTACGTGTGGTCGAAGGCGGAGCTGGAAGCGGTCGCCGGCGACGACGCGCCCGATGCCGTCGCCTGGTGGGGCGTGACACCGGGCGGCAACTTCGAGGGCACGAACATCCTCAACCGCCCGGTGCGAGGCGACGTCGTTCGGCCGGAGCCCGTGGAGCGAGCCCGCAGGGCGCTGTTCGAAGCCCGCGAGAAGCGGATGCGGCCAGGCCTCGACGACAAGGTGCTGACCGAGTGGAACGGGCTCTTCCTGTCGTCTCTGGCCGAAGCGGCGGCAGCCACCGGCCGGGCCGACTGGCTGGCCGACGCCCGCACCGCCGGCGAGTTCCTGCTCGCCAACCTGCGCGACGGCAACGGCCGCTGGTTGCGCTCGTGGAAGGGAGGGCGGTCCCGCCATCTGGCCTTCGCCGCCGACCACTCGGCGATGGTCGACGCCTTCACCCGCCTGGGCGAGGCCACCGGTGAGGCCCGCTGGGTTACAGAGGCCCGTAGCACCGCCGACGCCATGCTCGAGCTGTTCTGGGACGATGCCAACGGCGGCCTGTTCACCGGCGGGTCCGACGCTGAGCGCCTCATCACCCGTTCGAAGGACATCGTCGACAACGTCGTACCGTCGGCCAACGGGGCGGCTGCCGTCGCCCTCCACCGTCTCGGCGCGCTGGTGGGAGAACCCCGCTACCACGAGCGGGCCGAGGCCATCGTCGCCCTGGTGGCCGGGCCGCTGCGCCAGCACCCGGCGGCCTTCTGCCACCTCCTCTGGGCGGTGACGCTGGGCGCGTCCTCGGTGGTCGAGGTGGCCGTCGTCGGGGATCGCCCTGACCTGGTCGACGCCGTACAGCGCCGCTGGCTCCCTCAGGCGGTCCTGGCTTGGGGCGAGCCCTACCCCTCACCGCTGTTCGAAAACCGGCGCGACGGCCTGGCCTACGTATGCCGGGACTACGCCTGTCAGTCGCCCGCGGGCGACGTCCCAGAGCTCCTGGCCCAGCTTCCCGCCTGATCCGAGACCCCGCGAGACCCTTACCACGCCCCCCGGTGGACGACCTCGTCCACCCGCCGGTGGGCCCGGGCGACCGATGCCGAGGGCTCGTCGGGCCGGGCGTGACCGACGGCGACCGCTCCCACAGGGGTGTAGGCATCGGGCACCCCGAAGGCGGCACGCAGGCCGTCGTGGTCGGACACGCCGAACAACAGCGCCCCCAGGCCGGCGTCGACCGCCCCCAGCAGCAGAAGCAGGGCGGCCATCCCCGTGTCGACGTGCCAGTACGGCACGGGCCACGGCCCCTCGGCCAGGCCCGAGCGGGCCTTGTCGGGCTCGGCGTAGCGGCGGCGGTACGACTCCTCGTGGGACAGGCACACGACCAGCAGCGGCGCCCGCTGAACGCCCGGCCACCGGGTGCGGGCGTCGTCGCCGGGATGCGGGGCCGACGCCGCCCAGAACCGTTTGGTCTCCTCGGCACCCTCCAAAACGAGAAAGGCCCACCCCTGGGCGAACCCCGCCGACGGGGCGCGGAGAGCGTTGCCGAGGAGGCGGTCGACGACCGCCGGCTCGAGTGGGCGGCCGTCGAAGTTCCGTACCATCCGCCGTCGCCGGAGCACATCCTGGAACTCCATACCGCCAATTGTGCGGCATCCACCACCAACGGGGCCGGAGACGTCACGATTACGTCGTGCGCACCGAGGTTCAGTACCTGGTCGCAGTGGCCGGGGCCGAGTTACCGATGCTGGTGCTGGCCGAGGACGCCGAGGGTTGTGTCGGTGTCGACCTGGAGTCCGGGGCCTTCGTCCGTGCCTCCTACGGCGGCCCGAACCGGCGCCATGCGCACCTGTCGGCCTTCGACATCGTGACCGGCGAGATCGCCCCCACCGAGCAACCACCCGACGTCTCCCGGCCGGAAGTGGTCGCACTGACCGGTCCTCCGCAACGGACCGGACAGCTCCCCGTCCGGCGAGCCGAGCGCTACCTGGCCGCCCTCCGGCACCCGCAGCGGCTCCCCTTGCTCGGGTTCGCGGGGTCGACGGTCCCCTACTGGACCCTCGCCGGCGACCGCCCGTCGCTCAGCCTGGTCGAACTGACGGCGGGGGCACAGGTCCGCCGCAGCGGGCGGGCTTACGAATGCCGCTTCTCGTTCCAGGGCGCCCGCCAGCAGCTTCCTCTCACCGACTCCCAGGTCGTCGCCCAGCTCGACGAGGTGGGCTGGCCTCGCTACTCGGCCCGCGATCTCCAGCGTCTGCTGGGCTACCGGCCGCGGCGCCTGATCGTCTCCCTCAGCCCGCCCCACCGTGGGCACTGCTACAAGATCGTCGCCGCCCTGCTCCCGAGCCCCTGAACTCTGCGAACCGGGAACTGTCACACCCTCGCGCTTCACTTCGGCGCATGGGATGGACCGACATCGACCACCGTACGGCGGCTCTGGCCGAGGAACAGCACGGACTCTTCACCCATGCACAGGCGATTGACGCCGGCGCAACGGCGGCTGCGATTCACCACCGGTGTGAGACCGGTCGGTGGCAGGCGGCGGCACACGGCGTCTACCGCCTCCCGGGCGCCCAACGCACCTGGCGGCAGTCGCTGCTGACCGCCGTGTTCGCCGCCGGCCCGGGGTCGGTGGCACCCCACCGGTCGGCCGCCGCCCTCTGGGATCTGCCCGGGTTCGGTGAGCACGGCACCCCCGAGGTGCTCCGGCCACGCCATACCGACCATCGCTGAAGCGCTGCGGGCTACCGGTTCGCCTGAGCGCCTAGCCGTCGACCATGGTGGCGAGGTGCTCGGCCATGGCCCAGCCGAAGGCGACCAGGCAGTCGCCCTGCTCGCGGTCGAGGGGCCCGAACAACGCAGCCACCTCGGCATCGGTCTCCGAAGGGTCGGCGCTCTCGTAGTCGAGCACCAGCGGGGCGTCAGCGGTGCCGGTGACCACGAAGGTGCGGTCGTCGACCCGGCCCTCGGCCCCGAAGCGCTTGGCCAGGCGGCGGGCCCACGCCCGCTCCTCGCCCGTGGCCTTGTGCCCGGGGCGGGGAACGATTTCCTCCAGGCCGGCGAAGGCGGCGAAGGCGGCGGGGTCGGTGAAGCGGCTGCCCACCAGTACGTCCTCATCGGGGAAGGCCAGCACCGCCCGCCGCAGCTTGTCGCCCATGAGGGCACGCAGGACGTCGGTCCGCCGGGGACTGCGCTTCACCGCGCCCAGCCCGATGAGCACACTCGGCGTGCCGCCGATGCGCTCCAGCGTGCAGAACGAGAAGCCGGCGAGCCGCTCGCCCGCGTGGACCCGGGTCACCAGGACCCACTCCTCGCATTGCTTCGACAGCGTCCCGACGTCGTGCGGGGAGCCGGACGAGCCGGCCTCGGCGCACAGGTCAGCCATCTCCGACAGCTCGGAGTCGCTGAGTGCGGTGCAGTCTTTTGTCTCGACGTTGATCGGCATCCGTGCGTCCGTGATCTCCGAGGGGGGCTCCTAGCAGCCTAGGTCACCAGTCCATTCGGTCCCAGCAGAACCCGCAACTCGGCGTACAGGCCGTTGCGGGAGTCGACCCGGAAGGTGTCGGGAAGACGCAGGACCGTGGTGTCGAAATGGATCAGGACGGCGGTGTCGCCGGGATGGTCAGCGAGGACGCCCTTGAGCCGTTGGAGCAGCGACTCGGTGACGGCGTGGGGGTTGAGCTTGATGCGCACGGGCGGCGATGCGCCGGACGTGACCTCGGGACGCTTGACCTCGAGGCAGATCACCTTGGCCGGTTCCTCCCGCAGGTCGAGCCGGCCCTTCACGCACACGATGGCGTCGTCGGCGAGAAGCGCTCCGTACTCGAGCATGGTACGGGGAAAGACCATCACCTCGACCGCGGACTCGAGGTCCTCGAGGGTGAACACGGCCATGAGGTCCCCCCGTTTGGTGTACTTGCGCTGGAGGCTGGTGACCACCCCTCCAACCCACCTGCATTCGCCGTCGCGTAGCTCGCCCAGGTCCTTGAGGAGGCAGTCCACGTGGCGCCGGAGCGAGCCCTCGACGTTCAGCAGGGGGTGGCTGCTCACGTATAGGCCCAGCATCTCCTTCTCGAACGCCAGGCGGCGGGTGTCGTCGAACTCCACCGCCTCGATCGCCACCCGTTCGTCGTGCACCGGCGGCCCGTCGGACACGACCTCGCCGAACAGGCTCATGATGCCGAGCTGGTCCTCACGCCGGCGGGAGAGCGTGCCGTCGATGATGCGCTCGAAGGCATTGAGCAGGCCTTGGCGCGGGTGGCCCACAGAGTCGAAGGCGCCCGCCTTGATCAGCGACTCGATGGAGCGCTTGTTGAGCACGCCCGGCTCGACGCGCAGGCAGAAGTCGTAAAAGTCGACGAAGGGGCCGTTCTTCTCGCGCTCGGCGACGATGAGCCCGACCAGGCCCTCGCCGACGTTGCGCACCGCCGACATCCCGAAGCGGATGGTGCCTTCGAGGGTGGTGAAGTCGGAGGCTGACTCGTTCACGTCGGGCACGAGGACCTTGATCCCCATGGCCCGGCACTCGGACAGGTAGACGGCGCTCTTGTCCTTGTCGTCCTTGACCGACGTGAGCAGGGCGGCCAGGTACTCCACGGGGTGGTTGGCCTTGAGCCACGCCGTCTGGTAGGCGACCATGCCGTAGGAGTAGGCGTGGGCCTTGGGAAAGGCGTAGTCGGCGAACGGTTCGATCACGTCGAACAGCTTCTGGCCCAGTTCGCTGCCGTAGCCGGTGCGTTCACAGCCGGCGACGAACTTCTCGCGCTCGGCGGCCATGAGGGCGCGGATCTTCTTGCTGCAGGCCTTGCGCAGATTGTCGGCCTCCTGCAGGGAGTAGCCCCCGAAGCGCTGGGCCACCCGCATCAGCAGCTCCTGGTAGATCATGAGCCCGTGGGTGTCGGCCAGCACCTCGGCCAGATCGGGGTGCAGGCATGTGATGGGCTTGCGCCCGTTCTTGCGGTCGGCGAAGTCGTTGTGCATGTTGGCGCCCATCGGCCCCGGCCGGTACAAGGCCACGAGGGCGCCGATGTCGTCGAAGCATGTGGGCGCCAGCGAGCGCATGAGGGCCCGCATGGGACCGCCCTCGAGCTGGAAGACCCCGATCGAGTCGCCCCGCCGCAGCATCTCGAAGACCTTCTCGTCGTCGAGCGGTACCTGGTCGATGTCGGGGCGGGCAGCCACGGCGTTCGGGCTCCCAGCCAGGGTCGACGCCTCGATGAGGTCGAGGGCGCGCTCCATCACCGTGAGGTTGCGCAGGCCGAGAAAGTCCATCTTCAGCAGTCCGAGGTCGGACACCCCGTGCATCTCGTACTGGGTCACGACGGGCGCGTCGGCGGGGTCGCCACCCGCCTCGGGCTTGCGCTGGACGGGGAGGTACTCGGTGAGGGGCTCGCGCGTGATGACCACGGCCGCGGCGTGGATGCCGTCCTGGCGGCGCAGGCCCTCGAGCCCGCGCGCCACCTCGATCACCTTCCTGGCGTCGGGGTCGGTCTCGTAGATGCCCCGTAGCTCGGCCGCCACCTTGTACCCGTCCTCGTGGCCGGGGACGACCTCGAGGCAGGCCTTCAGGGGCGTGTCGCGGCCCATCACCAGCGGCGGCATGGCCTTGGCGATGCGGTCACCGACGGCGTAGGGGTAGCCGAGCACGCGCGCCGCGTCTCGCACCGCCGCCCGCGCCTTGATGGTGGAGAACGTGACGATCTGGGCCACATGGTCGGAGCCGTACTTCTCGGACGCGTACCGGATCATCTCGCCCCGGTACCGCTCGTCGAAGTCCATGTCGATGTCGGGCATCTCCTTGCGCCCGGCGTTGAGGAAGCGTTCGAAGAGCAGCCCGTAGCGGATGGGGTCGAGGTCGACGATGCGCAGGCAGTAGGCGACGCAGCACCCGGCCGCCGAGCCCCGTCCGGGGCCCACCCGGATGCCGACCTCGCGAGCGTGGCGGATCAGGTCCCAGACGACGATGAAGTAGGCGGACAGGCGCATGCCAGCGATGACGCCGAGCTCGGATTCGATGCGCTCGGCGGCGTCGCCGGGGACGGGATCGCCGTAGCGCTCGACCGCCCCCGACCACGTGAGGTGACGGAGGTAGGAGTCCTCGGTCGTGAACCCGGCGGGGAGCTCGAACCGGGGCAGCTCCGGGTTGCCGAACTCGATCTCGACCTGGGCCCGCTCGGCCACGACCAGCGTGTTGTCGCACGCCTCGGGAATCTCGGAGAACAGGTGGCGCATCTCCGCCGCTGATTTCAGATAGTGCTGGTCGCCCTCGAACCGGAAGCGCTTGGGGTCGTCGATCGAGGCGCCGGTCTGCACACATAGGAGGGCGTCGTGGGCAACGGCGTCCTCGCGGGAGGTGTAATGGCTGTCGTTGGTGGCCAGCAGGGGTGCGCCGATGCGGCGGGCGATGTCGACGAGCAGCGGGTTCGTCCGGCGCTGCCCCTCGATGCCGTGGTCCTGGACCTCGACGAAGAGGTTGTCGCGCCCGAAGACGTCCTGCAGGCGTGCAGCGAGGCGGGTGGCCTCGGTCTCGTCGCCCCTGAGCAACGCCTGGCACACGACACCTCCCAGGCACCCGGTGGTGGCGACGACCCCCTCGTGGTGGCGCTCGAGCAGCTCCCAGTCGACCCGGGGCTTGTACCAGTAGCCCGACAGGTAGGCCTCGGACGCCAGCTTGAGCAGGTTCTTGTACCCGGCGTTGCTCTCGGCCAGCAGGGTCAGGTGGTAGTAGAGCTTCTGGCCACCCTCACCGCCATCGCCGCCGGTGTCGTCGACCCGGCCCCGCCGCAGCGGGCGGTCGAAACGGCTCTCGGCGGCCATGTAGGCCTCGGTGCCGATGACCGGGACGATGCCCCTCTCCCGGGCCGCACGGTAGAAGTCGAGGACGCCGTACATGTTGCCGTGATCGGTGATGCCGATCGCCGGCTGGCCGTCGGCGGCGGCGGCCGAGATCACCTCGTCGACGCGCGCCGCACCATCGAGCATCGAGAACTCGGTATGGGTGTGGAGGTGGGCGAAGCTCCGTTTACCCACCTCGATCACCGGCGTGTTGACAGCCTGGGGAAAACCACAGCGATGTAATTCGCCCAGGTTAGAGCCGTCGCCGGCCCAGGGTCAACGGCTGGCGGAGCGTGTCGATCCCCCGGGTGCTGCGCTACTTCCTGGCCGTGTCCCGAAGGTAGTTGTAGATCGTGTCGGTGATGTTCTTCACGCCGGTGCTTCTTCGGGGAGTGCGGTGGGAGCCGTCCGGTCCGGTCACAGGTAGGTTCCCGGACGGGGTGTGGCCGGCTGGGGGCCGGCGGGGAGGCTGTGGCCCCGCATCTCATCGAGTTGCGCCCGGGCGGCCATCTGCTGGGAGAAGAGCGTGGCCTGGATGCCGTGGAAGAGCCCCTCGAGCCAGCCGACCAGCTGGGCCTGGGCGACTCGCAGCTCCGCCTCGCTCGGCGTCGAGCTGTCGAACGGTGAGCTGAGACGGGCGAGCTCGGCGCGGAGGTCCTCGGCCAGGCAGGCCGACAGCTCGCTCACCGAGGTCTCGTAGATCTCCCGCAGCCGAGCCCGGCCGGGCTCGTCGAGCGGTGCCCGCCGGACCTCTTCGAGCAACTCCCTGGTCATGGCGCCGATGCGCAGCACCTTGGCCGGAGACTCGATCATGTCGCCGGGCGGGCGGGGCTCGGCGTTCACGACGGCGGCCGGCCCCGCCGGCGAGCCGTCGCCGACGGGTTCGGGCGGGAACGGCAGATCGGTCACGGTCAGCGATCCTTCCCCACGAAGGGCGGGATCACGCCGTCGCCGCCAGGAGCGGGACGAGCATCTCCTCGCGGGTCAGCGACCCGTGGCGGCTGCGGAGCCTGATGGCTCCTGTGTCGGCGGTGTCGAGAAACGCCAGTGGTTCGCGGGCGGCCAGCACCACGTCGCCCAGGCGGCCGGCGATCTCGGGCGCCAGGCCCCCGCCGAACCAACCGTCGGCCTCCGCCTCTTCGCGGGTGCGGACCCATGCCTGGTCGCCGTGGCAACGGCGGGCGGCGTCAGCCAGCCGGTCGCGACAGCCCGGTCGGGCGTGCAGCCAACGGAAGCGGCCTTCGCCCGACAGCAACCCCGTCAGTTCCGACACCTCCCGCTCGAGGGCGACGACGCCGTCACCGACGTCGACCTGCCCATGGTCGGCGACGACCACCAGCGCCGCCCCGGGCGGCAGCACGTCGATCACGTCGGCCACCAGCCGGTCGGCGGCAATGACCTCGGCATCGTAGAGCGACCCCAGCCCGAACTCGTGGGCGACCTTGTCAACCCCGTCGTAGTAGGCGTAGACGAACGGCGCCCGGTCGGCCAGGAGCGCGCCGACGGAGGCCACCATCGTCGAGGTGACACGCCACCCCCGGAACTCGACCCCGGCCAGATGCGCTCGGGTGAACCCCGACCCGGCGAACTCGGCCCGCGTCACGACCGGCGGCTTGGTGCCAGCGAAAGGCTCGAGAACCTGGAACGTCTCGGGCGGGACGATCTCGCGGGCGTCCTCGCCCCGGATCGTCCGCCAGCGCAGGATGTTCAGCACCTCGGTGCCCGCCACGCGCACCCGGTAGCCGACCACACCGTGTGCTGCCGGGGCGGAACCGGTGGTGAGCGACGTGAGGGCGGTGGCGGTGGTCGAGGGGGCGACGGTCGTGATGGGCCCGCCGGCCATGGCCGTCAGCGTCGGGGCCAGGTCGGCCCGGGCCGTCAGCTGGTCCCATCCGAGGCCGTCGAGCACCAACAGCACGACCTGCGCCGCCTGCACCGCCGGTTCCGGCAGCCACGGCGGCGCGGCGCGGCGCCGGCCGAGGATGGCGGGAACGACCGCGTCCACACAGGCGCCGCCGTAGTCGGGCACCATCGGCCCGGGCCCGTCTCCCACGGGCGCCAACCCTAGATGACACCCCCTGCCCGCCCACGGGTCGGAGAGCCTCCCCAACGGCGCCGCCAGCCCGTAGCATGGAGCGGGTGAGGGTGTCGACGAGAGGTGACTACGCGAGCCGGGCGTTGCTCTCACTGGCGCTGCACGCCGCCGGCGGAGTACCTACGTCGGTCCGTGACATCGCCGAGCGCACCGGCCTGCCCCAGCCCTATCTCGAGCAGATCCTGCTGGCCCTCAAGGGTGCCGGCCTGGTGCGGTCGAAGCGGGGTGTGGGCGGGGGCTACGGCCTGGCCCGGGCTCCCGAGCAGATCACGCTCGGTCAGATCGTGAGTGCCGTCGACGGCCCGATCGTGGCCGGCGACTTCGGCGAGCCGCATCAGAACGGCGCATGCGACCACGAGGGGCAGTGCGTCCTGCTGAGCGTCTGGGCCGACGTCGGCGAGCACATGCGCCAGCACCTCGACTCGTTCACTCTCGCCGACATGCTGATACGGGCCCGAGGCACCCAGACCGCCCCCACGCCGGCCCCCGCCCCCACGCCGGCCACCGCCCCTTCGCTCACGTAGATCGCGTCGGCGCCCACCTCTACTCAGGTCTGTTCGGTGGGTCGTTGGCCCGGTCCTTCTCCTCGGGACGAAGGCCGACGACCATCGTGCCCGGCTGGATCTCGGCCCTCGTGCCCACGTCGACCAGGCGGACGTCGGGCCTCGTGGCCAGTCCCTCGAGGGCGGAAACCGGTGCCCGCACGACGGCCGCGAACACCAGGGGGTCGTCGGGCTTGATGGAGTCGATCACCTTGGTGAGGCGCGTCAGCTCCTGGCGGTAGAAGTCCGCGAACTCCGGGTCGTCGACCGTCGGCAGCAGTCGCCTGATCTCCTCCCGCTCGGCGCGGCTGGCCGCCACCTGGCTCTCGACCCAGGCGGGCATCGGCTCGGCGACGTCGGCCGGGGTCCCTCCGGGAGCGGCTACCAGGAGGGACGTGACCCGTGCCTCGCCGACGGCCGCCCGGGCCTCGCCTTCCGTGAGGTAGCGGCCGAACGAGACCACCGCGGCCCGCTCGCCGGTGGCGGTGGCCAGGATCTGGGCACGGTTCGCCGAGTAGGGGGCGATCTCCTCGCCGGGACGGGGCCCGATGGGATCGTTCGCCGGGCTCCCGGTCTCCGATTTCGCCGAGCCCCCTTCGACGGTGCCTCCGTTGCGATTTCCCCCGCCGTCCCGGCCGAAGGTGACCGCCACCAGGCCGCCGATCGCGACCACGATCAGGCTGGTCGCGAAGAGCAGCAGTGTCCGCCTGACCGAACGGTCGTCGGGATCGGTCCCGTCGGGACCCGTCGTGACGGGACCCTCAGTGAAGGTGCTCACGCACATCCTCGAGATCTGGGGGCAACGGCGAGGTGTAGCAGTGGTGCCGGCCGGTCGCCGGATGGTCGAAGCCGAGCTCGAAGGCGTGCAGGAAAGGCCGGTCGAGCGGCAACGCGGGGCGTGACCCACCATACCGGTTGTCGCCCACCACCGGATGCCCGATGGCAGCCAGGTGGACCCGCACCTGGTGGGTCCGCCCGGTCTCCAGCCAGCACTCCAGCAGGGTGACGGGCGCCGGCACCTCGTAGCGAGCGAGGACCTTGTACCGGGTGCGGGCCTCCCGGCCGGACGCCGAGACCGCCATCTGCGTACGGTCGCGCGAAGCCCGCCCGACCGGGGCGTCGATCATTCCCGCGGGATCCTCGACCGTGCCCCAGGCCAGCGCGTAGTAGTGGCGCTCGACGGTCCGCGCCGCCAGCTGGGCCACGAGGCTCACGTACGCCCGCTGGGTCCGGGCCACGAGCAGGAGGCCCGACGTGCCGGCGTCGAGGCGGTGGACGATGCCGGGCCGGGCCGGATCGCCTGCCCCGGCGATGTCCGGCCAGCGGGCCAGCAGGCCGTGCACGAGCGTCCCCGACGGATGGCCGGCGCCGGGGTGCACGACCAGGCCCGCGGGCTTGTCCACGACCACGACATGATCGTCGACGGCCACCACGGGCACGGCGACGGTGGCATCTGCGACCAATTGGCGACGGGGCTCGTGCTCGGGGACGTCGACCTCGAGCGTCTGTCCGGTCACCACCCGCCGACCCCGCACCGCTGCCGCCTCCCCGCCGACCCGCACCCGACCCTCGGCGACGAGGTTCGCCACGTCGGAGCGGGGAAGGCCCCAGAGCAGGGACACCACGCGGTCGAGGCGCTCGCCGTCGAGAGCCCTCGGCACCTCGGTTGCGTCGCTCACGGCTCTTTCGTCCTCCACCCCGCCCACACGAGGATCACGCAGCCCACGGTGATCGCGGTGTCGGCGAGGTTGAACACGGGCCACCAGCGCAGGTCGACGAAATCGACGACCGCGCCGCGCAGGAGCCCCGGCGAACGGAACAGGCGGTCGGCCAGGTTGCCGAAGGCGCCGCCGACGACCAACCCGCCGGCGGCGGCGAGGAGCGGCCGTCGCGTGGCCTCGCTGCGGGTGACGAGCAGCACCACCACGACCAGGGCGGTGACGGCTAGGAAGGGGACGAACGCGCCACCCAGTCCGAAGGCGGCGGCGGTGTTGTAGGTGAGGGCCAGCCGGACGCGACCCACCAGGCGGATCGGTCCGTCGTCGAGCGCCCGCAGTGCCCAGGCCTTGGTGAGCTGGTCGGCGACAACCACGGCGGCGGCGACGACGACGACCAGGCCGGTGCGTCGTCGCGGCAACCCGACTGCCGGCGGTTCGGAGGCCGGCTCGGTCAGGCCGGGCGGAACCCCATCGGCCGTCGGTCGTTGCTGGCCCCCGGTGCCAGGTTCCGGAGGCTCAGCGACGCGACAACCCCCCACTCTTGCAGGCGACGCACAGGGTGGCTGAGGGCAGCGCCTTCAGGCGGGCCTTGGGGATCGGCTGGCCGCACTGCTCGCAGGTGCCGTAGGTGCCGGCATCGAGCTTGGCGAGCGCCCGGTCGACGTCGTCGACTGCGGAGAGCGCCTGGGCCGACAGGGCCAGGTCGCGCTCGCGCTCCACGTTGAGCGTCGCACCCTCGCCCGACTCCTCGTCGAACTGGGTGTCGCCAGGCTCCATCTCCTCGGCCAACTGGGCGGCCTCGGCCCGCAGCGACTCCGCTTGACGCAACGAGGCGTCACGCTCGGCCAGGAGCAGCGCGCGCTGCTCGTCGAGGAAGCGGTCAGTCGTCGTCGCTCCGCCCTTCGTCGTCTTGGAAGAGTCTTTGACCTGGGCCGCTTTGGAGGACGCCCGGCCCGCCGAAGTGGCCTTGGCCGTGCTCTTGGCGGCCTTGGCCGTGCTCTTGGCGGCCTTGGCCGACCGCGAGGCGCCAGTCGTCGGCACCGTCTTGCGGGCGGCGTTCTTTGGCGCGGGGGACGGCTTGTGGGGGGGTGCGGCGGCGGCCTTGGGAGGCTTGGGCATGGCGCAGGAGCTCTTCAGATGGGAGGCCAGGAGCGGGGGATAGTACCAGGTGGGCGGCTCTCATCGCAGACCCGATGGGGCCCCAACCCCAGCCTCCTCCGAGCAGCGGGGCCCCTTCCCCACTGCCGGCCGTTCCGGTCGCTCGCCGCGACGACCGGCGGGCCAGGCGTTGGGCTCCCCGTATCGTAGGGGCCCATGGCCTTCGGTCCCGTAAGCAACCAGGTGGACCTTCCGGCGGTCGAGAAGCGGGTGCTCGAGCGCTGGCGCGCCGCGGACCTGGCCGGCGAGGTCGCCCGCCGGCGCGCCGGCTCGCGTCCGTGGATCTTCTACGAGGGCCCGCCCACGGCGAACGGGAAACCGGGGCTGCACCACATCTGGGCCCGCGCCTTCAAGGACCTGTTCCCGCGGTTTCGGACCATGCGCGGCTACGACGTCCCGCGCAAGGGAGGGTGGGACTGCCACGGGCTCCCGGTCGAGCTCGAGGTCGAGAAGGAGCTCGGTTTCACCACCAAGAGCCAGATCGAGGAGTACGGCATCGACCGGTTCAACGTGCGTTGCCGGGAGTCGGTGCGGCGCTACGTGGCCGACTGGTCCGCCCTCACCGAACGCTCGGGCGTCTGGATCGACACCGACGACGCCTACTGGACGATGTCCAACACCTACGTCGAATCCGTGTGGTGGCTCGTCAAGCAGCTCTCCGACGATGGTCTGCTCTACGAGGGCCACCGGGTCAGCCCGTACTGCCCCCGGTGCGGTACTGCGCTCTCCTCCCACGAGCTCGGCCAGCCGGGCGCGTACCGCGAGGTCACCGACCTCTCCGCCTACGTCCGCTTTCCGCTGGTCGACGAGGAGGCCGATCTGGCGGTGTGGACGACGACGCCGTGGACGCTCGTGTCCAACGTGGCCGCCGCCGTGGGGCCCGACCTCGACTACGTGCAGGTCGCCGACCCCTCCGGGGGGCGCGACCTCGTGCTGGCGGCAGCGACGGTTCCTGCCGTGGTCGGCGAGGAGGCCGAGGTGCGGGCCCACTTCACGGGCGAGGATCTCGCCGGGAAGGCCTACCGCCGGCCCTTCGACCTGCTCGACATCGACGACCGCGGCCAGCGGGTGGTGACCGCAGCATTCGTCGCCACCGACGAGGGCACGGGCATTGTCCACCTGGCGCCCGCCTTCGGCGCCGACGACATGGACGTGGCCCGCGAATGGAACCTGCCCGTGCTCAACCCGATCGACGCCGGCGGACGGTTCGACGAGCGGGTGACGCCCTGGACCGGTCGCCCGGTGAAGGAGACCGACCCCGAGATCGTGGCCGACCTCGAGCGGCGCGGGCTGCTCGTGCGCTCCGAGCCCTACCCCCACGCCTACCCCCACTGCTGGCGGTGCGGCACACCGTTGCTCTACTGGGCCAAGACCTCGTGGTTCGTGCGCACGTCGGAACGGCGGGCCGACCTGCTGCGCGAGAACGAGCGCATCGACTGGCACCCCGAGCACATCAAGAGGGGCCGGTTCGGGGACTGGCTCGAGAACAACGTCGACTGGGCGCTCTCCCGCGACCGCTACTGGGGCACTCCTCTGCCCGTGTGGCGCTGCAGCGAGGGTCACGACACCTGCGTCGGCTCGGTGGTCGAGCTGGCCGCCCTCGCCGGCCGCGACCTGAGCGATCTCGACCTCCACCGGCCATACGTAGACGAGGTCACCCTGGCGTGCCCGGAGCCGGACTGCGGCGTCGCGGCCCGGCGGGTGGCGCCGGTGCTCGACGCGTGGTTCGACTCGGGCTCGATGCCCTCGGCCCAGCACCACTTCCCCTTCGACGAGACGCCGGGGTCGCCCGACAACACACCCGCGCACTTCCCGGCCGACTTCATCTGCGAGGCGATCGACCAGACCCGCGGCTGGTTCTATTCGCTGCTGGCGGTCAACACCCTCGTGTTCGGAAGCACGCCGTACCGCAACGTCGTCTGCCTGGCCCACATCGTCGACCAACACGGTCAGAAGATGTCGAAGAGCCGGGGTAACGTCATCGATCCGTGGCAGGTCACCGAGACGTTCGGTGCCGACGCCCTCCGCTGGTACTTCTTCTCCGCCGGCTCGCCGTGGACCAGCCGGCGAGTCCACGAGGACGGGATCCGCGAGGCGGCCCGCTCCACCCTCGTGACCCTCTGGAACGTCTACGCGTTCTTCGCCACCTACGCCGACATCGACGGGTGGTCGCCGTCGTCGGAACCGCCCCCGCCTCCCGACCACGTTCTCGACCGTTGGGCGCTCGCCCGCCTTGACTCCACCGTCGAGGCCGTCACTGCCGGCCTCGACGATTTCGACGCCCTCGGCGCGGCCACCGCCCTCGGCCGCTTCGTCGACGACCTCTCCAACTGGTACGTGCGCCGCTCGCGGGCCCGCTTCTGGAAGTCGTCGGACCCCGCCGCCCACGCCACGCTGCACCGGTGCCTGGTCGTCACCGCTCAGTTGCTGGCGCCGTTCTGCCCGTTCCTGGCCGATGAGATCTTCGTCACCCTCACCGACGGTGAGTCGGTGCACCTCTCCGACTGGCCGGAGGTGGGCGACCTCACCGACGGTGGCGTCGACGGCGACTCGGTCGTGACCCGGATGGACGCCGCCATCCGGCTCGTGGGCCTCGGCCGCACCGCCCGGGCCGAGGCGCGCGTTCGAGTCCGCCAGCCATTGCGACGCGCCCTCCTCCTGCACCCGGGCGTGGACCTGTCGGACGAGGTCCGCGGCGAGATCGCTCAAGAGCTCAACGTGAAGACCCTCGAGGACGTGTCCAGCCTGTCGCAGCTCATCACCTGGCGCGCGGTGCCCAACTTCCGCGTCCTCGGGCCGCGCCTCGGGCCCCGGGTGAACTCGGTGAAGGCGGCACTGGCCGTTGCCGACGGCGCCGAGATCCGCCGGGCCCTCGATGGTCAGGGGTGGGTGGAGGTGGCCGGCGAGCGACTGGGCCCCGACGACGTGGAGGTGCGGGCCGACGGCCACACCGAGCTTGCCCTGGCGCAGGACGGAGACTGGGCCGTGGCTCTCGACCTCGAGCTCGATGCCGCCCTGGAGGGCGAGGGGACGGCCCGGGAGCTGGTGCGGGCGCTCAACGACCTCCGCAAACGCCTCGACCTCGCCCTCACTGACCGCGTGGCTGTTCGGGTGCAGACCGCCGGCCCGCGGTCGCGGGCCGCCCTGGGAGCCCACGGCGCCTGGATCGCGGGCGAGATCCTGGCGACCGAGCTGGTGGTGGTCGACGACCTCCCGGAGGGGTCGGCGGTCTCCGAGCTGGAAGTCGACGGAGAGGCCGCCGCGGTCGCGCTCTCGGTTGCGCCCGGCCCCGCCTGACGGACCCCGCCCGTCCGGCGCTCAGCGCCTCTTGGTGACCCGCTTGACCGTCGCCACCTTCTTGGCCGGCGCCTTGACCGCCCGGGCCTTGATCGCCGCCGGTGCCCTCTTCGCCGCCGGTGCCCTCTTGACCACCGGCGCCCTCTTGACCACCGGCGCCCTCTTGACCACCGGCGCCCTGACCGTCCTGGCCTTGGTCGCCGGCATCCTGGGCGCAGCCGCCTTGGTCGCCGACCCCCTGGTGGTGCGAGCCGGACCCTTGGCCGCCTTGGTGGCGGCCGCCGCCTTCTTGGCCCGGGGTGCGGCGGCACGCGAGCGGCCGGACGCACGGCCGGCTGGCCGCACGACTTGGGCCTCGGGCTCGGAGCCCGATGGCGCCTCTTCTTCGAGACGGTCGATCCGGTTGAGGATCATGGCCCGGCGAGCGCCGGCCTGCTCACGGCGCCGGACCATCGCCAGCTCGGCGACACTGAGCTCCGAGAGCTGACCCAGGACCTCGAGGGCCCTCAGGTTCTCGTAGTCGGGGATGGGGAATCCGCCGGCGGACGACGACGCAACCAGAGGGGCGGGGGAGGGCTCGACGTCGGCCTCTTCGTCGGACCACTCCTCGTCGCCGGCATCCCGACCCTCGCCCTCACGGGACTGGAGCTCGTCCTCGATGCGGGTGAGGATCATGAACCGGTTCTTGCCGGCCTGCTCCCGCCTGCGGACGGCGAGAAGCTGATCCTCCTCGAGCTCGGCGAGCATGGGCAGGACCTCGGTGGCCCGGAGCTTGTCGTAGTCGTGGATCGGGAAGGGGTCCTCGTCGCCGGAGGCCACAGCCTCCGCGATCTCGGCCTGGTCGAGCGACTCGGTGCCGTCGGACACCAGGACAGCGCCCGAGGCGGCACCGGCTCGCGCCGACGCCGGCTCGCCTTCGGGGGTGCGCGGCGGGGGCGGGGGCGGAGGGGGAGGCGGCGGCGGGGGGGGCGCGGCCGACACCGTGGGCTGGTCGTCCGACCGGGGCGGGGGGGGCGGGGGGGCGGCGGCTCCGGAGCGGGCCACGGGGGCCGTCGCCGGCCGCGAGTCAGGACGGCCGCGCATCACCGCGATCACGAGCACGATGCCGGCCACCAGGCTGCAGGCGATCGACACGTAGATGATCTCGAGCCCCGATTGGAGCAAACCGATCACCAACGCGATGGCCGCCACCACCACGAGAGCAAGGCTCACCAGGATCACTACGTCACCATCCCATCAAGAAGTCGGAGCGTCGGGCGACCCTCATTCAGGCACCGTGAAGAGTGATGCTAACCCGACGGTCGCTGTCGCCGGGCAGGGGTCAGCCGCAAACCCTCGCCTGAATGGCGAAGAGCACGAAAATGACGATCGTCGGCGAGAGGTCAAGACCCATCCCTCCCGCTCCGATCGGTGGGATGACCCGGCGGAGGGGGCCGAGCACGGGCTCGGTGGCGGAATAGATGACGCTGTACACCGTCGCGAGCAGGGATCCGGGTGAGATCGGGAACCAGGACAGCACGATCCGGCCGAACAGCAATAGGAGGCCGAGCCAGACGAGCGAGCAGAGGATTCCCATCTAGGGGCGGTACAGACCGCGTTCCTGCAGCCGCCTCTTCTCCTCAGCGGGTACTTCGACGTTCGACGGGGTGAGAAGGAACACCTGCTCGGCCACCCGCTCCATCTGTCCGCCCAGGCCGTAGGTGAGGCCGCTGGCGAAGTCGATGAGCCGTCGGGACAGCTCGCGGTTGATCCCCTGGAGGTTGACGATCACCGGCTGGCTGGCGCGCAGCTTGTCACCGATCTCCTGGGCGTCGTTGAAGCCCGATGGTGCGACGAGGTGGACCTTCGGCTGCTGGGCGGTGCTCACGGCCCGCACCGCGGGACGCTGGATGGTGATGCCGCTGTTCTCGGGCTCACGCGGCAGGGTGCGTACGCCCGCGCTCGGAGGCTCCGGCTCGAAGGCCGGCTCGACGGAGACGGCGGCCCGTCGGGGCGCGGGCTTGGGAGCCGGCGGCGGCTCCTCGTACGACTCATAGTCCTCGTACTCCTCGTCGTCGACGAGGCCGAGGTACACCATTGTTCGTCGCCAGACCGATGCCATCTCGCGTTGCCTCCTTGGCGCAGGCAGCCTATCGTCGCAGGTCGGGTGGCTCCGGGCGTGGACCGAACAGTCCCCGTCCGATGCGCACCATTGTCGCGCCCTCCCCGACCGCCACCTCGAGGTCGTCGGTCATTCCCATCGACCGCACCCCCAGGCCGAGGTCAGCGGCCATGGCCGCCAGCCGGCGGAACCCTGACCGGGCATTCTCCGCAGGGCCGGACGGGCCCACGGCCATGAGGCCTATCACGTCCAGACCGAGCGCACGCAGATCGCCGACGAGCGCGGGGCCATTGTCGGCCGGGCAACCGTTCTTCCCGTGTTCCCCGGACACGTTGATCTGCACGAGCACCTGCGCGCCGGGTGCCCTCCGGGCGATCTCGCTACCGGCGGCCAGCCGGTCGACGCCCTGCCAGATGTCGACGACGGGCGCGAGGGCGCGCACCTTGTTGCGCTGGACATGGCCGAGGAAGTGCCATCTCGGTCGTGCGCCGCCCGAGTCGGTGGCCGCCTGCTTGGATAGCAGCTCCGTCGCGTAGTTCTCCCCGAGGTCGACGAGGCCGGCGGCGGCGGCGGCTCTTACCGCCTCGGGACCGTGACCCTTGGTGACGGCCACGACGGTGACCTGGTCGGGACAGCCACCTGCGGCGGTGATCCGGTCGCGCAGTACCACCAGTCGTGCCGACACGCCGGCCGCCGTGGTGGCGACGGACGCGGCCCGCGGCTCGCCCGCCGGAGCCGTCACCGCCACACGACCAGGGCTTGTCGATGGTTGTCCCTGCGGGCGCGCCACGACCAGTGGGAGACGGAGCAGGCGGTGCAGACGGAGATGTCGGCCACATCGAGCACCCCCGAGCGGCTCAGGGCGGCCCGCACGCCGGCCCGAAGGTCGAGGGCGGGGCGACCGTCGGGCGTGCGGGATCGCACCTCGGGGCCGACGGCGGCAGCCACGGCGTCGAGGTGGTCGTCGCCGAACTCGTAGCACTCGGGCCCGATGCAAGGGCCGACGACGGCGCTGAGGTCCGTTGCGCCGAGGGCGGCCATGGCCTCCACTGTGCGCGGCACGACACCGGCCACCAGGCCGGCCCATCCGGCGTGGGCCACCCCGACGATGCCCTCGGGGCTGGCCAGTGCCACTGGCGCGCAGTCGGCGGTGAGCACGGCGAGAGCCGATCCTGGTGAGGCGGTGACCGCGGCATCGGCCTGCGTGCCGGCCCCGCCGCCGGGCGAGGTGACGGTCACCACACCGGCGCCGTTGACCTGGCGCAACCAAGTCCACGGCAGGTCGACGACGGCCCGGCGCCGGACGGCCACCTTTGGCGACACCCGGTGCACGTAGGCGCCGCCGTGCCCCATGTCGCCGTCGGGCCTGGCTGTGAAGCGGGCCCACCCGCCGCCAGAAAGCTCCATTGGCGCCCCGGAGGCCTCGGCGGGCGTGCCCGCGGCCCCGCTCCGAGCGGCTACTTCAAGAACGACGGGACGTCGAAGTCGTCCTCGTCGTCGATCTCGAGCGGGGCCGGGCCGGGACCGAACAGATCGTCGTCCCCGTCGTCGTCGGACAGACCGAGCGGTGACGACGATGCGCGGCTGTCGGCGACGGGCGAGTCGGAGGACTCGCCCCAACGGTCGAAGCCGGCGGCGATCACCGTCACCCGAACCTCGTCGCCGAGAGCATCGTCGATCACCATGCCGGCGATGATATTGGCGTCGGGGTGGGCGACGTCGTGGATGATCTCGGCCGCCTCGTTGACCTCGAAGAGGCCGAGGTCGCTGCCACCGGAGATGTTGAGGAGGATGCCGCGCGCCCCCTCGATCGAGGACTCGAGCAGGGGGCTGGAGATGGCGGCCCGGGCGGCATTGAGCGCCCGACCCTCGCCGGAGGCGTACCCGATGCCCATGAGGGCCGACCCGGCGTTGCGCATGACCATCTTCACATCGGCGAAGTCGGTGTTGATCAGGCCGGGCGTGTTGATCAGGTCGGTGATGCCCTGCACGCCCTGCAGGAGCACCTCGTCGGCCATCTTGAAGGCGTTCAGGGCCGAGGTCTTCTCGTTCGATACCGACAGCAGGCGGTCGTTCGGGATGACGATGAGCGTGTCGACCTTCTCCTTCAGTGTGGCGATCCCGACCTCGGCCTGCATGGCCCGCTTGCGGCCCTCGAAGGCGAACGGCCGGGTGACCACTCCGACGGTGAGCGCGCCGAGCGACTTGGCGATCTCGGCGATCACCGGCGCTCCGCCGGTGCCGGTGCCTCCGCCCTTACCGGCGGTGATGAAGACCATGTCGGCGCCCTTGAGCACCTCTTCGATCTCGTCGCGGTGCGCCTCTGCGGCCTGGCGACCGACGTCGGGGTCGCTGCCGGCCCCGAGGCCCCGGGTGAGCTCCCGCCCGATGTCGAGCTTCACATCGGCATCGCTCATGAGCAGTGCCTGGGCGTCGGTGTTCACGGCGATGAACTCCACGCCCTTCAGGCCTGCGTCGATCATGCGGTTGACGGCATTGACCCCGCCACCACCGATGCCAACGACCTTGATCACGGCCAGGTAGTTCTGCGGTGCGCCGATCATCGTCTGCCCTCCGTTGTCGAGCCGGGTGGCCACTCCGCGTGACCGGCTTGGTTCGCTCCGAGAGACTGACCGGCCCTCAGATGCCGGAGCTGTTCAGCCTCTACCTCCACTACAGGTTTATTGTTATGTCAACCTGTCCTTGGGGTCGAAACTTTAGTAGAGCGTCACCGACGCGTCAAGACCGGACTTGAAGGAAGGCGGACGTCGAGGGAGGCAACGGTGCGGGGATCGACACTCGACAGCACCGTTGTCACCGCGACAAGCTTCGCCTCGAGGGCGTCGAGCAGGCCGAGGGTGACCACTCCCCCGGGTCGCAGCCGCAGCTCCACGCCACCGTCGACGGCGACGACAGCGGCCACACGCGGACCCAGGTGAGGCCCGAGTGCCGACGCAACCAGAAGGGCCCCCCCGGCCCCCGGAGCCAGTCGGGTGCCCGGGGCCCCGGCGGCCGGCGTGCCCTCCAGCACGGGGACGTCGGCCGGTGCCGCGGATGACCGTTCAAGGACCCGCCCGGCGACGTCGACAGCAGCCCAACCCCCCGCATCGTCGCTGGTCACAGCGACCAGAGTCCGTTCGGTCACGTGGATGCGGACGGTCGAGGGCCACTCGCGGCGAGCCGTGGCCGACAACACCCAGGGGAGCTCGGCCACCCGCCGGGCGCTGGCCTGCTCGTCGACGTCGACCATGGGCCGGCCGCGCTCGAGTCCCGAGGCGACGCGGATGGCCGTTACGCCGGTGTGGGCCCCACCGTCGACCACCACGCGGTCGACATCGACCAGAGGCGACCGGGTGACCCCCCGTCCGGCGGCCAGCAGGGCGGTGGTACCGAGGAGGGCCAACAGCACCCGGAGACGGTGGCGGCCCTCTGTCCGGCGGACCTCGACCCGGCGCTGACGGATCCGAGGATCAACCAGAACGCCAGGTCGAGGTGGAGCCTCGAGACCGACCTTCATACCCTCGACCTGACCTTCATGAGCATCAAAGACCTCACCTCAACTGGTCGTCCACCGTGTGTCGGCCGCTTCGGCCGCCCGTGGGAAACCCACCTGATGGAGCTCCGGGTGGAGGGTGACCCCGGTCCGCTCGGCCACGAGCTGGGCGACCTCGGCGATGAGGGCGGCCACGTCGTCGGCCGAGCCGCCGGGGTCCACCTGTACAAAGTTCGCATGCTTCGGCGACACGAACGCGGATCCCCGGCGGTGACCCTTCAGGCCGGCGGCGTCGATGAGACGGCCGGCGGAGTCGTCCGGGGGGTTGGCGAAGGTCGATCCGGCGTTGCTGCCCCCGGGTTGGTGCTCGCGCCGCCACCGCACGATCTCGGAAAGTTCCCGCTCGGACGCCTCCCGGTCGCCGGGAGCCAGGTCGAAGGCGGCGGCGGTGACCACGTGCGAGGTTGTGAGCGCCGACCGCCGGTACCCGAGGTTCAGGCGGTCGGCAGGGACCTCGCCGTCGAGGTCGTCGCCCGTTAGTGCCACCACCCTGGCCCAGGCGAGGGTGCGCCTCACGTCCGAGCCGTGGCCCCCGGCGTTCATTCGCACCGCGCCCCCGACCGAGCCGGGGACGCCCACCGCCCACTCGAGGCCGGTGAGGGCGGCGGCGGCCGTGCGGCGGGCCAGCACCGGCAGGCTCACCGCCGCGCCGGAGATGACACGGGTGCCGTCGACCTCCAGTCGCGTGAACCCGGAGCCGAGGACGACGGCGAGGCCACCGAAACCCCCGTCGGCCACCAGCAGGTTGGAGCCCCTTCCCACGACGACGACAGGGATGCCCGTCTCGACCACGGCCCGGCGGGCCAGATCCAGGTCGGCGTCGTCGTCGGCCTCGAGGAGCAGGGCAGCCGCCCCCCCCACCCGGTAGGTCGTGAGCGCGCCGAGGGCGACGTCGCGGCGGGCGCGGTCACCGAGGACCCTCGCCGCGTCCTCGATGGCGCCCCGGACGGAGACATCTCGGTGCCCGCTCACGGCGCGGCGGCGAGCAGGTCGTCGGCGAGGGTCGTCACGTCGCCCGCGCCGAGGGTCAGGCAGACGTCGCCCGCCCGTAACCGCGACCGCAGGAAGGCGACGACGTCGGTGCGATCGGGAAGCCAGGCCACCGACTGGGTCGGGCGGGCCTCCAGGACCGCGTCGGCGATGAGCTTGCCGGTCACGCCCGGCTGAGGCTCTTCTCCTGCGCCGTAGACGTCGGTGACCACCAAGAGGTCGGCACCGTCGAACGCGGTGGCGAAGTCCCTCCAGAGCGCAGCGGTCCGGCTGTAGCGGTGAGGTTGGAAGACGCACACGACCCGGCGCCAGCCACCGCCCCGAGCCGCCGACACCGCGGCGGCAACCTTGGCCGGCAGGTGGCCGTAATCGTCGACGAAGGTGACACCTCCCGATTCCCCCCGGCGCTGGAACCGCCGGGCAACCCCCGGGTAACGCCCCAGCGCTTCGGCCACCGCGTCGAAGGGCGCCCCCATGCACCGCGCCGCGGCGATGGCGGCGGTGGCGTTGAGCGCGTTGTGGCGGCCGGGGATCGGCACGCACACCTCCCCGAGAACAGTGCCGCCGTGCTCGAGCACGAAGCTCACCGCCGCCGGAGCCAGCTCGACGTCGACGATCCGGTAGTCCGCCCCCTCGTGCTCGCCGTAGGTCGCGGCGCCGACAACCGCCCCGGCCCGGGCCGCCAGATCGTCGTCGGCACACACGACGGCCTGCTCCGCACCGGCGACGAACTCCCCGAAGGCGCCGACCAGCGCGTCGAAGCCACCCCAGTGCTCGAGATGGTCGGGGGCCACGCTCGTCACCACGCCGACCTCAGGCGCCAGCTCGAGGAAGGTCCCGTCGCTCTCGTCGGCCTCCACCACCAGCCACTCGCCACCCCAACGGGCGCCCGTGCCCAGGCCGGCGATCACGCCGCCGACGAGGAACGAGGGGTTCAGCCCGGCTCTGTCGAGGGCCGTGGCCAGCATCGCCGATGTCGTGGTCTTGCCATGGGTGCCGGCTATGGCGACGACCCGGCGCTCGGCGGCAACCGCGGCGAGAAGCTCGGCTCGGCGGATCACCGGGATCCGTCGGGAGAGGGCCTCGACCACCTCGGGGTTCTGGGGAGGCACCGCCGTGGAGACGGCCACGACCTCGGCGCGGCCGACCCGCGACGGGCCGTGGCCTACGCTGATCTCGACGCCGAGACCCCGGAGGCGGGTCAGCACCGGCGAATCGGCGAGATCGCTGCCCGAGACCCCGTGTCCCATGGAGACCAGCACCTCGATGAGGGCGCTCATCCCCGACCCGCCCGCGCCCACGACGTGGATGCGGCGCGGCCGGCTCAGATCGAGCTCATTCACGGGCGGGCATGCTGTTCCACCAGGGCGGCGACCCGTTGGGCGGCGTCGCGCCGCGCCGTGCCGGAGGCGGCGACGGCCATGATGGCCAGACCGGCGGGATCGGCGAGCATGGCTTCTACCTCGACGGCCAACCGGGGTCCATCGAGCTCGGCGTCGGGCACCAGCACCGCGGCGCCGGCGTCGGCCTGGTGCCGGGCGTTGGCCGTCTGGTGGTCGCCCGGAGCGCCCGGCAGGGGCACGAGCACGGCCGGAAGCCCGACGACGGCCAGCTCGGCGACCGACGTGGCTCCGGCCCGGCACACGGCGAGGTCGGCGGCGGCCAGTACCAGGTCCATACGGTCCTCGTACTCGACGGCCTCGTAGGCCAGGCCTTCGCCCGAGAGTGCCGGAGCGGAGTCCCCGACCATCGGCCAGTCACGCCGGCCGACGATGTGGCGCACGGCGAGATCGGCCCTGTCCGCCCACCCGGTGGCGGCGTCGAAGACCGCCATGTTGATCCGCCGGGCGCCCAATGAGCCGCCGAACACGGCGACCATGCGGCGGCCGGACGGCACGCCGAGTGTCCGCCGGGCGTCGTCGCCGTCGCGCCCACGGTCGACGGCCAGGACCTCGGGGCGGACGGGGTTGCCGGTGAGCTCGGCCCGGGGCAGCGCGGTACCCGGGAACGAGACGGCCGCCGCCTTGGCGAAGCGGGCCGCCAGCCGGTTGGCGGCGCCGGGCACGGCGTTCTGCTCGCACACCACGATGGGCACACCGAGGGAGGCGGCGGCCATGGCGCACGGCACGCTGGCGTACCCGCCCAGGGCCACGACGATCGACGGGCGGCGGCTCGCGACGACCTTCAGCGCCCGGGCCACGGCCCGGCTCAGGCCCATCGCCGCCGCGGCGCTGGACAGCGACAGCCGCCGTTCGATCCCCCGGCCCGGCAACACGGTGATGCCGAACCCGGCCTCCGGCACGAGGCGACCCTCGATGCCCGCCTCGCTCCCGACCCAGTGGATGCTCGCCGGCGGGTGGCCCCGCTCGACCAGCGCCCGGGCGACGGAGAGCCCGGGCAACACGTGCCCGGCGGTCCCTCCTCCGGCGACGATCGCCCAGGTACCCATCACCCCCCGGCGCCCAGGGGAAACAGGCGGCCGGTGGGAACGCGGTCCCGGCCGGGCGCCGGCACCGGGCGGCGGGCAGGGGCGCCCTGACGGGCGACGTTCACGAGGATGCCGACGGCGGCCATCGTGATCACCAGCGCCGAGCCGCCGAACGACACGAAAGGCAGGGGGACGCCCGTGACCGGGAGGATGCCGATCACCGCGCCGAGGTTGATGAAGGCCTGGCCGACAACCCACGTCGTCACGCCGGCGGCAACCAGCGTGCCGAAGCGGTCAGGGGCGCGCAGGGCGGCGCGGATCCCGAACACCGCGAACGCGGCAAAGAGGAGAACGACGAGAACCGTGCCGATCAGGCCCAGCTCTTCGCCGATGATGGCGAAGATGAAATCGGTGTGGGCGTTGGGCAAGAAGCCCCACTTTGCCCGGCTGGCACCGAGGCCGACCCCCGAGAGGTGGCCCGTGCTGAGGGCGACCAGTGACTGGGCGATCTGGTAGCCCGTGTTCAACGGGTCCTCCCAGGGATTCATGAAGGCGAGGAGCCGCGCCCGGCGGTAGCCCTCGAGGAGCCCGAGGACGACGGCGCCGGCGCCCCAGCCGGCCAGAAGGCCCATCATCCGCGCCATTGGCACGCCACCCACGAACAGCACGACCATCACCAGCAGCACGAGGATCATGCCCGTTCCCATATCGGGCTGGAGCATGACCAGCAGCCCGATGAGCCCGGTGACGAGAATCAACGGTCGCACCAACACCGCCTGCTGGCCGTCGCGTTCGGTGCGGCGGACGATCAGGTCGGCGGCGAAGAGCAGGAGCGCCAGCTTGGTCACCTCCGACGGCTGGAAGCGGAGCTCGCCCACCCCCAACCAGCGCGAGGACCCGCCGACGCTGACGCCGATGCCGGGGATCAGCACCAGGACCAGCATGGCCGCGCACAGGTGAAGCAGCCGCACCGCGACCTTCCGCCACCGCCGGTAGTCGACCTTGGCCGCCAGGAAGAGGGCGAGGCCTCCGGCCGCCACCCAGAGCACCTGGCGGATGAAGAAGACCCACGGCCCGCCGTAGCTCCGCAGGGCCTGCACCGAAGAGGCCGACAGCACCATCATCACGCCGATCCCGCAGAGCACGGCGACGACGGCGGGCAGCGCGATCCAGCGCTGGTCGCGACGCGGCGTACGGGCCGGCCCCGGCGGCAGCCGCCGGGGCGGGTGGGGGGGCGGGTGGGGGGGGCGGGGGCGGGCGTGGCGCTCCTGGAGCCTGCCCCGCGCGGCCAGAAGGTCAGTCATCGGTACCACCTCTCTCCGGTGCCGGGGGGCCCGGCGCTCCGGCGTTTCGGGCGGTGGTGCCCACCACCCGGGCCACGGCCCGGGCGAAGTCGGCGCCCCGCTCCGCGTAGGACCCGTACCGGTCGAACGAGGCACACCCGGGCGAGAGGAGCACGACGTCGCCCGTCCTGGCAGCGGCCGCCGCCGCCCGCACCGCCTGGTCCATGTCCGACGCCCGCACGACCGGGCGCACACCGGCAAAAGCGTCCGCCACCTCCGGGGCCGCCTCCCCGAGAGCCACGACGGTGCGCACCCGGTCGGCGCCCCGGGCCAGCACGCCGAGATCGAGGCCCTTGTTGCGACCGCCGGCGAGCAGCACCACCGACTCGAACCCCGACAGGGCGGCGAGCGCGGCGTGGGGATTGGTGGCCTTGGAGTCGTCGTACCAACGGACGCCGTCGTGCTCGGCGACCAGCGTCAGCCGGTGGGGCAACCCTTGGAACACCCGCAGGGCGGCACGAACCCCCTCGACACTGGCGCCGGCGGCGAGGGCGGCGGCCGACGCGGCCAGAGCGTTGGCCAGGTCGTGCGGTAGGCGCCGGCGCAGTTCGGTCACCGGGAGGATGGTGCCCCTCGGCCCGCGCAGCGCGCCGTCGGCGACCCGCCAGTCGGCCGCCGCCGTCAGCCCGAAGGTCTCCAGGCGCGATGGTGCGTTCGCCGCTCGCGCCATGACCAGCGCGTCGTCGGCGTTGACGACGGCCACGTCGCCCTTCACCTGGTTGGCCCAGATGCGGGACTTGGCCTCGCCGTACGACTCCATGTCGGGATGCCAGTCGAGGTGGTCCTCGGCCAGGTTCAGCCACACGGCGACCGTAGGGTGGAACGTCTCGGTGCACCACAGCTGGAACGACGAGACCTCGGCCACCACCACCTGCACGTCGCGCCGGACGGCGTCGGAGAGAGGTAGGCCGATGTTGCCGGCCGCCACCGACCGCACCCCGGACGCCTCGAGCATCTGGGCGACTAGAGCGGTCACTGTGGTCTTGCCGTTGGTGCCGGTGACAGCGACGATCGGCCGCCGACTCCACCTCGAGGCGAGCTCGACCTCGCCCCGCACCGGGACCCCGGCCTCGTCGGCCAGGGCGAACACGGGGTGGCGGAGGGACACGCCCGGGCTGGGAACGATCACATCGGCCCGCGCCACCAGCCCGGCCAGCGTGGTCTGGTCGGGCGCCACCGCCAGCTCCAGGCCGAGGTCGGCAGCATGGCGACGGGCGGAGTCGTCGGGTGCGTCGTCGAAGGCCAGCAACCGGGCCCCGCGGTCGCGCAGGTGCCGGGCCACCGCCGACCCGCTGCGTCCGAAGCCTACGATGAGGGCGACCTCAGCCAGGGGACACCGCCTGGCACCCGTGCGACAGGAAGTCGGCGTAGAAGAGCCCCACGGCGAGGGCGCCGCAGAGGCCCCCCAGGACCCAGAAGCGCACGATGACCGTCGTCTCCGGCCAGCCGAGCAGCTCGAAGTGATGGTGGATGGGCGCCATCCGGAAGACGCGGCGTTTGAGAAGGCGGAACGTGGCGACCTGCAGTACCACCGACAGGGTCACCATCACGAACAACCCGCCCACCACCGGCAAGAGGAGCTGGGTGTTGGTGGTGAGGGCAAGGGAGCCGAGCGCCGCCCCTATGGCCAGAGAGCCCGTGTCTCCCATGAATATCCGGGCCGGGGCGGCGTTCCACCACAGGAAGCCGGCGCAAGCGCCGGTGAGCGACGCGGAGACCAGGGACAGGTCGAGGGCGGGGCCGACGCCGTAGCACTCGGGGTGGCGGAACTGCCAGAACCCGATGAAGACGAACGTGGCGAACGCGAAGATCGAGCACCCGGCGGCCAAGCCGTCGAGGCCGTCGGCGAGGTTCACCGCATTGGACGCCCCGTAGAGGATCAGCACGGCCCACACCAGATAGATGGGCTCCCCCAGGTCGATTCCGATGGAACGGGTGAACGACAGGTCAGTACGCACCTTGGCCTTGTAGACGGCGAGGACCGCGAACAGCAGGGCCACCGCCACCAGGCCCACCGTCTTCGCCGTCTTGTTCAGCCCCAGGCTGCGCTGGCGGGAGATCTTGATCCAGTCGTCGAAGAACCCGACGGCGCCCGCCCCCACGGTGACGAGGATCACGAGGAGCCCGGCGCTGGTGAACACCGCCCCGCTGTTCACGTGGCCAGCCAGGTAGCCGAAGGCCGTGGCGGCGACCAGGATGAGCCCGCCCATGGTGGGCGTCCCCGCCTTGGTCACGTGCCCCTGAGGGCCGTCCTCGCGGATCTGCTGGCCGATGCCCCTCTCCTGCAGCGCCCGGATCAACAGCGGCGTCCCCATGATCGACGCCAGCAGCCCCGCGCTCAATGCGACGAGAAGGGCTACCACTGTGCCTCTTTCTCCCGGGCGGGCTGGTCGACGAGGATCTTGGCGAGGCGTTCCAGGCCGGCGGCGCGACTGCCCTTCACGAGCACCGCGTCGCCCGGGCCCACCACTCCCACGAGGGCGGCAGCGTCGTCGACGCCCGCGACCTCTTCTCCGCCATAACCGGGCGCGCCCACGGCGACCAGGTGGTCGATGCCCAGGCGGCGCGCCAGTTCGCCGATTCGGTGGTGCTCCGAGGCGGAGTACCCCCCCAGCTCGAGCATCGGCCCCAGCACGGCCACCCGCCGGCGCGCCGGCAGAGCGGCCAGTGCCCGCAGGGCCGCCTCGGTCGATGCCGGGTTGGCGTTGTAAGCGTCGTTGAGGACGGTGCCTCCAGCCACAGTGGAGGTGAGGTCCATGCGCCAGGGAGACAGCCTGGCGCGAGACAGGCCGGACGCCACCTCTTCGAGGCCGGCCCCCACGGCCAGGCCGGCGGCCGCCGCAGCGACAGCATTGGCGGCGTGGTGGGCGCCCCGCACCGCGAGGCGCACGTCGGCGTCGCCCCATGGCGTAACCAGCCGGAAGGCGGGCCGCAGCTCGTCGTCGAGCGTGAGGCCAGTGGTTCGCACCTCGCCATGCTCCAGCCCGAACATCAGCACCTGGGCGACCGACGAATCGGCCATCGCCGCGACCCGTTCGTCGTCGGCGTTGAGCACCGCCCATCCCGACACTGGCAGTGCGCCGACCAGCTCGGCCTTGGCGTGTGCGACGCCGTCGATCGATCCCAGCATCTCGGTGTGGGCGAGCCCGACGTTGGTGACCACGCCGACGGTGGGACGGGCGATGTCGCAGAGAACGCGGATGTGGCCCGCTCCCCTGGCCCCCATCTCCACGACAGCGGCGTCGGTGCCGTCGGGCGCGTTCACCAGCGTCAGGGGGACTCCCAGCTCGTTGTTGAACGACCGCTCGCTGGCCGCCGGGCGGAACGGGCCGGTCAGCGCGGCGGCGAGCAGGTCCTTGGTGGACGTCTTCCCCGCCGATCCGGTGATGCCCACGACCCGGTCGGGCAGGCGGTCCCGCGCCGCTCGCCCCAGGGCGGCCAGCGCAGCCACGGTGTCGTCGACGGCGATGGCCGTCCCAGCGCCGGGCGTCCGTTCGGTCAGGTAGGCCGAGGCGCCGGCGGCCACCGCCTCGGCCACGAAGGCGTGGCCGTCACGGTCGGCCCGGACAGGCACGAACAGCTCGCCGCCCCGCACCCGGCGGGAGTCGATGGTGGCACCGTCGACCTCGACGTCGTGACCGTGGAGCGATCCGCCGACGGCGTGCGCGATCTCCGAGGCCAGCCACCTCACCGGCCGCTCCGCTCGAGCTCGGCGCGGATCACCACGCGGTCGTCGAAGGGGATACTGACCGAGCCGTTGACCTGGGTCGGCTCATGGCCCCTGCCGGCCACGACGACCACGTCGCCGGGCCGGGCCCGCTCGAGCGCCAGGGCGATGGCGGCGCGCCGGTCGGGCTCCACCACCAGGACTTCCAAACGGGCGACGCCGGCGCGGACGTCGCCGATGATGGCGAGAGGGTCCTCGCGGCGCGGGTTGTCGGACGTGAGGACGGCCACGTCGGCGAGCCGGGTGGCGGCCTCCCCCATGGCCGGGCGCTTGGCGGTGTCACGGTCGCCGCCGCATCCGAACACCACGAGTACCCTGCCGCCCTCGCCCGCGGCGTGACGCGCCGCCCCGAGCACGCTCTCGAGGCTCGCCGGGGTGTGGGCGTAGTCGACGACGACGGTGAAGGGCTGACCACCGTCGACCGCCTCGAAACGGCCGGGCACCGATGCCACCGCCGACAGGCCTTCGCCGACCGACGCCGCCCCGACGCCGAGCTCCCGTGCCGCGCTGGCCGCAGCCAGGGCGTTCGACACGTTGAAAACGCCACCGAGGTTCAGCCGCACCGGCGCCCCGTCCCACCGAAAGGTGCTCGAAATGGCGCCGACCTCGAGGTCGACGGCGTCGGCGAGCGAGAAGGGTCGGGTGGGCACGGATACGGAGTCGAGCAGCCACCGCCCCGAAGGGTCGTCGGCGTTGACGACGGCGACCTCGGTGCGCTCGGGCGTGAACAGCATGGCCTTGGCCGCGAGGTACTCGTCCATCGTGTGGTGGAAGTCGAGATGGTCGTGGGTGAGATTGGTGAACACCGAGACGGAGAACCAGGTGGCGTCGACGCGGTGCTGCACCAGCGCGTGCGACGACACCTCCATGGTCACCGCCGACATGCCGCCGTCGACGAGGCCGGCCAGCCGGGCCTGCAGGTCGGTGGCCTCGGGTGTCGTCCGCGGGCCCGACAGCGTGCCGACGACCTCGGTCGGCCGGCCGTCGGCCTCGAGGGCGGCGGCCAGGAGGTAGGTGGTCGTGGTCTTGCCGTTGGTGCCGGTGACGCCGGCCACCGACAGGCGCCGGGATGGGTGACCGTAGAACGCGGCTGCCGCCGGGGCCATGGCGGTACGGACGTGGCCGACGACGGCCTGGGTCACGTCGAGAGGCAACTCCCGCTCGCACAGCAGGGCCGACGCGCCGAACACCATGGCGTCGGCGGCGAAGTCGTGGCCGTCGGCCGTCGCCCCCGGCAGGCAGCAGAACAGCGCGCCGGGCGTGATGGCCCGCGAGTCGTGGGTGATGGCGGCGATCTCAGTGCCAGCCGGGTCGCCCCGGAAGCTCAGCACCTCGACACCGCCGAGCAACCGGTCCAACCGCACGCAGAAATGTCCTCAGGGTCTCGGGGTCGGGGTGCCGGCGAGCGTAGTGGGCGTCGGCCGCGCTGCCGTTGCCATCGCCGCCGGCGACCCCGGCGATGGCCTGGTGCCGGCGGGCGGGGAGGCATCGGGCGGCGCGCCGAGCAGGCGGACGCCGAAACTGGCCAGCCGGGAGAACACCGGAGCCGACACCAGGCCGCCGTAGTACGGAGTGGGCTCGTCCAGGGCGACGATCATGGACAGCCGGGGGGCGCTGGCCGGAAGGAAGCCGGCGAAGGTGGCCACGTAGGCGCCGGCCTCGTACCCGGCGGCGTCCTCCCGGGGCTTCTCGGCCGTCCCGGTCTTGCCGGCGACGCGGTAGCCCGAGACGGCGGCCGCTTCGCCCGTGCCGTCGGCCACGACCTGCTCCAGCATGGGCGTCATGGCTTGCGCCGTCTCCTCGGAGACGACCCGGCGGGGAGCCGTTCGGTCGACCTCGCGCCACTTCCCGTCGGCGTCCACCACCTTCGTGACGAGCCGGGGAGCCACGTACATCCCGCCGTTGGCGATGGTGTTGTAGGCGCCCAGCATCTGGAGAGCGGTCACCGCCACACCCTGCCCGATCGGCAGGGTGGCGATCGAGGTCCCCGACCAGTCCTCGAGGTCGGGCAGGATCCCCTCGGCCTCTCCCGGGAAGCCCAGGCCGGCGCGATCGGCCAGGCCGAAGGACCGCAGGTAGGAGTCGAGGTTCTGCTTGCCCAGGCGCTTGCCGATCATGATCGTGCCCACGTTGGAGGACTCGGCGACGATGCGCTCGACCGTCATCGCCTCGGTCGGGTGGGAGTGGGAATCGGAGAACACCCCGCCGGCCACTGTCATCCGGTCCGGCACCACGAGGGTGTCGGTCGGTCGCACCAGCTTCTCCTCGAGAGCGGCCGACACGGTGATGACCTTGTTGACCGAACCCGGCTCGTACACGCGGGTGACGGCCATGTTGTCACGCGACGGGACCGGTGGCTTCCCCGGCCCGCCGGCCACCAGGTTGGCCATGGCGAGGATCTCGCCGGTGTGGGGGTCCATCACGATGGCGATGCCGCCCTTGGCGTTCGAGGTGACGATCTGCTCGGACAGCACCCGTTCGGTCTCGAACTGCATCGCCCGATCGAGGGTGAGCACGATCTGGTTGCCGCGGGTCGCAGCTTTGAGCTCGCGCACTCCGGACGCGATGTCGTTGCCCGCCGGGTCCCTCTCGACCAGCAACGTGCCCTCCTGGCCGGCGAGCTGCTCCTGGAACTGGAGCTCGAGGCCGGACAGCCCTTCGTCGTCGAGGCCGACGCTGCCGAGCACCGAGGCCGCCAACTGACCGGCAGGAACGACCCGCTTCGGCTCGTCGAGGAGCCTGACGCCGGGGATGCGCAGCGCGGCGACGGCGTCGGCCACCGGGTCCTCGACCTTGCGGGCCAGGTAGACGAACCCGCCGTTGGTGGTGAGCTTCGCCTGGAGGACGGCCTCGCCCTGGCCGAGCAGCGGAGCCAGGGCCCGGGCCGCCGCCGCCGGGTCGCGGACCGACCTCGGATCGGCCCACACCGTGCGCCGTTGGGTGGACATGGCCAGCTCGACCCCGTTGCGGTCGAGGATGGCTCCCCGCTCGGCGGGCAGGACGGCGGAGTGCATGCGCTGGTTGCGCCCGAACGACGCGTACTCGCGGCCGCCCGGCCCCTGCACCATCCACAATCGGGCGACGACGGCGGTGAGGGCCAGGGCGAGGACGACGAGGAGGGCGACCAGCCGCCGTCGCGACCCGTGGGCCAGCACCGGCGCCGGGCGGGTGGCGAACGGCGAGCGGCGTCCCCCCGGCCGTGGGGCGACCGGACGGGGACGGCGGCGAGGACCAGGTCGCGGCCGCGGGGCCGAGGACCGGGAAGCCGAACGACGCCGGCCGGCCGGCGGCGTGCGGGTCGTGCGCCCGGACCGCGCCCCTGGCGCGCCCCGGCCGGGGGCCTTCCCCCGCAGGTACGCCGAGTGGCTCTTGGCGACGCGTTCGCTGACGCCCAGGGCCAGGGCGGTGAGGTCGAACAGGAGGGCGCGGGTGACCGACGAACGCTCGCTCGACGCCCGGGCGGTACGTGTCGGACGGGTCGCCGACGAGCGAGAAGCCCCCGGGCGGCCGTCCGCCTTGTGGCGCCGACGATCGCCGCCGATGCGGCCGGACCCGGTCGTCGACGTCCGGGAGGCCGCGATCCGGGCCGGCGGTCGGGACCGGACGCCGCGCATCGTCGGCGCTGTCACCCGCGAGCTCCTTCGGCTCCGCCGGCTCGCATCCCACTCGAAGCCGCGGTGGTGGGCGTGGTCTGGCGCGGCGCTGTCGTCGGCGTCGTGCGGGCGGTGGTCGGACGCGTGGCGGGGGTCGTCGGCGGCAATGACGGATCGGCGGCCTTCAGGAACGTGACGGAGCGGGGCGCCACCATGCCCAGCCGCTCCCGCGCCGCGGTTGCGATGCGACTGGGCGACTCCAGCTCGGCGACGGCCACCCTCAACCGGCCGTTCTGGACCTGCTCCTTCTCGGCACGCTTGTCGAGATCGTCGAGCTGGGCCTGTCCCTGGGCGAGCAGGACGTGCAGGCACACCACGAGGAACAGGCCGATGGCCGCGCCGATCACGGCCAGTGCCGTGTACGCCCGCCTCATGGCCCGTCGCCGCCGCTGTGGCCGGGCGTCGGGAACGAGCTCGAGAGGGGCGCGACGCGGAACAAGAGGCCGTACGTCGGGCGCCGTGCGGGCCGTCGACCGGCCGGCCGTGACGGAACGGGCCTCGGCCATCAGGTCACCCGGCCGTTGGAGGCGTCGACGAGTTTCTCCACGGCCCGGAGGCGGGCGCTCTCCGAACGCGGGTTGGCGGCCACCTCGGCGGCCGTCGGGCGCGCTCCCCGCCGGAGGATCCGCACCGTCGGCCGGGCACCGCACACACACGGAAGGACGGGCGGACAGACGCAGCCGCCGGTCGAGGCGTCGACGAAGCGCCGCTTGACGATGCGGTCCTCCCCCGAGTGGTAGGCGAGGACAACGCAACGCCCACGGGGGACGAGCAGGTCGATGGCCTGCTCGAGGGCGTCGGGAAGGACGTCGAGCTCGCGGTTGACCTCGATGCGGATGGCCTGGAAGGTGCGGCGCGCGGGGTGGCCCCCCCGGCGGCGGGTCGCAGCGGGGATCGCGGTGCGGACGACCTCGGCCAGCTCCCGGGTACCGGAGAGCGGCCGGGCCCCGACGAGGGCATGAGCGACGCGGCGGGCGAACCGCTCGTCGCCGTGGACGGCCAGGACCCGCGCCAGGCGATCCTCGGGGTACCCGTTGACCACGTCGGAAGCGGTCGTCGTCTGGCCGCGGTCCATCCGCATGTCGAGGGGCCCGTCGGTGCCGTAGGCGAACCCGCGATCGGCCCGGTCGAGCTGCGGAGAGCTCACGCCCAGGTCGAACAGCACACCGGACACCCGCTCGTGTCCCAACTCTTCACAGATCATGGCGATGCGGTCGAAGCGCGCGTGACGCAGAGCAACCCGGTCGCCGAACGGGCACAGCGCCCGGCCGGCGGCGGCGAGGGCGTCGGCGTCCCGGTCGAGGCCGATCACCTCGAGGTGATCGTGCGCCCCGAGCAGGGCCCCGGCGTGGCCCCCGCCTCCGACGGTGGCGTCGACGACGGGTCCCGAGGGCACTGCTCCCAGGAGATCGGTGACCTCGGCGACCATCACCGGGTCGTGGCGGAACGCCTCCCCGGAACCGGGCCCGGCACCGTCCTCACCCATCCGCCTTCACCGAGGTCCCTCGTCACCTTTCCTCGCCGGCTGGGCAGCGTCGCTGTCGACCTCCTCCTCTCGTCGGGTGTCGGACTCGTCATCGGCCAGGCTCAGCTCGCCCAGCCGCTTGCGTTCCTGCCAGAGGGATGCATCCCAGATCTCGACGTGATCGAATGCACCGGTGATCGAGACCTCGCGCTCGAGACGGGCGAACGCCCGCAACGGGGCGGGCAGGGCCACCCGGCCTTGCTTGTCGGGGCTCGCCTCCTGTGCCCCAGCGAAAAAGGCCCGGGCCACGTCGCGGTCCTTCCGCGAGCCCCGCCACTTGGCCGTCATCTCCTGCGAGCGTGACTCGAAGCGGTCGGGCGGCCAGAGGGCCAGGCAGCCGTCGATCTCGCTGGTGACGAAGGCCCCCTCGAGGTCGTCGCGGAAGCGGGCGGGCAGGATCACCCGTCCCTTCGCATCCAGGGAGTGGCTGTGCTCTCCCAGGAACATCTGCTCCACCTCGGTCATGAGTCGATGGGTCGGAGCCCGGGACTACGCCTTGCGGCGGCGATCGACGCCCGGAGGCTCCCGTTTGCTCCACTTCGCACCACCGTAACCCCCCTTCCTCCACCTCGTCAAGATCCCCCTCCCCATCGCGCCTCTTCGCGGCCGGAAACCGGGCGCTGATGGGGGAAGATCTGGGCCATGGACCTGCCGGTGCGGACCCGCCTCGCGGTAGCTGCCGGCCGGGTCGTGTCGGAGGTCTCCCGGCGGGCCGGCACCGGACAGGGGTCGGCCGTCGGCGGCCGGGTGACACTCGCCCTCGACCCCCGCTCCCTCGAGTTGCTGGCGGCTGGCCACCGCGTCGGGATCGTGTCGGGTACCAACGGCAAGACCACGACCACCCGCCTTCTGGCCGCGGCCCTCGCCACGCAAGGCCGGGTTACCACCAACTCAGCCGGGGCCAACCTCCTCTACGGGCTGGTCGGCACGTTCTCGGAGGCGGCCGGCTCGAAAGCCACTGCCGACTATGCCGCCCTGGAGGTCGACGAGGGGCTCGTGCCCCGGGCGATCGAGGCCGTGCACCCCGAGGTGGTCGCCCTCCTCAACCTGAGCCGCGACCAGCTCGACCGGATCGGCGAGGTGCGCATGCACGCCGACAAATGGCGGCGCGCCCTCGACGCCGTACCGGACACCGCGGTGGTGGCCAACGCCGACGACCCTCTCGTGGCATGGGCGGCACGGGGGATCACCAAGGTGACGTGGGTCGCCACCGGCCAGCGCTGGCGGTCCGACGCCGCCGCTTGCCCGGCGTGCGGGAGCCGCCTGCGGTGGGCACCACCCGGCGCGACGGGCGCCGCGTGGTCCTGCACGTCGTGTGACTTCGCGAGGGCCGAGCCTGACGTGGTCCTCGACGGCGACGAGTTGGTGCTGCCCGGCGGACGGCGCATCCCGGTGCGCCTCGAGCTGCCCGGTTGGTGCAACCGGGCCAACGCGGCCATGGCGGCAACTGCGGCGGCGATCCTCGGCGTCGAGACCGCGGAGGCGGTCGGCGCCATGGCGGGGGTCGGCGCCGTCGCCGGCCGCTACGAGGTGGTCACCGTCGGCGGTGTCAAGGTCCGCCTCCTGCTGGCCAAGAACCCGGCTGGGTGGGCGGAGACGCTCGACCTCATCCGCCCTGCTCCCCTGCCCGTGGTCGTCGGCATCAACGCCCGGATCGCCGACGGCCGTGACCCGTCGTGGCTGTGGGACGTCCCCTTCGAGCGGCTCGCCGGCCGCCTGGTCGTCGCCACCGGCGACCGGGGGCGGGACCTGGCGGTGCGTCTCCGCTACGCCGAGGTCGAGCACCGGTTCGTCGACGACTACCGGGAAGCGGTGCGGACGGCGGGTGGCGGCGACATCGACCTGGCCGCCAACTACACCTCGTTCCAGGACGTCCGCAAGGCGCTGGCCCCGACCAACGGCAGCCGGTGACCATGGCTGACCCAGTCTCGATCGCCCTGCTCTTCCCGGAGCTGCTCGGCACCTATGGCGACGGCGGGAACGCCGCCGTGCTGGCCCAACGCCTGCGCTGGCGTGGAGTGCCGGCCGAGGTCGTGCAGGTCACCGCCGGCGAGCCGGTTCCCACGTCGTGCGACGTCTATCTCATGGGCGGAGGCGAGGACGGACCGCAGTCCCTCGCAGTGCGGGAGCTACGCGCGAGCGGCGCCCTTCCCCGGGCCCTCGACGCCGGTGCCGCCGTCTTCGCCGTCTGCGCCGGCTATCAGATCCTGGGCAACGAGTTCCTGGGGCCTGACGGCTCGCCCCACCCCGGCCTGGGCCTGCTCGACTGCTCCACCGCGAGGGGCAAAGGCGCCCGCCGGGTGGGCGAGCTGGTGGTCGCCCCCGATCCCGCCGTCGGCCTACCGGTCCTCACCGGCTACGAGAACCACCAGGGCGTCACGACCCTCGGATCCCACGCCCGCCCGCTCGGGCGGGTGTCGGTCGGCCGGGGCAACGACGCCGGCGACGGTTCCGAAGGCGTCGTCGGCGACCGCGTCGTTGGCACCTACCTGCACGGCCCCGCCCTCGCCCGCAACCCCGCCCTCGCCGACCTGATCCTCTCCTGGGTCGCCGGCCCGCTCGACCCGCTCGACGACCCGGAGGTCGACGCCCTGCGCACCGAACGCATCGCCGCCGCCCACTCCCGCCACGCCAACCGGTTCTGGGTGAGAAAAGCGGTTCGCTGACACCGTTTTCCGGTACCGAAACCGCCGACGGCGCCGACTCGGGGGCCCCCTCAGGGCGCTGATCCGCCAGGGCCAGACCGGAGCCGAACGAGCCTGGCGGCTGCCGGCCCGCTCGCTTGGTCACCGAGCAGAGCCTGCGGACCGATCTGGCCAACGCCAGGGAACGGGCACGCCGCCTCGCCGAGGAAGTCGCCCTGCTCCGGGACCGGCTGGGCCGCCAACTCGGGCCCGGCACCGACGTCGACCGGCGTCACACCTCCCTACTCGACCAGCTCGAACAACGCGCGGCCGAGCTCGAAGCTGACAACCATCGACAGCGACAGGCGCATCGCGCGGCTCGAGGCCGAAGTGCGGGAGCTCACCGAGACGCTCGATGCCGCCCGGGTGATGAACAGGGAGCGCATGAGCGAGATCAATCGTCAGGCCGGCGAGCGTGGACCCCGGCCGCGTGCCCGGCGCCAGGGCTGATCTCTGGCCAGCGACCTGTGTGGGCTACGTAGGTCACACAGATGGGCCGCCACGACCAGCCCCTTCCTCGGCTACCACAAGAGAACGGCGGCCATGATCGACCGGCTCGTGCACCACGCCGAGGTCGTCAACCTCACAGTGGGGACGGCGGGGGGGCCACGGACCGCACCGGGAAACTCACATCGGGCGCCTCGGCAGCTCCGGCGGAGATCCATCCGACAGCACGGTGGTGCTGCTCACCGCGACACTGCGCTCGGTGCCGGTGACCCCGGGTCGTAGTGGGAGAGACGGCCCTCCCACCTCGGGCTCTGGTCCACCTGGGGCCAGCGATGGCGGTGGAGAGCCCGGCGCAGGGCCTTCGACGACCGCCCGATCGGCCACGCCGGCGTCCAGCTTCCCCAGGACGTGCCCGTCCGGCTGCAAGAATGGTGATTCCGCGGACCCAGTAGTGGTTGCGGCCGCTGTCGGTCTCGACGCCGACCAGGGCCGCGTCACGCGGTGAATCTCGTCGGTGAGCCCGCCGGGCCGGGCCAAGGTGAGCGCGTCGTCGCTGACGGTGACGACTATGCCGTCCCGTCGGCCCGGGCGCATGAGTCGGCGGGTCAGCACGACCGCCGCCGCGGCGGACGGCGATGGCCACGGCCGACCCGGCCACGAGGTTGTCGGAGGCCGTCGCCGCGGCGATCACCGCCCCCAAGAGGGCGAGCAGGAAGCCAGCAACGCCGGCGTAGAACACGCTGCCGGGGCCGGTTGGACCGACGGTGGTGGACGGAGAGGGCCCGGGAGCCGGTCCGCCCAGGGTGGCGCCGGCTCGGCGGGCGGCAACGCCACCGGGGTGATCACATGGATCCGGCGGGTCCTCCACCACCCCCACCCCACCGCGGCCAGGAAGGGTGCGGCGATGGCGAAGCAGATGGCCGCGGCGACGGGCTCCGGACCGTCGTCTCCGCGAGTGCTGAAGGAACCGGGTGCGCCCGCGGTGAGTGCAGGCCGACATCGTGGGGGCGGTACTCGATCCCCATGGGCCGGTTGGCCTGGCCCCCGGGACACACGACGGAGCCGTCGAACCGGTAGCCGACGTCATTGACGAACCACAGGATCGCCGGCTCAGCCGTCTCGGCCACAGGCGGTCGCAGCGAGCAGGCCAACGTCCCGCCTGGCCCGCTCGCCTCTATGCGGAGTCGGGGCCACGCGCCGCACCTGGCATGGCACCGTCCCCTCGGAGGCCTGCCACGTCAGGAGCACCACGCCCGGCACACCCCAGAACCCGACGGTCATGAGACCGGCCAGGGCCAGAACGGCCACCAACGACGACGGGCGGCGGGCCCGCCGGAGGAACACCGGCGGCGAGGACACGACGCCGACAGTGCTAGCCCAGCCCGCCAGCGGCCGCCACCCCCGACGACGAAGGGCGGGGTCCGTTGGAGAGGGACGCAGCCCGATCCGGGATCGTGCGAGTCTTCCGGATGTGCTGCTCATCGATGCTGCGAACGTCGTCGGGTCGCGTCCAACCGGCTGGTGGCGGGACCGAGCCCAGGCGGCTGAGCAGTTCATTGCACGCGTTCGCGCCGCCACCGCCAGCTCCACACTCAGCCCGCCCGTCGTGGTGGTACTCGAAGGCGTCGCGCGCCGAGGCGTTGAGGAGGGCGTCACCGACGGCGTCGAGGTCGTCCACGCGTCCGGTCACGGCGACGACGCCCTTGTCGCCCTCGCCGAAGCCGCCTCGGAGCCGGTAATCCTCGTCTCCGCCGACAGAGCACTTGCCCGCCGCTGCCGAGCTGTGGGCTCGGACGTCACCTGTGTGGGTCCGAGCTGGCTTCTCGACCAGCTCAGGCCCTGATGACCTGAGGCAATCGTGTGTGTCGCCCTGCCGGCGATAGGTGGCAGGCCGCGGCCGCCGTCGAACGACGTTCATATGCGATATCGAGCCAGGAGCAAGACGAGCCTCCCCAAGCCCCCTCGGTCCGGGATCAGACCCGCTGTACCCGGACCGGCGTAGGTAGGCGGGCCGCCAGGTGGCGCATGTCGTCGGGGTCGGAGGTGAGAACGGTGGCCGACCGCCGGGCAGCGGTGAACACGACATGACCGTCGACAACATCGGCCGTGCCCGCCGTCGCCAGCAGCGATCCCACCTCGTGCGACTCCTCCGGAGCGAACCCCACGATCTCGCAGCCGCGCAGCATGCGATGCAGCTGTGCTTGTCGGGGAGAGCGACTGACCTGGGCGACGACCGGTGCGGTGGTTCGCGGAACGAGACCAAGCTCCAGTCGTGCCCGATGGTCGGCCCAGACAATGCGCTCGCTGCGCTCTGCGGCCACGAACACCCCGGTGTCGTAGACCACACTCACGCCGAGCGGGCCTGGGCCGACGTAACGATGTCGCCCGCGACACGACGTCGGGCAGCGTCGAGCTCGGCATCGGTGAGCCGGCCATGGTCCTGCTCCCAGTCGGCGACCGCCCGCAGGCCGTCTCGGATGAGAAGCGCCCGCCGGGCTGCTGCTGTCATCCAGGCCGACACGCTGAGCCCCTCCTCGGCCGATGCGACGAGGACCTGCTCATGAACATCGGCGTCGACGGTGATCGCCAGCTTCGGCGAGGGCTTCCCACGAGGCATGTTCATACTCTACTACTACCGTAGGATCGTTTAGAAGAGCTGATGCGGTACGCGCTGCGCACGTCTCCCCAGCCGGCGATAGTGGATACCCGCCCGCGGCCAGACTGCTCGTGGTTACGGGCAGCCTTCAGACCTCCAAAACGGGTCGCCCCGGCAGTCCGAACGGCGGGAGAGAACGGCACGTATCGACCGGCCGTCCCTCACCGCCGACTCTTCAAGATGTCGACGGTGATGGCACCGCCAAAGATGGCGACCACGACGACAACCGTGATCAAGGCATCGCTGAACCTCTCTGCGACGCTCAAGGCCTTTACGGTGATGGCTACGAACAACAGGGATCCGGCGAGCAGAGCCTCTCGGCGGCGGTGTGGTTCGAACGGAGTCGGACGCGATGCAAGAGGACGGCCTCGACGCCCGAGCCGACCACGGCGAGAACCGCGAGCACTACGACACCAGTCCCGGACGGATGGAGCGTAAGGGCGATCACGTCAGCCACGACAAGGGCCGGGATCGGCACGAGTCGCCAGAAGGCTCGGCGTACTTCTGAGAGAACGAGAGGCCCGTCAAAGGAGATCAATCCTCCCATCACGCCGGCACCGGCTCCCTCCGCGTCAGGGATGACCGGCAAGGGAGACGTCGAGTGGGGTCCCACTGGCCGGTGACCAGACATGCTCGGCGCTTGGAAACGTTCCGTCAGGGCCCGGCGACTGCGGACGCCCTGCCGGCGATCTGGGGCAGTGTGCATCCCGCGCCGCAGCAAGCCGCCTCCTCTGGCCGGAGTCTCGGCAGCTGCGCGTTTCGATAGGACGTACCATCCGGCCATGGCAAGCACCTACACCGTCGAGCGGGAGCAGCGCATCCAGGGGTCGCAGGCGGCGGTCCTCGAGCGAATCGTCGACTTCCGTCGATGGCGGTCGTGGTCGCCGTGGGAAGGCATCGATCCCGAGCTCCGCCGCACCTATTCCGGTGCCGAATCGGGCGTCGGCGCAGTGTACAAGTGGGAAGGCAACCGCAAGGCGGGCGAGGGCCGTATGGAGATCACCGCGGTTGAACCCGCCGACGGTGTGACGATCGATCTTCAGTTCTTCAAGCCGTTCAAGTCGCAGAGCACGGCCGAGTTCACCCTGCGACCAAGCGGCGACGAGACGATCGTCCGCTGGACAATGACCGGACCCAAGACATTCAACCACGGTCATGGGGATCTTCACGTCGATGGACAAGATGATCGGACCTGACTTCGAGAAGGGCCTGGCCAGACTCAAGGCCGACGTCGAAGCGACCTGAGGTCGATGGCGGCTCCCGAGCTGCCCTCGAGCCGGCGATCACCGGTGGGCACCGCCGCCGGGCCCGCTGTCGTTTCTCTCCGCAACGCCCAACCGGTGCTTGGTCCGATCGGCGGCCAGCAACCACACCAACTCGACCTTGGCGCGTCACCCGTCGTTACGATGTCGGTCGATGACGACGCCGAGCAACTTGGGGCCCGGATACTGGACACCCTGGGAGCTCGGGCGGACGTCTTCGAAGCCGTCACCATCCTTTTCCGAAACGAGCTACACCGATCTGCCTCCGATCGCTCGGGAACGGCTCGGAACAAACGATGCCCAGAAGAACGTGCTCGTCCATCTCGCCCTCCGACCGGTCGACCGGACCCAGCGCTACGGCAGTACCGCCGCCTCCGTAGAACGGCGTTTCCCTCCCGGCTACCTCATGCCGTGGGCTCGCCAGGTGTCCGGTAGCAAGAGACGACACCACGTGTCGACCAGCCACCGCTCGTAGCGGTCGGGTGGCCATCCACGCTCGCCGGTCAGCAGGACATAGAACTCGGAGCTGTTCGTCGCCCAGATGACGTCGGCGGCCTCGTCGATGGCTAGGCCGGGGCGCAACCCGCCGGCGGCGTCGAGATCCCGAACCAGCTTGCACATGTTGGCGGCGCGCCGGTCGCTGATCTCCCGCCAGACCTGCTTCGCGTCGGGCTCGGTCGCCGATGCGTCACGCAGGGCGAGAAAAAGCGGGGCCATGCGAGCCTGGATCTGGCGCACGGCTCGGGCGTAGATCGCGAGCTTGCGAGCCGGATCGGGTTCGGCCCGCATGGCCTTGACGTACTCCCGTTCCTCGGCCACCACGGCGCCGCCGGTCCCGGAGAGGGCCTGCTCCACGAGCTCCCGCACCAGCACCGGCTTGCGGCCGACCAACTCGTACACGGTGTCGACGTGGACACCAGCCGTCCTGGCGATCGCCGCGACCGTCGTCGCTCGGTATCCCCGCTCGACCATGAGCTCGCGCGCCGCCTCGACGATTCGCTGCCTCGTCTCCTCCGACTGGGTCTGGCGGGCTGCGTTGTCGTAAGTCCGGGTCTTGACTTTCCTCGCCACGGCCAACATAGTTACATCCGAGACATCTTCGGATCAAGTATGGAGGAGTCATGACCTACGCGTTCACACAGGACGTCCCGATCGATGCCGCCCTGTACAAGCAGATCCTCGATGGTCTCGGCGACGAGCCACCGAAGGGACTCGTCGTCCACCTCGCGGTCGAGCGGCCCGAGGGCGGCCTGCGCTACTTCGACGTCTGGGAGTCCGAGGAGGACTGGGATCGTTTCGCCGAGGAGCGACTGCACCCCGTGGTCCATCCCCACCTCATGAGCCGTTTCGGCAACGAGCTCCCACCGGAGCCGGAGCGCGCTCCGCTACCGGTCATCCACGTGTGGCAGCCGTGATCGCGAGCTCGGTGAGCGCGCCGGACGCGCCGGCCGTCGCGAGGGGTGCGCGGGTGGTGCCCATCCCGCCGCCGGCCTACTTCGCGGCGGCGTTCGCCACGGGGATGTTTCTACAGAGGACGATACCCCTGGACATGCCCGGTCGACCGACCAGCACGCTCGTCGGCGCGGCCGTTCTTGTCGCCGGGCTCGCGCTGGACGCCGCGGGGGTCGCCGCCGTCATCGCCCATCGCACGACCATCGTCCCGCACCGCCCGGTGGCCAAGCTGATCACCAGCGGGATCTACCGCCTTTCGCGCAACCCCATGTACACGGGGCTGGCCATCATGGTGGCGGGTGGTGCCCTTGTCGCCGGCACCTGGTGGCCCCTGGTCTTTCTGCCCCTGGCACTACTTGCTGTGAAACGACTGGTCATCCAGCCCGAGGAAACGTACCTGGCCGAGCGGTACGGGTCGATCTACGCCGACTACCGGCTCAGAGTGCGTCGGTGGCTCTGAGCCCTTCTCCCGCAGCACCACGCCAAGGTTTGAACGATTCGCCGATGAACCCGCGGGAGCCCGTGGCCGTGCGGGGCTCCCCATTCCAGTCCCGGAAGCCGTGCTCGCGTCCGCCGAGAGTCGGAGGAAAGACAGGACGTTCGAGTCGGAGTCACTGGCATCCAGCCACCGGAACCCTCGGAGCTGAAGTCGCGCTCCCACAGCGCAGGCTCGTTCCGGTAACAGCGATTGAGCTCGCCGACCAGCGTCTGCACGCCGGAATGCTCCGGGTACTCGAGGAGGTGCCAGTCCACGCTGGCGTCGAAGTCCCATTCCCCCGACTGCGCGATCTCGCCACCCATGAACAGCATCTGCTTTCCGGGATGTGCCCACATCCACCCCAGCAGCGCTCGCAGGTTGGCTGCCTTCTGCCACCGGTCGCCCGGCATCTTGCTCAGCAGCGAGCGCTTCCCGTGAGCGACCTCGTCGTGGGACAACGGCAGGATGAAGTTCTCGGTGAACGCGTAGAGCAGGCCGAACGTCAGCTCGTCGTGGTGGTGGGTGAGGTGAACGGGGTCCTGGGCGAAGTACTCCAGGGTGTCGTGCATCCAGCCCATGTTCCACTTGAACCCGAAGCCGAGACCCCCCACATCGGTGGGCCGGCGATGACGGGACGGTTGGCCATCGCAAGCAACTGCTTGCACAGTCGATGGATCGGCGTCGGCGGCGTCGTGCAGGACAACGACGGAATCCGGAACGCTGGCCGAGACTGATGATCCTGCCGGTGGAGGATCTCGTCGTGGAGGACACCTGGAACGGTGCCGGCCTGCGGGCGACCGGGAGCCACACGTCCGGGCCGACGCCATCACCGTAGACCTCGCCCGATCGTGATGAGGATCGCAGCCGGTTTGGATGGCGTGGCGCCGCCGTTCGGGGTCTAGTCAGCTTCGCCCGGTGCCGAGATCACTTGTCGGGTCCAGGGTGGATACCGCTTCGCCAGCCCGCGTCCTCGGTGGTGAGAAGTCGAATATCTCCTGGGCGGCGACGCGTCGTGTCAGGGAGCGCCGACGAGGGGTGCCGACGCCCCGCAGCAGGCTCGGGAGGGCGTATGGGGGCGCCGCTCCTCGAGTTCGACCAGTCCCAGCGCGGCGAGGAGGCGGAGCAGAGGCCAGATCGGATCGAGAAGGCCCGTGCGGGCCGCGGCCGGATGGGCATGGTGTGAGTTGTGGTAGCCGTGGCCCAGCAACGGGATGGCGAGCCAGCCCAGGTCATATCCCGGGAACTCGGAGTGGGGCTTGCGCCCATGGAGGTGTCCCACCGTGTTGACCGCCCCCATGATGCCCAGGTAGCAGACGAGATGCACGACGAGCATCGTCAGCACTTGAACCAGTCCGAACATGATGAAGAAGAAGGCGACGACGAGGACGCGAAGGGCGATGATCCCCCTGCCCGGAGGCGGATCCGCCGGCAACCGCCTCCTCGCCATCGCGAACAGGTAGGGGGAGCCGAGCAGAATCGTGAGAGGTCGGCGTTGCACGGGCGAGTGGGGATCCAGCGGCGTATCCGCGTATCGGTGGTGCAGCCGGTGGACGGCGGCCCACGACTCGGGACTGGTCCATACGATGACCCGCACGTAAGTGTCGAGCAATGACGCCAAGACCGGGTGGACCCCAAAGGCGCGGTGGGCGAGGCAGCGGTGGCAGTAGATCTCGGTGACGACGGCGGTGAGGATGGCCGAGGCGAGGCCAATGACGACTCCGACGGGCACGGCGGCAACGATAGCGTCTCGCCCAAACACACTCGATGAGACCGCGGCGGCAATAGGCAGCTCGGCCTGACCATCGACGCAGTTCGGCATAGGTCGGCGCCATGGAGACATCCCGAAGTGGACGACCGGCTGTCCCATGGCATCTCTCTTCCGCGCCGGCGGGCCGGCGCCTTCGCGTCTTTCCGTGTCCGACGTCCGGGAACAGGCAAACTCATCACGTGCCCGCCCGCGAGCACCGGCCGGGTCGCACGAGGGCGCCCTTCCGGTCAGTGCGACGGCTTCCTCATGCGACGGCCCGCCGATCGGGCGGCGTTCCCGGCCTTCTCGGCCATCCGCTTGGTGTGCTCGAGGGCGGTGGCAGCCCAGGTGTACTCGGTGCCGAGCACGGCGAACCCGAGGGCGGCAACCAGGATCCCGGGGCCCGGCAGCACGAGCATGCCGATACCGGCCAGGACGAGTACGCCGCCCACCACCGAGACGGCCACCCGCTTCGAGTTCCGCCCGATGAGACGGGCCACGTCTGCCGGGGACGCCATGACGCCATTCTACGGATTCGTCTCGGGGCTGTGACGGGCACGACGAGAAGCGACAACCGACGATGCATAAGCGGAAAAGCCGGGACAACGGCGACGGGGTGGGCCCGCTCGGGCGATACTGCGGGGATGACCGACCGCAACGTGCTGGGTGGCCCGCTCGAGCAGTGTGGCACCGACCCCCTCACGGGCTTCTACCGCGACGGGTGCTGTACCACCGGTCCGGAGGACCGCGGGAGTCACACCATCTGCGCGGTGGTGACCCCAGAGTTCCTCGAGCACCAGCGGGGTATCGGCAATGACCTCACCACCCCGATGCCCCACTACCGGTTCCCCGGCCTGTCACCCGGTGACCGCTGGTGCGTCACCGCTGCGAACTGGCTGCGGGCACATCTCGACGGTGCTGCCGCACACGTGGTCCTGGCGTCCACCCACGAGCGCGCCCTCGAGATCGTCGGGCTCGCCGCGCTGCGGGAGCACGCCGTCGACGTTCCTGCCAACCCGGGCGCCCTCGAGGCCTGATCGTCGGGCTCGCCAACCCTCTCCTCGACCGCAAGGTGCCAGTGACCGACCGTTATGGGCTACGGCTACGGCTCCAGGAGCTCCAGTCGTCCGGACAGGCGGAGGTAGCGGACCCACGGGTACTCGGAGAGGTCGGACACCTGACGGGCGGAGAGCGTCGCGGTAGCCACCCCTCCGGAGCCCTCCCCGGCGCCCACACCGGTGAGGACCGCGCTCGCCTCGTCCGACAGCTCGGTGACGACGCCGACGAACACCGGCAGCACACGCGCGTCGTGGTCGGCCTGGCCCTCGAGGGCGGAGGCCAGGGCGGCATCGATCTTGGCGTGGTCGGTCAGCCCTTCCTGCCCGTCCGACGCACGGCCGTCTTGCGGCGCGAGGCGAGGCCGTCGGCGTCTATCAGGCCGTAGCCCCACTTGGGGTCGTAGACCCCGGGCTTGGAGCCAGGGACGGTGCTGTGGGCGCGCAGCGTCTTGCGCACCGCCTCGGGCTCGAGCGTGGGCGTGCGCTCGAGAAGGAGCGCGACCAGGCCGGCGACGAAGGGGCTGGCCATGCTCGTGCCGGCCATGATCGTGTGGAGGTCGTCGATCAGGAAGTCGGGCTCGACCGGCGAGTGCACCGACAGCGACGACACGATCATCGCCCCCGGGGCGACGATGTCGGGCTTCTCGATCCCGTCCCGCCTCGGCCCCTCGCTGCTGAAGTCCGAGATGTCGTCGAGCTCCAGCCCGCCGCCGTGCGGGTTCCCCAACAGGTCGACCCAGTCAGCGCGCGTCGTGTACGACCCGACCGTGATCGCCCGGGTGGCGGCCCCGGGAGCACCGACCTTCATGGAGTCCCGGGCGAGCGAGCCGGTGAACTGGGCGGCGAACCGGCTGACGCTCCAGACGTCGACCCGCCCGTCGGAGACCTTCCGGCTGCGCAGGCGCAGCTTCCACGCCCCGGCGCGTGGTGGGAACGGCCCCGGCTCCACAGGCGCCGCCTGGAAGCGCACGACGAAGTTCACGTCGCCGTTGGACGGGTCGGGGCCGGGGGTCGTGATCGTCACCGTGCCGTCGGCCAGCGCGTAGGTGCGGGTGGGTGACCCGTCGGTGATGACCGGCTGGAACGGTGTCTGGGTCCCCGCAGGCGACACCATCGCCACCCCGACAGTGTCACCGGCCGCGTACCAACCGTTGAGGCCGGCGATCGCCGATGGCTGGCCCCCAGCAGCCGGGGGCACGGCCATCGGGACGGACAGCGTGCTGTTGGGACGGAGCTGGGCCTGGGAGTGGATGTTGGCGTTGCCGTCGTTACCCGCGGCGCAGCACACGATGCGGCCGGGGCCGACCTCGGCGTCGAGAATCTCCGAGAGGGGATCGGTGCCGTCGTGGGCGTCCTCGTGGCCGCCGAGGCTGAGGTTGACAACAGCCGGACGGCCCAGCTCGGCCGCCACCCGGAAGATGTAACGGACGCCGTCGGCGATGTGGGCGGTCCACAGATCGGACTTCACGATGACGAGCGCGGCCTCGGGGGCGATACCGCCGAACGTGTGGTGGTCGCCGGCGCTGATCCCGGCCACATGGGTTCCGTGGCCATTGGTGTCGCGCGACAGCAACAGCTGGTCGCCCTCGAGCTCCACGCCGTACCCTCCCTCGGGGACACCCGGGCCGTTGAGGTTCTGGTCCCAGATGCGCAGGATCCGCCCGGCAAAACTGGGATGGGTCGGCTCGATCCCGGTGTCGACGATGCCGATCACGACGCCCTTGCCGGACAGGCCGGCGGACTTGCGCAGCTTGGGTACGTGGACCTTCTCGGAGGCCACGTCGATCACCGGCTCGAGGCGGTGCGCCGGGACAATACGCACGACGGCACGGTCGTCGGACACTTCCCCGAGGGTTTCCAGCGGCACGATCCCCGTGCGGATGGGCCCCTCGCCGTCGTTGACCTCCACTCCGAGCTCGGCCAGGTGGTCGAGGGACCTGCGCCTGGCGACCTGCAGGAACACGATCACCCGCGCCGGCTTGGCCGCCGGCCCGGCCGAGACCAGACCGAGCGCCTGGTGGGAGGCAAGCCCCCGGCGGCCGTCGCGCCGGTAGTCGTCGAATGCCGCCGCCAGGGACGGGCTGATCTTGCTGTAATCCACGTGGTTGCTCCTCGGCCGGCGCCGCCTCGACTCTCGGCTGCACCGTAGCCGGAGGCCCGTCCGCAAGACTCGGCCACTGTGGCCCGGTCGCAGCGCCCGGTGGCTCTGCAGGTAGAACGGGAGGTGGCTCGCACACCCGACCTACGCTCGCCTACCGCCGCTCAGGACCGGGAGTAGAGCACAGCCTTCCATTTCCCGGTGAGCGGGAAGGTGGCCACCTGTGCCGTGGCCCCCAGCAGCCATCCAGCGACGTTGTCGAGGTCGGCGTCGTCGGGGACCACCACGACCAAGCCGCGCCAGGAGTGGTCCTGAAGCACGCGCCAGCCGTCGGGGACGGCGAAGCCGGCTCCGGCCAGGTCGGCCGCCACCCGGTGACCGGCGGCGTGCTGGATGCCCAAAGTCGTGGGCTCGGGAACCTCATGCTTGACCTCGCCGGGGACCCACGTGGCCATCAGCTTCTCCGGTCCGCGGGCACCGAAGAATGCCAGCAGCCCCTGTCGCGGTTGGCGAACACCGTCGGGCACGCCCGGGACGAAGTTCACCCAGCCGCTCCGATCGGCGGCGATCGCCCGCATGCGCTCGACCACCCGCTCGCGGTCGTCGGCCCGGAACTCGACCTCGTCGGGCTCTCGTCCCGGCACGTTGACCTCCTCGCCCCACCGCCAAGCGTAGAGCGGGAGGAGCCGGAGGTCGGGTGCGGCGCCGAACCGCGGTTCCTCCTGTTGCGACTACGCCCCGGCGACCTGTGCCACGAACGACCCGATCAGGTCCTGGCCGCTCACATCCAGGCCGGCCGCGACCCGCGCCAACTCGCGACGCCCGCTGGCCCGGCGGGCGTCGTCGAGGGCCAGCAGGTCGAGCAGGTCGCCGGCGTCCCACCGGAGAAGGGCGGCGCACTGGAAAAGGGCACCGGCCCGGGTGCGGCGTTGGCTGATGCCCACCACCTTGGCGCCGTCGACCCGCACCTCGCCCGGACCGAGACCGGCGAAGCAGACGAGCGTAGACCACGGTGACGAGAGGAGTGGCCCGTCGTGCCACTCGCCGGCCACGCCCACCGCGGCCAGGGCGTCGGTCCACGCCCGTCCGAGCCAGCGCGTCGCCCGGCCGACGTCGGCGACCCACAACGGGTCGCCGGCGGGCACGAACACGTCGACCCAGACGAGATCGCCCGGCCGCACGAGAACCGTCCCTCCCCCACTCCGGCGCCTCACCACGGCCACGCCCGCGGCGGATGCCCGGTCGCCGGCGGCCACCGCGAAATCTTGGGTGCTGCCCAGCACGATTGCCGGCACCTCGGCCTCCACCAAACGGACGGAGGGGACGGCGTCATCGGGCCACGCCCGGCCGTGGGCGTCGGCCGCCGGGCCCCGCCACCGCACGACCCGCCAGCGGCCGGCCACTTCGCCGGCGGCGGGTTGCGCTCCCGCCCTCAGGCGGAGAGGGCGGCGCCGGGCGCGCCGGACCGCAGGTACGGCTCCCAGTGGGGATGCACGGTGCCCACGGCCACGATGATCCAGGTGAGCTCCTGGGGCGCAACCGGCCGGCGCCGCAGCGCCAGCCCGACCTCGTGCACGGACCGATCCTCCTTGCGCGTGTTGCAGGGTCGGCAGGCGGCGACCACGTTCTCCCACGTGTGCTGCCCGCCGCGACTACGGGGGATCACGTGGTCGATGTTCTCGGCCGCCGAACCGCAGTACTGGCAGCGGTGGTCGTCGCGGGCGAACACCGCCCGACGGTTCAGGGCGGCCCGCGCCCGGAACGGCACCTTCACGAAGTAGGTGAGCCGGATCACCGACGGCTCGGGGAGCGCATCGCGCTCGGAGTGAAATCGGCGCTCGGTGGAGTGGACGAGCTCGGCCTTTTCCTTGAGGATGAGCACCAGCGCGCGGCGGGCGGGCACCACGCACAGCGGCTCGTAGGTCGCGTTGAGCACGAGGGCCTTCGTCATCAGGGCCCCGCGTCCGTCGGTCCCGGCTCGGCGCCCCCCGCTGCTGGTGGCACGTCCATCGCCGTGGAGGCTAGCGCGGCGCCGAATGCCGGCCGCGGCGTAAACGGCGGCTCAGCCCGGACCACGCCCCTCGGACGCCCGCCGCTGGTCACGGCACCAGGCCAGCCAGCCCACCACGTCGGCAGGCTCCGGTGGGTGAGCCGGGTCCCCGTACGCGGTGCGGGCCCGGAACGCCAGGTACTCGGGATCCGGGGTCGGAAGGGGCGGCCACTGCCGCCACCACCCCGGACGAGCCAGCCGGAGACCCTGTGCAACAGCGGTCGACCAGATTGATGGCCGGACGGCGACAGCCGTGAGGACCGGCCAGACCCAGCCGGTCGGGCGCCCCGTGCTCACGGCGCTCGGCCGGCCGTTGCGGCCGGCCCGGGTGCGATCACTCGCCGAGCAGCTTCTGGTCGCGAAGATGACGCCACGCGACTGCGCCGGCGCCGATGAGCGGGCCGGTGTCGCCGAGGCCGACGGGCACGATGCGGGCGCCCTCGGAGAAGGCGAGCCTGGCCTGGCGGCCGAGCTCGGCCCGGGCGGCGGCGAAGAACGGCTCGCCGAACCCGAGGGCCACGGACCCACCGACCACGGCCAGGGGGAGGTCGAGCAGGTTGGCCACCGAGGCCACCGCCCGGCCGACGAGCGTGCCGGTGCGGGCCACCACGTCGGGCCCGGCCTCCTGCGCCGGGTGGCCGGTGATGGCGGCGATCGACGTTCCCGATGCTTCGGCCTCGAGGCATCCGTGGGCTCCGCACCCGCAACGCCGACCGTCCGGCTCGACGTTGACGTGTCCGATGTGGCCGGCATTGCCCTGCGCCCCGTGGAGCAGCCGCCCATCGAGAACGAGCCCGCCGCCCACGCCGGTCGACACGACCATGGCGATGTAGTCCTCGCAACCGGCGGCCGCCCCCCGCCAACCTTCACCGAGGGCCAGGGCCTTGGCGTCGTTGTCCACCCAGGTCGGCACGCCGAGAGCCCCCGAGAGGCGAGTTCGGAGGGGGAAGCCCCGCCACGCCGGGATGTTGAGCGGCGACACCTCCCCCCCACCCGCGCTCATGGGACCACCACAGCCGACCCCGCAGGCGATCACGTCGCCGTCTCCGTCGACGGCGTCGGCGACGGCCAGCAGCACCGCGAACACCTCCTCGGCGTCGTCGGTCGCCGGAGTCGGTGCGGTGGATCGCGCCACCAGCTCGCCGCCGGGCGTGACCAGCCCGGCCGCCAGTTTGGTGCCACCCACGTCGATCGCCAGTGCCAACTCGATGCCGAAACGGTAGACGCCAGCCGGGACGAGGCCCCGCCCCGCCGCAGGTACGACGGGCCCCCGCACTACGCTCTCGGGACCGTCGCACCACCAGGAGGCTCCCCCGGAGCTGTGTCAACCTCTCGGGCCGCTGCCCGCTCCGCCCAGTCCTTCTCCCAGGCGTTCGAGGCCATCGCCGCCAACGTGGCCACCGTCATCCAGGGCAAGGACGACGCCATACGCCTGGCTCTCGTCTGCCTGGTGGCCGAGGGCCACCTGCTGATCGAGGACGTCCCCGGCGTCGGCAAGACCAGTCTGGCCAAGGCCCTGGCCGCCAGCATCGACTGCTCGTGGGGGCGGGTCCAGTTCACGCCCGACCTGCTTCCCTCCGACGTCACCGGGGTCACCGTGTTCAACCGCAACTCGGGGTCGTTCGAGTTCCGCCCGGGCGGCATCTTCGCCAACCTGGTCCTCGGCGACGAGATCAACCGGGCCTCGCCCAAGACGCAGTCGGCGCTCCTCGAGGCCATGGAGGAGCGCCAGGTCACCGTCGACAGCACCACCTACCGGCTACCGAACCCGTTCATGGTGATCGCCACGCAGAACCCCATCGAGCACGAGGGCACGTTCCCGCTGCCCGAGAGCCAGCTCGACCGCTTTCTCATGCGCATCCGCATCGGCTACCCGGCGCGCGAGGCCGAGATCGCCGTGCTCGACACCCATGGGGCCGATCCTTCGTTTGGCCAGATCACTCCGGTGGCGACGGCCTCCGACGTGGAACACATGACGGCCCAGGCCCGAGCTGTCCACGTGGCCCAGAGCCTCAAGGGGTACATCGTCGACCTGGCCGACTCGACCCGTCGGCGGTCCGACCTGTCCCTCGGCGCGTCACCGCGGGCCGCCCTCGGCCTCCTCCGGGCCTCCCGCACCAGGGCGGCGGCCGCAGGGCGCGACTACGTGGTGCCCGACGACATCAAGGCGCTCGTGGTCCCGGTGCTCGAGCACCGCCTGGCGCTCACCCCGGAGGCGCAGATGCGGGGGGCGTCGCGCCGTGACGTGCTGGCCGACGTCCTCTCCACCGTCCCGGTCCCCAGCCGGGCATCGACCAGGTAAGCGGATGCTGACGCGCCGGGGCTGGGGCGTCGCCGCTATCACCGCGCTGCTCGCCGTCGCCGGACGTGTCTTCGGCGTCTTCGAGCTGTTCGTGCTGGCCGCCGGAGCGGCCGGCCTGCTGGTCGCGGGTGCGGTCACCGTGCTGCTGCGCACCGTCGAGCTCGACGCCTCGCGCCAGCTCCGCCCGGCGCGGGTACACGCGGGTGGCAACAGCCGGGTGGAGCTGGCGGTGGCCAACCGCGGCCGGCGGCGCTCACCCGTGCTCACCGTCCGCGACAGCGTCGCCCCGTCGTCGGACTCCGCCCGGGCACCGGGCGGCGACGACCCGCCCCGGCGCGCCCGCTTCCTCCTGGCCCCTCTGGCCCCGGACGAGGAGGACACGGCTTCCTACCGGCTGCCCGCCGATGGTCGTGGCACCTACAGCGTCGGGCCCCTGGAGGCTCAGGTCGGCGACGCGTTCGCGCTCTGGTCGCGTGCCGTCACGATCGCGCCCGCGGTGGCGCTCACGGTGTACCCGGCGGTCGAGGCGGTCGTCGCCCTGCCCCACACCAGGGGCGAGGACCCCACCGCCGGGGCCCCCCGCCCCGCCGCCATCGGCCCGACCGGCGAGGAGTTCTACGGGCTGCGGGCCTACCAGGTGGGCGACGACCTCCGGCGGGTCCACTGGCCGTCCACCGCCCGGACCGGCGAGCTGGTCGTGCGCCAGCTCGAACAGCCCTGGCAGGGACGGGCCACCGTCCTGCTCGACGTGCGCGCCGCCGTCCATTCCGAGACCACCTTCGAACTCGGCGTCTCGGCGGCGGCCAGCATCCTGCTGGCGTCGTGGCGGGCGGGAGCCCTCGTCCGCTTGGCCACCACCGACGGTACCGACTCGGGGTTCTCCGCCGGCCATCCCCACTTCGAGGCGGTCATGGAGCACCTGGCCGTGGTCGGCCCCCGTCGTGAGGACGCCATGGCCTCGGTCATCGCCGGGCTTCGCCGCGTCGGCAACGTGGGCGCCCTCGCCGTCGTCACCACGTCGGCGGCGGCCGCCGACCTGGAACACCTGGCCGGCCTCCAGGCCCGCTTCGATTCGCTCACCATCCTCGTCGTCGAGCGCTCCTCGCGCGACCCCGCGTCCCCGAGCGGCGCGGGCCGCCGTCGGGGCGGCGCAGCCGTGGTCCGGGTGCCCGCCGACGGGCGATTCGCTACGGCGTGGAACCATGCGGTGGGCGGCAGTGTCCTCACCCCCGCCGGCGGAGGGTGGAGATGACGAGGATCGACCGGGGTCGCCGATGAGCGCGAGGACGGCCCCCCCACCGCTGCACCGAGCGCCCGCGGCCGCCCGGCCTGATCCGACGGGGCAGGGTCGGCGCCGGACGCCTACGCCCCCCGCCTCACAGGCGCTGGCCGAGCTCGCGCTCGTCGGGCTGACCGTCGCCGCCGTGATCGGTCTCGGTCGCCTCTTCACCGACGCCGCCTACCTGCCTCCCGTTCTCACCGTTCTCCTCGCCGGCCACGCCGTGGCCTGGGGTGGCCGCCGCCTCGGCCTCGGCCCCTTCGGGGCGGTGCTCGTGTCGAGCGTGGGCCTGCTGGTCGCCGTGGCCTGGGTGGTCGAGCCGGCGACCACCACGTTCGGCCTACCCCTGAGCCCGACGTGGGCGGCCATCGGCGAAGACCTGCGGGCGGCCTGGACCACGTTCGGTGACGTCAAGGCGCCGACGGCGGTCACCCGGGGATTCGTGCTGGCCGCCGCCATCGGGGCGTGGGTGGCCGCCTTCGCCAGCGACTCCTTCGCCTTCCGGGCCAGAACCCGTTTCGAGGCGGTCGTCCCCTCGTTCGTCCTCTTCGTGTTCGGGGCCGTTCTCGGCGCCGACCGCGGCCGCCTCGTCACGACCGCGCTGTACCTGGCCGCCGTCCTGGCCTTCGTGGTGCTGAGCGAGGCGTCGCGCCGGAGCCAGTCGTCGTGGTTCGCCGGCCGGTCGGCCGACGGTGAACGGGCTCTGATACGGGCCGGCATCGTGACCGCCCTGGTCGGCGTGGCCGCCGCCTTCGTCGTAGGCCCTCAGCTTCCGGGCGCCCGGAGCCCGGGGCTCGTGCGGTGGGGCAACAACGCCGAGGGCCGCTCGTCGTCGAGGGTCACGGTGAGCCCGCTCGTCGACATCCGCTCCCGCCTGGTCGACCAGTCGGACACCGAGCTGTTCTCGGTGCGCAGCCCCGAAGGGGCCTACTGGCGGCTGACCTCCCTCGAGAGATACGACGGCACCATCTGGTCGTCGAGCAGCAGCTTCGAGCCGGCCGGCGGCGAGCTGCCGAGAGGCGATCCGACCCGGGCCCGGGAGCGAGCCGTCACCCAGGAGTTCGACGTCAAGGCGCTGTCGGCCATCTGGCTCCCGGCCGCCTACCGGCCCCAGGCCCTCTCCAGGGTGAAGGGGGTCCGGTTCGACGAGAAATCCTCCAGCCTGCTCACCGACGCCCCGACCTCCGACGGGCTCCGGTACTCCGTCGTGTCCGCCCTGCCACAGCTCGACGCCGCCGAGCTCTCGCCGGCAGCCGCGCCGCTGTCGAGCGAGCTCGTCCGCCGCTACCTCTCCCTTCCCCCCGACTTCCCCGAGCGGGTCCGCCGTCAGGCGCGCCGGGTGACGTCGACCGCCGCCGCCTGTTCTCTGCTCGACTGCTCACCCACGGAGCTGAGCAGCGGTCAGCTGACGCCGTTCCACACCGCCCGGGCCCTTCAGGACTGGTTCCGCGCCAACTTCACCTACAGCCTCCGCGTGACCGCCGGCCACGGCACGTCAGCCATCGAGTCGTTCCTCTTCGATAACAAGCGCGGCTACTGCGAGCAGTTCGCCGGCTCCTTCGCGGCCATGGCCCGGTCGGTCGGGCTCCCAAGCCGAGTGGCGGTCGGCTTCACCGAGGGGGCCCGGGGCGACGACGGAACCTTCCACGTGACGGCCAAGGATGCCCACGCCTGGCCCGAGGTCCACATCCCCGGCTTCGGATGGGTGGCATTCGAGCCCACGCCCCCCCGGGTCATCCCCGGGGGTGAGGCGTACACCGGCGTGAGCGGCCCGGCGGCTCCTGACCCGGGGGGCGCCCCGACGACCGCCCCGGCGGCAGCGACGACCGTCGGCCCCGCCCCGACGGGGAGCACACCTGCGAGCCCGCCCCCCGACTCCCTCGAGCCCGCCACTCCTGGTGAAGCAGGGTCGAGCCCGTCGGTCCCCGGGGTCGGGATCGCCCTCCTGGTCGTGGCCGCCCTCGGCTACGTGGTGGGCGTTCCCCTCGGGCGCCGGGCCTTGGGCAGGCGTCGGCGGGCGGCGGCGGCGACACCCACCGCCCGGGTACTGGTGGCCTGGCAGGAGGCCGAGGGGGCCCTGCGCCTGGCCGGCCTGGGCCGCCGGCCGGCCGAGACCGGCCCCGAATACGTGCAGCGTCTCCAGGCCTCCGGAGCCGGGACGGCCGAGCTCGACGAGCTGTCCCGCTACCGCTCGGCCGCCGCCTACTCCCCGACCGGGGTCGACGAGCCCACCGGGCGCCGGGCCGAGGCCGCCGCGACCGCGGTGGGAAACGCCTTGAGGTCCGAGGCCGCTCTCTGGCGCCGAGTCTGCTGGGAGCTCGATCCCAGGCCCCTGGCCCGGGCGGTCCGGGAGGAAAGTGAGGAGCGGCGCGAGCGCAAGCGCAGGCAACCCCGGCGGAGGCCACGCTCGGCGTAACCGGCGACGCGCCGGCCGCTAAGGCCGCTATTCCCGCTTAAAGCGCTTGCGAATGCGCTTTCCGGCGTCACCGAGGCTCTCCCGGAGGTTGTGGACCTTCACGGTGCCCGTGACCTGCTGCCAGCCCGCCCGCCCCATCTTGCGCAGGTTGCGCTCGAAGACGATGGCCGAGCCCAGCATCACCACGAACCCGGCGAACCCGAACAGGGGCGAGGAGGCGAAGGTGGCGATCAGTAGGACGAACCCGAGAAAGAAGGCGGCGGCCGCCCATTTCAGGTTCCGCCCGGCGTGGCGGTAGAGCGTGGTCTTCCCCACTTCGCGCGCGAAGGCGGGATCGCTCTCGTAGAACTGCTGCTCGATTTCGTGGAGGATTCGCTGCTCTTCCTCAGAAAGCGGCACGTTTCAGCCCTCTCAACGCCCCTGCTCCTCTAGCGGAGCCATCTTCGCACAGCCCGCCCCGCATCAACAACGCGCCCTAGCCCTCCTTCTCCCCGCCGGCACGTGCGCCTGGTCCCCACTGCTGGTCCCCTTGTCGTTTGACATTCAGACCTTCCGTACCCACAAGTGACGCCGGTCCTACCGCCTCGTCCCCGAAGCGGGCACGAACCCTGTCCACGGCCCGGGCCACGCCGGCGCGCGGCCCGCCGACCGCTCCGTCCTCGAGGGACAGCTGACGCCCCGTGGCCGCTTCCAGGTTGGAGACGCTCAGGCCCAGCAACCGGACCCCAGGCGACAGGTCGACCCCGTCGAGCAGCGCCGCCCCGGTCGCCGCCAGGTCGAAACCGGTGTCCAGGGCCTCGGGCTCGGTCCGGGAGCGGGTGACCGTTCGGAAATCGCCGAAGCGCACCTTGAGGGTGACCGTCCGCCCGGCCAGGCCCTGGCGCCGGAGGCGGTTGGCCACCCCATCGGCCAGGCGGACGACTTCCCGCTCGAGCCGCCGCCGGTCGTGGTGGTCCCGGGGATAGGTCTCCTCGTGGCCGACCGACTTCGGGGCCCGGTCGGGCTGCACCGCCCGGGGGTCGCGGTTGTGGGCCAGGTCGTGCAGCGATCGGCCGAGAGCCGCTCCGAGGGCACCGACCACCGTCTCGACGGGCAGGGCGGCGAGGTCGCCCACCGTCTGTACGCCGAAGCGCTCGAGGCGCTTGCGGGTGGCCGGGCCCACGCCCCACAGGGCCCCGACCGCATGGCGGTGGAGGAAACCCCTTTCCTCCTCGGAGGCCACGACCTTCACCCCCGGACCGGGAACCGTCCCGGTGAGCGAAGCGGTGGGCTTGGCCGCCTCGGAGGCGAGCTTGGCCACCAGCTTGGTCGTGCCCACGCCGACCGATACCCACAGGCCCAGGGCATCGTGCACCCGGTGGCGGATGAGCACGGCGATCTCGGGTCCCGTGCCCAGCAACCGCCGCACGGAGGACACGTCGAGGAACGCCTCGTCGAGGGCGATGCCCTCCACCACGGGCGTGAACGATGTCAGCACCTCGTGGAGCCGGCGGCTGTACTCCGCGTACAAGCCGGAGCGACCAGGGAGGAAGACGGCGGCGGGGCACAGCCGGCGGGCGCGGGCCGACGGCATCGCCGAGTGCACCCCGTGGGCCCGGGCCTCGTAGGAGGCGGCGGCCACGACCCCGCGGTCGCCCGCGCCGCCGACCACCACCGCCCGCCCGGCCAGGGAGGGGTCCTCGAGCACCTCGACGGCGGCGTAGAAGGCGTCGAGATCCACGTGCAGGATGCTCAGCGCCGGGGTTGGGGAGACGGGGAGGCCGGGGGCCGGTTTGGGGTCGGGCACCGACCGCAGTGTGCCAGCACGCCCGGTCGTGGATCTGCCCGTCTCCGCAGCCGGCACGTCTGCGACGTGGCCGGCCGGTCGTTCAGCCGGAGCGGGCGCCCGGCCGGAGGGCCCGGGCTCGGTCGCGCACGCCCCACCAGGTGACGAGGGCGAGTGCCTCGACCACGATGCGAAAGGACATCTTCGAGGTGCCCCGTTCCCGATCGACGAAGCGGATGGGCAGCTCGACGACCGTTCCGCCGTTGCTGGCCACGAGGTATGCCATCTCGATCTGGAAGCCGTAACCGTCGGCCCGCACCTTGTCGAGGTCGATGCCGGCGATCGCTGACGCCCGGTACGCCCGGAACCCCGAGGTGGCGTCGCGGACGTCGAGGCGCAGCGACGCAGACGCGTAGCGGTTCCCCCATCGGGAGAGCGCCCGCCGGTACACCGACCACCGGGGGATCTCTCCTCCCGGCACGTACCGCGAACCGATGGCCAGGGCGGCGCCCTCCTCGACGGCCCCGAGCAGGCCGGGAAGGGCGGCGGGGTCGTGCGAGAGGTCGCTGTCCATCTCGACGAGGATCTCGTAGCCCCGACGTAGACCGTCGGCGAAGCCGCCGCGGTAGGCGCTCCCGAGGCCGGCCTTGCCGGGACGCGCCAGCACGTCGATCCTCCCCAGCTCCGCCCCCACCGCCTTGGCGACCTCCGCCGTCCCGTCGGCGCTGGCGTCATCGACGACGAGGACGTCGGCCTCGGGGACGGCGTCGCGAAGCCGCCGCAGGACCTCGGCGATGTTCTCGGCTTCGTGATAGGTCGGCAGCACCACCAGGACGCGCATGGGTTCCTCTCGCCGCCGTCGGCCGGGTGGGCGCTCTGAGCGCAACAGGCGATGTGGGCGCCGAGCCTACGATGCCGGGGTGGCCGACGAGAACGAGTCCCCGGCCGGCCCAGGGCCGACCGCCCTGCCCGGGGTCGGCGCCCGCATCGTCGCCTTTCTCGCCATCTGCGTCGCCGGCCTGTCCGGACTCCTGATCGGGGTGAGCCTCGTCGGGGTGCAGTGCACCGGTGACTGTGGCCTGCCCAAGGGGATCGGCGCCATCTTGGGCGGCGTAGTGGGGGCGGGGGGTGTGGCCGTCGTCGCCGTCCTGGTCCTGCGGGCCATGGGCGAATGGCAGGCCGCCGGCCGGGACTGAGCCCCACGGGTGGTCAGGCGAGGGTGAGGCGGCGGAAGCCTTCGGCGTAGCGCACGCCGGCCGCCCGGCCGTCGCCCTCGGCCCGGGCCACGACGACGGTACGCAGCCAGTCCTCCTCCTCGGGCCCGAGCTGGCTGCGGTGGCAGGCGAGGGCGGACACCTTGATCTGGAGGGTGGCGCCCACGTCGACCCAGACGTTGGGCTCGAGCGTTCCCGACAGAAGCACGGCTCCGACCTGGTGGGCGGGGCCGGCTCCCGGGAAGTAGTGCGGGTTGGCGGCCGCCGGAGCGACAGCGTCGAGGGCCGCCCAGCCCACCACCCGGTGGTCGTGGTGGTTGAAGTAGGTGTCGCCGAAGAACACCGCGGTCGGGTCAGGGCACACCACCACCTCGGGCCTCACCCGTCGGACAGCGGCGACGATGCTCTCGCGGACACCGGTGGTGTTCTCCAGCTCGCCGTCGTCGATGGGCAGGAGGTCGTGGCCGGCGAGGCCCAGCACCTCGGCGGCAGCCTCCACCTCCGCCGCCCGGCGCTCGGCCAGCTCCTCGGGATCGGTCGTCGGGTCCGAGGAGCCCTTCTCGCCCCGGGTGCAGGTGAGGACGTGCACGTCGCTCCCCGCCCGGGCCCACGCCGCCAGCGTGCCACCGCAGGAGATCTCCGGATCGTCGGGGTGGGCGTACACGGCCAGCGCGCGAGCCGGCGCGGCGTCCACCAGCTCGGCCATGATCACCGCAGCGTAGATCCGACCGCCGGCTGGCCGGCCGCCGGGGTCAGGGCGCGGTGGCGAGGGCCTTGCACGCCCGTTCGATCGACGCGTCGTCGACGTCGTGGTGGGTCACCAGGCGAACGACGCCCGGGGCGATGGTGCCGGCCAGCACTCCCTCCGACCCCAGGTGGGCGAGCAGGTCCGGAGGCCGGGGATGGGCGAACGTGACCACGTTGGTCCTGACCCGCTCCGGCGGCGCACCGGCATCCGGCCACCGTTCGGCCACCGCGTCGGCCAGCCGCCGGGCCCGCCGGTGGTCTTCGACCAGCCGCTCCACCATGGCGTGGAGGGCGATCAGGCCGGCAGCGGCCAAGACCCCCGCCTGGCGCATGCCCCCGCCCAGGCGCTGCCGCTCGGCCCTGGCCCGGGTGACGATGTCGGTGGGCCCGGCCAGCAGCGACCCCACCGGGGCACAGAGGCCTTTGGACAGACAGCACATGACCGTGGTGGCGTGGGCCGTCCAGGCCGCCGCCGGCGTGCCCGTGGCCACCTCGGCGTTGAACAACCGGGCGCCGTCGAGGTGGACGGGAAGGCCACTCGCCGCCGCGGCGGCGGCCAGATCAACCATCGCCTCGACCGGCCACGGCGCACCGTCGGCGGGCATGTGGGTGTTCTCCACGCACACCAACCCCGGGCGTGGGTAGTGGTGATCGGCCGCCTCGACGGCCCAGGCCACGTCGGCGGCCGACACCGTCCCGTCGGTGTCGTCAACGGTGTGGAACTGGATCCCGGCATTGCGCCCGCCGGCTCCGTTCTCGTAGACGACCACGTGCTGGCGCCGGCCGGCGATCACGGCGGTGCCGGGCGCGGCCAGGAGGCGTAGGGCGATCTGGTTGCCCATCGTGCCCGAGGCCACGAACAGCGCCGCCTCCTTTCCGACCCGCTCGGCGAAGGCGTCCTGGAGGGCGTTGACGGTGGGGTCCTCGCCGTACACGTCGTCGCCGACCTCGGCCTCGGCCATGGCCCGGCGCATGTCGGCCGTGGGCCGGGTGACGGTGTCGGATCGGAGGTCGACGATCCCCGGTCCCATGGCGCCGACGGTAACGGCCCTACGGTGAGGCTGTGCACGATCCCGACGCCCTGCTCGACCTGGCCGTGGGCCTGGCTCGCGACGCCGGTGCGCTGCTGCTCGACGGCCAGGAGCGGGTCCGCGTCGACGTGGCCACCAAGACCAGCGTCACCGACATGGTCACCGACATGGACAGGGCCTCGGAGACCCTCGTCGTCGAGGGGCTGGCGCAGGCCCGTCCCGACGACGCCGTGCTCGCCGAGGAGGGAGCCGGGCACACGGGCACGAGCGGGGTCCGCTGGGTGATCGATCCTCTCGACGGCACGACCAACTACCTCTACGGGAACCCCAACTTCGCGGTGTCGATCGCCGCCGAGATCGACGGTGCGGGCACCGTGGGGGTCGTGTTCGACCCGTCCCGCGACGAGATGTTCACCGCCGTCGCCGGACGGGGCGCGCATTGCAACGGCGAGCCCATCGCCGTCTCGCGCGCCGACGACCTGGCCCACGCCCTCGTCGCCACCGGCTTCTCGTACCTGCCCGAGCGGCGCGCTGCGCAAGGTCGCCTCCTGGCCTGGATGTTGCCGGCCGTTCGCGACATCCGCAGGTCGGGCGCCGCCACCCTCGACCTGTGCTGGGTGGCGTGCGGTCGCGTCGATGCCTACTTCGAGCGCGGCCTTCAGCCCTGGGACCTGGCCGCCGGGGTCGTGGTCGCCGCCGAGGCGGGGGCGCTGGTGGAGGGCCTCGACGGTCCCGTCCCGGGGTCGGGATCGGTCATGGCGGTCACGCCGGGGCTGGCCGGTCCTCTGCGCCTGCTGCTGGGCGGCGCCGGGAACGCCGGCTGAGCAGTCGCTGCGGCCGGCGTGGCCGGGTGGGGGACGGCCCCGTCGTCAGCCGAAGAAGACCTCGGCGACGCCGTGGAACAGGGCGGGGTCGACCACCTTCGCCTCGCCGACGGCTTCGGCCAGCGGCACGCGCACGATCTGGTTCGCCCGCAGGGCGACCATGTGGCCGAACGCCCCGTCGTGGACGGCCTCGATGGCACCGACGCCGAAGCGGGTGGCCAGGACCCGGTCGAACGCGGTCGGCGTGCCGCCCCGCTGGATGTGGCCCAGGATCGTCACCCGCGTCTCGAAGCCGGTCTCCTTCTCGATCTGCTGGGCAACCGTGTTGGCGATGCCGCCGAGGCGTTCGTGACCGAACTGGTCGATCTCGCCCGACTGCACGACCATCGTGCCCTGGCGCGGTTTGGCCCCTTCAGCGACGACGACGATGGAGGCAAATCGCCCGCGGTCGTGCCGGCGCCGCAGGCGCTCGCACACCTCGGCGATGTCGAACTCCTCCTCGGGGATCAGGATCTCGGCCGCTCCCCCGGCGATGCCGGCGTAGGTGGCGATCCACCCGGCGCTCCGCCCCATCACCTCGACGACCATCACCCGGTCGTGGGACTCGGCCGTGGTGTGCAGGCGGTCGATGGCGTCGGTGGCGATCTGGACGGCGGTGTGGAACCCGAAGGTGACCTCGGTGGCCGACAGGTCGTTGTCGATGGTCTTGGGCACGCCCACCACGCCCAGGCCCTCGTCGCTGAGACGCTTTGCCACCCCGAGCGTGTCGTCGCCGCCGATCGCGATCAGGGCGTCTATGCGCTCCTTCCGGAGCGTCTCGGTGGCCTTGGCCGCGCCGTCGGCGCTCTTGTACGGGTTGGTGCGGGACGTGCCGAGGATCGTGCCGCCCCGGGGGAGGATGCCTCGGCAGTGCTCCACGTCGAGAGGCTGCGTGAGATCCTCGATCACTCCCCGCCAGCCGTCGCGGAAACCGACCAGCTCGTCGCCGTAATGCCGCTCCGCCCGCCGTACCACCGCCCGGATGACGGCGTTCAGGCCGGGGCAGTCGCCCCCACCGGTGAGGATCCCGACGCGCACGCCGCAACCGTACCCGGCCACAGGAGCGCCTTCGTCACGGACGTGGGCCCGTCGCCCCGCCCGGTGCATGCGCCTCCCCGGAGGACCGTAGGATCGGAACCCCGACCGTCAGGACGCGACGGTCCCGGCTGTGCCCCAGACGTGAAGCGACAGGACCTTCCTCCCGAACCGGGCACGGCGCCCGGAAGCCCGACCGCCGCCCGCCGGGCGCGACTGCGGGTGTTGACCGCCACCGCCCGCCCCGCGTTCGGCGACGGGGTCACCCCCCGGCCGCTGCTGCGGGGATGGCTGCACCTCCTCTGCTTCTTCCTGGCCGTACCTGCCGGCGCCCTGCTCGTGGCCGCCGCCGGCTCCACCCGCGCCAAGGTCGGCTCGGCCGTCTACGCCCTGGGACTGGCGGCCGTGTTCGGCGTGAGCGCCGCCTACCACCGGGGAACCTGGTCGCCCGCCGCCCGCAGCCGCATGAAGCGTCTCGACCACGGGACGATCTTCGTGATGATCGCCGGGTCGTTCACCCCCCTCGGGCTCGTCGTTCTCGACGGTGCCACGGGCACGGTCATGCTGGTGGCGGCTTGGACGGGAGCTGCCATCGGGCTGGCGATGGCCTTCGTCGGCGTGGCCGAGAAGCCGGTCGGGACTCTCAGCTACATCGCCTTCGGCTGGCTCTTCGTCCTGGCCCTACCGGAGCTGGCCCGCCACCTCACCGGCACCCAGATCGCCCTCCTGGCTGCGGGTGGGCTCGTTTACACCGTCGGTGCCATCGCCTTCTTCAGCCACTGGCCGAACCCGTTCCCGCGCGTGTTCGGCTACCACGAGATCTGGCACCTGATGGTCGTGACAGCAGTCGTCTGCCACTACCTCACGATCTCGTCGGTTGTCCGCGGTCCCTGAGCGGCAGATTCCCACGACGGGGCCGGCACCCCCGGGGAGGGGTCAGGCGCCGGCGCCGGCGTGGGAGATCAGTCGGGGCCGGCGGGGCCGGCCATGGCCGGTGCGGCCAGTCGCTCGAAGACCGCCTGCTGTAGGTCGGCGATGTGGGCGATCGAGGCCAGCTGGCGGCGCTCGCGGGCCCGGAACGGCCGCCCGCAGCGCCCGAGGATGAGCGCCAGCCGCCCGGCGGCGAGTCCGGCCCACGCCACGTCGTCGGGGCCGCACTCCCCCGCCGTCACCGCCGCCGACGAGCGGCTGCCACCCACGAAGGCGATCAGCCAGGCCGGCGGCGGGGGTGCCCCCTCGGAGGCCAGCAGGAGGCGATCGTCGACGTCGACGGTCGCCGACCACTCGGCTTCGAAGTCGACACGTGCCCGGGCGACCAGCACGTCGAGAAGGGTCGACGGGCGTGGCGCGGCAACCAGGGCGGCTGCCGTCTCCAGGGCGTCCAGGCGGGGATCGTGGAGGTTCTCGGGTGCCGGGCGGACGTCTTCGACGTCGACACCGTCGACCTGGTCGATCTCGGACACGAGCAACGCCACGAGACCGGCGTCGGGAAGTTGCACCACCAGCTCGTCGATGGCCCGGCCCGCGCCCCGCTCGAGGATGTCGATGCCGACCACGTCACCCCGTACCGCACCGATGCGGCTGGCGACTGCACCAAGGGCGCCGGGACGGTCAGGCAGCCACACCCGCACCAGGAAGGTCTCCACGGCCGGCACGCTACGACCGCCCCGTGAACGGACGGTTTCCGCCCAACGACCATGTGATTACCGGGCGCCGCGCCAAGCGGGTCGCCGGCGAGGGGGACCCGGCCTTCAGGCGACCTGACCGTGCCCGTAGCCGTCGTCGAGGAAGAGCAGGAAGTCCTCGGAGTCGGCCACCTGGTCGAGCTCCCATCGCCAGCGGGCCAGCGTCGGGTCGGTGTCGGTGACCGCCCCGTACCGGAACGGAGCCCGGTACGGCAGCCAGGGCTGGCGCCCGAAGAGGGCGACGAACGCCGGGTGGGTCGCCCACGCCCGGGTCGTCTGCATGCCGACCGTGCACGAGCAGTGATGGACGAACAACGCGTACCCGGTGACCCCGTTGTCGCCGCGTTCCACCTCGACGCTCACGACCCGCTCGAGGTCGAGCGCCATCAGGCAACCCGAACACCGGAACACCGCCGCCATCACGTCGGGCGACGGCTGACGCCGCCGCTCGACACCCCGAGCAAACATCTCCATCCTCCGCGAGCAGCCCCGGGCGCCCTCACCGGCGCCCCTTCACCGGCTCAGATCTTCGAGGACCCGGTTTTGGTACATCCTTCAGACGCACATCGTCGCGCGTCAGTTCCTCGATCAACCATTCGGATCTGGGAAAACTTCCCAGCTTCGATACTCCTACAGCTTGGTCAGGGCTCGCCGTAGGTTGCGCACGGCCTGGCCGATGCGTTGCTCGTTCTCGATCAGGGCAAAGCGGACGTAACCGTCGCCCGAGGGCCCGAACCCCACGCCCGGGGACGTGGCCACCTTGGCCTCGCTGACGAGGAACGAGGCGAACTCCAGCGAGCCCATTTCCCGATAAGGCTCGGGGATCGGCGCCCAGACGAACATCGTGGCCCGAGGCCGCTCGATCTCCCAGCCGATGCGGGCCAACCCGTCGCAGAGGGCGTCACGCCGGCTCCAGTACACCTCGTTCACCACCTTGGGATAGTCGGACGCCTCGTTCATGGCCACGATGGCGGCGATCTGAATCGGCTGGAAGGTGCCGTAGTCGAGATAGGACTTCAGCTTGGCGAGGGCGTGGACGATCTGGGCGTTGCCCACGCAGAAGCCGACCCGCCACCCGGCCATGGAGAACGACTTGGTCAGCGTGTAGAGCTCGACGGCCACTTCCTTGGCCCCCGGTACCTGGAGAACGGACGGCGGCTGGTACCCGTCGAAGGCGGTATCCGAGTACGCGAAGTCGTGCACGAGAATGATCTCGTGCTGCCGGGCGAAGTCCACGATCCTCGCGAACCAGGCGAGATCGACACACGTCGTCGTCGGGTTGTGGGGAAAGGAGAGCACGATCACGCGCGGTCGGGGCCAGGCGTTCTCCCAGGCCTCGGTGAGGTTGGCGAAGAAATCCTCGCTCGAGCCGAGGGGCACCTGGCGCACGTCGGCGCCGGCGAACAGGGGCGCGTAGATGTGGATCGGGTACGACGGCGTGGGCACCAGGGCGGTGTCGCCCGGGCCCAGCAGCACCCACATGAGATGGGACAGCCCCTCCTTGGCCCCGATGGTGTTGATGACCTCGGTGTCGGGGTCGATCTCCACGCCGAAACGGCGCAGGTAGAGCGCTGACAGCGCGCTCCGCAGCTTGGGAATCCCCCGGCTGGACGAGTACCGGTGGTTGCGCGAGTTGCGGGCCGCCTCGGCCAGCTTCTCGACGGCGATGTCGGGCGAGGGAATGTCGGGGTTGCCGAACCCGAGGTCGATCACGTCCTCGCCCGCCCGCCGTGCCGCCATCTTCAGCCCGTCGATGACGGTGAAGACGTACGGCGGCAGGGCGTTGATCCGGCGGAACTCCATTCGGGGAAGGCTAAGCGATGCGCAGGTAGTCATCCTCTGGTCGCTCCGGCGGCCGTCGCCGCCTCGGCGAGATACTCGACCGCCCGGGGGTCGGTGCCGACATCGAGCGGGGCGCACATCGCCCAGGTGGCGCCGGCGTCGGCGAGCGCCCGGAGGTGCCGGGCCAGGTCCTGGATCGAGCCGTGCACCAGCCCGGGGCGATCGCCGTAACGGGCCAGCTTCTCCGCCGCCTCCTCCCGGGTGGGCCCGATGAGCACCTGTCCCCCCCAGCTCGCCTGAGGCGGCGGTCGTCCGGGCGACGACGTCGCCGCCGTCGCCGCCTGGCGGAGGGTGGCCACGCCGGCGGCGAAGGCGTCGACGTCGACGCCCCAGGCGTTCCACCCGTCGGCGCGGGCCGCCACCTCGCGCACCCCGGCCGACAGTCCTCCGACCCAGGCGCCCACGCCCTCCGCCTGCAGGGCCCGACAGCAACCGAGCAGCCGGCCCAGGCGCTCGGCGACCGGCGGGTAGCCGACGCCGTAGGCCTCGTTCTCGTCGCGGTTGGCCCGGTCACCCGTGCCGAGGGTCACCAGCAGGCGCCCGCCGGACATGGCGTGGAGGCTGACCATGGCATGGACGAGGACTTCGTCGGGCAACACGCCGACCCGGGCGACGAGGGGGCCGATCACGACCGTCGAGGTCTCGGCGGCGAGAGCCCCGAGAAGCACGAGCGAGTGCAGAGCCGGGCGTCCGGGCTGGCCGAGCGGCCAGAGATGGTCGAAGACGAAGACCCCGTCGAGGCCCACGTCCTCCGCCCGGCGGGCGACGGCGAGGGCGGCCTCGGCGTCGTCGCGGAACTGCGGGAGAGTGGTGCCGACGCGCACTTGCCCGACGCTACCGGCGGTGGGGCCCCACCTTCGGGGTCTGGGTCAGCTGCCCATGCGCTGGTCGGCCAGGCAGGCGGCGCCGATGGCGCCGGCCCGTTCCCCGAGCAGCGCCGGGACGATGGCGACCGGCGGCCGGTCGGGCGCTCCCTGGAGCAGGTCGGCGAACGCACGCCGGGTGGGCTCGAGAACGGCCTCGCCCGCCACCATCAGGCCTCCGCCCAGCACGAAGGCCTGGGGATCGAAGATGTTGGCCAGGTTGGCCAGCCCGAGCGCGAGCCACCAGGCGAAGCGGTCGAGTATCTGTCGGGCCTGAACGTCGCCCTCGGCGGCGCAACGCGTCACGTGCTCGCCCCGCACGTCCTCGGGATCCCCGCCGGCCACCTCCATCACCCGGTCGGCCATCCCTGCGTGAGCCGCCTCCCGGGCCAGCCGTCCAAGCCCGCTTCCCGAGGCGAGCCGCTCCCAGCAGCCCCGCTGGCCGCAGGGGCACCGGGGCCCCTGGGGGTCGACCACCATGTGGCCGATCTCCCCCGCGAACCCGTTGGCCCCCCGCTCCAACTCGCCCCCCACGACGATCCCCCCGCCGATCCCCGTTCCCAGGGTCACCATCAGCACGTGGTCGTAGCCGCGTGCCGCCCCGAACGCCCTCTCCCCCGACGCCGCGCAGGTGGCGTCGTTCTCCACGGCCACGGGAAGGCCCAGGCGCTCGGTCAGCGCCTCCCGCAGGTTGAGGCCCCGGTCCACAGCCAGGTTGGGGGCGAAGCGCAGCACGCCCGACCGGTCGACCAGACCGGGGGCCCCCACACCGACGGCTCGCGGGTCGCCCGACGGGCGGAGACCGTCGACGACGGCCGTCAGCGCCGCCAGGCAGGCGTCGGTCCCCTTGGGCGTCGGCAGCCGGTGCTCGGCGACCACCTTGCCCGATTCCAGCGCCACGCCCAGGCATTTGGTGCCTCCGAGGTCGATACCGAGGACGGTCATGCCGCGGCCCGCGTCACGCGGGCGACGCTTCCGAGAGTGAGGGTGATCGGCGCAGAAGTGCTGCGGCTCTCGGCATCGCCTGACGATACCGGAGGGGTCGAAGCCACTTTTCGGAGGACGCGCCGATGACCGGTGATCATCCCTCGACGCCGCGGCCGAGCACGGGCTTGACATCCACGATGGGCGTGCCGTCGAGCGCCTCCAGGTTCCGCACCTGAACTCTGGCGCCGTCGATCGTGACGATCTCGACGCGGTGAGACCCGATCGGGTTCGGTCGATCGGGGGAACGCGTGCTGAACACACCCAGCTCGGGCCGCGCCGGATCGTCTCGGGGACGGGTGACGAGCGTCTCGCGACTCGCCCGATCGAGCCAGGTCACGACGATGACCTCGCTGCCGACCCGAAGGTCACGGAGGCCCTCGAGTAGAGGCTGCCACCGCTCCAAGAGGTCGGGCGGCCCGCCCACGAAGATCTCGAGGGTGCCGTCAGTGGCCTGGGGCACGCCGCCGAGGACCGGCGCGTCGAGCACGTCGACGCCCTCGGGGAGGCGGCCGGCCATGTCCCGGACGGCTTCGGGCCCCACGGTCGACATCTCGATCAGCGCCGCCGCTCCGGAGAGTCCGGCAGCCACGCCGTCGTCGCCGAACACGACCTGCTCGAGGGCCTCGGGGCTCGCCAGCATGGTGACCACGGCGTCGGCCCTCTCCGCCGCCTCCGCTGCGGTCTCCGCCCGCCGGGCCCCGGCGTCGACGAGTTGCGCGGCCCGCTCGGGTGTGCGGTTCCACGGTGGGGCGCCGCGCCGGTCGTCCGCGTGAACACCCCTTCCACGCCGTACTTGCGCGAGGGCGGCTGGTGGTGGCGCGTGGCTACCCGCTGCGGGTGACGGTCGAGGTGCCGAAGCGGCGAGCGGTCAGGCGCTTGATGCCGGACGGGAAAGCGACGAGCGACTCCCGGTGGGCCGCCGCCAAGGCCCGCTGGGCGGAGACGTCGCCGGCGAAGGCGGCGGCGCATCCCTCGGGTTCCGCGTTGGCCAGCGCGAGGATCGCTCCGGCACACCCGAGGGGCCCGGCCAGCGCCAGGTAGGCCGACGAACCGACGTAGAGCGGCCGGTCCCAGGTCGTGAGCGTCTCCAGCAGGCGGTCGGGGTCGCCGCTCGAGTCCTTGCACCCGGCGACATCGAGCTCACGAAGGGCGGCCAGGGGAATCCCGGGGGCAGAGGCGGTCGGGAAATGATACGCCAGCACCGGCGTCGACCCGGCGGCCGCCACTACCTGCTGGTAGTAGCGCCGGGGGTCGTCGGTGCCGGGCGGCGAAAGCACGAGCGCGGCGTCGGCCCCGCGGTCGACCGCGGCTGCGGTGAAGGTCACCGCCTGTCGCGCCGACGGTGCACCGGTCCCGGCGATGACCACCACGTCGTCGGCGCCCGACCTGACCGCGTCGCGCACGCCGTCGAGCAACGACGAGCGTTCGTCGGTCGACAGGGTCGCCGCCTCCCCCGTGGTGCCGGCCACGACGACCGCCCGAACGCCGAGCCCGACCAGGCGGACCGCGAGGTCGGTCGTGGCTGCGACGTCGAGCGACCCGTCGTCGGCGAAGAGCGTGACCAGGGCCACGCCCACCCCGTCGAAGACCCGGGGAGGGCGGGCGCCCGGGTCAGGAGACGGGGATGTGCTGGACCTTGCCGTCGTCATTGCCGTCAGCCTCGTCGGTGTGGGGTGAGCGGCGTCGGGCCTTGTCCGCCAGCGTCGACGCCGCTGCGGCTGCGCTGGTGGGGTCCTTCACCACCGCCTCGGCGGCATCGAGCAACGCCCGCACGGCGGCTATCACCTCGAGGGCGGCCGTCTGCAGGTGTCCGGCGGCCTCCGCCACCGGTGGCGCCCCGTGCTCCGGTGTCACTTCTCCCGCCCCCTTCGCGCTCACCTCGCCCTCCCGGCGGCACCGGCCGTCGTGGACGGGGCGGGGGTGATCGGGCCGAACGTGACCTCCAAACGGTCATCCACCATGTGCGCCCTCTCGACCGTGCGACGCCGCAGCGAGTCGGGAAGGACGATGGCGCGCCGGTAGGTGCCGACCCGCACGAACAGTTCGTCGTGCCGGCGGCCGACCTCGAGGTCGTCGGCCTGGGCGAAGGGCAGCTGCAGCGAGAGCACCGAACGGGTGCCCCGGCGTTGGATCCGCAGGGGCTCGCCCTCGTAGAGGATGGCGGTGGGGTCGGCGTCGGCGTAGAGAACCTCGGCGAAGCGGCGGAGCCGGTCGATGCCGACCACCTCCTCGGACGCCAGCTCGGCCCGCAGCACCGGAAGGGGCGCGAAACCGTCGACGATGGTGGACAGGTGCTCGGCGTGCGCCGCCTTCCACGCCGCGAACCACGGGTCGGTCACCGCCTCGGGCAGGAGGCGGTTGGCGACGACCGCGTCGGTGCGGTAGCCGAACAGCGAGAGGTACGTGTAGGTGCGGCGCGCCTCGGCGATCACCATGCGCTCGGGGTTGACCACGAGTCGCACGCTGGTGCGCTCGCCGTTGGTGAGCAACTCCCGCACGCCGTCCAGGCGGTCGTAGAACCGGCGGGTGGCGTTGAAGACCCCCTCCCCGGCCACCGGCATCGTCGTCACCCGCGACAGGAACGGCCGCACCGCCCGAACGACCTTGCGCTCTACCGGGAAGATGCGCTCCATGTACCAGGACAGGACGTCGGGAAGGGACAGGAACCGTATGGTTTCCGCCGTCGGCGCACAGTCGACGACGATGACGTCCCACTCGCCCGAGGCCGCATAGGCCTTGATGTCGCTCAGCGAGAAGATCTCGTCGAGACCGGGGATCACCGACAGTTCCTCGGCCTCGATGGCGTCGACACCCGCCCAACCGAGAAAGTCGACGACGTAGGACTGGATGTCGGCCCACGCCTCCTCCATGCGCTCGTGGGCGTCGAGCTGCTGCCCCCACAGCAAGCTGGTCACGGCCGTCGGGGTCGAGCCGAGGGGGAAGTCGAACGCGTCGGCGAGGGAATGGGCGGGATCGGTCGACAGCACGATCGTCCGTTTTCCCTGGTCGGCACACGCCAGGGCCGTGGCCGCCGCCGCCGTCGTCTTGCCCACGCCTCCCTTCCCGGTGAACAGCAGGATGCGTGGTCTGGCGGGCGGGAGCATGACGCGATCAGGCTACCGGTCGGGGCGCCGCTCCCTGGGAGGGGTTCCGTCGCTGCGGGGCGGAAAGGTGCCGTGGCGCGCCGCCCACAGACCGCACAGGCCGAGGCCGTACACGGGGACGAGCGTGCCCACCGCGAGGCTCGTGTACGGCCGGACGAGCGCCGTCGCCAGCGCCACGACGACCTGAACCGTCAGCGCCCCCATCAGGCCGCGCCGGACCTCGCGCGGGGCGCTGCCGGACATGAAATAGAGGCTCGCGACCGTGATCTGCTCCTCGCGGCTCCGGCCCACCGCCCGCAGGTAGGCGGCGGCGAAGGCCACGCACCCGGCACCGAACAGGCCAAAGGCCGTGACCGATGCGACGGGTCGCAACCCCTCGGCCACCACCGCCATCGCCGCGGTGGCGGCGAACAGGGCGGTCCCCGACCATGACAACCGGCGGATCTCCGCCCCGCGAGGAGAACGTTCGCTCATTCGAGGGGGGCGAGGGCCCGGTCGAGGACGCCGGCCAGGCGGTCGTAACCGAACCGTTCCTCGGCCCGCCGCCGCGCCGCCCGCCCCAGCCGCAGGCGGAGGTCGGGGTCATCGAGGAGCGGAGCGAGAGCGGCGGCCACGCCTGCGGCGTCGTGCGGCCGGCGGACCACCACGCCGGTCTCACCGTCGACCACCGCCTCGGCCGACCCGCCGCTGGCGCCGGCGACCTCGGGGACACCACAGGCCGCCGCCTCCAGGAACACGATGCCGAAGCCCTCCTGCTCCAGACCACCCCAGCGGGAGCGGCACGGAACGGCGAACACGTCGGCGGCGGCGACGAGCTGCGGAAGCGTCTCGTCGGGCACCCGTCCGAGGAAGCGCACCGGGGCGGCGGAGCCGGCCGCCAGCCGGCGGAGCCGTCGTTCGTCGCGCCCGGTGCCGGCGATGGCCACGACGAGGTCCGGTCGGTCCCGGGCCAGCCGGGTCGAGGCCGCTATCAACACGTCGAACCCCTTGCGGTGAACCAGGCGGCTCAGGCCCAGCACCACCCGGCCCTCGGCCGGAAGGCCGAACGCGGTCCGGGCCTGCTCCCGCTCCTCGCCGGCCAGCGGCCGAAACCGGTCGAGGTCGACGCCGGGCGGCACCTCGGTGAGGGGCAGGTCCGGGCCGGCCAGTCGCCGGGCCTCGGCCGCGGGGTACCCGCCGGCAGCGACCACGTGCACCGCGCCCCGCAGCACGCGGCGCAGCACCGACCGGACGGCCGGAAGGCGCGCCGGGACCGTGACCTCGGCTCCGTGCAGCACGACGCCGTAGCGCCGACCGAGCACCGGTCCGACGAGGCCGAGGGGCAGCGCCGGATCGACCAGCACCAGCCCGGCCCCGACCTCCGCGGCCAGCGCGCCGACCCTACGGGCGAGGGCCGGACCGGGGAGCAGCACCCGTTGCGGAAGGCGGACGACGCGGAACGCCTGGTGGGCGTCGAACTCCTGGTCGCCGGGGTGTGACGCGGTCACCACCACCACACGGTCGGGTGGCAGCCGTCTCCAGAGCTCCCACAGGTACGACTGGATGCCGCCCACCTTGGGGGGGAAGTCGTTGGTCAGGAGTAGGTGGGTCAGCGGCCGGTGGACGTCAGCCGGTTCCGACCGGCCAGGGCGAAAGGGGGCCTGAGCCGGCGGGGCGGCCTGAGGATCGGGCCGAGTCGCCGATTCGGCGGACCCCCCCTGCCACGATCACCGGCCGGCCGTGGTCGGATTGGTCGGCGCCGGTGGGCTCGAGCAGGTCGTCGATCTCGAAGTCGTCGTCGCCCGCCGACGCCGGGGCGGGACGCGCACCCGCTTGGTCGACAGGTCGCGACCGGGGCGGCGGGGGTGCGGCGGTCTCCGATGCACGCGGCGGTGGCATGGCGATCGGTCGCGCCGGCGATGCCAAGGGCTCGGGCGCAGGACCGACGGGCCGTGGCCTGGGGGCGGCGATCATGGCTCCCCTGTCGTCGGACGACGAGCGGCGCGACTCGGAGGCGCTGGCTCTCGGGGGGGCCTGTCGCTGAGGCGCAGGAGCGGGAGCGGGAGCGGGATCGGGTGACACCGGCGGGTTGGCCGCGCGCCGGTCGCCCGCGAGGCGCCCGGCCTCGGTCCGGCTGGCGGCGACCCGCCGCGACGCCAGGCGGTTCAGCGTTCGGCGTGCCTCCTCGGCCGAGGGCAGGCTGGCACCCTCACCCTCGTCGGACGGCCATGTCGGGCCGCCGGGGGTGCGGCGACCCTGCGGCGCAGGCGGCGTGCCGTCGGTGCCGACGCGCGACGGGGCCACCGGCCGCGATGCCGGCGGGGCGGCGCTCGTGCCCGGAGCCACCGGTCGACGGCTGGCGGCGGGTCGGGGAGCACCGGGTTCCGTCGCCGACCCAGTGGCCGGGCGAGCCTCGGACGCCTCGGGAGCACCGGCCCTGCCGGCAACCGCTCTGGTGGTCGCCGCCCGCCTGTCTGCCGGGGCGATGCGGGCGGCGGTCTTGGCGGCGGCGGTCTTGGCGGCGGTCTTTCGAGGGGCGGCCTTGCGAGGGGCGGCCTTTCGGGCGGCGGAGGTCTTGCGGGCGGCGGAGGTCCTGCGGGCGGCGGACGTGCTGCGGGCGGCGGGGGCGTTGGGGGGGGCGGACGGCTTGCCGGC
>Ga0183260_10000024_pt1 | contig 89956 bp, 104 predicted proteins | sample AntDrymUQ4972206_2_FD_129768 | JGI IMG/M metagenome (GOLD analysis project Ga0183260, IMG submission 129768) | Polar desert sand microbial communities from Dry Valleys, Antarctica - metaG UQ497 (22.06) (version 2) (version 2) | ecosystem: Environmental > Terrestrial > Soil > Desert | place...
AGCCAATGACCTAGGTGGAAAGAAATTTGCATCCCCTCAATTAGGTAACACACAAGATGTGGCTTTGCGAAAATATTTGATTGATAATGGTTTTAACACTGTTGAAAATGGTGGAAACGTAACGGTGTTACCTATTGCAAATGCGGATATATTAACAGTATTTTTGAAAAAAGAAATAGACGGAGCGTGGGTTCCTGAACCTTGGGCTACAAGACTAGTACAAGAAGCAGACGGTAAAGTATTCCTTGATGAGAGAAGTTTGTGGCCTGATGGTAAATTCGTAACAGGCAATTTAATAGTCAGAACAGATTATCTTAGAGACAATCCTGAAATTATAAAGAAACTTCTTGAAGCCCATGTCGATGAAACTCTTTGGATCAACAACAACACAGCAGAAGCGGGAAAGGAATTTAATAGTCAGTTGAAGAAAATTACTGGTCAAGAGATTTCAGAAAACGTACTAAATAAGGCCTACAGCAATTTAGAAATCACGTACGATCCATTGAAGTTAACTCTCTTTAAGAGTGCAAATGACGCCTATGATCTAGGATTTATAGAGAAGGGAAAAGATCGACCGAATCTTTCAGGCATATTTGATACAACCTTACTAAACGAGGTACTCGCTGAAAAGGGCCTAAAGTCAATCGATAATACTGGAGCAATAAGCAATGTCACTAATGGTACGTCAAGTGGTGAGGCAATAGCAGATATAGTAGCATAGTATTATCCACCCATCCATACTTGGAGGTCTTAACTTTTATTTTTATTACTTTAATAAATATGACATCAAACTGATCAAGATAAAATAGCTTTCACGTTCGTTCCTATTTGATATGACGTTATTTAGACCTACGACCTTAACATTTGCAAAATGTAGAACATTTCATTGCACTTTGAGACGTTGAGTTAAAACATGGACGACTTACCGATCGTTTAACCTACCCGATTAGTTGCCTGAGTTTAGACATCTAAACGGAAAATTGAAATAATTAAGGGATAATATTGCTAAATTAAAGTTATTACCTTCTAAATATTTGTAATCTAGGGTTCCGTTGAATCAATCGTTCTTAGCACTAAAGATTCCCATGATTTGAGAAAAATGCATTATCAACTAATTTTATTTATTGAAACCGCTTTGATTTTTTTTCCCAAGTCGTCAGGTTTCGTCGAATTGCTGCTAATGAGATTCGAGGATTCGGATGGCGTTTTAGGGACATCAGAGGTAGTGCTCTTTTCATCTCCACTGTCAGGGGTGTCGGTGGAGGTAGGGGTGGTGCTTTTTTCATCCCCACTGTTTATATCCTCAATGGTTTGTTCAAAATTTCTACTCAAGGAGCTAAATACACCTTCATCGTTTTGATCTGTTACCTCATATGGCATTCCAGGAAGCTCGTCCATGAACGGAATAATTGAAAAAATAAAAAAGGTATAAAAACAAAATAGTACAGCTAACGATACATTCTTGATTTTTGCTTGTACCACGTCTTATGAAACCCCTTTTAATTTAATAATAATATTGAAGATATAATTGTTAAGAATAATTTGTCAGTAACAATATTCCTGACCGTATCTGCACGATGTTGTTTAAATGCGATACAAAAAATTATAATTGATAAGGTCAAACTCAATACATGAAGTCTTGCTCACTGATTTTCATATTATTTATTTTTTTAACGTTGGTAAATTTACAAAGTTACTTTGATCCTCCGTCTGCTGTAGACAGACAGATTCTGTCTGAAGCGATGAACGTTGACCAAGGCAAAACGTTAGCGAACTATATGGCCATGGCCCAAGAGGATGACAAGAAGTTCATTTCAGGATTTGATACCGGAAGCTATCCAGTAGGAATAACCACGAATCCCATCACTAATAAAATCTATGTTGCAAATCAATATTCTAATACAGTTTCAGTATTTGATGCAAAAACGGATAAGATAATAAGTACCATTCAGACAGGGATTTTTCCTTATAGTATAGACACAAACCAGTTTAATAATAGAATTTATGTAACAAACAGAGGATCTAATGACGTTACGGTCATTGACGGTTCTACAGATTCAGTTATCGACAATATTACAGTCGGCAAATCCCCGGTTCAAGTTGCGGTGGACCAATCAAGTAGTTGGGTATACGTTACAAATATTGATTCCAATTCACTATCGGTAATTGACGGAATCACAAATGAGGTTATCAGGACAATAAGCGGCATAAGTACTCCGTATGGTATCAGCGTTAATCCAGTATCAAATAAAGTATACGTTTCAAACATTGCTAATTCTACTATTACAGTCATGGATGAAGATAATTCCAGTTTCATTAAAAACATCCCAGTTGGTAAAGCTCCAGTAGGAATTGACATCAATGAACAAAGAAACCTTGTTTATGTTACAAATTACGCCTCAAACTCACTTTCATTGATAAATGGGACTATTGACACAGTGGTGAAGACCATTCAGACCGGTGAGTCTCCAGTTGGTGTGAAAATAAACCCCGTTTCAAACAAGGTATACGTAAGTAACATTGCATCTAATACCGTAAGCGTAATAAACGAAACTTCATTGGAAAAATTTAAAGATATTGCTGTAAATCCTTCCTCAATCATCGAAAGAGCAGAATATCCTTACGCGATTCCAACGAATATAAAATTCCCATTGATTGCAAGTTTTGTTGCCGTAGACCCTATTACAAATCTGGTATATGTAACAAATACCGCTTCCAATACTCTTTCAATAATAGACGGAAATGAAGATGAAAGCATAGTAAGGATAGGATTTGATACCAGTCCTGATAATTCCGGATTCATAGAGTGTAATGGTATAAAAAACCTTAACCAAAACACTACTATTATTACAACTGACAACGAAGCAACGTGCACAGCAGTGCCTGAAAGAGGATATACATTTGACTCGTGGTCATGACTCGCATTTAGCTCAGAAAACCCCCTAAAATTCAAATCAAGCGAATATGGTAACATTGTTGCTAATTTAGGACCAACACTTTCGACTGAGCAATATATTTTTCTAATAGGAGGTGTAACAGGCATGTCTTCAGTTTTGCTTGGATGGTTTTTCAAGGGTGGACAGAGAAGAAAGTTTAACAAACTAATTCAGATAACTAATAAAGTCATACAGGATGCAGATGTAGGTGACAAAACTGAAAGCAATATCAAATTAGAAAATCTTAGGAGGGATATATTTAATACGTATAGGCGGGGTTCGTTAACTGATTTTCAGTTTGATTTTCTTGATAAAAGATTAATCAGTTACATAAATAAAATCAGTAATATGTGATAGTTGATTTCATTCACTGATCCAATCTTCCTTATTCCATCTCTATCAGGTATTTAATCAAAAGATATTGTTTGATATCGGTTCAATATTATAGAACGAGCAAGGCTTAGTACCTAAAAGAACTCGAATTCAAATTTAGAGAATATTCATGTTACAATCAAGGAAACAATCAAAGAAGAAAATAGTTTAAAGATAGTTGCCATACAAGGGCTATCACAATTGTCTACCTTTACAGTGTTGTTGCCCTAAATGATTCCCCCAAGATCATTGTTTATTAATTAAGAGAAATACATGTCCTAGTCTTAGGCGACATCATTGTACAACAGAATGGTCACCCACTTGGTTTGGGTTTGGTAGCCTGCTACTCCCACGAGTAGCATGTCTCTTGATTGTTGGGCCGATAAGATTGGCAGCAGGGGCGACAGTGAGAGGAATCACGGAATACGTATTTGATCAGAAAATGTGGAAAAATACTGGATCCAGTTAAAGACGGAGAGAGGGAGAATCCCCCTACGATTCGATTGTCGTAAAAACGATTTTAAATGGCCTTTGCGCGTCTACATTATATATTCATGTTTAACAATGATCAATTGAAGGAGCTTGTGAAAAAGGCAAGAGAGGCCGCTCCAAAAAGAAATTTTGCTCAATCCGCTGAAATAACTCTAGTATTAAAAGACATTGACGTCAAAAAAGGATTTAGTGTCAACGAAATAGTAGTATTACCTAATCCAACTAAGAAAGGGGCTTCACTTTGTATGCTCGCAACAGGAGATATGGGGTTACGAGCCAAGAAAGCGGGTGTAGATCAGGTAATGGAACCTGATACTCTCGATAGGATTGGGACAAATAGAAGAGAAGCCAGAAAGATTGTTCGTTCCTTTGACTTTTTCCTTGCAGATGCTACTTTAATGTCATCTGTTGGACGATCCTTAGGTCAGTTTTTGGGTCCAAAAGGTAAAATGCCCACACCGGTTCCCTATGGAGCTCCGATAGAAAACATAGCATCAAGGTTAAGATCATCTACAAGAATACGATCCAAAAATCAATTAAATATGTCAACAAAAATAGGAGATGAGTCAATGACAGATGAGCAGCTGGTAGCAAATGCCAATGCGGTTATAGCTTCAGTTGAAAAGAAGCTCCCTCAAGGGGACAAAAACTTAAGAAATGCAATAATAAAATTTACTATGGGTAAAGCATTAAAAGCAAGTACCCTTGGCAAATAAGCGGTAGGGATAATCGTAATGAGTCAAACAGCCATTATCAACAAATTAGGAAGAACATCATATCCAGAAAGAAAGGTTAATTTGTATGAAAATTTACAAAACCTGGCCAAATCTTATAGTGTAATTGCACTCTCGAGGATGACTAAAGTAAGGTCAGCTCAACTTATGGCAATCAGGAAGAAATTCAGAAATGAAATCAAGATAATAACGATAAAAAACAAGGTTGCTCAAAGAGCTTTTGAAGAAATTTTTAAGGAAGTTAAAGGATTAGAATTTCTCAATAAGGAACTAGAAGGCCAATGCGCGTTGATGTTTACCAACCTTAGTCCATTTAAAATGAATTTAACTTTCGATAAAAACAAAATATTCATGGCAGCTAAAGGTGGAGATATTGCCCCTAATGAATTGGTCATTCCCGCTGGTAATACAGGGATAAATCCAGGTCCAGTTTTATCAGAGTTCAAAGAATCTAATGTACCAACTAAGATAGATCAAGGGACAATTTGGGTTTCTAAAGACACAATTGTCGCAAGAGCTGGTGATGTTATCCCCCAAAAGTTAGCTGCTTTGCTAAGTAAGTTGGATGTTAAACCTATTGAAGCAGGAGTTTCAGTAAATTTTGCGATTTCCGAAGGGCTTGAATTTAAGGAAAAGGACCTAAAGATTGTAGTTTCAGATTACGTACAGGAATTAATAAAATCTTTCCAGGAGGCTTTATCCCTTTCAGTAGACGCAGTATACTTTACCAAGGAATCAATGCCGTTAATCCTCTTAAAAGGAAAACAACATGCATCATCTTTAGCTGCAGAATCTGGATATACTTCTCCTGACACGATTGAACTGGTGATACTAAAGGCCAATGCAATTGCTGCAAATCTGGCACACCAGCTCGATTCCAAAGGGTTTTCTTCCAATAATTAGTTCTAATTTTTTTAACTACTAATTCTAAATCGAATCCAAAATTAATTATTTATTTTTATATCGAGGTTTTAATTTCTAAAATTTTTTAAGTACGTTACCATTATGATGGGGGGAATGGTCTCTCTGGACCTTCAATGATTAAAATAATGAAATAGACGTAAAAGATATGACGTAATAAAATAATTCTAATATAAAAAATGGATAAAGTTTAGCCGAAAAGTGAAGATAAGCCTTCTAGTGCTTCTTCTTCTTTCTTCTCTTCTTTCTTCTCCTCTTCTTTTGCTGAAGCTCCTGAGCCTGAAGCGGCTGGGGTTGCTGGAGCACTTGCTGGAGCAGCGGCAGCTATTGGAGCAGCCTTTAGTGCATCCTCAATGTTAACTTCACTTAAAGCAGCAACCAAAGATTTAACTCTAACATCATCAGGTTCAACACCAGCTGATTTAATTACATTTTTTACATTATCTTCATTGACATCTTGCTTTAATTTATGTAATAATAAAGCAGCATATACATATTCCATGATAAAAGAAAATTTGACAAGTCCATAATATAAAACTTTATAAAATTCGTGAACCCCGTGCCACGGCATAAACATGCTCCTTTAATTCCTGAGACATTAAGGAGTTCATTTTTTTAATCAAAATACTCCTTGCTTCCGATTTATCTTCATCGGATGTGGAACTAAAGTAATTACTAAATAATTCCGAAAAGCTTTCTTTAATCCACCCATCAAGTACAAAAAATCTATTCTCATTTATCGGGATTACCTTATCGATCCTTGGGTCTATAGTATCTTCGAAATCGCCAGTATCCAATTTATCAATTATAAAGAAAATACAGTTGTTAGGCTCTGGGTTGTTTAGAGCTTCGACAGGTTTTCCTTGAGCCCTTCCTGACCTAATTCTTTCAAGCAGGCCAACTGGCTTTATGAAGGTGCCCCTAACTCTGAGGACTTTATCATTATCAGAAACAATCTTGCCTATTATCACATAATTTGAATTTTCATCTTTTTTTACTATAAAAACAAAATTTCCAGGTCGTAGTTTTGACATCCCAAACATTATGAAAAGTTATAGATGTAATAATATAATATTTACTAATGATCTAATAAAAAAAAGTACCAGATTTTTTAAATTTGTTTATATTTTTAAGCAAATTATTTAATTACATTTATTAATGTAACCAATAATTATTAGATAGATTCAATCTTGCAAAGATTCGATGAATTAGATATGAAAATTTTGTCAGAATTAACAAAAGATGCAAGTATTTCAATCCCCCAACTGAGTAAGAAATTAAACATTAACTCCTCAGTTTTATACAGTAGGATAAAAAGACTTTTGAAACGAGAACTTATCAGAAAATTTACGGTAATAATAAATGAATCACAGCTGGGTATCAATATAAAGGCAACAGTCGGTATAAATCGTGATCCAAAATTAAAAGGACCTATTCATAATGAACTTATCAAGATCCCAGAATTAAGGTCACTCATAGAAGTTACAGGCCGTTTCGACATAATATTATCAATACATGCAAGAACTTTGGAAGAGTTACATAAAGTTGTAATAGAGAGAATCGGTAAAATAGAAGGCATTCAAGCTACAGAAACCTTTGTAGAAATGCAACGAACAGACAAGGAACCGGTTTATTCGATACAGACTAGCAGTCAAAATTTTAGTTGAGTATTATTTATTGCAAATTGGGGTTTGAAATTAGAAATATTAAAATTATATTGAAATATCTAGACCATTAGAAATCAATTGTTATCATCAATAGTTAATACGGTTCAAAGAAGAGTGATAGAGATATTTCAAACATTGAAGTTGGCAAAAAAAACAAGCAAGGATGATTATTTTACTCATCTCAGATTAGTATTATTGGCTATAGGTGCTGTGGGTGGGATTGGTTTTATGATAAAGATAGTCGGCGAATTACTATTCACAAATAAGTAGCGCTTCAATTTTTATCATCACTTTATGCCATAATGAGCTGGAATAATTGATTATCGCTATTTTATGTATTATTTTTATGAACAAAGATGAGTAAAAACCCTGTAGAGATTGATATAGAAAATAAGATAAAGATAAACCCTGAGTCTATGATCGTAGAAAAGTTATACCCGATTATTTATGAAAATTCAATTTTTTTATTTTATAAGGACGAAAACGAACTAATCAATTGTTATGAAATTACGGATAAGAGCATTATAGAAAAGGCAATGACAAATCCTGATAAAATAATTGAAATTTTAGAAGAGCTAAATAAGTGATATACCATTATATTATTGAATTTTGCATAATATTTAATGTCTCATGGCAAATACGAATCGGGGAATAGAAATAGCAACGAAATTTTTATTGGGAAAAAACCACTAATGACGTATGTGACTGCAACTCTAGTACAACTAGCTAATGAGCCAACTGTCGTTATAAAAGCTAGAGGGAAAAGCATCACAAGGGCAGTAGATGTAGCTCAAATAATAGTGAAAAGAATGAATACATTGGGTTATAGAGTAGAAAAAGTGAAGTTAGGTTCGGATGTTCTAACCGGCACTGACGATGATAAACCTAGAAATGTCTCTACAATAGAGGTATCGGTTTCAAGATCAAAGTAAATTTTTGCCACTTTTTCAGCAAAGTCTAATCGTATAATTTTTCGAATATTTAATAATTACCTGAAAAGTATAATATTATGACGATACTTAACAGATATTTACAAAAATCCATCGGAAAGATTTTGTTTTCTATAGTTCTTGTTGTATTCATGTTTCACATAAATCAGTTAGTGAGTAAGGATCTCTTTATTTTTGGTTTCTTTCACGAAAGCCAAAGTCAATCCATGCTAACATATACAGATAGCAAATTTCATTTCACAATTAATTATCCCGCTAACTGGGAAAAGTCTGTAAAGATTAACAATGAAATAATTTTCATTGCCCCTAAGGATAAAGATTCAGTTAGCAGTCCTGCTGGCCTTGTTATTAAAGTAGTCCCCACGCCAGGAAAGAACATATCGGCCGATTCTGCATCAAAAGAAATAATATCGCAAATTCAAAAAGAACACAAAGATTTCACAATGGAAGCTTCTGATACTTTAACTGTGGACGGGAAGAAGGCTGTAAAAGTAGTTTTTACAGCAACAGACAGCAAATTACAAAATCGCAAGGCAATGCAAATTGTGTTTTCCAATTATGAGAATATTTATATTCTGACATACAAAGCTTCTTTAGATAAATACAATATCTTTGAAGATACGACAAATGATATGACAAAGTCATTTAAATTCTTGCCAAAATAACAAGTAATAATTGCTTAGTGCACTGATATTATCAGCGCACTAAGCATGTTCCCCTTCGGTTTGGTCGATGTAACTACCAATAAATATAAATCATATTTAAACTTATCAATTTTGAAACTAATTAGTCATATAGATAAAATCCCAGGAACTTTGTGCCAGGTTTTTTTATGGACTAAAATTGATTGACTGACCATACAAACATACCCCAATACAATTTATGATGCCTCCTGGACCCAAATAAATTCAAAAATCATTCAATCGATTGAGTTCAGAATTCTAAACATTAGATACCTTGTATCAGGTTCATTAAGAAAAAGGTTTTAGATTGGAATTTACCATCATTGGATAAAAAATTCGATATAATTTTTTCATAATACTCATGGAAGAAGCAACGGAAATAATCTGAGTATTCAATCCATTTACTAATGGTATAAATATCGACTTGTCGTGTTGTTCCAAACTTCCATAATAAATTTGCATATTTTCGGCCTATTTAAATCAGAAAAATTTGATCCTTTAGTGACAAGAACAATAAATAGGAAAAAAGGAATACTTTTTTATAAAATATAACAGGTAGAAATAGGGTATTGAAAATCAGAAGAGTTGAACTAATATTGATTGTATTGGTTGTCGTTGTTTCAGCGGTTGTTATTTACAATGTTTTGATTTCTGTACCGTTCAAAGACTATTCGCTGGATGTAGATGCGTTGAAGGATCCGGAGTCCCTGTTGGTCAATTCTCGAGTAGTCTTAAAAAATAATGGTAAAATGGCTCTAAACGATATATACATAGTATATGATAATAATAAAAATTTGACTGAAAATTTATTAAGGATTGAACCTGGTCAGACCATAATTTTATCTCCTCCGCAGGGGGCATTGCTCAAAAGCGTTTCTGTATTTACTGGAGAAGGGATTAGTATCGAAAAAGGTTTTAGGTCCCCTATTAAGATGCCTGGCATGATAGGATCATAAAAATTGCCAAAGTCCGATACGTACTTCTAAGATCACAAGTTACTTAGGTCGTATGCTGAATTAATTTTAATCAATTCATCATAGTGGTTGGACTCTAAGTTTTTTACCAACAATGATCCATCGTTGTATATTTTTATTATTTCTCCAGTAAATTTATTGCCACCTATCGAAAATCTGTATTTCAAATGTTTCTGTGATTCCATTATCTTAATCTTGTAATAGGTTGTTAATTCCTCGGCGAACACACTTGAGTTTAACTTTGGAAATGCATCATTAATTCTTTTTAAGAAAAACTGAATAAAATCATGATTGGAAATTTCAATATTTTGATTTTCATATTTAATAGTTGTAATATCATAATCATAAAGCCCGTTATTTATATCTTTGATTAAAAGTTTGGTAGAATCCAAATCATTATTGGAATTCATGCCAATCCCGATAATTACTTGTTTTATACGATCACTCTCGACTTCAGCATCCAACAATATACCTGCAACCTTCTTGCCGTTGAGCAAAATATCATTTGGCCATTTGACCATCGTATTTAATTTGGTATGACTTTCCAAGGTCTGACAAAGCAATTTAGTAACCAATATAAGTATACGAAACAGTTCAAGAGTTTTCAGATTAGTCTCCAGTGCCAAAGACATCCAAATTCCCCCTATTGGAGATGCCCAATTAGGACCCTTCCTCCCTTTACCGCCAGTCTGAAAATCACTAATTATTACTGACGGATAAAAATCATCACTATCTTTTAATAATTCATATGCGAAATCTTGAGTGGATTTTACACTATCAAAATAAAAGAATTGCTTAAAAATAAAAGAATTGTCTGACGAATTGATGAGATTAGAAATGAACCTGAATTTATCCTTGTCAGAACACAAAATTTTTATCACTTTACTCTGGCCTGTCCTATGTCGGGTATAAAAATGCAAAGATAATGCCTACAATTAGGGAAATCCCATAAAACCTGGAAAAGAGCACCGTATTAGCCATTATGTTTATGTAATAGTCATCATTAAGACGTTTAAATTTGTAGAGAAAATTTTTGAATCTGTATAGTATTAGTCCTATATATGGTATAAGCAAAATACAAGGAATAATTGTAAAAAAACTATTTATCAAAGTTGTAAAGAACCCAAGAGTCAAGAGATAAATTCCAACAATTAATCCAATGGTAAACATGAGAATGAATAGATTGCTCCTTTTTTCGAAAATAATGGCCAAAGTCTTCCGTCCCATTTGCCTATCTGGAACTATGTCGGGAATTGAATTTATGAATAAAACCAAAGAAGATAACAAACCAATTATGCTCCCAAGTATAATTGATTCTAAACTAATAACTGTGTTTTGAACATAAAATGTCCCAACCACTATTAAAGCTCCTTTAGCCCCTACAAATAATTCCCCCAATCCCAAATTAACTAATTTACTTGAATAGAGAACTATTGATAGGGCAGCGAATAATAGTATGATAGCGATAACAAATCCTTTAAAGTAAACAAAAATACCACCTATGATCAATCCTAAAATTAGAAATGATATGCCTGCAAAATAAACATGGCTGGGTTTCAGAAGGCCTTGGGGCAATACCCCCGTTCCGCCACTAAATTTTGTTTTTTTTGTTCTCAAGTCTATACCTCTTTTAAAATCCCAATAGTCATTTAGCAAATCAACGCTAGAATGAAGGCAAAAAATTCCAATATACGTTAAGACCGAAGATATTAAACTAAAATTTTGGGGTTGATACCATATTGTCAGTGAAAGCCCACAAGTAACAGCGATAGCCGAGGCAGTAAGAAATCTGAACCTTATCGCCCTCAACCATATATCTAGTTTAAAAATCATCCTATGTTGCGAATAGATATTTTGGTCAATTCATTTATCAGATTTACTCAACACATTCATCATTGTATGATATTCTACTTCGTTTAAAGGCGGGTATTTAGATATCAAAGTGTTCTCTTTTGTATGATTGGTTTTCTTTTGTCCTATTAAAGGGGCGGCAATCCCCGGTGTCGATCGGGCAAATTGTAATAGTTTTAGGGACATCGTCGGAAGACTGTCTAGAGGCGATTTGTCTAGTTCTGTCTGAAGAAGTTTGCCTTGGTAGAGAGGAACACTAGTAAAAACATGTATTCCGTATTTTTGGGCAGCTTCCAAGAGAGTTAATTTATTGATGGTTTCAGTAGGTTGATTTCTAAATGTGTAGGGTTCATTAAGATACATATTAAAAGGTAATTGAATAAATTTGAAACCGTTCCTACTGCCACCTACATCGTTGGCTATATCGACAACCTCTTTTAATGATAGGTAGCCCTTACTATTTTCTTTTGATGTAAAGCAATTCCAAGTAGCCATCCCATAAAAATTAATTTTACCTTTCTGTCTGAAATCCTCATATAACTGGAAAACTCGAGACAACATCTCATAATATGTCGATCTATCTACTACGTCATGCCAACTTTCGAATGAATTATGAATATAAATCAAATCGATCATATTAATTCCCATATTACATAACGACTTATCGATACATTTAGAAATATACTTTGGATTCATGATATGATACGAAGGACTTAAGTCAGAACGAGATATGGTATTATTATTGAGAAACATTAATTCTAAATAATTATCAATGTCTATCTTGCTCAAATCCCCATCATTAGTTACATATCCATTTTTAGTACAAATAAATACATTTTCTCTATCGATGACCTCTTCTTCAATCAATCTGTTTATAGCTCTGCCTATACATTTCTCAGATAGCATTGAACGGTAATTAATTGAAGTATCAATTACATTAATGCCCCCTTCCTTAACGCTGTAATAAAGAGACTTTTCAAGGTCATCATTGTCCTGTGCGGAGAGGTTTCCAAGATAAGTACCCATTCCTACCGATGAAAGTTTTAAATTTTCAATATTTTTAAAATGAGATCTATTTGCACCCTTTTTTATAGCGTAATCCATATACTCTGTTGTGCCCTTGGGTGTTGCAAAACCCGAGTAAAATTTCCTTTGAAATGACACATCCTAGTTAGATTTAGCTACGAATTTAAAATTATCTATGTCTAACCAAATAATCATACTAAAAGGCTGATTAATCTATTGTTTTACTAATTCGATTGTGAAATCTGTTGGGTTAAGTTCTATGCCACATGATGAGCATCTATTCATCGTATTTCTTAGAATATCCTTGATAGGTTTTACGTTTATCATATGTTTGATTTTGCTTCCGCACTGGTAGCAAAATATCTCAATAATCGGACAAGACATCAATTTAATTAAATTTGGAGCTTATAAATTACGATGTGGTTAGCTAACGTTGACTGAATGATTAAATAAATCCAAAATAATGAAGCTGAATTAAATGGTCAGGAAATAATAAATACCTAGGTATTTTTTTTTTAAATGTGCCAGTAGACCCTGTATGTGGAATTGAACTAAGCGAAGATCTAGCAACGATCCTTGATTATAACGATAAAAAAATATATTTTTGTTGTGAAGGGTGCAAGAAAATATTTCAAAAGAAGCCAAAAAAGTATTCAAAATAATAAAATTTTATTGAACAACCCTGGTCATAAATATTGTATGAAAGCGGCCGTGCTTGTTAAAAACAAAGTAGAATTGGTAGATTTAGATTTACCCAAAGTTGGTAATGATGAAGTTCTTGTGTGTATGAAGGTGTGTGGAATTTGTGGCTCTGATTTGGAAAAGGTTTTTGGAAAGTATGGGATGAAATCTTCAAGAATTGGCCACGAACCTGCAGGTGAAATTGTTAAATTAGGAGCAAATATTAAGGATTTCAAAAAAGGCGATCGAGTTTTTGTTCACCATCATGTACCATGTTATTCATGCCATTTTTGTTATAACGATGATTTCACAATGTGTGAAAAATATCAATCGAGTAATATTGATCCATGTGGGCTCTCAGAGTTCATACTTGTACCACATTGGAATCTTTCTAAAGGAGGACTGATTAGGCTTCCTGACAATATTAATTTTAACCAAGCTGCGTTGATTGAGCCAATTGCATGCTGCCTGCGGTCTTTAAATAAGGTAAACTTAAAGAAGGCAGATACTATTGTAATATTTGGTGCCGGACCAACTGGTTTGATGCATATGATCCTGGCAAGGTTTTTTGGCGCTTCAAAGATATTACTTGTCGATGTTAATAGTTTTAGGCTAGATTTTGCCAAGAAAATTGATCAGCAGGTTGAAGTCATAAATATGGCTAATATGCCTGAAGGTGAATTCAAAAGGAAATCTCTAAAATTTCTTGGGAAAGTAGGGTCAGATGTATCAATTATTTCCACAAGCAGCATTAACGCATTCATTCAATCCTTAAGTATAACACGCAAGGGGGGGACGATTTCTCTTTTTGGTGTACCACCTAAGGATACCGAAGTCAAAATAGATTTGAATATGATATATTCCAAAGAATTAAAGATCTTACCAAGCTACGCTGCATCTGAAAAGGAAATACATCAAACCATCGCTCTAATGGAAGCCAAGATCATAAATTTCGAACCATTAATTACTCACAAGTTTCCGTTACGGGATTCTTACAAAGCATTAATGCATGCCCATCAAGCTAAAGACTCGATGAAGATTATCATTACAGCGGAGTAATCTTTATCAATATTTTTATAGCATTTCAATAAACTACAACAAGTATTCAAAATGGATTGGGGAATGAAAAACAGATTTTCTAGAATAATAAAGCCCGGTAATGGTCGTTGTGTGATGTTGGCGGTAGACCATGGCTATTTTTTAGGTCCCACCGAGAGACTTGAAAATCCAGCCGAAACCATTAGTCCATTATTGAGTTATGCAGATTCATTAATGCTCACGCGTGGTGTATTGAGAACATCTGTAATTCCTGAAAGTAACACACCAATCGTATTGAGGGTATCAGGTGGTTCCAGTATAATAGGAGAAGACCTTTCCAAAGAGACTATAGTTACCTCTATAGAAGAGGCTATTAGACTAAATGCATCATGTCTAGCACTATCTATTTTTGTTGGGAGTAAATATGAATTTCAAACTCTAAAGAATCTTTCAAAATTGGTTAATGAGGGCGAGAAATATGGTATACCAGTTTTGGCAGTCACAGCAGTCGGTAAAGAAATGGCAAGAGATTCTCGTTATTTAGGTTTAGCATGTCGGATTGCAGCTGAACTTGGAGCTCATGTGGTAAAAACTTATCATTGCCATGATTTTGATAAGGTGGTTGAAGGGTGTCCGGTACCTGTAATTATTGCAGGCGGGAAAAAGCTTGCAGAGAGGGATGCACTACAATTGACCTTTGATGCAATCAAAGATGGAGCTTCAGGGGTGGATATGGGCAGAAACATATGGCAATCCGATAATCCGGTCGAAATGATAAAGGCAGTTAGAGCTATTGTTCATGAAAATTCCACAGTAAAAGAGGCCTATGACCAATATAGCAGCATATCCCCCATGACAGATTAAATTAGAAAAAAATCAAGGAATAAAACAGTATCGATTTAATACGTTAAATCCACGTTAGTACTGAACTATAGTTACGTTGATTCCTAAAAAAATTTATAAATTAACTTTGTTTATAAATAATGAATGGGATTAATTAAAACAATAAATTATGAAATGGCAAATAGAAAAATATTTCATGTTAAAGGTTTTTTACTATTATAATTTTAGATTTTATCAATAGGAGTTGTATCAATCATGAGTGAAATGTCTGGTGCCGCAGCCTTGATGGCCGCGTTAGAAAAAGAAAAGGTAGAATACATATTTGGCCTTCCTGGTGGAGCAAATCTGCCAATATACGATGCTTTGGTAGATTCTAAAATTAGACATATTTTGGTCCGGCATGAGCAATCTGCAGCACATATGGCTGATGGTTATGCCCGCATCAAGAGGAAGGCAGGGGTGTGTTTCGCAACTTCAGGTCCCGGTGCCACAAATCTTGTTACCGGTATAGCCACAGCATATGCGGATTCATCTCCGATTATAGCAGTGACTGGCCAAGTTGCCTTACCCATGATCGGCAAAGATGCGTTCCAGGAGACAGACATTATTGGTGTTACTAACCCATGCACTAAATATGCATTTCAGCCAAGAGTTGCAAGCGAGATACCTGAAATGGTTAAAAAATCATTTTACATAGCAGAAAGTGGCAGACCTGGTCCAGTATTATTAGACATACCCAAAGATGTGCAGCAACAGGTAACGAAGATGGATTTCCCTGAATATATCAAGGTCAGAGGATACAATCCTATAGTTGATGCAGATTTATCGGAGATAAATAAGGCCTGTGAAATGATACTGAAAGCTGAAAAGCCCATGATAATGGCTGGCGGAGGAGTAATTCTTTCTGGCGCTTTCTCCGAATTACAGACTTTAGCAGAGTTACTCTCAATACCAGTGGTTACTACTTTCAAGGGTAAGGGAGCATTTCCTGAGAATCACCCGTTGGCACTTGGTCCTATAGGTATGCATGGACATGCCGAAGCTAATAAAATGGTACAAGAAGCAGACTGCATACTTGCGATAGGAGCTAGGTTTTCTGACAGGACTGTGGGTAGATTTGATGAATTCGGCAAGGATATTAACGTGATACATTTTGATGTTGACCCGGCTGAAATTGGTAAGAACAAATCCGTGAACGCTGCTGTAATTGGAGATGTTAAATCATCATTAAGGAGTCTCATAAAGCTAATCCCAAAAAATTTCAGAACCAACGAAGAATTGTCCAAATTATGGTTAGGACGGAAAAGGGAATTAGTTAATTATTATGAAGATAGTATCAAGGATTATTCTCGAGAAATTACCGCCAAGAAAGCATTAAAGAAGTTACGCGAGATTTTGCCTGCAGATGGAATTGTAACCACCGAGGTGGGACAATGTCAAATGTGGGCATCGTTGCACTTTGATGTTATTTCTCCTGGGACATTTTTTAGCTCTACTGGTTTAGGGACAATGGGATTTGGATTTCCTGCCTCCATCGGAGCGAAAGCAGCGAGAATTGATGTACCGGTAGTAGATATTGCAGGGGATGGATCATTTAGTATGACTGAAAATTCACTCGCAGTTTCGGTGTTGGAAGAATTACCAGTCATTGTATTCTTACTTAATAATCAAATGTTAGGGATGGTTGCACAGTGGCAGAGAACTTTTTATAACAGGAGGTATAGTGGCGTACATCAAAAGAATTGTCCTGACTACTGCAAATTGGCAGAATCATATGGTGCGCAAGCACATAGGGTGAGTTCAATGGATGAATTAGACAAGGCGCTTAAAGTTGCCGTTAAATCAGATATAGCTACCGTTATCGACATTCCAATAGATCCGGATGAAGATGTATACCCGTTTGTGGCACCAGGAACTGGGCTTAAAGACATGATTATTGGAGCATGATAGAGTATGCAAAAAAATAAGAACACAATTTTTGATGAAGATAATGAAAACAAGATGTATATTCTATCAGTCATTGTCGAAAATAAACCTGGAGTCCTTTTTAGAATCACCAATCTATTTAGGTCCCGGAACTTCAATATCGAAAGCATTACTGTAGGTATCACCGAGAAACCGGACTTATCGAGGATGACTATAACTACGGTATCAGATGTTAAAACATTAGAGCAATTAGTTAAGCAATTACAAAAGTTGATTGATGTTATCCAGATTAATGTCCTAAATAAGGAGAACGCAGTTTATAGAGAGTTGGCACTGATCAAGATGAACGCGAAAGATCCCACTACAAGGATAGAAATTGCAAATTTTGCTACTATATATAGGGGTAACATAATGGACATTAGTAACGAAACTATTACTGTAGAAATAATCGGGACTCCAGACAAGATTGATGCATTCAAAAATCTTGTTTCAAGTTATGGTATAATCCAAGTGGCAAGAACAGGTGTTTCTGCATTACCCAGGGGAGCTGTAAATGACGACCTCTGACATCAAAAAGAAAATCAGAATTTTTGATACTACCTTGAGAGACGGTGAGCAGACACCTGGTGTAACGGTTTCTCCGGATCAAAAATTAGAAATAGCAATGAAGTTGGATGAATTGGGAGTAGATACAATTGAGGCTGGGTTTCCCGTAGTCTCTCCAGGAGAAGTGGAAGCCATAAAAAAAATAATCAAACAAGGATTAAATGCCGAAGTCTGTGGTTTAGCGCGCACCACGCAAAATGATATTGATATTGCAATCAAAAGTGATCTAAAGTATATTCATACATTCATTGCAACATCTGATATACACTTACAGTACAAATTAAAGATGACAAGGGAACAAGTGTTGGAAAAGGCAATTTATGCCGTAGAATATGCAAAAAAGCATGGATTGGTAGTAGAATTTTCCGCCGAGGATGCCACTCGATCTGACATACAATTTTTAAATAAAATATTCAAATCAGTTGCAGAAGCTGGCGCCGACAGGATCGACATTCCCGACACCGTAGGCTATTCAACACCACAGTACATATCAAAATTAGTAGCAGGTGTAGCAGAGGTAACTGGATTGCCTGTTAGTGTACATTGTCATAATGATTTTGGATTGGCTGTTGCAAATTCGATAGCCGGATTTCAGGCAGGTGCTGCTTGTGCACATGTGACCATAAACGGATTAGGCGAGAGAGCAGGAAATGCTGCATTAGAAGAATTGGTAATGGCATGTCAGTGCCTTTATCAGATACCACATAATATCAAAACCGAACAATTGTATGATGTTTCAAAGTTTGTTTCTAGTGCTATGGGAATTATAGTGCAACCCAATAAAGCCATAATAGGGGAGAATGCCTTTGGACATGAATCAGGCATACATACGCATGGAATTATTAATAATCCTTTGACCTACGAGCCCATCAGCCCTGATTTAGTCGGTAGAAAGAGGTGGATGCAAGCCGGCAAACATGCTGGTGCACATGGTATCAAAGCAATCCTCGATGAGTTTGGAATTACAGCTTCGGATTTACAACTTAAGGAAATTGTCGAAAAACAGAAATTGATTGCAGATGGTGGAAAATCTATAACTACCTCTGATTTGTTATCTATAGCCTCTGAGGTCTTAAAGAACAAGAAATTTGATGAAAATTTTAAACTTAATGATTTTCACATAGTAACTGGATTACATATTATTCCAACCGCTGTGGTTAAACTTAATATTCATGGCAAAGATTTTATCGCGTCAGAGACAGGTGTTGGACCAGTTGATTCAGCATTAAAGGCCATACAGACTATTGCCCATGGTATTGCAAACATCAAGATAAGAGAATATAAGCTTGATTCAATTACCGGAGGCTCCGATGCATTGGCGGAAGTATCAGTAAAAGTAGAAGACAAGGAAGGAAACATCATTTCTGCTAGAAAATCAGGAGCAGATATTGTCGTGGCATCTGTTCAGGCGATGATTGATGCTATAAATACAACAATGTTAAAAAAGATGATTCAAAATGGAGAGCCTACCAAATAACACCATTGTTGAACATGAGAGACATATGAATGACTACATATAATATATCACTTCTTGAGGGCGATGGTATTGGTCCTGAGTTATCAGAATGCGTATACGATGTTTTAGAGTGTATACATGACAAGTCAACGTCTCTAAAGTTCAACATTTCAAGAGTAGAAGCAGGTGATAATGCTAAATTAAAGCATAGCAAACCCCTCCCAGATGAAACCTTTGAAAGGATTAAAAACTCTCAAGCCTGCCTGAAATCTCCGGTTGGAGAATCAGCTGCGGACGTTGTACTCGTATTGAGGAGATATTTTGATTTATACGCTAATGTAAGACCATCCAAAAACTATCCAAATATTTCATCTATATCAAAAGATGTTGACTTAATTACCGTCAGGGAGAATACAGAGGATTTGTACTTGGGGTGGGAATTTTATGCAGACGATGATACAGTCATATCCCTAAGGAAGATTAGCAGGGCTGCATCCAGACGTATTGCGGAGCATGCATTTGAAATCGCAAATTCAAGAAAAGGAAGGAAAGTAACAATAGTTCACAAATCAAATGTGCTAAGAATGAGCGATAGGCTTTTTATCGATACTTCAAAAGGAGTAGCTAAAGAATATCCGGATATCGAATTTGAAGAAATGTACGTTGATGCTTGTGCTATGGAGTTAATTAGGAATCCAAATCGATTTGACACTATTTTAACCACCAATTTATTTGGAGATATTATTTCAGATGAAGCTGCACAAGTTACTGGAAGTATTGGATTAGCTCCTGCCGCAAATATTGGAAATAACTTTGGAATGTTTGAACCGGTTCATGGAGCTGCTTTTGATATAGCAGGAAAGAACGTAGCTAACCCTACATCATTCATACTTGCACTCAAGATGATGTTTGACTGGTTGGGTGAGAAATACCAAGATAGCAATTTGACAGTTCAATCAATCAAAATAGAGAAAGCAGTTGATGATTTATTCACTCAAAATATCAAAACAATAGATATAGGCGGTAAGTTGTCAACAAAAGAATTTAACAACAAATTCATTAGCGTATTGACGGACCTTGGATATGACTGAGGCACGATAAGTATAATCTATTGAGGATATACCAAGTCTAAAAGATTTTTCAATATTCTGGCGGTAGCCCCCCAGATCAAATATCCATCCACAAAAAATTTAAGCATCTTATTATCTCTACTTGAATGCTCCTCATCAACAGCCATGCAATCACGTAAAATTTCAAGGGGTATTTCAATTACTTGTTCTACTTCTTCATTAGGTTCAAAGGAAAATGATATTTTATCAAGTATCACAATAAACGGATAGATGAGTATCTTGGTTGTATAGGTATTTGTGGGAGTGAGACATCCAATTATTTTTTCTTTTTGAATTGAGAGACCTATCTCTTCATAAGTCTCTCTTATTGCGGTTTCTATGATAGAATGATCTTGTTCGGAAACTCTACCTCCTGGAAAGGAAATTTCCCCTGCATGATTTCTTAAATTTGAACCTCTTTTTGTGAATATAATCGTTGGAGTATATTCAAGATTAAAATGAATTATAACAAGTACGCTTGATGGTACCGTGTTGGGGTCACCTCCTCCTTCTAAATTAGTATTTTTAAAATCAAATAAGGTCTTGCTTTTCTCCTGGACAATTTCTATGAATTCTTTTTCAGAAATCAAAACTACGAACTATGATAATAATATTATCTAAAAAACCTTTTTTTACCGTAATCTTACTCATTTAACTAAACTATAAAATGAATATAATTTATGAATTAAACCCTCCAAAAATACTAAATAGTTATAGGATCGATATTGCACTGCTAAACCAGGAATTGCTAAAGTTTTTGAACAGGGCAAGAATTATTTCTAATTTCACAAAATACATACATATAACCGATTCTGTACTTGGTATTCCCAGATTTTCGAGTATTCATGCAACTCAGATGATAATGAACAATCTAACCAAGTTAGACTTGAACATAAGCTGTAGTGTAAGGACAAGAGATAGAAACATGAATTCTATTATACAAATGGTAACGGATGCGGTAATGTTGAAAATTAGTGGTCTTTTATTTATTCAAGGCGATAAACCTGCCTTTGAGGAATCCGAAAAAGCACCCTCACTTTCAAATCCGACAGATGTAGTTAAGCTTTTAACTTCCATAGGATTTGACAAATTAATAGATCTTGATTTATCCATACCAAACAAGATTTCAAATCAGAAAGTATTCCAGAAAAAGGTAAATTCAAAGCCCCATAAATTTATCACACAATCAATAAATTCGATTCAGGAAATCAGGGATTTAAAAGATCTCATAAAACCCAATAATATCCAACTTATTCCTTGCATTATGGTACCTTCGGTCAAAAATGAAAGAGCAGCTGCCATGATTGGTTTGGATTGGAGCGAATATCAAGATAACTTTCTAGGATTCTTAAAAGAAGTTTATCAAGAAACGGATTATATCCTAATTACCTCGCCTAATAGTTTTGATGAAGGAATCGAGGTTTTGAAGAAAATAGTTTAGTATTGCAAAAGCCTATTATATTGTTCTTTTGTGTTGAGTTATTTCACTCTTTAATTCATCAAGGACCAGTCTGTTGTACTCAAATAAATTAGAATCTTCAGTTAACCTAGGTCTCCTATAATCGATTTCAATCTCCTTCTTAACGCGAGCTGGTCTCTTTGTGAATACCACAACCCTGTCACCGAGGCATATTGATTCAGATATATTGTGAGTTACAAATATTATTGTCTTTCTAGTCTTAGCCCATATCAATTGAAGTTCAACTAATAGAAGATCACGAGTCTGTGAATCAAGTGCAGCAAAGGGTTCGTCCATGAGCAGTATGTCAGGATCCATTACTAAAGCACGTGCAATAGCGACTCTCTGTTTCATACCACCTGATAGCTGATATGTATAAGATTTAGAGAATTTGCTCAAATCCATCATTTCAAGGTAATGTAATGCAATTTTGTTTCGTTTCTCTTTTTCAACTCCAACCATTTTTAATCCAAATTCGACATTGTCGATAACGGTTAACCATGGGAATAAAGCATTCTCTTGAAAAACCATAATGCGATCTGGGCCAGTTTCAAACACAGATTGTCCGTTAAGTACCAATTCTCCTTCAGTTGGCTTTTCTAAACCCGCAATTATATTAAGGAGAGTAGATTTACCACACCCAGATGGACCCACAAAACACACAAATTGGCCCTCTTCAATTGATAAATTTACATTATCTACAGCTAAAACCCTTCTCCTTTCACCTGAAGACGAATTCACTGAAAAGGATTTAGTTATATTTTTCAATTCCAATTTACTCAAATAAACTAAAGTACTATGGAATTTAGATAATATAATTTAATCAGCGAAGGCTAATCCTCCTTTTGTAAGCAATTCTAGATATTGCTGGTTATTTATGAAATCTTTCGCCTAGTAACCTTTTTTAAGAATCTGATGAATGATCTGATCATAGTTAATTTGAAAAAAAAAATTGTTTTAGATACCAGTATCATACTAGATGGCGATATAAGTCAGAAAATTGAAAATAAAGATATTGATGAAAATTTTGAAATAATAATTCCCCGCGCTGCAATTGATGAGCTGCAGTCGCAAGCTTGTAAACAAAAGGAACATGGATTCATAGGACTCGCAGAACTAAGAAATATTAGAGAAAAATGTAGTGAAAATAATATTTTGGTCAGAATTTACGGAGAAAAACCCAATTTAGAAGATATAAAACTAGCCAAGAATGGGAGAATAGATGCTCTTATTATTGACATAGCTGAGAAAGAAAATGCGACATTATTTACTGCTGATTACATACAACATTTAACTGCCAACGCTACTGGAATATCAAGTGTACATATACGATCTCCAGTCTCGGCATCTTTTAATATAGAAAATTACTTTGACGATAGATCAATGAGTGTTCATTTGATAGAGGGAGTAGAACCATTAGCAAAGAAAGGTACTCCAGGAGAATTTACATTAGAGAAAATATCGGACAATAAATTGGATAAACAAACTTTAAATCAAATTATGAATTTCCTGTTCTCTACCGAAAACAATAAAAAAATATCAAATATAGAAATTTCTTTTGACGGATGTTACGTGGTAATGTACAAGAATTTGAGAATTGTCATAACTCAACCTCCCGTGTCAAATAAAATAGAAATTACTGCAGTCAGGCCGATAAAGAAATTGTCCTTGCAAGACTATCAATTGGACACAAATTTAGTAGATAGACTGTCAAAGGAGGCAGAGGGAATCTTGATAGCAGGCAGACCTGGTTCTGGCAAAAGTACATTTGCAAGTAGTATTGCAGAACATTACGTCCAAAATAATAAACTCGTCAAGACTCTTGAATCACCTAGAGATCTACAAGTACCCGAGAATGTGGTCCAGTATGGTTCATTTAAGAACGGGTATGAAAGGGTTGCGGACCTTCTATTACTTGTAAGACCAGACTTTACTATTTTTGATGAAGTGAGGCGGATAAAGGATTTTGAACTATTTGCAGACCTGAGACTTACAGGTATTGGCATGATAGGAGTGATACACGCTAATGAAGCATTGGATGCGATTCAACGCTTTATTGGCAAGATAGAATTAGGTATGATACCTCATGTGATTGACACAGTAATATTTATACACGGAGGCAAAATTGAAAAAATATATGAACTGAATTTGACAGTAAAAGTCCCTGCGGGTATGGTGGAACAAGATCTTGCTAGACCTGTCGTTGAGATCAGGGACTTTTTTTCAGAGGAAACAGAATATGAAATCTACTCGTATGGAGAAGAAAACATAATTATCCCTTTAAAGAATATCGATAAAAAAATCGATAAAGAAAGGAACAACAAGATAAATAAATTAGCAGAATCGAAAATAAGAGAAGTTATAGGTAAATTTGACACTAAGGCTGAAATAAAGATAATTTCCAATGATAAGATAAGAATCATAGTCAATAAAGAAGTAATTCCCCGAATAATTGGTAGAGGAGGATCAACTATTTCAGAAATAGAAAAAACTTTAGGAGTTCGAATTGATGTTGAAGCTAAAGTTCCGCTCATCGGTAATGAAATAGCGTTTAGTATCACCGAATCAGGTTCAAGGATTTACTTGCTAGTGGATGAAATGCATGTAGGAAAAAAGGCTAATTTATTTTTAGGAGACGAGCTGCTAATTAGCAATCAAATTGGAAAGAAAGCCAAATTAAAATTAGATAAAAAGTCTGAAATCGGCAGAAAAGTATTCAATACCATAATGAGTAACAATCAAGACTCTATGAAACTATATGAGAGCAAAGATGAACAATAAATAAATCAATTAAAAAGAGATTTTTGGTACATATGCCCCAAATATCTCTTTAAACGTGGTGTTTATTTCGCCAAGGGTCACCTTATTTTTAACACATGATATTAGAAAGGGCATCAAATTAACATCTTGTCTTTCGGCTGCGGATAATAAGGACGAAAGATGATGTTGGACCTTAACATTATCGCGAGACTTTTTGAATTCCTTTAACCTATTTACTTGTTTTATTTCCAATTGAGGGTCAACTATAGCCAATTTTGGCTCTATGTCTTGCTGGTCGGTAAACTTGTTTACCCCGACAATTGTTCTTTTATTGCTGTCGATTTCTTTCTTTAGGGAATATGCATTTTTTCTAATTTCTTCTTGGAAAAAGTTTCGTTCAATTGCCGCCAATGCCCCCCCCATCTTGTCTATTCTGTCAAGGTAAGAATTGACTCCTTCTATAATTTGCTCAGTTAAATATTCTATATAATAAGAACCTGCTAATGGGTCAACTGTTTTTGTAACTCCCGTTTCGTAGGCTAGAACCTGTTGCGTACGCAGGGCAATCTTAACAGACTCTTCAGTAGGTAAAGCTAACGCCTCGTCTCTTGAATTTGTATGCAAAGACTGACATCCGCCCAAAACGGCAGCCAATGCTTCAGTTGTAACTCTGATAATGTTATTATCAGCTTGTTGCGCAGTTAGGGATTCCCCACTAGTTTGCACATGGAATCTTAAGTGGGAAGATTTGGGATCTTTGGCATGATATCTTTCTTTGATAATCTTAGAATAGATAACCCTTGCCGCCCTAAATTTAGCAACCTCCTCTAAAAATTCCATAGTACAACAAAAGAAAAAAGAAAGCCTAGGTGCAAAATTATCTATTTCCAATCCTCTATCCATGCAAGTATTTATGTACTCAATAGCATCGGCAAAAGTGAAGGCTAATTCTTGGATTGCATTGGAACCTGCTTCGCGGATGTGATACCCAGAGATGCTTATTGGATAAAATTGAGGAACATCAGTTGAACAATATTGTATCATATCTCCAATAAGTCTTAATGAAGGTCTAGGTGGGTAAATGTATGTATTTCTCGAATGATATTCTTTTAAAATGTCGTTTTGAGTGGTTCCTCTAATTTGAGAAGGCGATACACCTTGTGATTCTGCAACTGTAATGTACAATGAAAGCAGGGTTGCAGCAGTGGAATTAATTGTCATAGAGGTACTTACCTTGTCAAGTGGAATATCTTTAAAACAAGTTAGCATATCATCTATAGAACTTATCGCTACTCCTGTTCTCCCCACCTCACCCTCCGACTGAGGATTATCTGAATCTCTTCCTGTTTGAGTAGGTAAATCAAAGGCTAAAGACAATCCAGTCTGACCATGACCTAACAAGAACTTGAACCTGTTATTTGTCTCCTCCGCACTACCGAATCCACTATACTGTCGCATTGTCCAATGGCGTTCCCTGTACATAGTAGGATATATGCCCCTCAAATACGGATATGTACCTGGGTCAGATTCATTTTCCTTCCTAATATCGCTAGATGTATAATAGTTTTTTACTGAAATATTAGAATCAGTCTTGATTGAATTTTTATCTTCGCTCATATCAGATCATTTGCTAGAAAATACTAATAAAGATAATTCTTCGGCTGCTGTGTAGGGATCTTTTAATTTGTCGAGCATAGAGTCGACTAACTTGTTTATCTCCATGTTTTTTGAGTTCAACACTTGCAATGACTTTTCCCTCACTTCATCTAATACCATCAATTTTAGTTCGGCTTTCAAATCTTCTCTTTCCTTTTTCTTCTTTTTTGAAATCCAATCATCTGTATTGATCAAATCTCTTAATTTTTTTGACAATTCCTCCAGTCCTTCCCCAGAATGCGCCGATACTTTAAAAATTAATGGTTTTCTAGGCAACTCTCCTATGAGATCGAGAAGTGTCAGATACAGTGTAGTAGAGCCTTCTATATCTGACTTATTCACGATGTATACATCTCCAATCTCAGTTAATCCTGCTTTTACAGCTTGTACATTATCGCCGGTATTTGGATTGAAAATTACAACCGTTAAATTTACAACTTTTGAAATTTCGATTTCTAGTTGGCCAGCCCCCACACTCTCTACTATTATTAGATCATACCCTGCTGCATCTAAAATTCTGATTATATTTCTAAGAGATTTAGAAATCCCACCAGAAGCCCCTCTTGAACCTAAACTTCTCATGAAAATGTCCTCATCGTCCATCGTAGTAGGCATGCGGACTCTGTCACCTAGAATAGCACCCCCTGAAATAGCACTAGTAGGATCTACTGCCAATATAGATATCTTGAAACCAAAATCCTTAAAATAAGATATCAGTTTTCCAATAAGAGTACTCTTACCTGCACCAGCAGGACCTGTAAATCCTATTGTGACCGCTTTTCCAGTTTTTGGATATATTTTTTTTATTATTTCATGGGATAATGGATCCTCGTCATCTATCTTTGAAATGGATTGTGCAATAATTCTTTTATTTTTATTTAATATTCCTTCAACAATGTCATCCATTATGATGAGATAAAAGAAATGTAAATAAATTATTTTGCAATCTTTGATTGATTCAATCAGAGTAATGAATGATGTTGTTAGGGTTTCTAAATAAATCGTCATGTTCACTTCGCAATAACGTGTTTATGTTAATTTCGTGGTCAGCCTCTATTGACAGTGTTTCATATTTATAGCCCCTTATAATAGCTGCTGGAATCTTTAAAGTTTTACCCATTACAAGTTCAGCGGCTGCTGCTAATTCATCCGCTATGGCAATTTCTGTTACCATTAATTTTTTTCCATATTCATCATTCATCCCCACGTAACTTTTTAGCGGAGTAATGCCGGCTATCCCGATTGCAATGTTAGTTTGACCTGTTCTGAAAGGTCTGCCAAAAGTATCGGCTATAATTATGGATACGTTTTTTCCAGAAATATCGTGAATTGATTTCCTCAGGTTTCTCGCGGAAATATCAGGATTCTCCGGTAATAAAAGAGCCTGTTGCGAATCTTCAGATACATTACTTTGATCTATTCCCGCATTAGCGCAAATAAATCCATGTTTAGTCTCAACTATCAAATGTTTCTTTGTAATTCGTATAATTTTAGTGGCTTCACTTAAAATCAATTCAATCAATCGAGGATCTTTATCGTGTAAATGAGCCAATCGAATCGATTTTGGAGATGGAATAATGTTTCTTAAGTCCCTCAATCTATTCTCTGATTTTGATACTATTTTTTGAGCCACCACGATTATGTCATTATCATAAATCTGTACATTGCTCAAACGTAATGATTCAAGAATAATTTTTGACAAGTCGTCGTTTGGTTCAATATTCTTATTAATCTTTATTGGGAGGATGGAAATCAAAAAAAAGAACCACGTATTCTTTTCTCTTTATGAATTAATCTTTATTTTAAATTTCTCTTTTATTATGGGGATCAACAAAGACAAATCCTTCTTATCAATAACTATATTTGCTTTGTCACGAATTACGTCCACTGCACAAAATCCCACCGTAAAAGAAGACAAATCAAACAACTTCAAATCGTTAGCACCATCCACCACTACTACGATTTCGTCCTTCGAAAAACTATTCTCTTCTACATACGATCTTACTGATGCAGATTTGTCCGAAGTAACTCTTATGGTTACGTCTACAAGTTTGTTGTCTTTAAAGATTAGGTCATTAGAAAATATTTTATCGATATTTAATTCTGAATATAGTCTATCCGTTATAAGGGTAAACCCTCCGGAAACGGCCACTAGCTTCCAACCCAGACCTTTTAAAAATGAACATAATTCTCTTGCTCCGGGCATAATCTCCAAATTCTGGGCTATCTTGGAGGCTTGATCATAATCTACGCCTCTTAATGCATGGACCCTTTCTCTTAATCCCTCTTCCCAATTAATTTCGCCACGGATACCTTTGTTAGTTATATCCCAAATTTCCTTTTCCTTTTCTGGACCAAACAAATTTGCCAAAACTGGTAGATATTCTGCGTTCAGAAGTACACCTTCTACGTCAAATATAACAAGCATAACACAAATCATTCTCCTTGTCCATACATAATATTAAGATATTGAAAGGAATAGTCTATTTATTTCGATCCTACGTATCATGACTTTATAAGCGCAATTAATTTTTATGTGAGTATAGTCAATTAATAGGACTGAAATACCCATTACAATCATCATCAAAAATAACCTTTCAAGTTCAGCAAAATTAAGATTAATAGGTCGATAAGAAACTGAAATTAATAAATAATTCCTAGTATATTCTGCAAAAACATTTAATTAAGTATAAATGCTTTTATTTAAATATGTCTTCCAATCCTGACGATAACATAAAGTCCAGTATGAAAACAATTGATGTAAGGGGCCTTTATTGTCCTGAACCAGTTTTTAGAACTAAAATTGAAATTGAACGTATGACCAAAGGTGATTTGTTAAAAGTAGTTTCTGACGATCCAGATTCTGAGGAAGACATTTCTAGATGGGTAAACAGAAACGGGCATGAATTGTTATCGTTAAACAAATCAAATAATGATTTAGAATTTACAATCAAAAAGGCGAAGTAGGATGACGACTTCTACCACTTATCCAGTAACTGATAATATAACTGAAAGAATCGGAAATACACCATTGGTAGAATTGAAAAACTTTTCCACCGATAATGTAAAGATGTATGCAAAACTTGAATGGTATAATCCCTTTGGATCAGTAAAAGACAGGGCAGCATATTGGATGATAAAAAATGCAGAGGAAAAAAAAATTCTTAAAAAAGATAAAAGTATCATTATTGAACCTACATCAGGAAACACCGGCATTGCACTAGCAGGAATCGCATCATATTTAGGGTATAAAGTTGAGATTGTAATTCCTGAAAAGGTGAGTAAAGAAACCAAGGAGATTCTTAGAAAATTAGGAGCTACTTTACATGAGACTTCTGATGATTTGTGCCCACGAGTAGGTGCCGGTACGGATCAGAGCATTGCCCTTGCTCATGCAATTTCGAAACCTAGACCAGATGTTTATTATATGCCAAATCAGTATGAAAATGATGCAAATTATCTCGCTCATTTTCAAAGTACTGGGCCCGAAATATGGGAACAGACCAATGGTAAGATAACTCATTTTTTCACTGGTGCGGGAACTGGGGGTACTATTACGGGAACCGGAAAATTCTTAAAAGAAAAGAAGAATGAAATCCAAGTAGTTGCTATTCAAGCACAGAGAAATCATCTGCTCCAAGGGTTAAGAAACTTTGAAGAGTCCGCTAAGCCTGAGCTTTTCTTGAGGCGAGAAGAAGTGGTGGATGATTGGTATACAGCAACAAACGACAAATCATTTCAAATGGTAAAACAAATTGCGTTGAATGAAAATATGTTGGTGGGCCCCTCTTCTGGCTCTGTTTTGGCTAGCATGGTAGAACGAGCTCAGAAGAATACTGATAAAGACCAAGTATTTGTGGGTATATTCGCTGATGATGGTCGCAAGTTCAAAAGCTTGTACAATGAACAGTCAGTATTTACAAACGATGAATATGAAAATTATTTGAAAAACAATAATTTTTTGCCAAAACTAGCATATCAATGACAACATACTAGATAATTTCTAATTAACTTTTACCTACCTTTTTTAATATAAAATTAAAAAAGAACGATTTTTTATTTACCTTTTGTTTCAACCAACCATTTTTCAATGTCTAAAGCAGCCATGCAGCCAAATCCGGCCGCAGTAATCGCTTGTCTATATCTAAAGTCATGAACGTCCCCTGCTGCGAAAACACCGTCAATATTTGTCCTAGTACCATTCTGCACTATTACGTATCCCTTTTCATCCAGGTCCACTTGCCCTTTAAAGATTGCTGTATTTGGTTCATGACCTATTGCCACAAAAACCCCACCGGCCTCTAGATTTTTTTCTTCAGCCGTATTCATGTTCTTAACGACCACGGAGGAGACTTTCTTGTCTCCTTTGACATTTACAATGGATGAATTCCAAATGAATTCGATCTTTGGATTTTCAAAGGCACGTTCTTGTAGAATTTTGCTCGCACGTAGGTTATCCCGTCTATGAATAAGTTTAACTGTTTTACCAAATTTGGTCAAAAAGGTTGCTTCTTCCAAAGCGGTATCTCCGCCGCCCACAACCACTATATCTTGATTCTTAAAAAATGGCCCATCACAAGTTGCACAATAAGATAGTCCTTTTCCAGAAAATTCTTGTTCGCTTTTAATTCCCAATTTCCTAGGGGAAGCACCTGTACTAATTAATACTGAATCAGAAGTGTAGGTTGATGAGCCAGTAAAAATTTTAAACGGTGTAGATCCAAAATCCACGCTTGTGACTTCGTCGATGAGCATGGTAGTTCCAAATCTCTCTGATTGTTGTTGCATATACATCATCAACTCAGGTCCATTTATACCATTTGGGAATCCCGGATAATTTTCAACTTCGGTAGTGGTCATCAATTGCCCCCCAGGTAAACTCCCTGAGATTACTATGGTCTTTAATTTTGCTCTTGAAGTATAGATGGATGCCGTGTATCCGGCTGGTCCAGAACCGATAATTGCAACATCAAAGTGATTTTCTTCTGCATTACTTGGGGTATGATTTTCTTTTTCTTTTTCTTTTTCTTTTTCAATATCAAATCCGTCCACAGATAGCGTCATAACTAATAAACCTGGAATTTCATTTATTAATGTATTAGGCCCGATTTCATAACCATTTCAATTTTTTCCCACTTAACATAATTATTTCTAATACAAATTTTATTATATTCTCCAATAATAATCATAAAAGGATAATTCTAATGAGAATAATAGTATGTGGAATGGGGGTTGTAGGCCAAAGTTTTTTAAGATTACTGATTCCTAATTCAAACTTGTTATATAAGAATTACGGTATAAAACCAAGGGTTGTGGCATGTATAGACAGTAAGGGGATTGCATATTCTCAAACTGGCTTAGATTTGGAGAGAGTCTTAAGAGTTAAGGAAAAATATGGGGAAGTCAGCAAGTATTCTGAAACAATATTTAAAGCTGATAATCATATTGAAAATATTGACGCTGAAGTCTTGTTAGAACTTACTCCTACCAACCTGACTACGGCTGAACCAGGGTTGTCTCACGTAATTTCAGGATTGAGAACTAAAAAGAATGTTATTACTGTAAATAAGGGACCATTAGCGTTATCCTTTTCCTCCTTAGTAGAACTATCTGAATATAATAACGTTATGTTGAGGTTTAGTGGAACAGTAGGGGGAGGCACACCCGTGTTGGATTTTGCAAAGCATTGTCTAAAAGGAGATAGAATTACATCCTTTACAGGGATTTTGAATGGGACAACAAATTATATCTTAACTAAAATGGCTGATGGATTACTTTTTAGGGAAGCACTTCAAGATGCTAAGGAGAAAGGATATGCTGAAGCTAACCCTTCTTTGGATATTGATGGTGATGATGCGGCAGCGAAGCTAGTTATAATGGCTAACTGGATAATGGGATACAAAGTAACATTAAAAGACGTAGACAAAACAGGAATTACTAATATAGATCAAGAGGAAATAGTTAAGGCAGCAATGGACAGGAAATCATTAAAATTAATTGCCAATTGCGACAAAGAGAACCTTTTCGTTAGGCCCATTCCAATATCGAAAGATGATCCAATATGTGTTAATGGGACTTTAAATGCTGTTACTTTTCAGTCTGAACATTCTGGTGCGCAAACGATAATAGGAAAAGGAGCTGGTGGTATGGAAACTGCTAGTTCTGTTTTAAGGGATCTCATCGAAATTAAGGAAAACTTCACCAACTATCAATTAAATTAAAGTTTTGAACGAGCTGATTCATTCCTCAGATTGTTTATAATAAAGAATTATATGAACATACAATCTTTTGTAACCAATAAATGTATAGCGGTGAGCTAGAGGTCCAAGCAAAGAGGAAAACAATAGCAATACTTCAAGAAGAGACAAATAAGATTTTGAATTTATCAAGAGAATTAGCAATCATGACGGATGCTATTCTCCATGATAACAAAGTCGGAATTAGAAAATCCTCTCAAAAGATGAGCATCATTGAAAACGATATAATGAAATTGAGAAAACAAATTACTAGAGAAGTAATAGCAATTGGAAGTTTAATGACATATAGAGAAGACCTTTTGAGAACGGCATATTTTATTGATGAAATTTCTGGTTATATTGGTGGGATCTCATTTAGATTGTCAAACATCGAACCGAAAGTCATTACACTAAATTTTGAAATAGAGTTGAAAGGCATGGCCGACATGATAATAGATGTTATATTCAAAATTAATGAGATGTCAAGAACTCTTACAATCAAACCGGAAAACACGATTGAATTAGCAAGCGAGGTCCAAAGGATAGAGATGGAAGTAGATAAAAAGTACAGAGAATTGACAATTAAAGTGCTAGATCAAATAACTTCCCAAAAGGATTTGATCCTGTTCAAGGATACTATAGCAGGTATCGAAGGAACGGTCGACAAATGTCAACAGGCTTCTAATTCTTTTACAATACTAGCTTTAAGCATTTGATAACCACGTTTACTGGTCAACTAGTCGAAAACAGAATATTCATTCATGATATTCTGGAATCACAGGCATTGTTTGGTGATGGATATTATGGTAAGCCTTTGGGTATATCCAAACCTAAAAATTCGGAATTCGATGCACCGTTAGTACTCGACCTAATTGAGGGATATTATCTTAATAATAAGGGTCGACTTAGAATTTTTAGGAATTCGGACACAAAAGTTGAATCAAAGGAGATCCTAAAAATTTGTAAGAAACAATATGTAAACTTTGAAGTCAAGTATGTGGTATTTGAAAATTTGAGAGATAAAGGCTATATTGTTACCCCAGGCATAAAATTTGGTTGCGACTTTGCTGTTTATATTCATGGGCCTGGAATCGATCATGCTCCCTTTCTCGTAAAGGTATTGAAACAAAATGACAATATTACAAGCATAGATATAGTGCTTGCGGGAAGGCTTGCAACGACGGTTAAAAAGCAATTCATTTTGGCAATTGTTAATCAATCAGACAATTCTATTAAATTTGTAGGCTTTGACTGGTGGCGTGCTTGATTTATCTGGCATGAAGTAAGCTCAAACGAGTATTGATTCAGAATCTAATCATGTTTTCGGTAAATCAAATTTAATGAAGTTCTCTCCTGAAATTGTTAATCGAGTTGATAATTTTTCAATACCTGGCTCAAGCCATCCTTTGTATCTTATAGAATTTTTCACAATGTCAATAATACTTGGTTTTTTTTCGTTGATTTCTTCATAACATGAGAGTATTTCCCCGAATTTAATTTCCTGGTGTTTATTATATTTGGTTAGATAAAAGACAAATAGAGTAGTTTTTTCATAGTGATTTGTAGGTTTTTTCTCGGCATAAAATTCTCGGAGGCCAATTTTTTCATCATTTTGTTTCAAATCTACAGGAAGTGGAGGTATATTAATAGAGATCTTTGGAATCGAATGCCTAGAAGACTTGCTTGAAAGCGGTAATTCGGTTTGAACATCACTAATCTCTGAGTTTTGAAAGGTTTTACGCTTCGATGAGTGATTTCTTCCTTCTTGAGAAGAATAGTTTTCTAGCGGGATTGGAGCATTGTCTACAGTTGAGTTGGATGGTGTAGTAGTTGTGTAATTAAGCAAATTATCCTTGTTATTAATAATGACCTCCTTGATAGCAACCTTAAAAATTTCTTCAAATTTTTCTAAATGTTTGTCTACAAAAGATTCGTTTCCTTCCAGTTCGAAAAGACCTTCTTTTAGATTAATCCTGAACTTCGTATCGGAGGCCAATAAAAATTTTCTAATTCATAATTATATAACTATTTGCTTTTGATTGAATTAAAGATAATCAAAATCCTCCTTCTCGTGCCAATAGTTGAATCTTTGATGTAACCAGGGGAAAAAGTTACTTTCTCTATTTTCAAATTCTTTTTTCATTATTTTCACTATTTTTTTGGATACCTCCCCGGGTTTTCCGTAAATTTGTTTTTTCTTTTTAAAATTAAATCCATAATCCACTCCTTTTTCATATGTCATAGTTATCATTTTCGGTAACCACATTCGGTTTATCGGAGGAACTAGAAGATTCCCTCTCGCCTCAAAGACCGTTTCGGGCCGATCGGTATTGAATCTAACGGTAAAAGAGCTGACCTTTGGGAAATATAATAACTCTTCTTGCAATGAACCCGAGTCAGTAATTTCTGCCCAACATTTCCCACTATCTAAGAATTCTACAACGTGACCGTATTCTTTCCATAATTCAGTCATCATGAACTTTTCAGGATAAGAATTCTCTAGATCTTTAAGCTTATAGTAAAGATCAAATCTGTTCAATGCTGATATGGTAGCATTCAACAAGACCAAAACTATTTTAAACTCCGAATCTTTGATCAAATCAGTCAACCCGCCTATTATAGCATTAAACCTATGATTCGTTAGATTTTCCCTACGATGAATATCCATTCTGATCCAGTTTCCGGATTCCAATTTAGGATATAATTCAAAAATACTATTCTCAGGCTTACTCATTCTTTTGATACCAATAGCATCTACAACTGAATTCCCAACTATATGAATATCTTCTTCGGGATATCCTTCCCTAAGTAAATGCTCTTTGTTTAGTTTAGTAGGAACAAAAAAAAACTTTGTTCCTGAAGAACATACCCAAGTATCAATTTGTTCGGGAAACGGCTCCTCCCTAGTTAGGAACCAAGATGACGATAACTGATCGGCAATAAATTTTTCTATATCAGAACGGCTTGGATTTACATTCATCTTTATACCTTTGATAGTAGTTGGACTCATTGACCTAAGTCCAGCCTCATTTTGTCCGACCTTTTGTCCTAGTCCAAAAACCCAAGACAATGTCGCAATTCCTGCCACTAGCGTATCTCCATGAACAATAGGTAAAATTCGATTGCCTGAGAATCTTCTTTTTAAATATCTGCCAAAGTATCCGAATTTCATGATTAAATCACTAGATTTTTCCATCAAGTCCCCACGAATCTGCAGGTCGCACACGATTGAATTTTCCAAGTCAAATTCCTTTATCCCATAACCTAGTAATTCGTCATAATGTTGTCCGGTAGAAATAATAAATGAGGGTAAACCCTCCTTAATTGATTCTATTAAGAGTGGAGCTTGCTTATAGAAATCGGGCTTGGTGCCTATCACAATAGCTAAAGCTTTGTTAAAATCATTACCCTTAGAAAAAATCGTATCTAAATTAGTATTGTTGATTCTAATTGGAAGAAACTCCTTGTCTATCTTCAGCGTATCAGATTTTCTGTCAAAATTTTTTTGATCGGTCCTAATAGCTTTACTAGAATATTGTTTATCATACCCCATGACTAATATATCGCCATTTTCTAGTAGTCAGAACTCATTATTTTTAGTGGATAAGTACGCTTTCTTTCTATAGTTTATGTAACCTATAGCTACCAAAAGTATACCAAATATAGAAAATATCCAGGGTGCATAGACAACCCAGGACGGCAACTCGATTTCAGTTATCATAGGGATCAATGTAGTTACATAGAACATCCCGAATATTAAGCAAATTCCAGATGCTAATACCAGCAAGGAGGATAACCGTGATCCTTCAGATAATACGTTTGTAAAAAATGCGAGTCCGATCGCTGGGGCTAGTGAAATGAAAATGAATTGGATATAAGCAGTGGAGGGATCGACTGTGGTTGTTGGTCCGGTCCCTTCCGGGCCAATCAGAAAAGTGAAGAAGGCAATTGACGTGAAAATAAATAAAACAACTAGACCCAAAACTGCAATTGACAACCATTCGCCGGCTCTAAACATTTCTATATTTAGTATTTTAAAAGGTATAATATTTTAGTATTGTTACAAGAAACCGTTAATGAACCCCAATCAATTTTGCCAATTCCTTTCTTGACGCTTCGCCCAGTATTTTAGCGGAAACTTCCGGATTGGGTGTGTTAACGTATATCCCAAACCCCCTTTCCAATCCCGACCATGAAGAAATTAGAGGATATACTTCCAGGTGCCAGTGTAACTGCCTACTATTCTTCTTCTCTGGAGAAATATGAAAAGCTATACTAAAATCTGTCTTGCCCAGTATTTTATCCATCCCTCGTAGAGATGAACAAATCACCAGAGCTAGATCATTTATTTCCTTCTGACTTGCCTTTGAAAAAAAAGTAGAATGTTTTCGCGGACATATCCAAAATTCGTAATTATATGTTGGTGCCCATGGAACTAAGGTTATGAAACCAGTGGTAGAGAATAATTGCCTGGGACCGTTAATTTCAGCTTCTATCATACTACATGCAGGACAACTTCCGCTTTCGTTCATGGATTGGTGAAAGGTTTTTGCTTCCTTTTCAATAATCGGAGGGATTGATGAAAATGTGGTGATATGGAAATGAGGGTGTTTTATCTTAGTGCCCCCATTTATTCCTCGGCTTGCATATATAGCAACATATGTCACTCCTCGCTGGCTGTATAACCATCTCACCCTGTCCTGGAGTACCAACAACAAATTTGTCCATTGATCAATGGACAATTCTGAAAGAGCGATATCGTGCTGCGGTGTTGGAACAATTATGAGGTCAAATCCACATGCTGGTTCTCTATAAAAAGGTCTATCAGAATACTGCTGATTTGAGTGCGCTGTTACGAGAGGATTCGTGCATTCAAAGACACGGATCGACCAGTTTTCATTCTCATCATCTGTTGTATCGTATAGTCTTTGCAATATCCCTTCCTTGACTACAAAGGATAATACAAGATTGTCGCAATCCCCGGTAGATCCAGGGCAATAGGGGCATGCCTGAGCATTAGTAACAGGATCCGGTTGCTGTGTATTGTAAATGATTTCAGGGTTTTTGTTTATTTGATCAATATTATTAGGTATTAAAACAAACTTATCTTGAACATAATAATCCTTTCTTAATTCCGACAATTTTTCTACCTAAAAAGTTCACCAAATTGTTTTAATTAAATATTATGTATCCTTTTTTTGTAAAAGGGATATTTCCTGATATAATAAATTTAAAAAACGACCCTGATCATTCGACAAAATTACGTTTTTGCGAAATATATTGAAAAATGTGGTTTCCTGAAATTATCGTATCGGTTGTGGCCTCCTCCTGACTTGTTTAATTATCAAAAATTAAATTAAGTAAAAGTAAATAACATTTGTGCCTCAGTCAAGTAGCGACGAGAAATGGGATTCAGTAAGAAAATATAAATTAACTAAAATGTTAAATGATCTATCTAAGATAACCGGTCATGGTACTGAACTAGTTACGGTTTATATTCCACCAAAAAGGGCATATGAGGTAAAAGTTGCGCAATTAAGAAATGTAGCCGGAATCGCATCAAACATAAAATCAGATTTGACCAGAAATCATGTCCAGGATGCGCTTAATAAAACAATGGAACAATTAAAATTATACAAGGAACCTCCTGAAAACGGATTAGTTATTTTTTGCGGGGCCATTCCCACCGGAAAAGGTTTAGGAACTGAAAAAATAGAAATATTCACGGTTGTTCCACCGAAACCAGTTCAGATTAATTTGTATAGATGTGACGACCATTTTTGGATAGATCATATTAAAGAAATGCTAAAAGATGATCGTACTATCGCCATTATATCTATAGACACTCAGGAGGCAGGTTTAGGAATTTTAACTGGTGATAGATGGGAAACAATTGAAACTTTGACATCTGGAGTTTCAGGTAAACATCGTCAAGGGGGACAATCTGCGCGAAGATTTGAACGTCTCAGAGATAATGAACTAAACGAATATTATCATCGTATTGCAGATTATGCCCAAAAAATTTTTATCGATCAATTTACAGTCAGGGGTGTGATTATTGGGGGCCCTGGACCCACAAAAGAAACTTTTGTTAGAGAGGAATATCTCGACTATAGATTGCAGAACAATATCATTGCTACGCTTGATACCTCTTATTCTGGCGACGAAGGTGTAAGGGAGATCATCGACAAAGTAAATGATCAAGGAATAATGTCGGAATTCCGTTCCATGGAAGAAAAGAAAATAGTGAAAAAATTTATGGGCGAAGTTTTTTCAGGAAAGGGTTTAGGAATATATGGTATTAATGATGTTGTAAATAATCTAAAGGCAGGAATAACGGATTCAATAATTGCAACCGACAGTATTGACCTAGTATACCATGAAGTAATTTGCAAAAAATGCGATTTCAGATATGAAAAAATAGTTGAAAGAGACCAACTGGTTGAAACAAAACAAAACATTATTTCTAACCCTTGTTCAAAATGTAGCGGACAGGATTATTCAATTAATGAAAAGGATTTCATTGACTATTTGGAGGAATATGCTTCTTTAGCTGGAACAAAACTTGATATAATTTCTTCTAAAACCGAAGAAGGGGCCCAGATTCAAAGCCTTGGAAAAATTGGAGCTTTGTTAAGATTTAAACCCACTACATAACTTTTGAAATCAAACTTTCCGGTTTTCTAATTGCTTTAAGGCAGTATCTAATACCTGATATCCATAAATCTTACCCAGCGATCCCCTTTTGGAATTTGATTCTGTGAATCTTGAGGTAGCATCCCTCTTTATGCCTTGGCCTGAAACAATTATAGGTATGGGATCGTCAGTGTGGACTTTTTTTATACAAGGTGTTGAGTGATCGCCTGAAATTATGAAGTATATTTCTAAACTTTTGGTTGTGTTGATTCCTTCTAATATTTTCCTAAAGAAACGTTTATCAATTTCATCTATGTTTCTTTTTTTACCCTTGGCATTGCCATCATGCCCAAATTCATCGGGACCTTTAATATGGACATAAACAACATCATGATTACCAATTATCTTGAGTAATTCGGCAGCCTTTAATTCATATTCATCGGTCGAACCAGCGTTATATGATTTCATTCCCAGTATCTGTGAAATTCCAATTTCCACAGGCATATCAACAAGAGATGCGAAATTTAGGTTGTATTTATCATTAATGCTCTGTAACTGAGGATATCTATTCCCTCCGTCTCTTAATAAAATACAATTTATTGCCAACAGATTCTTTTCCTTCCTCCCTATATTCACCGGACAATTATCTAATATTTCTATTACTTGGTCAGAGAACTGATTTATGACTGCGGCTGATAATTGAGAATTTGCATCCTTTGATTCTGATTTTGCAACATATAAATCTCCTTTGGAAGTATCCAATGCAATACCAATCCCGTTTATCTTGTCATAAGCAGGATCTGTATTTGTAATGTTCTCACCTAATGTTGTACCTTTCTTCCTGAATCGTAAGACAACTCTGTGCCCAATAGTTGGCTCTATCGAGAACTCTACCCCTTCTATCTTAACATTCTTTCTAATAAGCTCACAGATTGCGGCCGAATCCGCCTCGGTCACAATTCTACCAGCTCGTCTGTCTAAAATTTTCTTATTAGTTGGGTCGATGGTTGCAAAATTGCCTCTTAGTGCTAGATCTCTCTCCTTAAAATCAATTCCGCAACCTATGCATTCTACTACTCCCCTCCCAAAATATTCAATGTCTCTAAAATTATAGCCCAACATATTAAAAACTGCAATATCAGATTGTGGAGCAATCCCATCTCCAACACTCACAACTTGGCCTGAAACTCCCATTCTAGCAATTCTATCAAGATATGGTGTATATGCCGCTTCCAGCGGGGTCAAATAATTTAAATCTGGATGTGGAAGGTCGCCTATCCCATCAAGCAAAACATAAACAATCTTTGACTGATTCAATTCCTTAATTTTGATTCAATATAAATTTAATTTTAATGTTTTCAAATATATGAAATAATATTAAATAACTAAGATCAAATAAGATAAACTAATAGTGCTGTACCAAATCACCTCGGATGCAAAACATCAAATACTACTTACAAGCAAGGAAAAAAAAATATATCTAGATCCGAGGCAAATTTTAGCTGAAAATTATGTTTTCATTTCGCATGCACATATCGATCACATGTTAAATAAGACTGCTATCAAGAAATACAATTTAAGAAATAAGATTATGTGTTCGCCTGAAACTGTTGCAATTGCGAACCTTCGTGGCTACATCTTTGAAAAAGAAATTTGTTATCAAGACGACTGCACATTAGTTGATACTGGGCATATTCTAGGATCAAAAGGTCTTTTGATTGGAAACGAGATTTTCTATACGGGTGACTTATCTATGAGGGACAGAGCGTTTCTTAGGAAACCAACAATCCCACGAGCTGAAACCCTGATTATTGAAACTACCTTTGGGAAGCCTGATTATATTTTCCCTCCAATAGAACAGATTACACATTCGGTAAATTCTTTAATATCAGAAATGTATAGTAGAGGAATTCCAGTCATCTTAATGGGATATTCATTAGGGAAGGCGCAGGTTCTTACCTCATTATTTGGCGCTTGGAAGCCGCTAATCGTTCATGATGAAATATTCAAATTCAATCAAATGTACAAGCAATTTGGAGTTTCCTTAGAAGATTCTATATCATTGTCAGATGCAAAAGAACTGGGTTTATTGGAGAAAGGACCATGGATAATGATACATCCTTTAACTAACGGCAAGCATCCCAAGATTGCTCATTATAGGGAAAAATATGGAGCAATTACGATTGGCTTTAGCGGATGGGGAATAAATAGAAATTACAGAAACATGATGAACCTTGATTATGTGATCCCTTTTAGCGACCATTGTGATCATAGTGAATTACTGGAAGTTGTAAAAAAGTGCAACCCAAGTAAAATATATACATTTCATGGGTTTGAGGAAGAGTTTGCTAATTATCTAGTCAAATTGGGATATGACGCAGAATCCGTAACTAAAGGAAGTAGGACAGTCAAGAAAGAATCAAAGCGACTTCCGAAAACAAAATCATTAGATATTTATTTTTAAGAAATAAAAAAGTTATTTTTGCATGTCAGCAAAATATGGAATAACTTTATTTCCAAAGGTCTCTATGTTTTGATAAAGCCCGTCACCCCAAAAACGAATTATGAAATGGTTTGTACCCGCTTTTATAAATCGTTCCAACATCTCTATTACCTCATCTGGGCTACCAACACCTATAGCAGTTCTTGCCACATCGTCTGGGATTTGCAAAGATGCTTTTTTCATTTGCTCCATTAACTCAGGTTTGTTCATGGCATATTCAGTAAAGTATCTCCTAAAATCAAACTCGGAATCCTGTTTTATGTTGTGAACCTTCAATAATTCAGGTTTGTAGAGGCTGACTTTAACCGCGTTTTTCATCTTTTCCCATGCCGCTTCTCCGTCTGCAGCAAAATATACATCAACATCATTTGCAAACTCAAAGTTGGATATGTCCCTGCCTAATCTCTTTGCGTGATCTTTGATAACATTTGCATGAAATTCAAATAAATCTGGAGTATACCCTATCGGTATCCAACCGTCGCCAAAAGTTGCACACAGTTCTAGGGTTTTTGGTGCTCCGGCAGCGATATATATCGGTGGTCGCGGTTTTCTGATAGGTTTTGCTTGTAAACAAGCTTCAACAAGGCTATAATATTTACCCTGGTAATTTACATGATTGTCTGGATGGGATTCAAAAAGCTTTTCAATTACTTCCAACTGCTCCTTAAATTTTGACACAGGTTTACTAAACTCAATGCCAAAATCAACTACATTCTGAGCCTCTCCAGCACCGATTCCTAATATGCCCCTTCCTTTAGTTATTCTGTCAAGAGTCACCGTCGACAAAGCAATAGTTGAAGGGTGCCTCCTAATGGCGTCTGTTACACATGTCCCTAACTCCACGTTGTTAGTCACCGCCCCAATTGCTGCTAACATTAACCAGGCATCATTTACTACAGCGTTTTTCCATTGAGGTACATTTGTGTGATCCATTGCCCAGACAGAGTCAAAATTAGTTCTATCTGCTATTTGTGCTGCAGTTATTACCTGCATTTCATCCAGCCCCAATCTAGCGACATTTAGGCCAAATGTCAAACCAAATTTTATTTTCACCTAATTATTTACCCCCAATACCATAAATTCTCTTATAATTTCATAATTCCCCATTTCTATAATATCTCTGAAATGATACTTATTTTATAAGTTTTATTATAATAATAGAGAAGCAAAGCATGATTTACAAAATATATGAATTATTCGTTCAAAAATACATTGAGTGATAAACAATTAATATTAGAGATTTATGTCTCATTAAATGTTAAATGAATAAGAGTGACAAAACAATACTTGTTACAGGGAGTGGAACAGGGATTGGTCAAGCTGTGGCAAGGAAATTTGCTAAATCAGGTTACAATATCATAATTTTAGGTAGGAGGAAAGAACCACTAATCGATGCGTCGAATATTTTAAAACAAATAATCACGGACGAAAAATTTGAATCGTCCGTCACTTATTATCCAGGGGTAGATGTTTCCGATTTTGAAGCAATTAATACGATGTTTGATAAAATTAATACCGACTATGGTCAAATAGATATTATTGTAAATAATGCCGGAGTTTCTGGTCCAGTTAAGATTTTTACTAATTCAAGTTATCAAGAGTTTAAAGATTGTGTTTCAATTCACCTGACTGGTACTTTTTGGACAAGCATTAAAGCTTTAGAGTTACTCAGCAAAACAGGCAAGATAATTACAATCTCCACTTTCTTCACTGAGGAGAATAAATATGAACAGAGGCCATACAGGTTTAGAACACCATACACTGCAGCACAGGGTGCAAAGAACAGACTATCTGAGTGTCTTTCTTGGGAACTAGTTGAGAAAGGTATCAAAGCCGTTGCAACAAACCCGGGTCCTGTTCATTCAGATAGAATATATAAAACCGTATACCCTAAAGCAGCAGCTGAATTTTTAAGAGTCGGAGGTTTTCCGGGTTTGAGTCACAAGCAAATCGAAGAGATTTCGGTTGCCTTATTACCATATTTGGGTGATGAACCCGAAACAATCGACACTGAATCGAAAAAAATAGCAACTTCCTTAGCTGAAAAATACAAAGATTTAGATCCGGCCAAGACTCAACATTTGGCAAAGGAACTTTTGGCTAAGATTCAAGAAATCGCTGAAAAGGTGCAGAATAATACGAAAAAAATGATAGTTGATAATGAATTCTTATCTCAGGATGATGTAGCTGAGATGGTACATAATTTAGCAAGCGATGAAATGAGCAAGTTATTAAACGGAAAAGTAATTCCAAATGACAGGGTTTTCTACCCAGTAAAGCCAATAGTTGAAAGGACCATAGACATTGAGCTGGACAAGACTCTAGAAAATAAAACAATTTTGATTACCACGACCTCCACAGACGAAAAATTGTTGAACTTTATTAAAAAAATTGCAACTAAGATTAATGGTTTAAACGTAAAGCAACTAATTGTCCTTACACACAACGATGAACAATCACCAGAAGTGAGCAAAATGTTTGAAGGATTTCACCATCACGCTATCGATTTAGGTAATGAGGATACAGTTAAGAAAATTTTCAATACAATCAATTCACGATATGGTAGAACAGATTCAGTCATACATTTTACCGGTAGTTATGACTATGATAATGAATTAACTTCTCTTGATCGTAAAGAATGGGACAACTTCGTGGATAACTTCGTTAATATCCCGCACCTAGTCACAACCGAATCAGTATTATCAATGACTACACACCAGGCGTTAGATGACCCTTCATTATTTAAAGGAGTTAAGGGAAACATCGTAATCGTCGGTCCTAATTCGCCGGTTGGGAAGAAAATAGGTGGTAAGGTCCGTGCCAGGTCAGAAGTTTTTAGGGGAGCGTTAAGACCATATGTCACTACTGCCAACCAAGAACTTCATGATGTTTTAAATTCCGACATAAATCTGACTCTCGTTTTACCAGGGAACATAAATGGTGATTTACCGGACTATGACAAACTGGAGAATTCATTGATGGGTTTATGTTCGCAAGAAGCTCAAAAAAATAATTTAATCTATTATGTAGACGAATAATTTTTTCATCAAACTAATGGTGATGTTCAGTATGATGGAGATTATTCTTCCTTTCATACATCGCGGTCCAAAATCCAAGCCCAATGGTCGCAATGCCAATGGCCATTATAAGATAATCAACTATGAAAATAGTTGCCCAAATCGAATTTAAAAGTCCAGCTATGAAGAAAAGAAAACCCAGTAAGAATATAGACACCCCTGCTATTATTTCAGAATTTAGCATTAGCATAAAACTAAAAATTGTATTCTATTATAAAAACTATTAGATTATATCCTAACGTAAATACGTATATTTATTGAGAATGGCAGGCTTATTTTCTGGAGGTAAAGATAGTACCTTTGCAATCCTCAAAACCACTTTACAAAAACATTATCTATGTTGCATCATGACAATGCATCCAAGTACCGATGACAGCTTATTATTTCATTATCCAACCACCAACCTATTAGGTAAAATTTCTAAAGTAATAGGTGTGCCTGTTATTGAGCGATGTTGCAATGTAGCTGAGAAAAACTATGAAGTTAATGAGTTGACCCATTTGGTTAAAACTGCTGTAGATGAATTTTCAATTGATGGATTAGTAAACGGTTGTATTTCAAGCAAATTTCAATTAAACATTTTTCAGGATATATGCGACAAACTAAACATAAGATTAATTTCACCTCTTTGGAACATAAACAGCGATTATTACTATGAACAGTTGCTAGGTCAGGGATTTGAAATAATGATTACTAGAGTCGCAGCACTAGGTTTGGATAGTAGTTGGCTTGGAAAGATAATTACAAAAGATAATTATTCTACCCTAAAAAAATTAAGTCATAAATATCAATTTAACCTGACATTTGAAGGTGGAGAAGCTGAAACACTGGTACTAGATTGTCCTTTATATAAGAAAAAGATTTGCGTTAAAGACCACACCATCACATGGGATGGGATCAGGGGAATGTTTGAAATATTAGATATTGATTTAATAGAAAAGTAGAGAACCATGCTTGATAGTTTAAAAGATAATTTGAGATTGGCCCTAAAGAAAATTGTTGGGGCTTCAGATATTAATGAAGAATTGATTAATGAATTGTGCAAAGATCTCCAGCGCGCTTTGCTAGGAGCAGACGTAAATGTTCGATTAGTCTTAGAAATAACAAAAAATCTTAAAGAAAGATCCTTAAGTGAAGCCCCTCCAAAGGGTTTGTCTAAAAAAGACCATATCATAACCATTCTATACGGCGAATTATCAAAAATGCTGGGGTACAGTGGTGAAGATATTAAAACCATTGACAGAAAAAAAATGGATGAAAATCTAATAAACTTCAATTCTGATAAAAAAAACACTATTTTGATGCTAGGGATACAAGGTAGTGGTAAGACTACTGTTATCGCTAAGCTAGCAAGATGGCTCTCAAAACATGGTTATAGGATAGGAGTAATCGGAGCAGATACTTGGCGACCAGGTGCATTAACCCAATTAAAAATGAACTGCAGTAAAATCAATGCTCAAGTCTATGGTGAGGAAGGTAACAAAGATGCCCTAGAAATAGTGAAAAATGGACTGGTTTTCTTTAACGATCAGCCAGTTGATATAATAATTATTGATACTGCCGGGCGACACAAAGAGGAACAAGGATTACTCGAAGAAATGCGAACTATGTATTCAATCATCATACCTGATCAGGTATTTCTTATTATCGATGGAACAATTGGGCAGCAAGCATATAATCAGGCAAAGATTTTCCACGAGAATGCCAAAATCAGTGGCATTATTATTACAAAATTAGATGGTACTGCTAAGGGGGGTGGGGCTATAGCTGCTTCTTCTGCCACTGGTGCAAAGGTCCTTTTCATAGGAACTGGTGAAAGAATTGATGACTTGGAGCAATTTTCCCCTACAAGCTTTGTTGGCAGGCTTTTAGGGATGGGAGATATAAAGGCCCTTCTTGAAATGGCACGCAATTTAGAAATTCAATCTGATGAAAATCAAGCAAAGAGGCTTATGAGTGGCAAAATGACAATCGAAGACTTTTATGCTCAAATGGAAAACATGGGAAAAATGGGATTCCGAAATGTAATTGAGAATTTGCCAGGGCTCTCAAACTTTGTAAAAGATGACCATCTTGATGTTCTGCAACAAAAAATGGAGAAGTGGAGATTCATAATCCAATCCTTTACTACTGACGAAAAGAAGAATCCAGATATTATTAACGAGGCTAGGAGAAAAAGAATCGCAAGAGGTTCCGGAGTTATGGAACATGATGTTAAAGACCTCATCAAGCAGTATAACAATTCTAAGACTATGATGAAACAAGCAAAGGGCCGTCAGATGCAAGGACTTTTAAGGAGATTTGGGCTTGGTTAAAAACCATGGAGAATCTGAAAACTCTAGAAATAAAAAATTGAAAAATACAGATCAACTTCAGATACCTCTCTGTAATTTTTGTTATGATCGAAATTTTTCTAAAAATAAGATGTCTTTAGTGAAATATACAATTTCTGTCAAGATAATAAAAACAGGTATGAAAGTTTGTTATATTTGTAGAAATTTTTTTCGAGGAACGTTACCATCTATAGTTGATAAAATATTAAACTCGGAAATGTTTAAATCAACCACTTGTATTCTTCCTATCGATATAGGAACAAGGCTTCCCTTTTTCTTCTATGAGAATGAGGATTACATACGATCAATGTTCCAAATTAAAGGTACGGCTGGGATAAAAACCCAAATTAATTTATTGATTAGGGAAGAAATACGAAAAAACAAAAAATGTGCTATTGATCACGTGAATCCAGAATTGAAATTCGACGTTGTTATTGAAAATGACTTGAGCTTTAGCATAAATTGCAAAGCGAGAGAATTCTATCTTCTTGGAAGATATATAAAGTTAGGCAGAGGCATAGCCCAAAAAGATAAAAATTGGATGAAAAAGGATTGTCAAAACTTTTGTAAATTGACAGATAAATATGAGAAATCGATAGAGCACTCAATTAGAAAATCTGTTTGGACAGAATATAATGCAGAGGATATGAAAATAACTTGGACTGGTAGCGAAGATAAATATAGCTTAGTTCTTGGTAGCGGAAGGCCCTTCATAGTAAAGGTGATTAATCCTAAAATAAAAGGCTTGGATGAGAAAAAAGTTTTGGAGAAGGATGTTGAATTGTATTTCAGAAAGATTAACCATGATGAAATCGATTACTATAGTAAATATAGAATACTTGTTACCGTATTCGTTAAACTAGATGAGAAGGTTCGTAATATTGGTCATTTTCAGAGTCTCTTGGAGACACTAAACGGTGAGGTGACCTTCAGAGTCAAGAACAGAAAAACAACAAGAAATATCTACTTTGCAAAGTTAGTAAGTGCAGAAGACGACAAACTTGAAATATCGCTAGACATGGATAATGGAATACCCATAAAACAATTTGTAGGAGGCAACGAGCCCATTGAACCTTGTCTTTCTAACACACTCGAGACAAAGTGCGAATGTATATATTTTGATATTCACGATGTTATTTTAAATAAATAATAAATGAAATAATATGAATGATTTTGACCCATTAACACTAGTCAAGAAATATTTTAATGAAAAGAAGGTGGACGAAAGGACCTATAATCTCATCATTGACAGGATGAGTGTAATTAAAGAGGGAGTCGAGAGGATCAAGCAGATAACCTCCATAGATTACCCATATTATTTTGTAGAACCTAACGTGCTGGTAGCAACTTCGGATATCGAGTACCAGCAATATTCCATATTGTATGCAAGGACAATTCCATTTTGCACTACTGAAAATAGAATAAAAATAGTCATCCAACTTTCTGCCCCATTGGTAATGTATGGATTGAAAGGAACTCTTCACGCTGTGCTCGCCCATGAATTTCTACACTATTTGAATATTTTAAAAAATATAATAAATTTAGAAGTAACATCAGATAATATTTCCAATACACTTTATGAAAATTCATTTTCGGACAATGAAAAAATCCTTGATTCTAATAAAGTGTTCAAAGGAGACGCTTATCTTCAAAAATTGGTTAATAAAAAATTCGCTAATGGATTCAATGATTTAAAATTGGATAAAAAAACGGAATCATTATGGATTAAGAAAAAACTACCTATTCAGAAAATTATGATCGGAGACAATTTTGTAAAGTTGCCCTTTTCTGCTTTGGCCAACACCATTGTGAAGGATTCCATAAAAAATGAAATCTTAAAATTTAGCTGATTAATGTATTATTGTTTTGATTTTTTAGTTTGTTCTTTTTGAAATTCAGTATAGCTACACTTTCCACATGTTAGTCTATCTTTATGCATAGCCATGAAAACACCTTTACCGCATCTTGGACACTCCCTTTTTGTTCTCTCAACTTTATCGTCAGTAATTTTATAAAATTTTGAAACACTTACTTCTCCTTTTTTCTCTTTACTCATTGCAGCTCTCCCCTTACCATTGTGTTATCAATTTACTTCTTTTTAGATTTTGCTGCTGCTGCTGCTGCCTGTTTCGCTTTCAGTTTAACTGACTTTTCCTCATCTATTATTTTTTTCCTTTCGTCTTTTGTCATTATTCTGAGGAGTCGATAACGAGGTAACTGCTTTTTTGCTTCTTCTAAATCATCATAATAATACATCAAAGTCAAAACATCAGGGTTACCATATTCACTCTTTAAAGAAATTGGCAAAAGATTCTTCTTGTTTACACCCATCTTTCCTGCTATTAGGTTTGCGGCTTCCTCCCTCGGAATAGACCCAGTAGCATTCTTTATTATCGATTTAATCTCACGTCTTTTTAATAATATATTGTTATTATCTTCTAACAAAACGACTTCTAAGCTCAAACTATTCTACTATCTGTCATGGTTTATTCAATATATGTATTACTAAATCTGGCTCTGTCAACTTATCGTCATATTTTAACTTAGTAAAGACTTGTAAAAAGTCGTCATTTGAAATTTTGTCTTGTAAATAAATTAGAATATGTGCTATCAGTATGTCCTCAGAAGAACTAATAATTATTTGTAATTCTTGTGGATGTGAATTAGAATATAAAGATAAATGGGGAGTTGAACATCTAAAAAAATTTCCTTCACATAGGGATTATACACAAATGATAAAAGAGATTAGTTAGAATCTATTCCAATTCCAGAAATAAGTTATTGGTTTATACCAATAAAGTCGATTATCCCTGTTACATTTATGACATCTTACGTTCATTCCTACCTTATTATACCAATCGAACCATTTACCAACAGTTCTAATTTTCCTGTTTGCCTCCGTATGCACTGCATCCGGTGACCTCGTTTGAATATTATTACCACAGTGGACACAACCAAACTCGAATGAAGTAGACATAATAAAGAAATTATTATTCATATGATTTTGCTAAAATTTACTTATGAGAAGAGGTTTTGGTTTAACTTCTCATAGGTAAGGAGAACATATAATACACTCAGATTGGTTGGGGGGAATTTAATCCCTTCATCAATCTGAGGGCTACATACAGTCCAAGGCCAGCACCTAGAAACAAAGCACCTCTCAGGATTAGTTCGTCGATTAATTTATCAAGGGGGTAGGTGACTGACGGTTGACTTATGGCTCCAATGAATCCTGCTTGTCGCATTGTCCTTCCTTAATCGGAAGAACTATATTATTCTTTTTATTGGTAACATAATCTATCTATTAGGGAAGTAAGTTGTGATTATTTTTTTCTCCTCATTAATTCAATATGTCTGAAAGGATAGAAAAGGCAAAACAAATAGCTATAGAATTTTATGAAAAACAACAAGAACTAATGAATTTATTGGCGTCCTTAAATGACGAAGAACAAAAATATTTCATCCATGGTATATGTCTTATAATTCCTCTAGTAACAAGAATCAATAAATTTTAGATTTATAAAAGTCCCATACCATTTATATCAAATGTTTCAATTGTCAGAGTAATGAGTGATACTTTTTATCATGATGATTCATTTTATCAGTTTATTAAATCATTACAAAATGCTTGGTATGAGTTTGTTGTCAAAAATACTGAAATATATGAAAAAACAACTGAAACAAGCTTTGATATTATGTGTCGGTATGCTTGTGAAGTTATGAAACCTATGGCACTAGATATGGCTAGAAATTATGCTAAAAACCTCGAAAGAGAAAGAATATCAACATAAGTCATCAGACGACTTTTTACAAGTCTTTACTAAGTTAAAATATGACGATAAGTTTACAGAGCCCTAAATCTAGATTTTTATGTAACCTTGTTATTACCTTGAATTCATTTGAGGTCCATAAAATTCTTTGCCATCGACATTGATGGAACCCTAACATTAAACGGTAATGGAGCTTTAAATCTTGATGCGTTAGCTAAACTTCGATATCTAGTTAAAATAGGCTATAAAGTAATTTATGTAACTGGCAGATCATCCTTAGAGGCTTACGCTTTGTCAGTATTTGGAGGAACAACTCATATTGCCATAGGTGAGAATGGAGGAGTTATCACTACTTCGCCTGTCGAACACAAATTATTAGCCAATAAAGATAACTGTTTGATGGGATTTAATCTAATAACCAAGAGGATTAAAGGAGTTAGCCAGAAACCAGTTTTTCCAAGATTGACTGAAATAGTTCTTGAGAGGACATTTGATATAGATGAGGGAAATAAAATCTTTAGAGAAAATGATCTGGATTTGACATTGGTAGATAGCAATTATGCATTCCATATCAATGAAGATAAAATCAATAAAGGATTTGGACTAGCATTCCTATTGAAGAAGCTCAATATTGATTTTGATGAGGCGGTTGCGATAGGTGATAGTGAAACTGATATCCCCATGTTTAAACAATCAAAATTTAGCGTGACATTTGAAAGTTCTGCACAAAATGTTCGAAATAGTGCAACTCACCTGGTAGGAGGCACGAATGGAGAAGGGTTGATAAATGCGATTGATCTGATAATCAGAGGAAAAGCATTCTAGTGATTTGAATGATTGTTGAAAATGTAATCAATGAAATTAACCGATCTCTTGAAGTGGTATTAACTTATTATAAGCTAAATAGGTCCGAAGTCAATTTTGAAATCACTGAACCGCATGTAAAGGATTTTGGAGACTTTTCTACAAACATTTGCTTCTTGCTAGCCAAGAAATTAAAAAAGTCGCCAAATGAGATAGCTGATCATATTGTAAATACTATTTTACCTACTAGTAAAATATTAATTAACAAAAATGGCTTGATAGAGGCAGTTTCATTCCTAAATCCAGGTTTCATTAATTTTAAGATTAACAATAAGGTATTTGTAAATGAATTCTTTAAAGAAGGTACAAATAATCCAAAATTTGATACTGAATATAAAAACATTTCAAATTCGAATGAATTGATACTTATAGAACATACTAGTGTAAATCCCAATAAGGCTCTACACGTTGGTCATCTAAGAAATGCCATAATTGGGGATTGTTTGTATAGAATACTTAGAACAGCAGGAAAAGATGTCAGGGTGATAAATTACATTGACGATTCGGGAGTACAAGTAGCCGATATTATTGTAGGATTCAAACATGCTGGATTCTCTACTAGAATAAATGATCAAGAATTGTCTAGGGAAAAAACAAAATTTGACCATTACTGTGGTAATGAAATTTACGTTAAGACTAACGAGCTTTACAAAAGCAGGCCTGATTTAGAAATAAAGAGAAATACTATTCTGAAGGAATTAGAGGATCCTGAATCGGAGACTTCAAACTTTACCAAGACCATAGTTGATAGAGTTCTAAAAGACCAACTTAAAACATGTTGGAATTTGAGATGCCGTTATGATTTGTTATGTTTTGAGTCACAAATAGTCCAATCGAACCTTTGGAACGATATTTTTTCAATTCTAAGAGATAAAGGAATAATATATTATGAAAAAGTTGGAAAGAACTCGGGTTGTTGGGTGTACAAGTCAACGAAAGAAGGAGAAAAGGTATTAGTGCGAAGTGATTTGACTTTAACTTATTTCGCCAAAGATATTCCATTTGCAGTCTGGAAATTGGGCTATCTGCGAAATCCCTTTGTTTACGCCTTTTACGCCACTCAATGGGACTCTTCTGTTCTATATAGAACAAAGATTGAGAAAAATGGAAGTGAAACTTTTGAATCCAGTTCTGATCTTGAGAAAGAATCACTTATTGACTTTAACAGAATAAGCAACGTAATAACAATTATCGATTCAAGGCAAGAGAGGCTTCAAAACTTATTGGTCGAGATATTAGGAAAATTAGGGATGGATTCATCAAAGTATAAATATCTAGGTTATGAACCGGTCATCTTAAGCCAGAGTTCTTTAGATAGTCTCGGCATATCCGTAAAGGATAAGAATTCATTACATATGTCTGGAAGGAAAGGGATTTACATTGAGGCAGATATGGCGTTGAGCAATCTTGAAGAAAGATCAAAGGCAGAAACAAGAAACAGGAATCCAGAACTCTCAGAAGAAGAAATAGCATCTATATCCAAAGAGATATCCATCTCAGCAGTTAGATATTTTTTCATAAAATTTGATTTTGGAAAAATGATAACTTTTGATATTAAAGAGTCTCTGAGCCTTGAAGGAGATACCGCATCCTATATCCAATATGCATATGCCCGAGGTAAGCGAGTGGAAGACAAAATTATTGAGGCAAGTTTCTTAAAAATACAAAATAACCTTGAAAACAAATTTGAGATTATGGATTTTTCTTCTACTGAAATCGATTTGATTAAACACGTATGTAGATATGATATTGAACTAAAACAGGCGGCTAATAATATAGATCCAAAGGTGCTTTCAAAATATCTTTTCCAGCTTGCTACGCTGTTTAATAATTTTTATGAAAAATCACCGATCTTAAAGGAGAAAAATGTGATTTTGGCAACTTACAGGGCATTGATATTGAATAATACCCTGGAAATTCTTAAGCGCTGCATGAGTATCATAGGAATAACTCCTTTGAAGAGAATGTAATTTGATAACAAGTAAAAAGATTAATAACTCTCAGAAAATCATTTTCTTTTGGTTTGATAGATCTTTTCAATTGGTCTGAAAAGTTGGTATTACAGTTCCCAGGATTGACACCTAGTTATACTCAACATCCAATTTTTCCTGATATGTTCACATCTGCCATCGTAGCTGCGATAATTGCGATTGGTTTAAATTTAGCAATGGCTCTTTTGAGAAGAAAGACAACCAATATAGAAAAAATGAAAACTGTGATGAAGGAAACAGGAGAATGGAGAAAAAAATACACTGAAGCCATTAAGAAAAGAGATAAGCAGTTAATTGAGGAGCTAAAAAAGAAACAATCTCAAATGCAAAAGATGAGCATGGAGATGCAGCAACAACAAATGAGACCTATGATGCTATATATGATACCATCTTTTATGCTATGGATATTTGTTTTTCCAGCGATATTCGGTCAAACGGTGGCTCTTTCACCCATCGAAATACCATACTTAACCTGTTCTGCTGATAATGTAAAAATAGATACACCTGTTCAAACCACGAATAGCACAAGCACTGAATTGAAACAAGGACCATGTAAAGTCCCCGGTCAGGTATTTCTATGGGGTTGGTTCTTATTAGTTAACTTTGCCTTCAGTGGAATCATAGCAAAGGTTACCAATACAAGCATCCCCACATTCTAGTTTGAGCTACTTTCAGGGGTGTTGGCATCTTTTTGTTTAAAAATAAATATATTTATTCTTGATAAGTATTATTAATTATAATGGAAAAGATTTTTGGGAGGAAACTTTTATCAGAAAAGAAGGATGATAATTCTTCCCGTACTGCTAGCGGTTATAAAATTACTCAGGATGACATCAAAAAAGTCAATCTATACAACAAAGGAGTAAACAAGATGTCGGAGGAAAAATTTGAAGACGCTATTAGATGTTTTGATCTTTCCCTTAGGATAGATCCCTTTTTCGTGGACGCCTTAATAAAGAAGGGTTATTCACATTTCCTTTTAAAACAGTATAATGTTGCGATCACCATTTTTGATCGGGTATTAGAGATAGATATCAACAATCCTGAAGTTTGGAACTTAAAGGGCCTAGTTTTTTACAAGTCAAAAAATTACGAAAAGGCTATAGAGTGTTGCGAAAAGGCTATAGATTTCAATCCTAACAACTCCATGGCTTGGTATAATTACGCCTGTTACCTGACATTGGATGGAAGGTCAACCACAGGCATGGAAGCTTTAAAAAAGTCTATTGAGCTTGATATTGCTAATGCAAAAAAAGCAGTAAAGGACAGAGATTTTACTAATGCCAGAATGGAGGAAGATTATAAAAGGATTATCGAGGTTGTAATACTTGAATCCATTAGACAGGGAAATGATTATTTGGGGAAGATAGTATGGATTACAGGATTAGATCGGGAGGAAATTCAAGATGCTACAACCAGATTAGCCAATAAGGGTTTACTAATTAAGAACGTCAAGAAAACATTTACCGGGAAAGATGAACAATATGAGCTCACTAAAGAATTGATATCAAAGATCGGGGTTGAAAAACGAAACTCACAATCAAGACCTCTTGAAGGCAAAAAAGAGGTTTTCTTTTCTACTCAACAATTAAAAGATATCAGTGCAATCTTGTATGAATCTTCAGAATCTTCCGAGAGAGGTGACTTGAATTCATTATTACAAAATATTGATAAATTATTAAACCCGATCTTGCATGGCACTTTGATTCTAGATAACTTTTTTGAAGAACATAGAGAGTTACGATTGTTTAACAGCAGATTACGAGAAAGAGGTCAGGAATACTTGAATTCTAATAAAGAGGAGATTTCAAAATTCATGCTTGATATGGATAAAAAAATAAGAGGCTAGATCATCCTTAAATTTGAACAACCCTGTTATCAACAATTGAGATTTGTTTTAGAGTAAACAACTTTACGGCTCTGACATAGATTTCATGCTCTTTGACAAGTATTCGTTCTGATAGTGACGATTCATCATCGTTGTCATATACTGGAACAGGATACTGCAAGATTATCGGTCCACTGTCCACACCATTATCTACAAAATGAACAGTGCAGCCCGAAATCTTTACTCCAGCCAACAATGCCTGTTTTTGTGCATGTAGACCTTTAAATGATGGAAGTAATGATGGATGCACATTCATTATCCTGTTTTTGTATAATTCCACAAACGATGGACTTAAAATTTTCATGAATCCAGCAAGACAAACTAGTCCGTTAAGGTGATCAATGTCATTATTTTTCAATTCAAAATTTAGCCTGCTTTCAAATGACTCATCTTTTCTGTCTGACAATATAGTAGCGGTCTTAACTCCATATTCTTTTTCTGCAATTTTCAAACCCGAAGCATCTTGTTTATTTGAAACAACTACTATTTTACCAATTCCGTCAACTTCTCCTCTCCTAATTGATTCAAGAATAGCTTGCATATTGCTTCCACGTCCAGATATCATTATAGCTAAATTTATCAATTCAACAAACATTTAGTATTAAAATTGGCAATTTATTAATTGATTGATAGTATTGTAAAAAATCATATATCCATAGTTAATGTAAGATCTCTCTATAATTAAAAATAGACTAATTTATGCAAAGTTTTTACAGAGATCATCTGTTGGCATTTAGATCAAATCTATGCTATATCCAACAGGAAAATCGGTGGGCTTTTTTACCTTCGGATTGAAATTATCAGTCACATTAACCTAAACCATCATAAATCAATTTAAGTGATACAATTAGTAATATGATGCTGAATATTTTTAGCAATAAATCAGATTTCATCTTACCGGTTAGTATACTACCCACGGTACCCCCAATTATGGAACCTACTGACAAAATGAATCCCATATAGTAGTCCGGTTTTCCGTCAATGATGAACAAAGTTAAACCTGAAAGGGATGTAAATATGAGAGCGAATTGGGATGTAGCTGAAGCTGTTTTCATGTTAAACCCTAAAAGAATAATCAGACACGGGACGAAAATGATACCACCTCCAATACCAAAACTACTCGACAAAGTACCGGCCAGCAATGAAAAGATAACTAAGATCAATAATCTTGAAAAATCCAAATAATTATTCGTATGCGAGAGATTCTGTCCTCTTTTCTCTTGACCTAGTATTCTTGATCGAAATAATAAGTATAGAGAGGTAGCTATTAAAATGAGCGCAAAATATATTCTAAATTCATTCAAAGTAAAGTAATTAGAAATGTAAACACCGATGAAAGTTCCAGGAATAGAGGAGAATGCCAAGATCAATCCGATCTTTTTTTCGGTCAATCCTTTTCTAATATAATGATATGAAGAAGACATACTAGTAAAAAAAACTGCAATAAGGCTTGTTGAAGATATCTGCGATGGGATATAATTGAGATAACTAAGATAAGGGGCATTTATTATTCCACCTCCTATACCGACCATTGAACCAATTAGACCGGCCGCTAGAGAAACCACAAAAGCAATTAGAACATCAGTGACCATATATACAGGTTATAACTAATTCGCGGCTATATAATGAGGATCATGTTGTCAAAACTCTTTCGAGGACTTATTAGCCCAATAGAGTACTGCTATGGTGCTCAACCCTGACCCAATTATTCCTGCGATCAGAGCTTCAAAGAAATATTTAGAAAACAAATTGGGTATGAAAGAATTAAAAAAATTTGTTATTGACGGTAATATTGAATAAATGGAAATTCCTCCAATAAAGCCTAATATCCAAAATATTATAATCAAGATTAACTTATTCATCAATTAGTCCCATTTTCAAACATAGAACTATTGATGAGATTCATATTAAAATTTTTCATCCCTTGGTATGGCTCTGTTCACTTAATGGTCCTTAGTTCTTTCTTGTGATGATTTACAAATAGATTTATCAATTAAATAATCGGATTAGGGATGAAGTCCGTAATCACGTCTGATCTTTGCCAGTTAGTGGATCTCGTGTGACATGAAAATAGTTAATATTATAGTATTATTTATATTTTTTATTAATATTTGGATGAATAGACATAAATTATGGTCGTTAACATACCCGTTTTAGAAATATCTTTACCACTGCTAATATGCATAAGCTCTACTAAGGTTAATTAGACGATCATTGTTTGCCTTCTTCTTTCATATCAAACTTTAGGCGATTGGATACTATTGTTATATAAGCAAATCATAGTATATACAGATATATTTGGTTAATTAATCAAGCAACGGTATCCTATTGTGTCGCTTTTGTAAATCAATAGAATAAAAGGAACTTATAAAACCCTCTACAGTTAATATATCAATCAACTTATTAAAAAAAAGGCTTGTGTTCCGCCTGTTCAGGCGCCTTGGTTAAGTTATGTCAATCCCGTGGATGCTCATATGAATATTGATAGTGCTTGTTTGACTAGAATTTTTTTCCCTCATTCATAAACCGCATTTCCCTATGTTCTGTTCATTGTGAAAGGTGGCAGTGTCTCTCACTGCTTGTCAGTATATGTGGTATTGTATCTATTAGAGCCTTCATTCCTTTTTTTTCTTTTCTTTCGGGTCGATCCAGAATATCTGAAAATACAATCTGTAATCTTGCATAATATTTGGATATGGTCGATTATATCCATCTTGTTTGGCCTATGGTAGATATGTTAGCCAGCACAGGAAACATCTTTTTGATACTCTCATCATATCCTCTTATTGGTTTAACCTCTATACCTAGATACCCTATTTCTGTCGTATCTTCTTTTAACCATTGGGCTGCTGTCGGACACACCGCTGACACACCGCTGACACACCGCTGACACACCGCTGACACACCGCTGACACACCGCTGACACACCGCTGGTCTTACAATCAGAGACTCAAAAACACGCTTAGGATAACCTTACTTTCGGTGACTATTGAACACTAAATTGTTGCATTGGAGGATATGTATTATGACCATATTTTTTGGCTGCCCTTAGTCCCTTCCCATTTTCTTTTAGTGGAGACCAGACCCTTGGTAATAAATGCTCATATAAATAAAGCTATTAATATGAAATAAGTAAAATTTAATTTGTGTGATTCAAATTGACAGTTACAAAGAAAGAATTAAAACAAAAAGAAAATATAGAGAGATTAAATAACGCGATATCTACATTAGATTCTCTAATAAAAAACGTCAACATCCAAAGAAATATTAGAAATATGATAAGGGAGGTCTTGGCCATTCTTAAGGATGAGAAAGGAGGAAGTATATCAGTACGAGCTGCAAATGCCATTAGTATGTTAGACGGTGTCACCCAAAATCCTCAAATGCAGTCACATATCAGGACAAGCTTATGGCAAGTTGTATCAGCGTTAGAGAGTATAAGAGAGCAATAGCTCTTATAGATTTTTATGTACCCGGCTTGCCTGGTTTAGGTGGTGGTGGTAACTTTTCTAATTTATGGTTAGGATTTGCTAAATAATGTCGTGATGCACCCTCTCCGCTCAGCACAATATTACAATTAATACATCTATATCTTATGGCCAAATCAGTTCAACATTAAGAACATCATACATACGAAAAAACCTATCGAAATTTACCTTAGCTTTATGATTTCTCTATTATCCGGGACGCTAGACCTTATTTTCATCCGAGAGTAAATTACACTCGCAATATTCTCTGATTTAGATTTTTCCCCATGATTAACCAGTACCCTTTTGGGTCTCACTTTTGAAATAAAGTTCAAAATTTGATTAAAATCACTGTGACCACTAAAACCGTCAATTTTTTGTTTTGAGCATCTGACTGGAATTACCTTAACCTTTCCATTCTTATCTATCATGCTAGCTTCAGATATGGTCCCGTCCAAAACCCTACGACCCAGCGTGCCGTTAATCTGATAAGATACGAACATAATTTTGTTTTGAGGGTTAGGAGAAATTTGCTTGAAATATTCAACCGATGGACCTCCTTCTAACATTCCGGAAGTTGCCATGATAATGGAAGGAGAATCATCGCTAAAGACTTCTTCTCTTTTACCAATTCCATTTATGACCGTAAAATAAGAAGATAAAAACGGATTAGTACCTTCGGATACAGATTTTCTCACTTCATATCCTAGATAATGTGCATAAGACATATGGATGGCACTTGCCTCTGATATCATTCCTTCAATAAATATCGGAGATTCCACCAATCGACCTTCCCGCATCTCTTTATCTAAGACCAACATTATTTCCTGGGCCCTACCTACAGCAGGAACAGGTATTAGCACCTTTCCACCATGTTTTAAAGTGTGATTGATACTCTCAGTAAATGTATTATAAACAACAGATTGATCTGGCATTATATCTGAGCTTGCACCATATGTGCTTTCAGTTATAAGAGTCTCAACACGTGGGTAATTAGCCAAAGCTCCATCTAGTAACTGTGTTTTAGCGTATTTGTAATCTCCCGTATAAAGGATGTTATGAGCCCCGGAAATATTAATGTGAACAGTAGCGCTTCCCATAATGTGCCCTGCGTTATTTAGGGTTATTGTAATATCAGGCGATATATCGGTTGGTTTACCATAAGGAAGGGGAATACAATGTTTGATCACCTCGTTGATATCCCTGATCTCATAAGGCAGGTATGACCCATTGCTCTGTGCAATCTTTACCGAATCCATTTGCAATAGAGTCATCAAAGGTAAAGTGGGTTCTGTACAGTAAATCGGACCCTTGTATCCGTACTTGAATATCGCAGGCAAGAACCCTTGATGATCTATGTGGGCATGACTTATTACTACTGCATCTAATTCCTCCAAGTTAAAATTAAACCAATCGAGTCTCGGATAAGCATTATAGTTTATATTCTCTCCGGGATTAATGCCGCAATCAAGCATTATTTTACTCTCTGGGGTTACAACGATAAAACATGACCGTCCTACTTGCTTGACACCACCTAAGCAGTAAATCGCTACCTCTTTGAGATTACTGTATTGATACATTGCTCTATTATCAACAGTTTTTTTTGATAAATATCTGGCATTTTTGGCTTGATTATTGTTCGTTAATCCCCTCTCATCATTTGAATCACCATTATACAGTAATGAGGTGGACAACAAAGGGGGTCTAAAAATTCTTTTTCCTAAACTTTGATAAAAGGTAATGCGTTCTTTGGATGAATTTTTTAATATGGAATGTATATTTTTTATGCTATTAGAAGGGATATGAGGCGATCGTCTTGTATGTGCAATCCACCCTGTTTCTTTTGCAATTTGTAAAAATATTTCGGGAGTTATCCCCTCGGGATTGTTTACTTCTAGAATTACCTCGCCTGTAGCTTCATCACAAAATATTACAGTTATCAGGATTTCCTTTGGCAATATTTTATTAATTGTATTACGAGCATCATCCTCTGAAAGTCTTATAGATGGATCAGTTCTAATTATGAATCTTTTCTTCATCGATTTTGAGAGGGCTGACAGATGAAGGGTTAGCTCTGTCAACGCGAATGAAGGATCCTTAGTATAAAGAGCAATATTGGCTGCTTCACACCGAACAATCGTTATTTGAGCTTCTTTTGGGATGGATTGCATGACTTGAGATTCCAGCTTTTCTTCAAATTTTAAGGTAGCTGATAATAGTGAACTTTTATCGCATTTTGTTACACTATTTGAATCCTTTAAAGGTATGGCTCTTTCACGTAAAGTGATTTTTTCAATTTTCTCATGGGTCAATTTATTATATATTTCCTTAATTTTTTTAACATGTCGTAAAAAATCAGACATTCTTCCTATCTACAATTGATTATTTATATTTTTAATAAGTAGATGTTTGATGTATCAAGTTACCTGCCTTTTAGTTTTGTCCTATTAAGTATCATTTTCTCAGCAATATCCTTTAATATTTTACTCTTTAGTGATTCATTCTTGGATATCATGATATACCCTGATTTTATGTGTGGTCTTTTAGGTAACCTTGCACCATCATTAATCTGATCTTTTTCAACTTGATATCCCAAGGATTCGGCAGCGACAACCAACTCCGATATCATGGGATCATAGATTGCCATCGATTTTGATATCCTTCTACCTTTCCCTCTTGAAAAGTTCTTATTATAGTAGTCTACCCAGATGATAACATTTTCATAGTCCTTCAAATGCCTTGTAATAAAAAAAGTTCGTTCTAACCTTTAAGTTTTTTTATGCTAATCAATTGCAAATAAAAGTAATCAATTATTTTAGACTTTTCTAATCGAAAGTTCACAATTACTTACTATCGGATTATAAATCCTTAAATCATCACACATTTTCTTTACTTTTAACAAAGCTTCTGCCTCATTCTTTGATAATATTTTGATTAAAAAGGATTTAGCTGATCTGACTGAAACTATATCGGAATAGTTCTCTTTGAGAATTAGATCGTTAAGCACTGTTTCTCCTTCAGGGTCGTTGAGAAATGGTTTGTTCTCGATGCTCACGTTAACGAGAAATATTTTCTTTTTTTTGGCTTCAGTCATATATACTTCTTAAAAAAAGAAGGTCATTATATATACAAAAGCTTTTAATTACAGAATTTAATTGATAATAAAATCATGGTCATGTAGCTCAGCCTGGCAGAGCGAAGGTTTTGTAAACCTTAGGTCGCGGGTTCAAATCCCGTCATGACCTATCTGGATGACTATCCATTAATAATAATAATTATTGATTGATTTGATAGCTTTAATTGACAGAAGAATATGTAAGTAATAGTGATTATCGGATTTTGACTATGGAATTGCTGGGAGAAATACTGCATTTTTCTAAGAGCGGTCGCTTAATAGTAAGAATCGAGAATAATGATTCACATGTGAAATCGGGGTTGATAGTATTAGATAATAAAGATAAAAAGGTTGGCAAGATTGCTGAATTGATCGGGTCGGTGAACTCTCCATATGCCTCCATAATTCCTTTTGTTCAAGCCAAGAGTAAGATGGCAGGCTTAAAAGTGTATTTTGCCATAACTGGAAAAAAAGACTTTTATTTCAAATCTAAAAACAAAAGGAAAATTAAGAATAATAAAAAATAGGTGACATAAGTGGTTTTGAATGTAGATCTTAAGAATGAATGCCCTGAATGTCATGCAAACCTCGTGCAAGATACAGTAAAAGGCGAATTTGTATGTAGCCTATGTGGATATGTGGTTGAAGAAAATTTGGAATATCAAGGTCCAGATGCTTATGTTAGCGACCCTGGACACAAATCGAATAACCTGAGAGCTAGTGGTGTAAATAGTGTTGCGTATCATGATTATGGTCTTCATACTGAAATAGATAACCAATGTAAGGACTATTCTGGTCGACACTTCAATGATGATATCAGAAAGTCAGTTGTCAATCTTAGGAAATGGAACAGTATTATAAGAATCTCAAATTCGAAAGACAGGAGACTATCAAATGTGTTATCAAAAATTAATGAGACTTGTTCGCTCATGTCATTTCCCAAAGTTATATGTGAAACGGCAGCATTAATTTATAGAAATTATGAGAATAGGAACGATACCAAGGGAAAATCTTCAGTATGCATGGCTGCAGCTGCTATATACTATGCCTGTAAAATTTGTAAAGTTCTCAGATCACTAAACGAAATAGTAAAATATAATGGTAACACCGAAGACACTAATGAAAATCTCAAACTAGCTTCGAAATACTATCGCTCGATGGTATTGATTTGTGAAAACGATGATACCAATTTGACAATCCAAACTCAAGACAAAATTACCAATTTTATAGAGCAAGATCCAAAAGCCCGAAATAAAAACAAACAGAGTTTTACAATAGTAAATATGCAATCAATCAATATAAATCAGTATATATCTAAATTGGCTAACACAGCAAAGTTTGATGTTAAAATAGAGCGTCTGGCCATAGAGATAGCGAAAAAAACGGAGAATCATTTGCTATCAGATGGCAAATCGCCTAATGGAATTGCAGCTGCTTATATATATCTAGCATCGGTCCTTCTTGGAATTAATATATTACAGATGGATATATCCCGATTAGCTGGGGTTACAGAAGTGACTATACGTAATAGATGCAAAGATATTCTTACGTGTTTCAGAATAACACTCAAAGTAAAGCCAATTTTAAAGATATAAATAATCTGAAAATATAGAAATTCTGTTTAACAATGGGCGGAAATAAGAAAAAGCCAAGTCAGTCGAATGCTTCTAAATCCCAAGAGAATAAAGGAGGTAAAAAAGAAGAGGTAAAAAAGACGCCAGCTTCTAAAACTCAGCAGAAACAAAAGCTCTCGGTATTGATTGAAGAAGCTCAAGGATTAAAGACGCTGGACTCGATGAAAGCCATCACGGTTCATTCATTTGCAAGGGCATTAGGTGTGAAAATTTCGGTTGCTAATAATTTCTTAAAAAATTTAGAAAGCAAGAACATCATAAAATCAATAGGCGGATATAGTGGGCATAGAATATACCAAAAGTCAAAATAATTAATTTTTAATTTAGTGACTTATTTATGCTCAGATAGTCTCCAACTCTAAAAGATTGTAATATATCGATGTTATTTGAGGTAACCCTTCCCAATAGGTTCAGTTTTTGATCTAGCGTAGCGTCGCATAGGAAAATACAAAGAAAATTTCCTAATGGGGAAAATGCTATATCACCTTTTTTAAAAGAGTTGACGGGTTTTTCGGATCCCAGCTGTAGCGCTACCTGGATGTAAATAAATTTACCATCGTAGCTATTAATTCTACCAAATAATGGGAAAACATTGATTAAGTTTTTTATAGTTAAGGGTGAGAGATGTCTTCTAAATTCGCCTTGCAATTCATGTGCCCGATTTAACTCTATTTTTATTGGTATTCTCGAAACACTTTGAAACTCAGATGACATATATGTCGATAAAAGGTTTATAAATATGAACTTTCAGCAACATTTAATTATATATTTTAATCTTTTTGCATAGTAGTGGCTGTCAAGCGAGCAAAAAAGAAGTCAAGTACTGTGAAGGATGATGAGTTGGACATGGATAAAATTGGTGACGGGGGAATAGACAACTTGCAAGTAGGAGATGTTAGTAGTAACTCAAGGGAAGCGGATAAAAAAGAGTCAAACAGGGTAATAACATACAAAACTTATGACGCCGATGTAGAATTCAAGCTGAAGGAGATTCCATCTAAAAATGATGAAATCTTAATTGGTCCTGCTCGATTAACTAGATTTGAAAAAGCTAGGATTACAGGAGCCCGCTCGTTGCAATTGTCATTGGGCGCTCCCATTCTAACAAAGATACCGCCAGAATTTACAGATACCATCATGATAGCCAAATATGAACTGGAAAAGAAAACTTTGCCAATTTCTATAAGGAGAATACTTCCGAATGGACTATATCAAGATATACCGATAGAATGGACTATATAGGCAAGAATGATAGAAACTATAGTTATTTATTTCTGACGAAAAGATAAACGTCGTTGAAATTTGTGCCCGTGTAACCTGTGTCTATTTTTGAATGTAATTTTGTGAGCAATACATTGGTGTTTTTGCTATTAAGATAATAATTAACATCGAAGTTTTTGCTTTTCAATAATTCAATAGTCTTTGGTGCGATGAAGGCACCGGCTGAAGTGGAGTTTCCATCAATACCGTCAGTCCCGATGCAAATAACGGAAAAATCAAGAAAATCGGAGTCCTTTATTACTTGCAACAGGCTACAGATTGCCTCCTGATTTCTACCCCCAATCCCAATCTTTCCACCTGATATTATATTGGTGACTTCTCCACCTAAAACGATACACGTTTTCGGCTCGAGTTTAGTATTAATGATTTTCGATGCAATTTTATTGAAATCACTCATTGAAATTCCATAATTTGATCCCATATAATTTGTAGAATAACCTCGCATTTTGAAACATTCCTGAATGAGTCGACAAAATTTTGAATTGTTTCCAATGATGATGTTGGTGATGTTCCTTGAACTAAATTCCTTTGGTTTCAAGGTCTCCGGTATTTCACACCTAACCCCTGACTCTAGTATAACTTTTATCTTTCTGATTGATTCGGATTTGCTATCTAAGATGAAATAGTTATTCAAAATAGAAAGAGCATCTTTAAAGGAAGATCTGTCAGAGGATGTCAATCCTGACCCAATCGTATCGAGATGATCACCTACTACATCGGATAGAATTAAACTAATGACTGGAGTGGTAGGATCTATCCAGTGCAATATTTTACCACCCTTGATTTGTGAAAGATGCTTTCTAACTATATTTATCTCCCTTATATTAGCACCAGAAGTTATCAGCAATTTATTAATAATTTTTTTGTCCACAAGGTTAATCCCCTTAATTGGAGATACTATTAGAGAGGATGAACCTCCAGATATTAAGAAGACTATTAATTGTATACCTTTTCTACTTTGTAATTCCTTAACCACTTTTCTAGCAGCCCAGGCACTTTTGACATTTGGAATTGGGTGAGATGACTGTATTATTGTTACTTTATCCAATAATTCAAAATTTTTTTTATGCAGCATATATCCGATAGGGACAATCAATATGGATTTCTTAATTCTATCACTCATTTTATCAAAGAATCCAACTAACATTTTTTCAGACGCTTTGCCAACGCTAACAACCAATGTCGATTCTTTGCTAGGGAGATCAAATTTGTGTACTTTATTATTTAAATCGGTAATTTGCACATCTGAATCTACATGAATAGATTCACTAACGAGCCGTTCAGGATCAGTATATTTGAAAGCATAATCCAAAGCATATAGGGAATCACGTAATGATTTACAATTATGATATCTAAGAATAGTATCTTTGTTTCTAATGATACTCATTAGAATTCAGTTGAGTAATCCTATTATTAATCCATATTTGTTATAGTATTGATAATATTAATACCAGTGCATTAAATAAAAATAAATATTTATTGATCCTACTTCTCTCTATGTTTAATTTCTTCACCCCTATCAAAGCTAACAGTATATTACCAGAAGTAAAGGTTAAATTTGCCAATATTCTGACGCAAAGAGATAGTATAATGGAACTTCAGGCCGAACTAAATTCTATAGTGGATCAAGAAGTATCACACGAGGCTTTTTTTATGAAGAAGAGTCAAGTAAACAAGGCAATTACTGAACTGTATAGAGATATCGAAGATCTTGAAGGATTAGGCATATTGATTAAAAGTTTTGATGAAGGCCTATTAGATTTCCCCTCCAAACGATTTAACGAGGAGGTATGGTTGTGTTGGAAGCTAGGTGAGGATAAAATAAAATTTTGGCATGGGAAAAATGAAGGGTTTATGGGTAGGAAACCACTTTCAATTAGAGGCAGTTTTAATAATGATGATTTAGCAGATTTACGTTAGATAGGGATTTTTAGTGTCAAATGATTTAGATAGACTCTTCAAGCTTGACAATGAACCAACTTTTGTTATTTTGGAAACAAATATGCACCCATTTGATATATTCAAGAGGCTAAGTTATGAGTTCAGTGATCTTTTCATTTTTGAATCATTAGAAGGACCCCAGGAATTGGTCGAATCCTCGATTATGGGTTTTGGTCCTAAATACAAAATTAAATGCAATACTAATATGTTACTAGTATATAAGAATGATAGGATTATAAGGAAAATTTCGATCACAGACCCTCTGGACACATTAAAAAATTGTTTTCCAATGATTAGTAATAAAGATTACAGATACGTTGGAGGATTAGTGGGCTATTTTTGCTATGAGGCAATAAAATACTGGGAGAAAATCAATGTCAAAAGTAAGATATCATTTCCCCTGCTTGAATTTGGGTATTTTGATGATGGTTTAGTGTACGATCACACAAAAAAGAGACTTGAATATTTTTTTTACGAAAAATCAAGAATCGAGACAATTAGAAAGATTGTGAAAGGCAAAAGTAAATTAACAAGAAAGCATGATTCAACATTTTCACTGCCAAAGAGAAGTATGAAAAAAAAGTCATTTGAAAATAAAGTGAATCAGATCAAGGATCATCTATCTGATGGAGATATCTTTCAAGCAGTATTATCAAAGAAAATAAAATTTACTTTTAAGGGAAACCCTCTGCAATTGTATGAGGAGCTCAGGAAAATTAATCCTTCTCCTTATATGTTTTACTATAAAACCGGTTCTAGGATTTTACTTGGATCCAGCCCCGAAATGTTGCTAAGGATTACAGGCGACCAAGTTGAGACATACCCAATCGCGGGATCAAGACCGGTTTCTGAAAATAAAGAAATTACAGAACACCTGCGAAGAGAATTATTAAGAGATGAAAAAGAAATTGCCGAACACACCATGTTGGTAGATTTAGCCCGAAATGATCTTGGAAAGGTATGTCAATTTGGGTCGGTTATTACTTCAGAATTGATGAAAGTAAAAAAGTTTAGCCACATTCAACATATTGTATCTCATGTCGAGGGTATTTTAGATCAAAAATATGATTCATTTGATGCATTTCGAGCTGTATTTCCAGCGGGTACCATATCAGGAGCTCCAAAAATTAGAGCGATGGAAATCATAAATGACCTTGAATCAGAAAGCAGAGGACCATATGCTGGTGCTGTAGGCTATTTTTCATTCAATCAATCTTGTGATTTTGCCATAACCATAAGGTCCATCTTTTTTAATAAGGAAAAGGCGTTTACACAGTCTGGGGCAGGAATTGTCATAGATTCTATACCTGATAAAGAATATCAAGAAACTGAAGATAAATCCCACGCCATTCTATCAACATTAAAGGCGGTCGAAAAAACCGCTATTAAGGCTTCAATTAAGTAATTCACGAGGTGGTTTTGCATATTTATTAGATTTGAGCAAATGATATTGAATTGCAATTGATGGATCCTTTTGCCTACCTGTTAATACTCCTACAACAATCTCATCTTTTTTTATTAATTCTTTTTCACGTAACTTCATTATTCCGGCAGGGACAGATCCTGATGCCATTTCACAGTCAAATCCATTCAGCCCTACGATGGTCATTCCATCCATCATATCTATGTCAGCTACCTGTTCTACGATACCATTCGTAAACTCGATTGTTCTCAATGCTTTAATTATATTTGCAGGCTTTCCGATCTGAATTGCTGTTGCTAGTGTTTTAGGTACAATGTTCTTTTCTTGTTGTTTTTGATAGAATCGGTCAATTAGCTCTGTATTAACTTTTCCGGCGTTCCATTTTAGTTTGGTATCCTCAAACAATCCATTTACTAGTTGATAAAAAGTATTTGCACCTGTAGCATTGACGACCAAAACGCGAGGTATCTTTTTTATCCATCCCCATTCGTAGAGCTCCATGAGCGCCTTACCACAACTGGATATATTTCCTAGAGCTCCCCCCGGATATACGATCCAGTCAGGTGGATTCCAATTAAGATATTCCATGATTCGAAATATTATAGTTTTTTGACCTTCAATCCTAAATGGATTCAAAGAGTTCACTGTATATCCGCCTTCTTTCGAGGCCATGGCTAAAGATAGCGATAAAGCATCATCAAAATTGCCATCTACTTCAAGTACCTGAGCGCCAAACTGAAAGGCTTGACCAAGCTTTCCTGGAGCTATTTCACCTCTTGGGATGTAAACATCACAATCAAATCCCTCATTTGAGGCGTACATGGCAGCAGATGCAGAAGTATTTCCGGTAGAGGCACAAACTATTTTCTTAACACTCAGTAACTTCGCATGTGTAACTGCAGCAGCCATTCCATTATCCTTGAAAGACCCACTGGGGTTATAACCTTCAGGTTGAAGAAATAATTTGTTGGTGGGTAAATTAACATACTTTGCAACCTTACTCATTTGGTAAGGTCTCGAAGATCTACCCTCTGATCCATCCAATGAGACCAAAAATTTTGAACATTCTTGCACGCTTTCAGTGTCAATGCCAACAAAATTTAATAATTCTCTATATCGCCATACACCACTTTCATTGAAAATATTCCCTCCAAAATTGCGTCGTTGGAAAAATACTTCAATAAGATCTCTTTTTGGTACATCCAGATACTGTATATCTAGAAGAAAGCCGCATGAGCAGCGATAAATATCGTTATCTATGGAATATTCAATTCCGCAAGAAGGATTGATACATTTTTTTTTTGCTCTAAATTCCATTCAGGTTTAAAGTTTAACGATTTAGATTTATAAACGTAAAATTGATATTATAATGTTTGTTAAATTCATGTAGGGAATTCCAAGAACTTCTACATAGTGTATGCGAAAGGACGCCGGGGGAATCAATTTTACTATCTGGAGGATTAGATAGCAGTATCCTCCTTTTTTATATGCGTCCCAGAGAAGCCATAACAGTATCTATCGATCCATATTCTTCCGATTATCGATATTCCACTGTGGTCGCTAAGCATTATTCTAAAAATCATCACATTGTAATCCCAAGAATGGAAGAAATCTTGGAAAACTTGGAAGAACTGGTAAGGGACTTTAAGACATTCGACCCAATATTCTTAAAAAATAGCGTAGTACAGCTTTTAGGATTTAAAGAGGCTCTAAGGCTAAAGGTAAATTCGATTATTTTAGGGGATGGTGCAGATGAACTCTTTGGGGGCTATAACTTTCTGTGTAAATACCTAAAGTCTCCAGAGATTTTGCAATCAAAATTAGATGAAATAGCTCAAAATATGGAGTTTGTATCTTTTAAATTGTCAAAAAAATACTATCTCGGAATAACAACGCCGTTTCTTGACGATACGATCGTAAAGTTTAGTCAATCATTATCAGCAAATGATAAGATCGCCGTGCATAACGGGATAATTTATGGAAAATTCTTTTTGAGAAATTGTTTTAAAGAAATATTGGGGGACGAGATTGCTTGGAGAAGAAAAGAAGCGTTAGAAAGCGGATCAGGAATAAACAAGATTTTGCCATATTTAGAAAATTGTATTACCGATGAAGATTTTCTAGCCGGATTAAGCAAAGCAAAAAACGAAGGGGTTTTAATTAGAAATAAAGAGCACATGTTTTATTATCGAATATATAGAGAATTTTTTGATGCACCAATTCATCAGATCTGTGATCAACCTGGAAAATCAAAAAGATGTCCTTCTTGTAACACTGTATTCATTTGGAATGGCAGCTTTTGTAAGACTTGCGGTGCTTACCCGGTATAAATATCAATTGTATGAAATGTAACCATTGAATATTGTCACCTCGGTTACAACAATGGAGAAAAATACACCTTTATATACAAAATTTTACATTGGGAGAAGGTATAAAAGTAAATGTCTTTCAGCAACAAATGGATCAAACCACAAAATGAGATAAGCAATGTAGGTATGAAACTATTAGAGAATATAAAACCCCCCTCGCCATTAAAACCTAGAATAGAAGAGGCACAAAAGAGGCTGCATTCTCAGATCGCAAAACTGGAAAGCATGGCATCTAAGATGGACGAGAAAGACCAGGTCATATTTAAGAGGATTATTAGTGCGATGCAGAATCATGATAGTCAATATGCTAAAATCCTTTCTAATGAATTATCACAAATCAGGAAAATGAATAAGATGATAACATCCGCAAAATTGGCATTAGAACAAATTCAACTTCGATTAAATACTATTACCGAGCTAGGCGATGTCGTGGTTACTTTGAGTCCTGCAATGTCAGTAATAAAGAATATTCAGGGTGGATTGAATTCAATGATACCAGAAGCCGGACAGTCGTTTGGAAAGATCACAGATATATTAAATGGTATCATGAATGATTCTGGACAAATACCAACAACGTCTGAGATTAATGGAAACACAAATACTGTAAGCGAAGATGCTTTGAAAATAATAGAAGAAGCAAGTGCTATCGTAGAACAAAATATGAAGGACAAATTCCCTGATTTACCAAATACAGGATTAGATTCTAAAATCTCAGAAAGTAACTCGCTTTATTGACATACGATAAACCATTACTATTTTAGGGTTCTATATCGTCAATGATGGCGTTCAGCCTCATTTTTATGCGGTAAATGGTAGGGTAGCTATAACCACTTTCTCGATATTTTTTTATCATGATTTTCCAGTTTTTTAGCCTTACTTTAGCTTGCTTTTTTGTCAATAGTGCAGTCTCCTTCTTGACTAGGCTCTTGCGTCCAGGATTTAAGTAACCACCAACATTTGCCCGGTATCTATTATTTGCAAATCGAAGTCCAGATATTATAACATCAAGAGGTATTTTTTCGAAATAACTTCTTATTTCATTATATTCAGATTTTAATGCGTAAAATTCAATTCTGTATTTCTTCATAAACCATTAACCACGACTATATTTCAAAATTCGAATTATGAAATATCAATAGATACCTTGTCTTAGAGAATGCGAAAACCGGAATAATTAATCCGATCGAGAAAGTCATTTATTTGAATCATCAATTGTGAAAATGGTTGTGCAAGCTTTTTTGTTCCATTTGACGCACTATTAATAACAAAATTTTTCAGCGGGAATAGGGTTATTACAGGGCAGTATGAGACTAACCATATATTATCGAGAGTTGGTTGTATTTTTAACAAATCGCTGACAGTATGCTCATATTCAACTTTACCTCCCTCTAGAAATTGAATAATTAGCACTTTATCTCCACCATTTTTTAAACCGCTGGCACCCGGAACAAGAATGCTGACTTCAGTTTTATTTATATTAATTTTCCTCTGTGACGGTGTTATAGTAATTGCAAGTAAGTAATGCATCAAAGCTTCAGCTAAGGAGATATAATCAGAAGGAGATAGATTCTGAGCACCTCTTGATTTAGCACATTCTTCAAATATTTGTTTGATTATGTACTCTGAGTTCAGAATGTTATTTTTAATTTTTGTTTTGATAAATTCTATACCAAGTTGATCGATTTCGGAGTATAATAATTTCTTTACATCCATTTAGGTTAGCAGTTTACATTAACAGACTATCAATATATATTTCAAGAATAGAAAGATAAAGAATTTATTAATCAACACAAGGATAGGTTATCTATATTTGTCAAAAAGTGACAACATATGGTATCCTTATACACAAATGCATGATTACACCAAATATCTCAAGAGGAGAGTTATCAGTTCGGGAAGAGACTTTTATTTTTATGATAATGATGGTAACAAATACCTTGACGGAATTTCCAATATGTGGTGCAATGTTTGGGGATTTAATAGTAATCGGATTACGATTGCAATGATCAACCAAATTAAACAAATACCACACTCAACTATTTTTGGATTAGGAAATGATAAATCAATCGAGCTTTCAAATGAATTCTTAAAATTGACGAAGGGCCTGAACAAAGTGTTTTTCACGGATAATGGTTCTTCTGCTATAGAAGCTGCTCTAAAAATTGCTTTACAATATTGGAGTAACCAAGGGAATATGAAGAAAACTTCATTTTTGTCAATTGCTGATGGCTACCACGGTGATACTATTGGAGCGATGTCGGTAGGTTATGTTGACAAATACTTTAAGAGTTATAAAAGGTTGTTATTAAAATGTCATGTAATTCCGAGTCCTAAAAGGGTAACCCTAAATGGAATAGTTAATTCAGAAAAGTTAAATCTATTGTTAGAAAAGACAGAGAAGATAATTGAAAAAAATGCCGATAAAACTGCTGCACTAATAATGGAGAGCGGTGCTCAATTGGCTGGAGGCGTCAATATTTACCCAACTAATTATCAAAACAGAATAAAAGAAATGTGCAAAAAGCATAACATCTTGTTTATTTTAGATGAAATTGCAACGGGGTTTGGACGACTTGGAAATATGATAGAATACGTAGCCCAAGAAAGCGTTCCCGACATAGCATGTTTTGGTAAAGCAATCACGGGTGGTTATTTTCCGTTAGCCCTCACATTAACTTCCAAAAAAATATTCCAACAATTTTCTGGCGCTTTAGGAGATCAAAAACACCTATTTCACGGTCACACTTATGCTGGACATCCTATTGGTTGCACTGCTGTTATTGAAAATCTAAAAATGTACAAAGAAAATAATCTGCTGGGCAAGATCAAATCAAATAGCAAACAACTTAGGAAGAGGTTGCAAGAATTTCAATCCATTCCAATTGTACAAAATATCAGAGCGAAAGGATTATTAGCTGGATTTGAACTTGCAGTGAATGGTAAACCCATTACCATTGTGGATAAAATTCCCATTAACTATTTTGTTATGAGAGAATCACTCAAGAGGGGGGTCCTACTGAGATCTCTAGGAGCTACAATGATAGTTATACCGCCTTTAGCCATAGACTCACATTCTCTAAATAAAATAATGGATACTCAATTGGAGATTGTTTTAGATATTAACAAAAGAAATGTTAGTTAGTGGGCAAGCTTTCTTAAATTTTTATACAATGTTGCTTTAGAAACTCCTAATTCCTTCGCAATTCTTAATTTAGATTTATTTTGAGAAAGGTGACTAATTAAGTCAGAAGTATTCAATTCTTTTTTAGGCCTTCCTATATGTTTTCCCACCGATTTAGCTCTGATAATGCCGTCTTTGGTTCTTTGAACTAATAGCTCTCTTTCGCGTTCTGCGACCCATGTCAAAATGCCCAGCATAAGCTTTCTGATGCTTGGTTCAGTTGTTTGAAGAAAAGTCTCTCTGGGAGAGCATGAGATTAAGGGGGAATACTGTTCAATAGCCTTAATAGCTTCCAGGGTATCCCAGAAAGTACGACCCACCCTTGAAAGTTCGTAGACCAAAACTGCATCGACAGATTCTAATGCTACTATTTTTAATAGTTCTTGGAATCCCTTTCGGCCAATTGCCGCTGTTTTTCCGCTAATTGAAGAGTCCTCGAAATAATCCAAGATCTGAAAATCATGTGACTGAGCCCACCCTTGCATTGCTATTTTCTGATTCAATACAGTTTGTTCTTCCGTACTTACTCGTAAGTAAGCAAACGCATATTTCATAAAGACGATACAAAATTGAGAGTAAAAAAAAGGTAGTCAAATTAATACGAGCAAGTATTAAAAAAAATTTGAACAAAAACCCAAAAAACTAGAGTAAAAAAACCGGTCTGATTCTAAGACGGTATGAAAACCGGTCCTTTTTTAGACGAATCATTATTACTACAATTCAGACGAATTCCGCTTTTGACAGACCTATATGGATATTCTAAAATACTAATATAAGGAAGTTATTATAGAAAAAGAATTATCTAATGAGCAATTTGAATAAGGACTTTATTTATGAAAAACTGTTTAACGTTTTATCAGATAAACCAATTAATTTTCAGGATGCAATGAAATTAATTAATTCTAATGATCTTGATTTCCTTGCTGATTGTGCAAATCAAATTACATTGAAATTCGGGGGCGACAAAGTTGATGTTGAAACCCTAGTTAATGCAAAATCTGGCAGATGCCCAGAAGATTGTTCTTTTTGCTCTCAATCGACGTTTAATACCACCAAAATCGAAAAATATCCCCTATTGACCCCGGAGATGATTTTAGCACAAGCTGAATCAGCAAAGGAAAATGGGGCAAATAGTTTTTGTATAGTTTGTGCTTACCGGGCTCCCCCAGAACAAGATTTTATTCAAATATGCAATACTATAAAGTTAATAAAAGAAAGGCTGGACATAGATGTTAACACCTCTTTGGGTTTTATGACTAGAGCTAGGGCCATAATATTAAAGAGATTAGGAGTTAAAAGATATAATCATAATTTAGAAACGGCGAAAAGTTTGTTCGATCAGATTTGTACTACCCATTCTTACGAAGATAGGATTAATACTGCTAAAATAGTTAAAGAAGCGGGATTAGAGTTGTGTAGTGGTGGAATTATTGGTATGGGAGAATCCGTCGAACATAGAGTAGAGTTAGGTTTCGCTTTACAATCATTGAATCCTGACGAAGTCCCTATAAACATGTTAATAGGCAGAGAGGGCACTCCACTCTATAACAAGTATTCGCTGACTGAAGAGGAAATAATTAGGACAATTGCAACATTTCGCTTTCTCATGCCTAAAACCATTTTAAAAATTGCAGGAGGGAGAGAAGTTCATTTAAAAAAGAATGATAAGAAAGTACTAAAAGCAGGTGCTAATGGAATTATTAGTGGGGGATACTTGACTACAAAAGGAAATAAACCTCTTGATGACATTAGAATGCTAAAAGAGATTGGGCTTAAACAAAAGTAATTCACTATATTTTCAAGACAAGTTACGAGATTTAAGAAAGGAACATCTTTATAGAGAGCTCCGAACTGTTGAAGATATCCTAGAGTCAGGAAAAGGAACCCATGCGTCTTCTGTATTGAATTTTTCATCAAATGACTATCTTGGTTTATCTAGGAACAAATTTTTAGTAAAAAAGTTACAGAATCTACATACTACAAGAATTTCACAATGTAGCTCGAGATTAATTAGCGGAAATACAGAAAGCATAGAAGGCCTAGAGAAAGCTCTTTCAAAGCATAGGAAAACTACCTCATCATTGCTCTTTCCAACAGGATTCATGGCAAATTTAGGAGTCCTAGGATGTATCTCTGATAAGGAAACTATTATTTTTAGCGATGAATTAAATCATGCGAGCATAATAGATGGCTGCAAGTTGTCTCCCAGTAAAATTCAGCGATTCCCTCACAATGATACGATTGAATTAGAAAAGACTGTAAAAAAGTATGATGACAAAAGAAAAATAATAATAACTGAAGGAATCTTTAGCATGGACGGCGATATGGCTGATTTAACTGAAATTGCGAGGATATCGGCAGAAAATAATTGCTTACTCATAGTTGACGACTCACATGGAGATTTTATTATTGGTAACAATAAGTTAACGGATTTTGGAGGAACTCCGAGTTATTTTGGAGTTAACAAAAGGGTAGATATTCATACCAGTAGTCTGAGTAAAGGACTTGGTTGCTTTGGAGGCTATGTTAGCTGTTCGAAGTTGGTAAAAGAATATTTAGTTAATAAATCCAGACCGTTTATCTTCACTTCTGCTCTTCCAGATTATTTGGCCGAAATAGCTATGATGTCAATGCAATTAGCAAAGGGAGGGATTCTCCAGACTAAGTTGTACAGAAATATCGAGCATTTTCATAAAATAGCTAATGAACAAAAAATTAACAGTCGAAAAATCGAAAATAGTCCTATTATTCCGCTGTTAATTGGGTCTGAAAAAAAAGCCTTAGCAGTTTCGAAGGAATTATTAAAACAAGATTTCTTCGTCCAAGCCATAAGATATCCCACTGTCAAAAGAAATGAAGCGCGCTTAAGAATATCTCTAAATTCAGATCATAGCCAAGATCAGATCTCTGAGCTATTAAATCATATTGCCAAATTTCTAAGAAATTAATCCTTTTTTCAATATTATTTCATAATTCGAATTATGAAATATTCTTCTTTTGTGTTAGTTATTATACTATCATCATAGTAATAACACTATCATCATAGTAATAACACTATCATCATAGTAATAACACTATCATCATAGTAATAACACTATCATCATAGTAGATACTATATTCAAATTATCAAGGTATAGTGTAAATTCCTGTTATAGGTAACCTTTTTCAAGACGACAATAGGAAAAAATATATCTTAAATCAAATCAGTTAATATGTTTTGAAAGGAGTAATATTAGCGGGGGGATTTGGTAAAAGGCTTAAACCGATCACAGATAACCGCCCGAAACCGATGATAGAAATCCTAGGTAAGCCCATTATCGAGTGGCAAATAAAGCTATTGTCTAAGAATAACATAACAGAAATTATCATTTGTGTCGGCTATTTGAAGGAGCAAATCATAAATCATATTGCGAGTGGAAACAAGTTCAAGGTCAAAGTTGCCTATATGGTAGAAGAGGAACCACTAGGTACCGGCGGCGCTCTGAAAAACACACAAGCGCTTCTAAAGGATGAAAAAAATGGCTTCTTCATGATCAATGGCGATATATTAACCAACATAGATTTTAATATCCTATCTCACAAGAACGATTATAACTCTATAGCAGTGGTTCCGTTAAAAAGCCCTTTTGGGATTGTAGATTTTAATGACCAGCAATTTGTGACTGGATTCAAAGAAAAACCGAATATAATCGATAAATGGATCAATGCGGGTATTTATTTTTTTAACCAAGAAATTTTCGACTTCCTACCCGATAAAGGAAACATTGAAACAACAGCACTGCCTGCCATGGCAAACGAACAAAAATTAAAAGCAAAGAAATTTGAAAAATCATTCTGGAAATCAATTGATTCCCACAAAGATATCGAAGAATCATCCAAAGAGCTATCCAGGATAAATTCCAAACAAGCATGATGGAAAAAATAGGATTTAGCATTGGATCATTATTAAAGTCAAAAGAAATCCTCGAATTTGCAACAATAGTGGACAAAAATGAAAGTATTCATTCCATCTGGGCCCCAGAGTCCTGGGGAAAGGAGGTTTTTTCAACCCTTGGGGCTATTTCCCAAGTTACAAACAGAATAAAAATAGGAACATCTATTGTAAACATCTATTCTAGAACTCCAGCGACGATTAGTATGGGCGGCATTACATTGGATAACCTATCAGATAACCGAGCCATTATAGGCCTTGGCACAAGCACTTCTATCTTAGTGGAGAACCTTCATGGGATCAAATTTGAAAAACCATTAATCAGAATGAAAGAATATGTTCAATCAATAAAACTGTTGTTAAAGTCGAAAAAAGTTAACTATCATGGACAAACAGTAAATATTAAAAATTTTAAGCTGCTTGAACACTCTAGGGATGATATTCCTATCTATGTTGCAGCCGTAAATTCAGGAATGATCGGCGTTGCTAAAAAGTATGCAGATGGAGTAATCCTCTACCTAAAGCCAAAAGATGAGTTAGAGATGGTGATTGAGAACATCAATTTTGAAAATCATAATCAAAAGTTCATGAAAGCTCTTGTAATTATCACCTCCGTTTCAAATAAAGATCCTACAAAGGCTACTCTCAGAGCTGCCAAGACTTTGGCTTTTTATATATCAGTAGGCAGAATTTACTATGATTCATTGATTAAAACAAAATACAAGTCAGTAGTTGAAAAAATCTATAATGATTACAGCAAGTATGGTCTAGAAGAGTCAATTAGAAATATTCCCAATGAGATGCTTAATGACTTTGTCATAGCAGGTTCTATAAATGATTGCAATAACCAGATTAAAAGGTTTAAAAAAATAGGTATCGATTTACCAATACTACAAATTAATCCTGTAAAAGACACTAACGGCATTTTGAACTACAAGGAATTTACAGATTTATGGAAATAGCAATTGATTCTACCAATACTCAAAAATTTGCCAAGGCCTCAGACTCTACACCTGCTGAATTAGCTAGTAAATCCATAATTGATCTACTTGGGAGGACACAAATTCAAAAGTTTGAAGTAGATGGTCTAATTGTATCAAGTAGCTCTAATGATTCATATTTGGGTAATATAGTTTCAGAAATGGTAGGCATCAGGCCAAAATTTTCGACCAAGATCGAAAATTTATGTAATTCAGGTACCAGTGGTATCATGTTGGCATACTCATTGATAAAATCAGGATTATGTAATGCGGTGCTAGTAACAGGAGTAGAAAAGCAGAACAGTCAAGGAAACAAATTGACTTGGGACATCTCCAGGGGACAATATGATATGCCAGTTCACTGGGCATCACTATATGCCCAAAACCACTTTCGAAAGTATGGAACGACAAAAGAAGATCTAGCAATTGTTTCTTTTAAAAATCATATGAATGCTAATAAAAACATTAATGCGTTTTTCTATGACAAACACTTTACCTATTCAACAATAGTTAATTCAAAAATGGTGGCAGAACCATTGAAAAAGTTTGATTGTTGTTATCCTTGCGAAGGATCCTCGTCAATACTCGTTTTGTCTGAAGCAATGGCAAAGAGAACTGAAATACCTATTTGGATCAAGGGTATTTCCCAGAATAACCAAGGTGCTAGCTTTGCATCCATTTCAAATAATCTTGATTACATACTATCAACGAGAATAGCAGCAAGAGATGCGTTTCAACAATCAAACTTGGAACCTAAAAACATTGATATCGTAGAGATTCATGACGCATTTACAATTTTAGAGCTCTTAGCCTACGAAGATATTGGATTTGCCGAAAAGGGGCAGGGAAGAAGATTCATAGACAAAAACACGCTCTATACAAACGTGAGAGGAGGACTACTCGGATGCGGTCATCCCATTGGTGCGACTGGGATCGATCAGACCAACGAAATAGTAATTCAATTGCAAGGAAAGGCAGGTTTAAGACAAAAAAAAGGTTGCAAGAGCGGTCTGGTTCACAACATGGCAGCTGCAGGTACCTCAACTACTGTAATAATTCTTCAAAAATAACCCAAGATGACGTTAATGGATGTTATTTTTGATACCGCCAAGAAAGGCATCTTAATTACCACCTATTGCTTTAGTTGCAAAATTCATATCTGGCCGCCGAATCATTATTGCAACTCCTGTTTCAGGAAATGTGGTTTTAGAAAAATCAATAGAAAGGGTGTCCTGCTTGAAAAATCCTTTTCTAATCTTTCAGACTTAGTAGGGTATTATGGTATAGGCGAGTTTTCAGGAATACGAATGATTGGGAGCGTTGATCAAAGTATATTACCCAATGATAGAATAAGAATTTCCCAAGTCAGCATTAAAGATTACAAATTAAGCTTAGAATTCACCAAAATTAAAATTAAAAGATTAAAATAATTCTTAACAACTCATGTACAATGATTCTCAATGGGCTATGAAGGATATTTGAGTGACAGAATGCTAATGAGTAGAGACGCATTCAACCGAAAACAGATCAAAATAAAAATCATTGAAGAAGACGAAAGAAATCGTGACTTCTCCAAAAATGGGGACCGGGTTTTGATTAAAAAAATTTTAGTGATAATTCAACATCTGGAAACTGAAGAGATAGAAGAGATTGAATTAGATATAGAAGAGCTTGAAAACAGGATGAAAAAAGAAAGACTGTTCACGTCTTCTAATAGGTGGGTTCCTAGAATAGATATTAATAATAATTTTGTTTCAGGGAACAGACATACTTATTTGTTATCCGATGCAATAGCATTGGACATAGTTTCGTTTTAATTTAATCAGAGCGCCGCTGATCAGACTCGGACTGATGACCTACTGGTTAACAGCCAGTTAAGCTTCATAATGTATCCATCATGAATTTGCTCTACCAAGCTGAGCTACAGCGGCACTATGCTATTAAAAATTGTAAAGAATAAATAAATGTTATGTTTCCTTACTAATTCTAAAAATGTTAAAAAGGTTACTTTTTCTCGGAGATCTAGGCTTTGGAGTATATGTATACCCCATCAAGAAACACCCTAGAGTCTTTATTTTTTATCCTTGTAGAAGATTCGATATTTGCTGCTGTTTGGGATACATTTTCAATATTTGGTCCTGTGATCAAAATATCATCACCTTGAACAGTAACCTTAGTATCCTTCCCTAGGATCTTTGACACCCTAGATGATCGTTCTCCAAAAAAGTTTTCGATATAAACATCCTGTCCTTTAATCTTAACGGATATAGGAAAGTGTGCAAATACGATTTTTAGTTTATATGTGAATCCAGTGGTTGAACCCTTTATCATATTCCTAATATGACTATGCACCGTGTTGACCAATGCAAAATCGCTTTTCCTATTTCCGTAAGATCGTATTGTAATCTTTTCTTTACCAACTTCTATTAATGCATGAATCTTCGTAAAATCCTTTTGAACTTTTCCGTTTGAGCCGTTTGTTGTAATGAGATTCTGATCTTTATTCACCGATATACCATCTGGAATAACAATCTCATTTGCGTAAAATTCGGGTTTAGTAGACATAACCTATAAGTGCACCTCCTAATCCTTCATTTTGAGCATCATGGTGAGACATAATTCCTTTATTAGTGGATACTATTAAAATACCCATGTTATAAGAAGGAAGAAACTGACGTTCCCAATCTAAGTATCGATCCTTCTTTACACTAAATCTAGGAGTAATTATTCCACATTTATTAATTTTTGCTAAGAGTTGTATTCTGAATTTACCCAATCTCCCGTCGTCAACCTGTTCGAATTCTCCAATATATCTCTGCTTTTGCATGACCCTTAAAACTTCACTTGAGAATTTTGATGCTGGTAATACTATGCATTCTCGCTTCCTTCTCATTTCATTGTTATATAAAGTGGTAAATAGATTAGACAAAATATTTAATGCTGGCATTCATAATCACCTATTCGTATTTCCTGAACCCTAGTGAGAAGGCAACTTCTCTAAAACATCTTCTGCATAACATAAGATCATAGGAACAAATCATTCCACTAAAAGATCCACACCTTTTGCACCAACGGGTACCCTTGCCGTGGGCCAACTTCTTTCTTCCCGTGAGGGCGTAATCTCTAATTTTAATTTTCAATTGACTTCAACTCCAAATTGAGCCTTAAAGAATTCTATCGACTCATCTTTTGTAATTTTATGATTTTTGCCGATCTTACTCGGATTTCTCCTTTTGGAAACTCTGTAGCCAGGTCTTGTCAATGCGGCGCATACATCCATTCCAAATATACCGATATCAGGATTGTACTTTGTACCAGGAATATCAATATGTTCATGGATTCCAAACGATATGTTACCATTATTATCAAATGATGAATTCTTTATCACATTCCTCTTTGATTCCATTACTCGTCTTAAAAAGTTTGTGGCATCTGTTCGTCTCAGGGTAACCATTGCACCTATGGGTTCACCTTTATGAATGCCAAAATCCCTTACGCTTTTTTTTGCACCCCTTACACTTGGAGTTTTACCGGTTAGCTCAGATAAAGCATATTTGGCTTTCTCAACAGGATCTCCCGATTTACCTACACCAATATTAATGACCACCTTAGAAACGTGAATTTCTTTCATAAGGTTGATCTTATTTTCACTCATTAACTAACACCTCCAATACAGGTTTTTCAACACCGACCGGCATTACTATACCAACTGGTAATTCCACGGTTTTTTCATCCAATGTTAACACTACTCTTTTAGGTAACGAAAACATCCCATCCTTAATCTCTTCTACTTTACCAATCTTACCAGCGTTTTCACCCTGAACTACAAGAATACTACATCCAGTCTCAAACTTAATATGTTGTTCTATATTTATTTCAGGAATTGTTACCAGACAGGAATCACCTACATTCATATCTTTATTATCCGATATCAAGGTTTTGCCATCGTGAAACCCGTATTGAATTTTATTTCCTCGATAGCTTACCTTACTAGTAATCTTTAACAATTTTAATGATTTTTCTGTAGTTTGAGTGGGAACTAGTAATTTTGAACCTTTCGGCACCATTCTATAAGCTACCCCATTTGGTACTACCTCTACAACATCCATAATTCCGACACCAAAACGCCCATCCCTTCTAATTTTACCATCCACTTTGATTTGTCCAGAGTTTAATATTCTCTTAGCTTCAGTTAAATTAAAACATAGGTGCAAAACATCACGAATCAATACACCGATCGAATAGCATTTTGTTTTTGAATAAGGGCCAGGCCTAGGTGCCAGGATGAAAGGAGAGTCTTTTCGTTTAATATCCCAAAATTTAGGCGCCATTTGTCTTTTTAATTTAGTACTTCCACTTTTTTTTACCATTTAATTTTCACTTCTTTTCCTCATTTTTTTCAGGTGTTTTCACTGTTAGTTTTCTTGATGATTTATTAATTTGTTCCTGATTTCCTATCTTATTCTTTCGATATTTGTCATCCAGGAGCAATGACATAATACGAACATTGGAGGCATGAATCTGAACTTTAACTTGACCGCCTTTGATTTTTTCCCTTTGAACGCCCTCTATACTTAATCGCCCCTTCAAAGTATTTAATTTCTCTACCTTTCCTTCTACGCCTTTGTATTCGCCTCTCATGATTTTGACTGAATCTCCTTTGACTATTCTCAAGCTCCTCCTATTGTACTCCTTCTTTAGATTGCTGGATAAATTTGAACATATATTATTTGACTTTCTTTTCATTTTCTTTTCACTCAAATGATCATGGATGCTAAATTAGCAATCCTTGGCCACTTTTCAGCTGCTTCTGCAGCCACAGGCCCTTTCAGGTCTGTTCCTTTAATTTCGCCCTCTGTTGTAACCAGAACCGCCGCATTATCTTCAAAAGATACTCGAACACCATTCAACCTCCTGATTGGGTATTTCTGCCTAACTATGACAGCTCCAAAAATTTGTTTTCTGAGTTCAGCTGGTCCTTTTTTTACAGTTACCGTTACGAAATCACCAACGGCGGCGGCAGGTAGCCTCGAATGTCTCCCCTTGTACCGCGTAACTTGAGCAATTTGTAGTATTTTTGCGCCCGTATTGTCTGCGCAAACAAGTTGTGCCATTATTGGAAGTGCCCTCGTAACATAAGGCCTGAATTCTTCTACTCCTCTTGAGGATACGGCTCTTGATTTAGTTGACAAGTTTATTCACTTACCTCCACAACAGCAAATGATATGGTTTTCGACAACGGTCGACATTCTGCAATTTTGACTTTGTTTCCGTCGGATACATCCATGCAATCAGATATGAAAGCATGGATTCTGGATTTGCTTCTCTCGTATCTTTTGTACTTGTCTACAAATCTTGAATATTCTCGCTCTACAACAACCATATTTTTCCCTTTATGACTAACTACCGTCCCTACTATCAATTTTCCTCTTAGTGATAGGGAGCCGCAAAACGGACAATATCTATTATTGCATGTCTTCTTTGGAGCTTTTACTTGGATACCAATATTCTTAACCATAATAATCACTTTACTTTGTTAACTAATTCCTCGGGCCTGCCTAATAATCGCTTGCCATCGAGTGTACAAGTTCCACTATTATGGCAAATTTCATATTCACAGATTTCACCTTTGGGAACCTTTATGACGTTTTTGCTTTTATGATCACTCAAGTATAACATATTCTTTGTTTCGTTCACAACAGTTCCGGATATGTTGGAATTCCTCGCATTCCTTGCTTTGTTAATTTTAACAAATTTGCCAAGATATTCATTATAGTGAATTTGGTTGCCTGCCTGCATTTTCTACTTCTTACCTCCAGTTCTTTCATTCATCAACGTAAGTATTCTTGCTATGTCTCTTCTCTTCCACCTAATTACTCCAGCTTCTTTCTTTAAAGTCCCCTTAATTGCCTCAGAACGAAGCTTGGCTAGATCGACTTTCAAATCACTTAGTTTATCCTTAAGATCATCATCGTTAAATTGTCTTAATGTTTTGGTCTTATTTCTTGACAATTATTTATTTATCTCTCCTTTATTTTCTATTATTTCTTTCTGCTGTTTTGTTTCATTAGGGTCCGGCATATTACTCTCATTTGAACCTGACAGATTTTTATCATCTGCTTGGCTTTTTTGATTATTGTGATCTTTGAAATTAGTTATGAGTTCAAATTCTGGTGGTGTAGCATTTTTTATCGCAATCTTAAGTCTAATTCCCATAATTCCCATTTTTGTTAGGACGTGTGTAATGCCTTCACGGACGACTTTATCCGCCATGTTACCACTTTTTGGAATAATCCCAGAAGAATGTTTTTCAAAATGAGCTCTTTCGCTACGTAACTTTCCGGAAATTGTCACCTCAACACCTAGTGCTCCAGCATTCTCTATGGTTTTTACTGTCCACAATGCAGCTCGTCTGAAAGCCGTGCCTCTTTCAATGAGTTGTGCTAGCCTGTTGCACATTATCTTAGGATTTAATTCGGGTACTTCTACCTCAACTACTGAAATTTGTGGATTGGTTAATCCAAATCTTACCTCCAACTTAGACGTAAGATCCCTAATACCACTTCCCTTCCTTCCAATAACAAGTCCCGGTCTCGTCACGTACAAGGTTAGTCTAGTACCCAGAGGAGATTTTTGAATATCAGCACCTCCAAATCCGGCATCCTTTAATTCCTCTTTTAGAAATTCGTCCAATTCAGTATTACGATAATTGTTTTTTAAAACGTTTTTGATTGCGTTCAATTAAGATGACCTACCTTCCATGGCTACAATTTCAACATGAACCAGAGTATCATATTTGGGACTTGCTCTTCCCATAGCTCTCGGGGTGAATCTCTTCAATTTTGTTCCCTTATGAACAACTACGGAAATGATTTTGAGTCTATCCAAATCCATTCCCTTGTACTCTGCATTAGATTCTAGATTGTCTAGCATCTTCAAGAACTCGGATGTTGATTTGTGTGGGTATCTCCCAGAACAAAAACCATCTCGTATGTTTGATCTATGAGCTACTTCATTGTTATATCTCCTGTACGGAACTGCTATTTTTCTTATCAAAACATCCTCCAGAAACTCCCTTGCTTTTTCTATACTTTTGTTGTTTATGGCTATAGCAATTTCTCTAGAATGCTTATGGGAGATAGATTTGTCCCTTATTGCAGCCCTTACATGTCTTGACTTTTCATACTTTTGAAAAGAATAAGAATAATCCGGCATCTATATCACTTTAATGGGACATACAAGCTGGATCGTGATGAACCAACACCAGGTGTTCCATGTTGAACTCGTTTATTGGTAATAGCATATTCCCCTAGATAATGACCGACCATTTCAGGCTTTATAACATAAGAAACAAATTCTTTTCCATTGTGAACCAATACCGTTAATCCTATCATGTCGGGCAAAATAATCATATCCCTTAGATGGGTTTTTAATTGACCTTTAAGTTTACCATCCCTAGCTAATTTCAAATCTTCTCTGAATTTTCTCTTTTCATCATTCATATAAGTAGATAGCCTCTTGTCCAAAGATCGCCTCTGCCTTGAATTTAAGAGTGGCATAAGTGTCTCAATTGAAAGTTTTTGGATTTGTTCGCCGGAATATCCTTTGAATTTAAATTCGCGTACCATTTTTTTTACCTAATCCTACAAATAATTTTTAATTCAGTCTCTTTAGCATAATTTTCCATATTTTACACCAAACCTAAATTAGTTGCGAGCTGTCTTGCGCCATCCACATTCTTAAATTTCATAATTGCTTTCTTACCTCTAATGGTATTAAAAGTATTTACTTCACTAATCTCTGCCTCATAGATTATCTTCATTGCTTTGATGATTTGACCTTTGTTGGCCTTATTATGGACAATAAAACTAAGTTTGTTCTCTTTTTCTATTATATTAAAAGTCTTTTCGGTTACATAAGGCTCGAGTATTATCTTACTCGCGATATCGGCATTTATTTCAATTTTTTTATTATATATAAATTCATTCATGTCGAGTTCTCCAGGATTATATTTTTCGGAATTTTCAGATTACTCAATTCTTCTAATGAATTTTGCGAGAACACCACTAGCCTTATTGGTCTGGCACCGGGTGCAAGATCTAAAACACTTATATCCTTTACGCATTTTATCCCAATCCCAGGTATCGAATTATCCAATTTCAATAACTCACAGTCACTATTACCAACAACTATTAATGCACTTTTGCCAACTCGGTTAGGACGGCCTCTCCTCTTGGCCTTCCCAGAACGCTTCTTAATGGATTGTTCAACTCTTTTAACATCTTCTTCTAATCCTAGTAGACGTAAAACGTCAAGCAAGTTTTTGGTTTTGCTCACATTTTCTAAATCGTTAGTTACTACAATTGGAAAAGATTTTAACCCTTCTATTAAATGACCTCTGTTGATTATTAGTTCGCTTTGGCGGGTTGACGATATAGCAGAGAGAAGAGCTATAGTGTTTTCCTTTTTGTTCAGTTTTTTATGAGTGACCTTCCAAGATTCTGGTGGATGTGCGAGCCTGCCTTTTCTTACACTAGCTACTCCGGCTGCTTGGCCTGCACGAGAAAATCCTTCACCTCTTGCTCTTGCAAGACGGGCGATGCCTAAACCGGTATTCCTAGATTCAGCACTCACAATTTCGCCAGCAGCTGGATACCTACCCTGTTTCTGGAAACGGTGAGAATACAGATTAACGAATGCCTTTTTAATAATCTCAGGACGATATGGAAAATTAAACAATGGAGGTAGATCTATATCTTCGGTTTGATTACCTTTTAAGTCGAATAGTTTTGTCTTCATCTATACAATTACCTCCAATACCTTGGGTTCACTTATTTTTGATTGTTTGCTCCTTATAGGTTGTCTCAACTTTATTAATCTCTTCGGTACTCCAGGTATAGTTCCTCTCACTATCATATAATCTCCATCTACTAACCCAAAATGTTTGAACCCTCCTTTTGGATTAATATTTACCAATTCGGTATTATCGGAATTTGACATAACTAGGATCCTTTTGTTATATTCTGTACGCTGGTGAAACCCTCTTTGTCCTTGTCTTGCCACAGTATACATTACCACTGCCGGTGATATAGGACCTAACGTTCCAACAGCTCTAACACTTTTCCTTGATTTGTGTTGTTTTCTCTTAACACCAAATCTCGTAATTGGACCTTCAACACCCTTACCTCTAGTTATCCCATGAACATCGATATTCTGTCCTGTTTTGAAAACATCGGTTACTCTAACTTCTTGACCTAGTTTAGACTTTAAGAATTCAAACTTGACCTGATTATCACCGCCAGATACTGGAATTTCATATATAAATGGGACTTTCTGCGATATTCCGATTTTATTAGGAAACACTGCAACTACAGCGTTTAAGTGTTTAACAGATCCGATCATTCCTTCAGCTTTTTTTAATCCATCCTCTGAATACTTGGTTTTGTACTTTGAAGATAAATCTTTAATGCTTTCTTTAGAATATACATCGAATAATGCATGCTTACCGTACCCATCTTCGGAATAACCTCGAATTCCAACTATTTTTAAAGGCGGCAAAGATATCACTGTAGAATGATTCATTAATGGCTTACCATAATTTGGAGTCTTCTCCTTATCATCAACTGTCATTACCTGAATTTGACCTACTTTAAATCCGGCAAATCCAACCAAGCCAACATTATTACGACTAAAATCTTCGGGCCATGTTCTGATTCGAGCTTCTAAGCTCTGTGCTCTGGCCCGTGGTCGAAATGCAATACTACCTCTTCGTGGTGCGCTATATTTTCGGTGACCCATAGATACAAAAATTTTTCGGATCCCTTTAATAAGTTTATTATCGCTATTAACGGACTAGAGAGAAAATAAACAAATATTCAGGATAGACAATACTCCGTATATTGATTCCTCTAACCTAACGGTTTGGGTACCTTGATTTGGAAAGAAGTTATAGGAATAATATTTAGAAATGTTCATTTTATCCTTTGACAAAATCGAATTTAACCCAAATTTTGGTGATCCAAAAACAACTAAAATTGAATTATTGTCTGAAGATCGATTCATCTTAGAGAACTCGTTATCATAGGGGTTAAAGTATTTCGCATGTTTCGAGGTAAGGATAATGTTTGATATCGGAAATTTTTCCATAATATTTTTCAAATCTTTTATTTGATATACGTTGTATCCCCAATATAGCTCAGTTATTTCGTTTTTTTCGATATCAATTGCATCAATGGAATTCTTGTGTTTTAATAACTTTACATTAACTTTCCTACCATCATGCTTATATTTTCCATTATACTCAATTGGAATGCTTAATCCAACATCTACAAAATAGGCGTCCCGTCCTTTCTCAACGACCCCGACCCTAACTTCGCCACTTTTTACGTCTCTTATTTCTACCCTGTCTTTATGATGATGCGATCTTACTGGATGGAGCTTTCCAACATTTTTTAATATTTCAAGTTTAGGATAAAGTTTCCTCCTTAAATATTGAGGTGTATCAAGATATTCTAGAATAGTTACCATAAATTGAAGATCATTTTTGCTTGCGTTCAGTATTTTGTCATGATATATATATACATTATTAACCCTAAAAATCGATAAAGCTCTTGATAATTGAAAGATTTTCAGTGTTTTATCAATTTCTGTCGAAACATCATAAAGGAATGAATCTGGAATGGAAACATCAAATCTCAATGAAGTTGAAATATAAATCACCGCTCATTTCGCAACTCGTTTACTGCTCCTTCCAAATAACCTTCAGATCCAAAAAAACTATACCTCAATATTCCCTCTTTATCAATAACTATAGAAGAAGGTGTTCCCCTCAGCCTATAAGTCTCAAATGTCAATGCCGAAAAATCCTTATTCTGTAAATAATTTCGTACCTTGTCAATTAGGTCGTTTTTATCTTTGTCAGAAAATGTAGAAAAATCAGAAAAATATATTTCTATAAAATCAAAAATCGTTTTGTCTGAAACTTCGACGGGCATTTTGATAACCTTATCGAAAGATACAGGAAATGGTATCTTGTAATATAACTTATTTCCATCAATCAATTTACCGTGTTGTTTTAATGCCTTAAATGTCTCTCCAATAACTTGACTTTCTGAAAGCAAAAGTTCAAGGTTTTGTAAGGTGTTTTTGTCATAATCTTCGAATGCAGTGGCGACTCCTATCACCTTGACATTTTTA
>Ga0183260_10000025_pt1 | contig 89208 bp, 64 predicted proteins | sample AntDrymUQ4972206_2_FD_129768 | JGI IMG/M metagenome (GOLD analysis project Ga0183260, IMG submission 129768) | Polar desert sand microbial communities from Dry Valleys, Antarctica - metaG UQ497 (22.06) (version 2) (version 2) | ecosystem: Environmental > Terrestrial > Soil > Desert | place...
GAGCTCCTCCGGATAGGGTCGGCCCATGGATGACCACCTCCTTGGCACGCCGTTTTGGACGGCTCAGTGTCTCACCTTCATGGTACACATCACTCGAGTGGCTGCTGGGAATCTTATTGCGGAATTCTTGCATTCTTGCGGGCCGGATCGGGCGGACACGAGGTCCGCAACCCAACGCCAAGCCTGGCCGCTCACCCCTGACCTAACGAACGCAACGACAGCGGGAACATGCGCCAACCCGTCCTCCGGCACCGGCAATCAACGAAGAGGCATCCTGGCCGGTTGACTGGTTCACTGTACGGCTCTCGCGTCAAACACCAGTTTTCGTCAAGAACCGGTCCAGCAATCGCTCATAGCGCTCGCCGAAGTAGTAGACGTGCATAATCGCCGAGAAGACAGCGTAGACATGGATGCGAGTCGTCCAGAACTTTTCGTCGAGTGGCCGACGTTGCGCATAGGCGCGGATGAACTCCTTCCCGAATCCTCCGAGCAGCACCGCATTGGCGACATCCATCTCCGAGTGACCGTAGTGGGTTGAGGGATCGATCAGGCCAGTGACTCGATTTCCGATCGCCAGCACATTGGACTGCCAAATGTCGCCATGAACGAGCGCTGGGTACTCCGGTTCAATGAGGAGGTCATGCAGCCGATCGCGAAGCGTTTCGATCCGCGATCGAAGATCGTCGTTCAGTGTGCCGTTGGCGACTGATGCGTCAGCGCTGTAACCGAGCCGGGTGTCGCGGAAATAGGGAATCCACTCGTTCCACCAACCGTTCGGCAAAACCAGGGAACCGTTCAGGGTGGGGCCATCGAAGCCGTGCGCATCGCCGCGCACGGCGTGGAGCCGGGCGAGCGTTTCCCCGAGGTGGGCCCCAGCAGCGCACGTCATGTGCGCGCCTGGCATGAACTCCTGGATCAGCAGTTCCCTCGACGCGAACAGCACCTTTGGGATGGGGACGACGCCGGCGCCGTAGAGCCGCTCGATCATGCGTGCTTCGATGTCGTAGTGGGCGTCTGGGCCTTCCTCATATTTGCTGACCGCGACTCGACCGTCAGCGAATGTCACCTTGCGTACATCGCTAATCATGCCGCCGGGTAGTGGCAGGGCCGAGATCGCTGTCTCGCCCGCGAGGCGCCGAATAGCGGCGACGATGTCGCGTTCGGTATAGGTGGACTCGAGTGTGATCGTAGCGTCGCTCATTGCGTTAACAATCGTACAACGATTGGTTCGACGTAGACGTGAGAGGGGACATCTCCATCACACTCGGTTAGGATGCGACCGCGAAGGGCATGTTCAAACAAAAGGAGTGCACCATTTGACGGATGATCGGTTGATCCTGGCGATCGACCAGGGAACGACATCGAGCCGGGCGATGCTGTTCGACCGGCACGGCGCCTCGATTGGCGGGAAGCAAGAGGAAATCACCCAGTATTTCCCCCGAGCGGGTTGGGTCAATCACGATGCCGCCGAAATTCGGGAGACCACGCTCAACGTAACGCGGGACGTGCTTGCCGGCGTCGACATCGACCGAATCGCCGCAATTGGCATCACCAACCAGCGCGAGACCACCGTGCTTTGGGATCGTGAATCTGGCGAACCTGTCGCTCCGGCAATCGTCTGGCAAAGTCGCCAAACCGCCCCGATCGTCGATGACATCGTCAATCGCGACATGACCGGGACGTATCAGCGGATCACAGGGCTCGTGCCCGATGCCTATTTCTCGGCCACGAAGATCGCCTGGATGCTGGACCAGGACCCCGATGTACGGCGCCGGGCCGAGGCGGGTGACCTGGCCGCCGGTACGATCGACAGTTGGTTGATCTGGAATCTTTGCGGAGGAACACGCCACCTCACCGATTTCTCGAACGCATCGCGGACGATGCTCTTCGACATCCGCTCCCTCCAATGGTCGGACGAGCTGCTCGCGGACCTCAATATCCCAAAGGCACTGCTTCCTGAGGTGCGCGGCAACTCGGAGGTGCTGTGCACGACGGGAGGAGGTTTGTTTGGGGCCGAGATTCCGGTGGCCGGGGTGGCGGGCGATCAGCAATCGGCCCTGTTCGGTCAGGCTTGCTTCGCGCCGGGCGAGGCCAAGAACACGTACGGGACGGGATCGTTCCTCTTGATGCAGACCGGCACTGAGGCGGTCGCCTCGAATCAACGGTTGCTGACGACGATTGCCTGGAGTCTGGATGGCGTGGTTGAGTACGCGCTGGAGGGCGCGATTTTCGTCACTGGAGCGGCGGTGCAGTGGCTTCGAGACGGCCTGGGCATCATCAAGGAAGCGCACGACGTCGAGGCACTGGCGGCGTCGGTTCCGGACGCAAACGGTGTCCATTTTGTCCCGGCGCTCACCGGGTTGGGGGCGCCCTACTGGGACTCCGACGCACGGGGCACGATCACCGGCTTGACGCGTGGGACGACGGCGGCGCACCTGGCGCGAGCGACGTTGGAAGCGATCGCTTTCCAGAGCCGCGATGTGCTCGATGCGATGGAGGCGGATTCGGGGATCGCCCTTGCCGAGCTTAAAGTCGATGGCGGGGCGAGCAGGAACGACTTGCTGATGCAAATCCAGGCCGATGTCCTTGGTGTCCCGGTGATGCGTCCCAGGCAAGTGGAGACGACCGTGCTGGGCGCGGCGTACCTTGCCGGCCTGGCGGTCGGCATGTGGACCGATCGGGAGGATGTACGCGAGTCGTGGGTGGCCGACAGGCAATTCGAGCCGACCTGGTCCGAGGACGAACGGGAATCGCGGTATGAGGGTTGGCGAGCGGCGGTGAAGCGGGCGTTATCCTGAGATTCGCGACCGGACTTGGTCAGCGCACGATGGTCGGACCTATTCGACCAGGATCAGAGCGGAAAACAGGATCGACACTGTGCGGCGCGGGAACGTGTGTTTGCCGGTCGATCCAGAGCCTGTCCAGAGCGAAGCGTGGGATCCGCCCGTTCGGGGTGCGGTTGCGCCAGCAGTCAACCGAACTGGCGAGCCTAGGTGTAGGTGGGCAGGTAGTCGCCGTGGGCTTCGATCAGGTCGTCGACGAGGCGCCAGATTTGGTCGAGGGAGAGTTCGGCGGCGGTGTGAGGATCGAGCATCGCGGCGTGATAGATGTGCTCACGCTTGCCGGTGATCGCGGCTTCGACAGTCAACGCCTGGACGTTGATGTTGGTCTGCATCAGCGCCGCGAGGTGTGGAGGCAAGGCGCCGAATGCCGTGGGCTGGATTCCGTTCCGATCGACGAGGCAGGCGACCTCGACACAGCAACCCTCCGGCAGGTTGTCGATCAGACCACGATTCGGGAGGTTCCCGTAGACCACCCGCGGTTGACCGGTTTCCTTGCCAAGGATGATTCGCGAGGCGTATTCGTGAGTTCTCTTGTGCTCGATCGGGGCATCGGCCTCGTATTGATGACGCATGGCAGTCCATTTCGCGATCTGGGCCTCGCAGCGGGCGATGTACTCGTCGAGCGGGATGTTGAACTCCTCAATCAGGTCCGGGCGATCGCGCTTGATGAACCATGGCACGTACTCGGCGAAGTGCTCGCTGGATTCGGTCACGAAGTAGCCTGTGCGCTTGAGGACTTCGTAGCGAACCCGGTTCACCTCCGGTTGCCTGCCCTCGTCCAGAACCTGCATGATCGCGGGGTAGAGGTCCTCGCCATTGCGTTCGAATGTTTGGTAAAAGGCCATGTGATTAATTCCGGCGCAGGTGAAGTTGATGTCCTCAACCGGAACTCCAATATCAAGCGCCAGCTCGCGGGCAGTGCCCTGGACGCTGTGGCAGAGACCAATGGCGCTGATCTCACTGACGCGGTCGATCGCCCAGCAATTGATCGCCATCGGATTGACATAGTTCAGAAGGAGCGCATCCGGGCAGAGTTCCTCCATCTCCCTGACGATCTCGACGAGCACCGGGATTGTGCGCAAGCCACGCATGATGCCGCCGATGCCAAGTGTGTCGGCGATGGTTTGGCGCAAGCCGTATTTCTTCGGAATGTCAAAGTCGATCATGGTGGCTGGTTTGTAGCCACCGACCTGGAGCATGGAGATGACGTAATGAGCGCCGCGCAACGCCTCCCGGCGATCGAGGGTGGCTTCGACCGTCGCCGGAGCATTTGCGGAACTTGCCAGCTTCCGGGCCACGATTTTCGAGGTGGCCAACCGCTCCTTGTCGATGTCATACAGCGAGATCAGGCAATCTCCGAGTTCCGGAAAGCTGAGGATATCGCCAATGATGTTCTTCGCGAACACCGTGCTGCCGGCGCCGACAATGGTGATTTTCGGTCGGGCCACGGACGTCAGTCCCTCCTCAATGTGGTCGATGTTGAGCAACCCGGAAATCGAAAATCGCTCCAGATGATCGAGTTGCCGAGGATCGTACCGCGATAATCTGGAGGTGGGAACCGCGGCCTTGGTCGCGGATCGAGGGCGATCGAGTAACGACGGTGGGGTATCTCACGAGGGATACCACAGCGGACAGCTCAGTTTCAGCGACGGCGTCCTACACTATTGTCGGGGGATGAACGAGTTTGTCGCCTCGATCAAGACTCCGAATGAAAGGCGTGTACGTGACCCAGGTGAAGCCGGAGCAGGATGCGGTTTATGACGTCATCGTGGTTGGTGGCGGAATCAATGGCTCCGGAATCGCTCGCGATGCCGCGTTGCGCGGGCTTACGGTTTTGCTCCTTGACAAGACGGATATCGCGGCTGGCACAACCAGTTGGTCGAGCCGCCTGATTCACGGTGGCTTGCGGTATCTCGAGCACGGGGAAGTACCGCTCGTTTATGAATCGTTGCGAGAGCGCGAACGACTGATCCACATTGCGCCGCACCTGGTCTTCCCGCTAGCGATGACGTTGCCGATTTACGAACATCACAAGCGGGGACCGTTCACGATCCGGGCGGGAATGATTGCCTACGATGTGTTGTCGTACAGCAAATCGCTGCCGCGACACCAGATGTTCAGCCGATCGGGGGCGTTGGCCCATGAACCTGGACTCAATCCAGATGGACTGAAAGCGGCGGCCCGCTACTACGATGCCCAGATTGTGTTCCCGGAGCGACTCGCGGTCGAGAACGTGCTCGATGCCGTTGCCCACGGCGCAGTTGTGCGAAACCGGGCACGAGTCAACGATCTCGTGTTGGAGTCGGGCGTGGTGCGTGGAGTGCGGTTTGTCGACGAGGCCACCGGCGACGTCGATACCGCCCGTGGCAGGGCCGTTGTCAACGTCGCCGGACCTTGGGTGGATGAGGTATTGACCAGCGCCGGGATCAGCATCCCGGATCGACCACTCCTGGGCGTGACCAAAGGCACACACATCGTTGTGGAGTCATTCCCGGGCGCCCCGGACGACGCGATCTACATTGAGGCCAGGTCCGATGGCCGTCCCTATTTCATCATTCCCTGGAATGGTCTCTACCTGATTGGCACGACCGACGAACGGTACGATGACGACCTCGACATGATTGTTCCTTCAGAGCGCGAGATTACGTATTTGTTGAATGAAACCAACCTTGCAATTCCAGATGCGCGGCTTGACCGCGAATGCGTGCGGTACGCGTATGCTGGTCTTCGTCCGCTGCCGTTCCAATCGAACGGCGCCGAAAGTGCGATTACGCGACGGCAAATCATTCACAACCATGCCCCGCGGGCGAGGGGATTGCTCTCCGTTTTTGGCGGCAAGCTCACGACGTATCGCAACTTGGCCGAGCAGACCGTGAGCAAGGTTGGCAATCTGCTGGGCCGGGACTTGCGAAGCTCCACCACGGGCGAGGATCGACTGCCGGGAGCGCGGGAGAACCTGAGCCAGTTCTCAACCGGCTTCGATCGTGCCCGGCCGAATTGGCTGAGCGTGCAATCTGCCGCCTATCTCGTTCAGGTGTATGGCACGCGAGCGGCGAAGGTGGTCGACCTCGCGACACGCGAAGAGGCGTTGCGCGAGGTCATCAGCCCGGCGACGGGCGCGATAGCGGCAACGATCGTGTTCAGCTTCAGCGACGAGCATGCATCGACGCTGACTGATGCGATGATGAGGCGTTCGATGATCGGGTATGCGACGGATGCCGGATTCGACGCGCTCGACGGGGTAGCGCGCGCGGCGCGGATCGGTCTCGGTTGGGATGAGACGCGCATATCGCGGGAACTCGACGAACATCTGCTCTACATGAAACGCTTCCTGCCGATAGCCGAGCGCAAGAGCGGGTGTGCTCCATAGTCAGTCATTTAATTCCACCCCAATGATCGCGATCTCAGGCAGATGTGTCGCGGTGACACATTGTCGAAGGCGTACGTACAATCTAGCCATGTTCAAGGTCGATCAAGCTCTTGCTAAACCGCGTTAACATCGCTACTATGGGTGTTAAGGAACCGTGTTGCGTTGAGCAAGGGCTGTCAACGACACGCGTTATTGAACTGGTGATGGTCGTTGGCTGGCGGCTATTCTGGTTCTGCCACATGGATCCGTGAAAGGAATGGACTTCGCATGACTGTACCGTCCAAGTCTGCTGTGCGCGAGCTGCGTCCTAGCCTCGTCGTCGCGGAAGCACTTGTCGATCGACACGATCCGGTGGAGATTCTCGATCGAGCCAGGAAGCTTGGGTTCTCCCGGGTCCTCACCAATGCGGTTGTCGGTGTTTGCTGCGGTCAGCAGCATTGCGATCAGGCGCCACAGCCAAACCGCCACATCCCATCCATGAAGTCAGTGTTGTCGTAGTCGTCAGCACGTCGCCTGCGGGTGAACGGCGACTGGACAATGTGCTATATTCCGAGTTCGTGATCGCCGATGGCGGTCCACCCCGTATCCACGTGAAACAGGGGATTTTGTTCACTTGTGCGGCGGAGGAGCCAGGCTTTCGTTTATCAGGCACAATTTGGAGAATTGTCAATTTGTCATCGTCGTGCCGACGATTGGATGAAACCGGAGTGCCCTCGTAGCGGGCTGAGGATTGAAACAGACGTGATTAAACTACGACTTCGTCGAACTGGCGCCAAGAAGCGTCCCAGCTATCGTATCGTTGCCGCTGAGCACAGTTTTCCGCGTGACGGTCGTTTTATCGAAATCATCGGCCACTACGATCCGTTGACCGAACCGGCAACCGTCAAGATCGACGAAGAGCGTGCCCGGCACTGGCTCAGCGTTGGCGCCCAACCGACTGACACCGTCAGGGGTTTGCTGACCCGCGCCGGTGTGATTGCCGCGAAACCGGTGGTCGACGCCGAGGCCGCGGCTGTCGAAGCCTCCTAGCGTATGGCGCCCGAACGCGACGAGCTCCCCGAGAATGCGGTGGAGGATGCTGTCGGGCTGGAACAATCCGAAAGCGATCCTGGCGATTTCGCGGGCGACCATGCCACGGAGGAATCCTCCGACCGTGCGACGGAAACACTTCGGGAACTCGTGACCTATCTCGTTCACAAACTCGTCGACGACCCTGAAACCGTCGAGATTTTGGTCGAACGACGGGGTTCTTTGGTACACATCCAATTGCGACTTCCAGAAGGAGAAATGGGCAAGATGATTGGCCGTGGCGGTCGCATCGCGAAGGCGATTCGAACAGTTTTGTTGATCGCCGGGTCGAAACATCATCTTCGCGTCAGCCTCGATATCGAGAGCTAGCCTGGCGGTGTGGTCGAGAGTACACGAATGCGCACGGACAACGAACAATCGGAATTCGACACTCCAGCGGTTGACGGCTCGCGTCCGTCAATCGCTGACTCGCTTGTCGCCGATGACACAGCGGATCCCAATCGCAAGCGAAGTCAACCAAAACGGAATCGCCCGCGAACTGGTTCGAAGGCGCTGATTGACACCGCGGGCCCGGATCCTGGCGCGTCGCTCGAAGACGTCAAGCTTGCTGTCGGAGTGATAGCCGGGACGCACGGGGTGAATGGCGACCTCAAGCTCAAATTGCTGACGGATCATCCCGAGCATTTGTCAACGGTGTCGACGGTTTACCTGGGTGACAGCGATCATGCCACTCGATTGCTGGGCGTGCGGTTCCACGGCAACCAGGCGCTGATTACGCTCGACGGGGTCTCCACGCCCGAAGCTGGAAAGCTGCTCGGGGGATTGAAGGTGCGGATCGCTGGCTCGGATGTGCATCCACTCGAGGAGGGGGAGTATTTCCTCTTTCAGCTCATTGGGCTCAAAGCGATCACAGCGCAAGCCGTCGATATTGGGATCGTCTCGGATATCATCGAAACCGGCGCTCACGATGTGCTGGTCATCACCCCGAACGCCGGGCCCGACATTCTTGTTCCCAACCATCCGCAATACGTGCACGAGATCACGCCCGAGCAGGGCCGGATCGTGATTGAGTTGCCCGTTTACGGTTCCTGAGCAGCAAGTGTTCGCAGCAACCTGGAGACGAGGCTGGCGGACCGCTTGCCGACTTCGTCGAGTGGCGCCGCAATTTCGCCCAGGCGAATGTCGGAGTTGACATACAGTTCGTTGTTCGAAATGTCCTTGATTGCAAGGAATGGCGTGCGATGAAGGAAGGCAACCTGACCGCTGGCGGCGGACTCCATGTCCGCGGCAAGTGAATGGTGGCGTCTATGGAGGGCGTCGATGCGGTCGGGAGATTGAACCCACATATCCGCCGAAATCACCGGACCGGTGCGGATCGATGGTTCCCGGGCGAACAAATGACCCGTTGGCCGGCGATTAGGCCACCGCACTGGCGCCCAGTTGGCGGATGCGGCTTGGGCGAGGATGACAAGTTTCGGGTCGCATTCGATCACACTCCCGCCTTGATCGATGGTTTGCCCCTGAACTCGAAACTGCCGATCGATAAAGAGTTCCTCACCCGTGGCCAGGATCTGGAGCGTGTTGCAGGCGATCACGCGGTTCGCAATGACGATGTCGCCAGGCAGCAGGTCGCGAACGTGCGAGCCTCCGGAACCAAAGTTGATCACGCATCGTGGCTTGTGGGCCGAGATCGCGTGTTCGGCGGCGGCGGCGGCGGCCGTCATTCCCACACCGGATTGGATAACGACGATATCCGTCGTTGACAGGCTGCCGTGGTGCTCGGACCAAATGTCCACGGCGCGCATGGTTAGTCCGCCGAGCAGATCTCCCAGCCGTGCGACTTCGGCCGCAAGCGCCGCCAGGACCACAATCGTTTGTCGCGCAGAACCTGATGGCAAGCGACTTGCTCCCTCGCGCTCTATGTGCCACCGGTTCGGGGAAACGTTCGAACTGGATGGCATCGGGTTGGCGACGTGTGACATCGAGGAGACATGGTTTGAGACTTCGAAGAAGCATGCCTCATCACTCCAAATCTACAGCGGATAGTGGCGCTTGAGTGATTCGGTGTCAAGACGGCGATACAGGCACATCAACGTCTTGCTCCCGCTCAGGGGTTGGCAGGGTATGAGCCGCTACAGCAGCGACAACCCGATCGAGATGAGCAGGATCAGCAGCACCAGTCCGCTGATCATGGCATAACGACGATCGCCCTGCTCGTGAAATGTCCAGCCGATCACAATCGTCGATGCGATTGGCGTGAGGATGATGGCGATGATGCCCAGGCCAATGACGCTGCCTGGATTGGCGCTGGCAAGGCCAGCGATCAGTTCACGTGGTCCGCCCATCGTGTCGGGGAGGGGTTCTCGCTTGAAGACAGAGAGCAGGAGGCCGATTGCCATGATCGCAACCGCGACCCGGAATCCCGTTTCGAGGACCCGAGCCACTCGAATCCTCAATTGCGACTCATGAAGTGAGTCAGGAGCGCGGTGAGCGTGCATGGTTGAATCCAACACCTAGACGAGACCGATTCCGAGGGCCTTGAGAATCAGCGAGACGCCGAGATAGGCGATCACCAGCACGAACACCAGGACCAGGCGCTGCGTCTGGATCCGGCGGGTAAGCTGCGATCCCAGCTTGGCCCCGCAAAAGATGCCGATCATCGCTGGAACCACCACCTGGGGGTCGATCTGATCGTGCGCGTAAAAAACCGCCGCGGTAGCGACAGCTGTCATCCCGACCATGAAGGAACTTGTGCCGGCGGCCGCCTTCACCGGCGCCCTCATTAGCAGGTTCATGAGCGGAACCTGAATCGCGCCGCCACCGATCCCCAACATCCCGGAGAGGATCCCGGCGCCGCCGCTGATCGCGAGTCCTGGCCCGATCCGGTGTGGAAGGTATTCAACCACGCGCTTGGTGGCGGGATCGAGATACGAGCTGCGCAAGCCAAATGGATCGGGAACATCGTCGGCTGGGGCTGGTGGGTCCAAACGTCGCTGGCGAAGCATCGAGATGGCAGAGTACAACAGCACCATTCCAAGCACGACATTGATGACTTCGGCGTCGACTCGCAGTGCGACGAGGGCTCCGGTAATCGCTCCGGCCGCGGTCGTTACCTGGAGAAGCATCGAGAGCTTGAGATTCGTGAATCCACTTCGGATGTGGACCGATGAGCCAACCACCGAATTGGTGACGACGCACACGGCACTCGCGCCGACTGCGATCCTGGGATCAATTCCGAAGAACAGGGTGAGCAATGGAACCAGGAACACACCGCCACCGAGCCCGAGCATGCTGCCGAAGGTTGAGGCAAAGACCGCCGCAAGAGCAACCCCGACCAATTGTGACGCGTCCACACACACTCCCGGTTAGCGAGGCATTGACGATGTGCTCAGTGCTTATAGCACAGGGAAGTGTTTGACACGACATGGCAGTGGGTGAGAGGATGCGGGCAGGCAGCTTGACCTGCCTGACTAATCGTTGGCATTTTGACTTTAGGCGCCTGGAGCTGGAAGCGACGTTGGTCGTCGACTTGCCAGTGACAAGGGGAAAGCCGGTGAGATTCCGGCGCTGTCGCGCAACTGTGATGTGAGTCGTGGATTCAGTAGAGCCCAGGCTTGCCAGCCAGACCACCCTCGCCAGGCTTGTCACGTTCCCGTCGCGTCAAGTGGGGGCAGACACTCTCCCGTGACCGCCAGAGCAGGTGGAGTCATTGAGGAGGAATGAGATCCTGAAAGGCAGCACACTTCGAACGTCGAGGTGAGTTGGTCAGAGTCTCTCGTTTGGCCCGCATCCGTGCGGGCCTTTTCCGTGTAGTTGGAGGGATGTCTCGTGAAGGCGCCAATGAAGCTCGCGATGATGCTGGCGTTGGTGATTGCCAGTGTCCTCGTCACCGCCGGAATCGGGAGTGTAGCGGCTCACGATGGCACGGCTGAGGCCACGCCATCGGGAGCCGGACTCGAGGGCGCTGCCGCCTGGTTGCAGACACAGCAGGCTAACGATGGTGGATTCGTCGGACTCAGCGGCGAGAGTGATCCAGGGGCCACGATTGACGCGATCATTGCTCTTGTTGCCGCCAGAGGAGCAGGAATCGATACGGGGAGTGCGGTCGACCTGGCTGTGGGGTACCTGGAGTCCGGCGACATCGCGCTGGTTTACATTCAGACCGGAGTTGGGCAGGCCGCCAAGCTGGTGCTCGGGCTCGTTGCGGTCGGAGAGGATCCGGCAGCGTTTGCCAATGTCGATCCGCTTTCGATTGTGCTGAATGGAATGGATGATGAGACGGGCGTTTATGGCGCCGGGATGTTCGATCATGCCCTCGCGGTGTTGGCGTTGACCGCTACAGAAAATGAGGTTTCGGAAGCGGCGATCGATGCCTTCAACGCGACGCAAGCTGAGAACGGCGGATGGGCGTTCGACGCTTCGACCGCGCCCGAGATGGTCGATAGCAACACGACGGCGATCAGCCTCAGGGCCCTCGTCGCCGCCGGTCAGGGCGAGACCGAGATTGTGGCGAACGGGTTGATGTATCTCGAATCGATCTGGACCGACGGTGGCGCGGCATACAGCCACCTGCCGGACACGTTGCCCGATGCGAATTCCACGGCGCTGGCGATACTGGCGTTCGCGGCAACCGGCATGGATGTCGCCAATCGCCAATTGGCGCTGGCGATGTTCCAGAATCCGGGCGGCGCCTTCTCCTACAATGCTGCCGATCCAACCGACAACCTGTTTGCCACGGTCCAGGCAATACCGGCAATGGCCCTGCCGCAGCCATCGGACGTGGCCACGCCCGCGACATTTCTCGATGCGCCGCTGGGATAAAAAGACACGTTGGCTGTTGTTGGCTGGCATCGTCCTGGCAGTGGGAAGCTCGGTTTCCGGAGAGAGGGATGTTGCTGGCCAAGTCGCCGGCGAGGTCAACGTTGCCGGAATCGTGATCGACTACGGCAATGCCCGAGTGACCTTTGCCGTCGTGCCGTTCACCGAAGACTCGCTTAGTGGCATGGATCTGCTCGATCGCAGTGGCCTATCGATGCTGGCGGTCGAGTTTGGCGGGCTTGGAAGTGCGGTTTGCATCATCGAGGATGTCGGCTGCGACCTCAGCGCTTGCCGGGCGCGGCTCTGTCAAACTGGCGATCCCAATTCGCCGTTCTGGCAGTACGTTCAACAAACAGACGATGGGGTGTGGGAGGCGGCGCCGTTGGGCGCGAGTTCGAGCACCGTCGTGGACGGCGATGTCGACGGCTGGTTCTGGAGCGGTCAAGTCCCAGACGGTGACTCGATGTCGCTGGAGGTCATTACCGGTCGCTTGAACGTCGACCTCGATGCGCTTCGAACGAGCCCCTCAGACACGCTGCCGCCGATCCTTGTCACGACCGGAGGCGCCAACGACGAACGGGAACGAATCGCGCGGTGGGAGTTCCTGGGCGGAGCCATCCTGTTGGGGGCAGTAGCCACGCTTGGCGCCGTGGCCGTCACGAGATCGCGCAGGTTAGCCCGACGATGACGGCTGACGCGCTGGATTCACGATGCTGGCTGGCCTGGGGGTTGGCGGCGATGACGCCAGTTCTGCTGGGACGCAATCCGTGGGTGCTGCTTGAGGTGATGATCATCGTCGTTGTGGTGCGAGTCGTCTGGTTGCCACGCGCGAATCAGCGCGGCATGGGTTGGTTTCTGCGAATTGCCGCGGTGTTCACAATTGTCGGAGTGCACTTCAACGTGCTCACGGTCCACGCCGGAGACCGACCGTTTGGGTCGCTTCCCAATGCCTGGCCGGTGATTGGCGGCGACCTGACCTGGAATGCGCTGCTGTATGGCGTGGTGAGTGGCTTCGCTCTATTCACGCTGGTCCTGATCGGGATCACGGTGTCGTCACAGATCTCCTGGCTGGATCTGGTCTATTCCTTGCCGGCCCGATTGGCGCCGATTGCGGTGACGGGATCGGTGGCCTGGGCGTTTCTGCCGCAAACCGCCATCGCCTGGCAGCAGATTCGTGAGGCCCAGACGATGCGGGGCCACTCGTTTCGAACAGTCCGCGACTTTGTGCCCATCGTCGTGCCGCTGCTGGCCGGTGGCCTCGAACGCTCGCTTGTCATCGCCGAGACACTTGAATCCCGGGGATTTGGCGCCTCCGGGCAATCGCGATTGCGCGATGAACGTCGAACCCGGTCGTTGTTCGCTGATCTCGGAATGATCATAGGGCTCGTCGCGATAGCGGCGGCTGCCTATTGTGCGGCAGTTGGCTTGCTGAGGTGGGCATTGGTGAGTTTCGGCGTGGGAATCCTGGGCCTGTTCACAGCAAGCCGGCTGGCCGCTACCCAAAAGGTCATGGGCGCTCGGTATCGGACCATACGCTGGAGCAGCGCTGACACAATCGTGACGGTGAGTTCCGCTGTCGGAGCGCTCTTCGTGATGGGTTGGAATATTGTCCGGCCCGAGTCGCTTGGCTACCGCGTCTATCCCGATCTGGCGGCGCCCCAGGCAGACATTGTCTTGATGCTCGCACTCGGCCTGCTGCTCGTGCCGGCGTTCGCGCCCGGCGGCGAGGGGCGCCGATGACAGGGACGAGGCAGGCGCAGGCGCCGCTCGCGGAGTTTGTGGAAGTGGCCTACCGCTATCCAGACGCCGCCAGCAATGCGCTTGAGGGCGAGAATTGGCTCATCGAGCCTGGCAGCTTCTCGCTCGTCGTCGGTCGGTCGGGAAGTGGCAAATCATCGCTCCTCCGCTGCCTGAATGGGCTTGTGCCCCATTTTTCGGGTGGCGCGTTCGGTGGATCGGTGCGGGTAGATGGCATCAACACCCGAGTCGTTGGACCGCGGGAGCTGAGCCGCGCGGTGGCGTTCATCTTCCAGGACCCGGAATCCCAACTGGTCACCGATCGGGTCGATGACGAACTTGCGTTTGGCCTGGAACAGCACGGCATCGACCGGGTGACGATGGCGAAGCGGGTCGAAGAATCGCTTGACTACCTGGGAATCGAACAATTGCGACACCGGCGACCCTCGGAACTGTCGGGGGGAGAGCGTCAGCGGGTCGCGATCGCGGCGGCGCTGGCGATGCATCCGAAGCTTTTCGTACTGGACGAACCGACGAGTCAGCTTGACCCGTGGGGCGCCGAAGACGTGATCTCGGTCCTGACGCGGATGAACGACGACCTTGGCATGACTGTCGTCGTGGCCGAACATCGACTGGAGCGACTCCTTGGCAGCGCGGATCTGGTGAAGGCAATGGGTCACTGTTCAGGTGAATCGTTCACGGGAACACCGGAGGAAGCAGTCCTGCGCTTCGATCCTGTCGCTTTGCCGCCGGTAACCCGGCTCGGCAGGGCGCTCGGGGTCCTGGCGCCACCGTTATCCGTGAAGGAGGGGCGTGCGGCGTTCCGAGACCTCTCGATTAATGAGGAATCGGGAGATCCACCGATGGATTCGGCGGGCGACGCCGTCGTCTCGATGACTGGGGTTCGGGTTGAACTGGGTGGCCAAACGATCCTCTCTGGCATGTCGCTCAATGTGGGCGAGGGAGAACTGGTCGCGCTGATGGGACGCAACGGAAGCGGCAAGACGACCCTCCTGCGAACCGTCGCCGGACTGCAACAGGTGGAAGAGGGGGGCGTCACGACCTGTGGAGTTGACATGCGGATGTCCGGTCCGGCAGATCTCGATGGCGCGGTTGGGTACGTGCCGCAACAGGCAACTACGCTGTTCTTCAAGGAGAGACTGATCGACGAGCTGGCATTCACCGCCGAGGCTCGGGGCACATCTGCCGATATCCATGACGTGCTGCGGCAATTCGAGCTTGAGGGCAAGGCTGCGTCGCACCCGCTCGACCTCAGTTGCGGCGAGCGGGAGCGCGCCGCGCTCGCCACGGTGATGGTCGGGCGACCGCGACTTCTGTTGCTGGACGAACCAACTCGAGGGATGGATGCATGGAAAAAGGCCGACCTGGCCGCCCACCTTGAGTGGTTGCGGACACAGGGAGTTGCGATCATGCTCGCCACACACGATGTCGAACTCGTGGCTCAATGCGCGACACGGGTGGTGATGCTGGGGAATGGGCGCGTGATTGCCGACGGCTGCCCTCGTGCGGTGTTAACGGATTCGCTGACCTATGCGACTCAAATCAACAAGGTGTTCGGGGGCCGCTGGCTGACAGTCGAAGATGTGATGAACCGGCTCCGCGAGATTGGCGCAGTGTCGTAGCGAGTGACGCACATTACACGACAGGGCATCTGCCTCGATCGCCGATTGGCCGATGAATCCGTGATCCCAAAAATTCGGGATCGAGATTGTCGAGTCGGTATCGATTCTCGGGGTCCCAGAGCATCCAGCCGGAGACGCCATGGGCATTGGCGGCCTCGATCTGGGCACGGACTTCGGCCGCGCCATACGGACTTTGACCGAAGTAGTCGAAGTCTTGAAGCCATGGCCGGACTTGAAGGGCGTTCCCGCCGAGTCGTTGGACGCCGCCCTGAAGGCTGATATCGACCATTTCGAACGGGAAGTCGTTCGGATGACCTGGCAGCCCGAATTGTCCGAACGAGTAATGGGAGGGGTAGACCATCGGGCTCAGGTAGTCGACGAAGGCGGCAAGCCGGGCGAAGTTCTGGCCGATGCCGAGGTCGTCATCGACGACCATCGTGAACCCGAACAAGTCGGCCGATTGTTTGGCGCCGGTTGGCAGGAGCGATTGACGTGACAGTGCGAGGAAGCCCTCGATTGCCTGCTCTCGTCTCTGCTGGGTGTATTCGACGCCGAGATCCATGGTGGAGAGGTCGCCGTCGGTCGGGAAACGCACGTAGTCATACTGGATTTCGTCGAATCCATGCCTGGCCGCCTCGACGGCGAGATCGACATTCGGGATCCAGAGTTCTTCACGCATGGGATTGACCCAGGCGACACCGTTGACGTCCCGCCACGGTCCGCCGGTCGTCACGTCCGTAATCGCGAGGTGAGGATGTACGGTGGCGACCGTGCTGTCCTTGAACACGACCAGGCGAGCGATGGTGTAGATGTCGTTGTCATTAAACTTCTGGAGCAGAGAGGCAATCTCAAATATCGGCCGTATCGTTCCGGCTTCGCGAAAGAATGCCACCTGACTGTCGTACCAGACCCATTCCTCCTTGATGTCGATGACGACGGCGTTGGCGTTGGTGGTGTTGATGACGTCGATCAGGCGGTCGACCTGGGCATCAGATGCGGTGATTGTGGGGTTGAGGTAGAGGGCATGAATGGGCTGCAGATCGAGTGACACGGTCATCCGGCGTTCGATCCTGGCCACTGGCGACGACCAGTCATCGTAACCGGGGGCACTGATTTGAAGCGAGCCATCGGAGCCCAGAATCGACCGTTCAATGCTGAACATGCCATTTTGATCGGTGATGACGAGCACAGAACCATCGGTCACCCTGGCCCGGTGAATCGGAATGCCATCGATATCGATGACGGTTCCTTCGATAAGGTCCGTGCTGATATCCGTGAGTGATTGGTTTGCGGCGGCGGTGTCGCGGCCGAGGAAGAGGATGGCAATGGCGAATCCTGAAAGCATGGCCACCAGCGCAAGGTTCACGATAAATCGTCTACGCCGCTTGCCCCTCAGCCCGGTCGTCGCTCTGGCGCCGAGAGCTGGGTGGGGAACGACTTCCTGTCTGGAGACATCGCGTCGGTCCGTACGCTGAGGCGTACCGGCTCCATCGGGGAACGCTTGGTCCGCCAGAATGACCGATTGGGTGTTGTGTCGATCGCCGGAGGATAGCGGCGGCAGAGCAACGGGATCGGTTCGAAGTTGGAAGTCACTCCCAGGTTCGATCATGTGGTGTCGATTCCCTTTCCGTTGCTTCTCACATGTCCGGTGGGCGAGTACGACGACCGGTGACTGGGTTGACTGGAGCGGGGGTGTTCACGGGCGTTGCCGGCGCGGGCGTCGCATCATCAGGATCGGGCGTGGTCACGGGTGTTGCCGTCGCGGGCGTCGCGTCGTCAGAATCGGGCGTGGTCACGGGCGTGGCCGGCGCATGGTCAGGATCGGGCGCCAGGGCTCCCGGATGGTAATTGTTGTTCGGATCCCACAGCATCCAGCCCGACGCTCCCGATTCTTCCACGGCCCGAATCTGGGCATGCACCTCTTCGTCACCATACGGCATCAGGTCGAAGAAGCTGAAGTCCTGAAGCCAGGGGCGAACCCGGAGCATGTCGCCATCCAGTTTTAGCCCGGCCTGCCGCATGCTGATTGCGATCGTTTCGTACGGAAAGTCGTTGGGGTGTCCATCGACAGCCAGCGATCCGTCCGGCCAGTGCGAGGGATAAATCATGGGACTCAGGTAGTCGACATACTGACCGAGCCTGGCAAAGTTCTGGCCAATTCCGAGGTCATCGTCCACCACCAGCGAATATCCGAAAACATCGGCGGATTGCTTGACGCCGGTTGGAAGCAGCCTTTCCCGGGCAAGTTGGAGGAAGCCTTCGATCGCATTCTGCCTGTTCTCCTGGGTGTTCTCCAATCCGAACTCCTGAGTCGAGAAATCGCCATCGGTTGGAAATCGAACGTAGTCGTACTGAATCTCGTCGAAACCATACCCGGCGGCCTCGACCGCGAGTTCGGCATTGGCTTGCCACAGCCTGTGGACCATGGGATTGACCCAGGCCACGCCATTGTCGTCGCGCCACAGGTCCCCAGTGACGTTGTTCAGCACAGCCATATCGGGATTCGCCTGGGCGACGAGTCCATCCTTGAAGACAACGAGCCGGGCAATGGTGTAGATGTCGTGCTCCTTGAACCTCTGGATGACCGCTGCGAGGTCCATGATTGGGCGCACGGTTCCGGCATCGACGAATAGTTGCACCTGTGAGTCGAAGTAGATGATCTCTTCCTTGATGTCGATCACGACCGCATTCGCTTCTGTGGAGTTGATGATGTCGATGAAGCGTTGGATGTCCTGTTCGCTGCCGGACATGTTTGGATTCAGGTACAGCGCCTTGACCTGCTGTTGTTCGAGCACAACCTGCATCCGACGTTCGTTGTCGGTCAAGGGGTGGACCCAATCGTGGAACCCTGAGGCCGTGACCTGGAGGTGGGAGCCAGAGGACTCGACATCGATCGCGAATAGTCCGTCCCCGCCGGTTATCGCCACGGTCTCACCGTCGGTAACGCGCGCTCCCTGGAGGGGCTCACCGGCGGCGTCGGCGACGATGCCTTCGATCGTGAAGCTGGACGGGTCCGAGGTTGCTTCGAGCGGGACGGTTTGGGCGCCGCGTTCCGCCGTCGATGCGGGCGTCGGGATTGGATTGGAGACCGTTGTTGGTTCAGGAAGGGAAGTCGCGGGAGATGCAACGCCGGTTGCCTGGGAGACCAGCGTTTCACTTTGATTGGCGGGGGCGGTTGAATCTGACGGCCAGCCGGCGTACACCACCGTGCCAATCAGGAAGATGAGGGCCAGCGGCAGGACCAGGCTGTACTCCCACGACATCCAGGGAGCGGGTGCATTGGAGGTGGAAGATGGCAGTGAAATACGTCTCGGCACGCTGGGAATTGCCAATCCAGAACTTCAGTCGCAACGAGGAACCCGCGATTGCCTCTACGCAGTCGCCACCCTCACCTGCATCAACGCGTGAGTCCGCCTAAAGGCGTCGCGTGAGAGATTGAACGGACCGGAACACTGATGAGTCCCGATTGACCATGCCACATTCAACAGGCGAATTCAACCGGTTCGCCGCCGGAGCGACTCGAGCCGGGGGCTGTCAGTAGCCCTTGGCCTTGTCCACAACGTTGAGCAAGGGATCGCCGTTTTGGTAGCGGATAAGGTTCTCCCTGAAGATCTCCACGACGCGACGCTCTTTTGGCGCCGATGCGCCCGCGAGATGCGGCGTGAGGATGAGACGCGGGCAATCCCATAGCGGGCTGTCCGCCGGCAGCGGTTCCTGCTCCACAACGTCGAGCGCGACACCGGCGAGTTTCCCGTTGACGAGCGTCTCGATCAGGGCAGCCTCGTCAACGATGCCGCCGCGCGAAACGACGATCAGGTAAGCATCGTCTTTCATCCGCGCCAGCATCCCGGCATCGATCAGGCGGCGGGACTCGACGGTGAGCGGCGCCGCGACCACGACCACGTCGGAGACCGTCATCAGTTCGTCGAGTTGGCTGACGGGCCAAACCTCATCGACGAAGGGCGTGCCGTCGACCGCCATCGCATCGACGGCGAGGATGTTCATTTCGAAGGCCTGCGCTCGCTGGGCGATGCCCTTGCCAATCGCGCCGAACCCGACGATGCCCATGGTCAAGCCGTTGACCTCCCTGGCGGTGCGATAGAAGCGTCCCCGTTCCCAATGCTTGCGACGCTGTTGCTCAAGGCTTTCCGGGATGTGGCGGGTCATGGCCAGTAAGAGGGCCATCGTGTGCTCACCGATTGATGGGCCGTGGGCGCCACGGGTGTTGGTGAGGATCACATCGCTGGCGACGAGTTCCGGAATCCGGGCCACAAACTCGACACCGGCGCTGGACGATTGAATCCACTTGAGTTTCGGGGCCACGGGGAGGAGATCGGCAGACGGATGGCCGAAGAGGATATCGATCTCGGTGGAGTGCTTTGCGGCCTCTCCGGCAGCGCAGCGGTTGATCTCGAATCCGGGTATGTCATCGAGCAGGTGAAAGAAGTCTTGGCCTTCGAGTGATGCGAGCAGAACCTTGAACGTCATGAAGTGGGGTTCTCCTTGCGCCAGGGCGAGCCCGGCGCATCGTTCCAGATGCAGCATGCTTAGACCAATTGCTGCATCTTCCAGTTGATAGGGGCGCCGGAACGATCCCTTGTTCCTCGAAATGACGACTTGGCGCACCGTCAGTTGAGGAATGACAGGCCTCTAGTATCGCACCGTTGTGCCCGCTTCGAGGGCCTCGGTGGTCATTTCCTGGAATCGTGGCGATGCGGTCCAGTCGATATTGTCGAGGTCTTCTTGAAGGTGTCCCAGCATGTAGCGCAGTTCACTGGCCATCGCGCAGAACTGGAATCCCTGGCCAATTCGGAAGTTCACGCCCGCGGCGCCGGAGGTGTGGATGCCTGTGGCAACGCCATGCTGACGACACGTATCGCGAATCTTCATGATCGCCCCCACAAGTTCCGGGTGATCGCTTTCGAGCGGAACGCCGAGCCCGAGCCCCATCGAAGCGGCAAGATCGTTGGGACCGATGAAGCAGGCGTCGACCCCAGGGACACTGAGGATGGCATCGGCGTTCTCCACACCCTGAATGTGCTCGATTTGGAGGACCACGAGCACCTGGTCATTGGCATTTGCGTAGTATTCCGCGCCCGAAGAACCCCAGCTGAGGGCGTGGCGGCCGCCGCCGACGCTCCGGTTGCCAGCGGGGTAGTAGCGCGCGGCTTCGACTGCACGCTCGGCTTCTTCGCGGGAGTTGACCATCGGGACAACGACGCCCCAGGCGCCGGCATCGAGCACACGCTTGAAGTTTTCCGGCGAGTTCCACGGAACCCGCACCATGGGAGCGATCCCGGAGGCCGACATTGAGGCGAACATCTGGGCCAGGGTCCGGATATCCACCGGGTTGTGCTCGGCATCGACGACGAGCCAGTCGAACCCAATCTTGCTGATGTATTCGGCCGCCTCGGGAGACGGTAGGGAGAGCCAGGTGCCAATCGAGGGTTCGCCTGCCTGGAGTCGTTTCCGTACATGGTTAATGTGCATTTGAAGTTCCATTCATTGACGTGCAAAGCAGGCGACGGTCAACCAGAGGATCGCGCGGCATGGCCGACGATGCGCTCGACGAGGATACGGTACCAAAGGAATCGGCAGTGGAGAAGGGGGTAGGCCCCGGAAGTCACTGGGCAGCTTACCTTCATCCATACGGCGATGGTGCTGGGGGGAGCGCTGTGCGGTACATGCGATAACCTCCATCATCATCGCGATAACGTGATGACCTCGCGGATGTAATTGCCAGAATTTGCAGGCAATGACTGTCCGGATTGTGAATTATTTACCTAACTTGTCACCCCTCCTGTCAGGGATTACAACAACGTCATCGTTTCCTCCAGGAATTGGAATTCAGCAAGTTGGCCCGAGGCGGACTTCCCGGCGAGGGGGAGGGACGCGGTGCGCCGTTTCGACCCTAACCAGCCCGGGCCGAGCTGGATAGGCTCGTTGTTCGGAATGACGGTTTCTTAAATCCCGGAAAGCGCGTGCCAGTCCTGCCAACTCGTCTTTCCGCTCCGGAGGGTCCGATTGGCGGCGTGCATGCGCCGCTTCGATGTCACGCGACTTCGGCGCCGGATGCATCGGCTGAACCGATGTGTTGAGCCGCGTCCTCGGCGATGTCGGCGAGTTGATCGCGGAACCAGACTGAAACGTCGTCTCGCTCCACCGACCGTCGCAAGCGGCGAGCTCGCCCCTGGCGCTCTCGAATCGGCATTGTCAGCGCCTTGTATATCGCATCGGCTGTACCCTCGATGTCCGCCGGGGATACGATCAATGCTTCCTTTCCTAGCTGCATGGCCGCTCCGGCGCCCTCGGAGAGCACGATCACGCCGCTGCGCTCATTGATCAGGGCGCCTTCTTTGGCGACGAGGGCCATGCCGTCGATAATCGAATTCACCAGCAGCACGTCGTACCACTTCATTGCCGCCAGAACTCTGGGATAACTCTCGCCCATGATGATCTGCACCGGTTGCCAGCCGGTTGCGACATTCGCGTACTTCGCGTTGATGCGACCCACCGTGGCGCTCATGTCGTCGAGATAGGTGCGGTACTCCGCAACGTCCATACGCGATGGTTGGGTGATAGCGATGAAGTTGACCCGATTCTGGAACTCCGGGTGCGCCTCGAGGAATCGATCGAACGCGTGGAAACCGCGAATGATGTTTTTGCTCGGCTCGGCGCGATCGACCCGGAGTATGGTGAATTCGTTCCAGTGGGTCGGGAGATACCGTTCGTAGGCGCGGGCTTCCTGACTGTAGGCTGTCTTCCTGACGGCATCGGCGTCGATCGAGATCGGGTAGTGCCGAACCTGGATGGAGCGGCCCTTCCACTGAACGGACTTGTTCGCGTAGTCGATCGAGCAGCCAGGAACGTACGCTTCACAGGTGTACATAAAACTGCGTGCGTGGTCTGGCATTTGAAAGCCGACGATGTCGCAACCGAGCAGCCCTTCGCAGATTGATTGGCGCATTTCCTTTGGCAATAATCGCCAGTAGTCCGGGTCCGGCCACGGAATGTGGATGAAGTGCTGAATGATGGCGTTGGGGCGTTTCTCGCGGATCATGCCGCCCGCAAGATAGAGCTGGTAATCCTGGAGCATGATCACCGGTTCGCGGTCGAACTGCTCGCAGGCGACGAGAATCTCGTCCGCGAACATCTGATTGACCGGTACATAGCCTTCTCGCCATGCGGTCCATGTCTGGTGCGTGATATCGGGGGATCGCGGCGTATCCCACAGGTAGTGCTGGAGGAACCAGAGCAGGGGATTGCTGATGACGTTGTAGTAAAGGTGATAGGCCTCTTCACTTGGCACCACGAACCGCAACTTGAATTGCGAATCCGTGCCACGAGGGGTAATCAGTGTTTCACCGGATTCATTTGCGTCGTGGGCGCGCTGACGATCTCCGTCGGTCATGACCGCGGCGATCCAGGTTGCCTGATGCCCTTGAAGCACAGCGCTGACGGCCGTGACCAGACCGCCTTGCCCCTGACGGGCAGAAAAATCTCCATCCGGGTTTTGGGTGAATGTTACGGGACCGCGATTGGAGGCCACGATCAATTGACGGTTTTCCAGGAGTGAATCGACCAGAGTCTGCTTGGCCTCGGACTCCTGCAGATCGACATCGATCGCAGTTGGCGGGTGTTCGAGCGTCTTCGGCACGGCTTGAGCCTCCTCACGTGGTCGTTCGGCATGGCGCCAATGATACGCCTTACGCGCAACGGTCGATCGCGAATTGGCCCGCGGTTCTTACTGCAGGTGAGTCGAGGGCGGCGGCCGGGCATGCCTGGATTGGCGAAAGAATCTGTCCGCACACCAACCCTCCGGCGCCCAAACGGACGCCGGACGCGATGCCTCTCGGCTCAGGATTTGACCGGATAGCCGGCCTGCGCAAGCGCCTGTGAGATTGATTCGACCGAGGTTGCGGTAGGGTCGAAGTCCACATCCACAAACTTCGTTTCGGCGCTGGCCTGGACCTGCGTCACGCCTTCGAGCTTGCCAACCGCATCCTGGACCGTGCTCACGCAATGGCCGCAGCTGATGTCCGGCGCGTGCAGCGTTGCATGTTCTGTGGTGGAGGTGGTCATCCGTTGTGCCCTTTCAACTATGTTCCACGGCCCGCCAAGGGTGGCAGGTCCGAGCAATGAACGAGTATGCCTATGCCTCCATTTTACCTTGCCTGCCAAACTGAGATGGACGCCGATCCACGATTCATGCGTGACGACGATCAATATGGCGCCTCGACAACAGGTCAGTCGCCGTGATCATCATGGGTTTGGGCTGGAGCGGCAGATTCGACGCTCTCGACGATTTCCAACTCGTGACCGTGATCCTGGGCGCCCATTCCAGTGCGCTCCCCGAGCCACAAGGCGCCGGCGCCAATCGCGATCGCGATCATCGCGATCGAGGCGAGGTAGCCCCACTCCTTGACGCGGGCGCCTGGCGGAGGATGCAAGATTGCCTCGACCGATTCTGGTTGCTTGAAGTTTCGCAATCGCAACGCGTTGGAAACGACGCTCACGCTGCTCATCGCCATCGCCGCGGCCGCCAGCACCGGTGTCAGGAGAATGCTGAAGGCGGGGAACAGAATGCCCATGGCGACCGGGATAAGCGCGATATTATAGGCGAATGCCCAAAACAGACCTTGCTTGATCGTGTTGACCGTGCGGCGTGAAAGCTCGATTGCGGTGACGATCGAACGCAGGTCCTGCCCGATCAGCGTGATGTCCGAGGCGGCCATCGCCACATCCGTGCCCGATCCAATCGCGATGCCCAAATCTGCCTGGGCAAGGGCCGGGGCATCGTTGATCCCGTCGCCGACCATGGCGACGATCTTGCCCTGTTGTTGGAGCTCGCGAACCTTGTCGGCCTTCTGACCGGGTAGAACCTCGGCCAAGACGTGGTCGATGCCGGCGCCCTCCGCAATTGCAGTGGCGGCGCCCTGGTTGTCGCCGGTCAGCATCCAGACATCGAGCCCTAACGCCCGCAACTGGGCGACCGCCTCGGACGACTCCGGCTTGATTGGGTCCGCAATCGCAATGAGTCCCGCCAACTCGCCTTCGATAGAGACGAAAATCGGCGTCGCCCCGTTTCCGGCATGGGAACTGGCAATTTCGTTCCATGGCGTCAGGTCCAGCTCCAGATCGGAGATGAAGGCGCGATTGCCAATGGCGACTTGCTTGCCATCGATGAATGCGGCAATGCCCTTGCCGGTTCGTGAATTGAAGGACCGCGGTTCGAACAATGTCAGGGATCGCGCTTCCGCGGCGGTGACGATCGCCCGACCGAGTGGGTGCTCGGAGGCGCGCTCGGCTGAGGCGGCAAATGTCAGGACCGTTGCTTCATCGAATCCGGCAGCTGTCTCGATCGCCACGACCGACGGTTTGCCTCTGGTGATTGTGCCGGTCTTGTCCAGCACCACCGTGTCGATCTTGCGGGCCATTTCGAGCGCCTCACCGTTGCCGATGAGGATGCCGAGTTCGGCCGCCTTGCCGGCGCCGACCATGATCGCGGTTGGCGCCGCCAGACCGAGTGCGCAGGGGCAGGCGATGATCAGGACAGCGACGGTGGCGGTAATCGCATACGAGAGGACAGGCTCGGGCCCGACGAACATCCAGATTCCGAAAGTGATCACCGCGATCACGAGGATTGCCGGTACGAAAATCGAGGCAATACGATCCGCGAGTCGTTGAATGGGAGCCTTAGAACCCTGTGCCTGTTCGACCAGGCGCACGATCTGGGCGAGGGTCGTGTCCTTGCCGACCTTGGTTGCCTGGAAGAGGAAGGAACCAGTGCTGTTGAGGGTCGCGCCGATCACCGTGTCGCCGACGCTCTTGTCCACCGGCAGGCTCTCGCCCGTCAGCATGCTCTCGTCGAGAGCCGAAGCGCCATCCGTGATCAACCCGTCGACGGGTACCTTTTCGCCGGGTCGAACCCGAATCAGATCTCCGACGATAACCGCCTCGACCGGGATGTCCTGCTCGGTTCCGCCTCTGATCACGCGGGCGGTGGCCGATTGCAATCCCATCAGGGCGCGAATCGCGTCGCCAGTGCGTTTCCTGGCTCGGGCTTCGAGCCAGCGTCCCATCAGGATCAGGGCAATGATAAAGACCGCCGATTCGTAATACAGGTTGTAGGGCAGATCCCAACGAACAGACAACTGTGGCCAAAGCGTCACAAATGCGCTGTAGGCATAGGCCATTGACGTGCCAACCGCGACCAGCGTGTTCATGTTGGTTGATGCGTGGCGAGCGGCCTTCCAGGTTTGGACATAGAAGACTCGTCCTGCCCAAAATTGGACGATGGTAGCCGCGACGAGCAAGATTGGCGCGATGTTCTGTTCGCTCATCGGGAGCGGAAGGTACATCGCCAGCATCATGACAGCGCCAATCGCCAGGCTCACAAGCGACTTGCGCTTCAGGTCGGCGATCTCGGCATCGCGACGGGTTCGGCGCGCTTCATCTTCGCGCTCGGCTGGCGACGCTCCAACCTCGGCGGTTGGGCTCGCCGGCGCCAAGGGAGCCGGGATGGTTGCGCCGTAGCCGGCGGCTTCGACCGCGTGCGTGAGGTCCACGACCCGGACCTTCGTTGGATCGAACGAAACGGTTGCCTGTTCGGTGGCGAGGTTGACGCTCGCTTCACGGACACCCTCGAGTTTGTCGAGCGCCTTTTCGACACGTCGCACGCACGAGGCGCAGGTCATCCCCGCGATGTCGAACGTCATCGCGGCGTCTTGCGGAGCTTCGCCGGGCGCGGAGATTTCTGGAATCGTTATTGAGCCTGGCGTGTACCCGGCTTTGGAAACCGTGTCCCGCAGGTGTCTGGCGGTGACCTGTTCCGGGTCGATTTCAAGATGGGCCCGTTCGGTAGCGAGATTCACGCTAACGTTGCGCACCCCATCGGTCCTGGCTAGCGCCAGCTCGACCCGGCGGACGCACGAAGCACACGTCATGCCATCGACCGCAAAGTCGATGTCGACCGTGTGGGCGGCGGTAGTGGATTGAGTGACCATGACTGTGCATTCTCCGGAAGTTGGGGAGCGACGACTCCCCAGTAGTTCACTGCTCTCGTTATGATACCCCACGGGGGTATTAAAACGCAACCTTCAAGGCCTATTCTTACTCCAAGTCAGCGTCGATTGCCCAACCGTGTGATGTACCATTGGGGGACGGGCGGCGCCGGTATTGAGACGAGGTTCGATGTCCCGTTTTGGATGCCACGCGATGGAGATTGGGACTGGTGCAATCGCGGGATGGCTTCCGGAGCCGCGACAATTCGAAGGTCACGCGTGGAGCCGGGAACGGCGGGATGCGTAACCGGGCCGCCGCTGGAGGCGCCCATGTTTGTCCCTGGTGCGGTAGTGCGGACACGGTCCGCGTTCAACGAGGGTTCGTTGGACCAACAGACGACCGTAACCAATATTTGACCTGCAATGCCTGCGATCGCTTGACCTTCGAGATCATTGCGAAGACGGTTCGAGATATGCGTGTCGGCCAGTTTCGAGCCGGTGGAATCTATCGCGATGTCGCTCGTCAGACCAAATACATCATCACCCGTGTGCTCAAGGTTGGCGTGAACGAGTGCCTGCTCTACGTCAAGCCGGTGATTCGCCCTGAACGGGACTCCGAACAGTCTAGCGAGCGGGACTGAAACCATAATCCCTCCTCATGCGATCGCGCGCAATTCCGGAGTTTGCTTCAATCCTATCCTTCCTCAATCCAGAATTCGCGGCAAGGTGATTATGACCAACACGGACATCCTTGAGATCGATGCGACAAACAGCGAATTCGCGGCCGTTGCCGACGAAGAGTCGCTCACGGCCGAGATTGCACGGCGCCGAGCGTTTGCCATTATTTCCCATCCGGACGCGGGAAAGACCACCCTCACCGAAAAGCTCCTCTTGTACGGAGGGGCCGTCCAGCTTGCTGGTTCGGTATCGGCGCGCAAGTCCCAGCGCCATGCGGCATCGGATTGGATGGAGATGGAGCGGCAGCGCGGGATTTCGATTTCCTCGACGGTGCTCGCCTTTCCCTACGGCGGACATCAGCTGAATCTTCTCGATACTCCTGGCCACCAGGACTTTTCGGAAGACACCTATCGAACCCTGACCGCAGTCGATTGTGCGGTCATGGTCCTTGATGGAGCGCGTGGGATCGAGCCCCAGACCCTCAAACTGTTCGAAGTCTGCCGCGGCCAACACACGCCGATCTTTACATTCATTAACAAGATCGATCGCCCGAGCCAACACCCGCTGGAACTCCTCGATGAGATCGAGCGCACGCTTGGTTTGCAGACCTATCCCCTCAACTGGCCCATCGGTGATGGACCGGACTTTCGCGGTGTGTACGACCGTACTTCAAGAACCGTTCATCTGTTTGAGCGGACCCAACACGGGGCCAGGCAGGCGCCGGTGGAAATGACCGATCTGGACGACCCTGTGCTCGATGAACGGATCGGTCGGAAGTTGGCGTCAACACTCCGCGAGGAACTGGAGCTGCTGGTCCTCGCCGGAACGGAATTCGATCTCGAAGCTGTACATGCCGGAACCCTGACCCCTGTCTGCTTTGGGTCGGCGCTCACCAATTTCGGAGTCCAACTGTTCCTGGATCGATTCATCGAGTTCGCTCCCGCGCCACAGAGCCGGACTACGAATGTGCGCGAGATGCGTCCCGCAGACCCGGTATTCTCCGGATTCGTGTTCAAAATTCAGGCCAACATGGATCCACGGCATCGCGATCGGGTCGCTTACCTGCGAGTGATTTCTGGAAAATTCGCGCGAGACATGGATGCCTGGCATCCGCGGATGAAGAAAAAGGTACGACTGGCACGACCGATGCGCCTTTTTGGGCAGGATCGGGAGGTTGTCGACGAGGCTTATGCCGGTGACGTTGTGGGTTTGATCAATCCGGGAATGTTCACGATTGGCGACACGATCAGTTCGGAGGATATCGGTCAGTTCCCGGCGCTGCCGCGATTCCAGCCGGAGCATTTCGCGTTGCTTCGTCACGCCAGGGCCGATCGGTACAAGCAGTTCCTCAAGGGACTGACCCAGATCGAGGAAGAAGGGGCGATTCAGCTCTTCTACCCGGTCAGCACCGGGAGTCGCGAGCCGATCATGGCGGCGGTTGGCGTCTTGCAGTTCGACGTCGTCCATTTTCGACTGGAATCGGAATACAACGTCGAGACCATCATGGAACCACTCAGTTACTCGGCCGCACGCTGGGCAACAGGCGATGATGGCGAAATCACGGTGATTGGCAATGGCCGCGGCCGCTTGCGCGCCGAGGATCGGGAAGGACGCCCGGTGATCCTGTTCACAACCGAGTGGGATCTTCGGTTCGCCGAAGAGAATGCCGCCAATGTTGATTTCAGCGCAACTGCCGGGTTCTAGCGACTCCTCACGGCCGAGGCTTCGTTCTTCTTCAACATACGAGGGGCGGACCACCAGTGATGTCGGATGCCTCGAAATCCGCATCACAGGGGGATCCGCCCGTGCGAGAAGGCTGTACGAACCGGGTGGTGTGCATCAGGCGTGACGAGCTGGTGTTGGTTACGAAGGCGCCTCCTATCCGGCGGCTTGCTCCATTTCGAAGGTGATTTCGACGTCGACGCGAACCTCGGATTGGCCGGGGCTGATCGGAACCTGCGCGGCCGCGGACTCCATGGCCATGTCGTCACTGCCTCGACCAAGGTCGAAGTCCTGGGCCATTGGGTCCGGCGACGCTGTCTCGGTGATCGACACGACGTTGGTGATGACCATGCCTGATGATGTGGCCAGGGCATCGGCCTTGGCCCGAGCGTCCTCGACCGCGAGCTGGCGGGCCTGGGAGGCCGCTTCCGAGGGGTCATCGACATAGAAGCTGATGCCCCAGACGTTGTTGGCGCCGCCCTCGACCGCGGCATCGAGAATCGTGCCGACGGATTCGACATCGCGGACGATGACCGACACCCCCGCCGAGACCTCAAAGCGCTCGATGCCGACGTAGTTGCCATCGCGATCATATTCGGCAATGGGATAGACGTTGTAAGTGGAGGTCTGGATATCTTCAGTCGCCACACCGCTGTCGGTAAGCACCTGGGTGATATTCGCCAGGCCTTCACTGACATCGGTTTGAGCGACTTCCAGGGATTCGTCGGTCGCAACCACGCCGAGGCTGATTTGGGCGGTGTCTGGATCGATGTTGACCGTGCCGACGCCGTCCACGCTGATCGTGCGCGTGACTACGGTGCCTGGCTCGGGCGTCGAGTCCTGGGCACTGGCTAACGGCGAAAAGAGGAACGAGAGCCCGAGAACGATGGCCGCGACGAAGCCGAACCTGGCGCTCCGTTGCGGCAAACTGGTTGATTGCATGGTCTATCTCCTGTCTGAAGTGGGTCGAACCTGTCGTCCGCCCCGCGTCGCCAACCCGAAGAAAGGATGCAGTTTTCGGTCGTTGGCGACTTGGGCGCGATTGCCAAAATACGATCGATCAGGACTTGCCTGCACGGGACTGTCGACCGACCTGCGCAAGCACGAGCCAGAGACCAATGAGGGCGAGAGCCAGCCCGCCAAGGACAACGCTGCTCCAGACCCAGGATGTCCGGTCCTCGTCTGATGAAGGGGCAACCCGGTCTGTAGTTCCGGATTCGGCTGCCTGGCCGACTCCGTTGGAGGACTCTCTGGTCGCTTCCGGTTCGACATCGCTGACCTCAACGTCAGCCGATTGGTCGACGGAAGTGTCCTCCATTGGGTCGGCAACAGTCGAAGCGGCTTCGCTGCGCGATGTCATCGAACTTTCCTCATCCTCACCGGATTCTTCCGCGGCCGCGGGAGCCGCCGACACGGGCGCATCCTCTGCATCATCAGACGCACTGGGTTGCGGTTCGGTTCCTCCGGCGCCAAGGGCCTCATCCTGTTCCTGATAGGAGACCTGGACATCGTCGTTCGCGCCGCCATGGATGTCGAAAAAGAGCGAACCGGCGACCACCATGAAGACGAGGACGGCGGCGACGCTTAGCGAGCGCACGATTGGCAGGACCCGGACAGCAATATCCGTCACGGGGGCGGATGCTGCCCTGGCGACTTCCGGACCAAGCCTGAACGATCGGCGCGGAGCCAGTTCCGGCAGGCTCCTGAGCAACATCGCCGTCGCTCGCAATTGTTCAAAGTCACTCCGGAGAACCGGATCCAACACGAATCGCTGCTCAATCCCGGCGCGCTCGGCATCGGGGAGGACGCCATCGATGTAGGCGTTGAGGGCGTCGGAACTGACGCGATCGGGTCGGCGGCTCATCGCCGACCTTCGCCTCCGCCAAGTGTTTCGTGTCTTCGGATAAAACGGTCGACCATTTGTGTCGTCACGTCCTGAGGATCGAACTCATCTCGATCCATCGTCTGCCATGCCATCGCGTTCCAACTGTCAGGAAACCAAATGTTGCGGCCCGCTTAACGTTCCTCAGAAGATAGACGAACGTATCGCTCGAAAAGTTCCCTGTTGTCGGTGTCTTGACGGAGGTGGTTGCGCAGGGCGGATCGTCCCCTGCTGATCCGGGATTTGACGGTCCCAACTGCCACACCGGTGATTGTGGCAATGTCGTCGTATCCATGGCCATGGACGTCGGAGAGAATGATCGCAAGTCGCTGGTCGGCGGGAAGACGGCCAAGCGCGCCTTCGAGAAATCCAGCCAACTCGGACCGTGTGGCGAACGATTCAGGCGTTTCGCTCTGCGTCTGCGTGGTCCACTCGGGTTTGGATTCGAACAATTCGGCGTCGAGCGACCATGTCGGACGGCGGGTGCGCGATCGCAAGATGTCATATGCACGATTAGTGGCGATTCGGAGCAGCCACGGACGCACCGTCCCTCCGCGGAAGCTGGCGATTGCGCTCCAGGCGCGAATGAATGTGTCCTGCGTCGCATCTTCCGCGTTCGCGGCATCCCGCAGCAACCGCATGCAGACGCTGAACACAGCCCGTTCGTGGCGGGTGACGAGTTGGTTGAAGGCATCGAGATCGCCCTGTTGGGCGACGGCAATCAGGCGCTCATCGACCAGGTCTTCTTCGGATCGCAGGTCGGCTGGCGTGGGGCGCACGGTGAGCTTCCGGTTGATGGAACCGGGTTCTGATCCCGATGTTGAACCCATATGTGCTTGTGCTTCCCTTGCCTGCCATTGACCCGTCTGGAGCCCGCTCAGCCAATCGTACATGGCGGGGAATTCCGGGACCAACTTCGATCGGCCGGAAGGTGGTCTAGTTCACCAGCGTGACGCGCTGAAGCACCTCCGGGTTGGCGACGGTCGGCGGAAGCTGTCCCTGGAGTACGGCGATCGCCGAGAGGAACGTCTGCTCGCGTACGGTCCGCGCCGATTGCTCGGAGTAGTATGCCGAATGAGGGGACAGGATCACGCTTGGCAGCACATACAACGGCGAATCCGCGGCGAGGGGCTCCACCTCAGTGACATCGAGAGCGGCTCGGGCCATTGGATGCACAGTGAGAAAGTCAACCAGCGCGGTTTCGTCGATGACCGGACCGCGACAGGTATTGACGATCGCGACCTCAGGTTTCATTGCCGCGAATTGATCGGGACCAAGTAGCCCGCGGGTGTCCGAATTGAGCGGGCAATGCAGACTGATGATGTCGGATTGCATGACAAGCTCATCGAGCCTGACCGGGTCTGCGCCGGTTTGGCGGATCGCATCGGGATCAATATACGGATCGGCCACGAGAATCCGGGATCCGAACGGTTTGAGCCTGGCGGCAACCGCCTTGCCAATGCGACCCAGCCCCACGAGTCCAAGCGTGATCGCTGACATCGCCGGCACGGGACCGCGGAGGATGCTGGTGGCACTTCGAACACCGGAACCGCGGGCGCCGGCGTGCAGATCCTGGTTGAGTTCGACGAGGCGGCGGTTGAGGGTGAGGATCATCGCCATCGCATGGTCGGCGACTTCGGCGGTGCAATACTGCGGGTAATGGGTGACGATGATTCCGTGTTCCGTGGCTGCATCCAGATCGACATTGTCCAATCCAACTCCGTAGCGGGCGATGACCTTGACCCGGGGGATGCTCTCGCAAACGCGGCGAGTGACGGCCTCGCGAGTGCTTAGCATGAGCGCGTCCGCGCGTTGGCCCATGGCAATGAGGTGATCCTCGGTTCGGCCAGGAACCGCGATGAGCGTGACGTCGATGTCCGGGAATTGGACCAGGAGTTCATTTTCGCGATCAAAGTCTGTGGTGTCTGCGCCGTACCGATCGGAGGTCACAATGATCGTGAACGGTTTGGTCATTGGGGAGCATCCTGAGCTGTTCGGGCGAATGTCCATGGCTGAGTCGCCAGCGAACACACTCTCGCACGGCCATTTGGTCCTGGATACAGGAAAATGGAGTTAAATGGATAGTCCCGATGGACCGGAAGCGTCTCGCCTCCATGATCGATCGTTTCCCCGATTGACGCCCCGCAACGCAATCGGGTTCCTGACCGGTCCCTCATTGACGATCGTTTCCGGAAGCTTCCCGCAAGTTGGCCCCTGGCGCCGTCGGCAATGGGTGGAGGAAATCGAGAACCCTCCCGATCCTCGGAACTGTACGTACACTATATGCAATCGCGACTGGAATGTCAACCCCTTGCTCGGTGAGGTCGTACATTTGGACGCCGACGCACGTGTACCGTGTTTTGACACAGATATATGGACAAACTCAACGCCTTGGCGCACCGTTACCGGTACATGCGCCCGCGGGCCAAGTATCGAAAGGAAAGGACTGTTCATGAGCAGCGTTGACTGGAAGGCTCTTCTCGTCGAGCGCGAAGATGAGCATCTGAATGAGCTCATGGAACTGCTTCGGATTCCCAGCGTGAGCACCGATCCGGCGCGTGGTGGCGACGTCAAGGCCGCGGCCGATGTGGTGCGACGGCGCCTGCTTAGGGCTGGCGTACCCACGGTCGACATCGTGCAGACGCCGTTGCATCCCGTTGTGATCGGTGAGTGGCTTGCCGGTCACGACAAACCGACTGTGCTCGTCTACGGGCACTACGACGTCCAACCCGAGGCGCCAGTTGATTTGTGGGAAACACCAGCGTTCGAGCCCACCGTGCGCGATGGCAAACTCTATGCCCGGGGCGCATCGGACATGAAAGGCAATCTCCTGACCGCAATTCAGGGAGTCGAGGCCATTGCCGAGGCTAATGGTGGCCAGCCGCCTATCAATGTCAAGTTCATTTTTGAGGGCGAGGAAGAAATTGGCAGCCCGAATCTGCGCGATGTCGTGCGCGACAACAAGGAGCGGCTGGCGGCGGATGCAGTGCTCTCGGCTGATGGTGGTCAGTTCGCCTTCGATACGCCCTCGCTTACCGTGTCACTCAAGGGACTTGGCGGATGCCAGGTCAATCTGAGAACGGCAAACACCGATCTGCATTCCGGGATGTTTGGCGCCAAGGTTCCAAACGCGGTGCAATCGCTGGTTCAATTGGCGGCGACGTTTCACGACCGGAGCGGCCGAATTGCGATCGAGGGGTTTTACGACAACATTGTCGATCTCACCGAGCAGGAACGGGCCGAGATCGCCCTGGTCGCCGAGGATGACGACGCTCTGAAGACGACGCTAGGAATCGATTCGCTTTGGGGAGAAACCGGTTGGACAGCCCGCGAGCGCGAATGGGGTCGCCCAACGCTGGATATGAATGGGATATGGGGAGGGTTCCAGGGCGACGGGATCAAGACGGTGACGCCCTGCGAGGCCCACCTCAAGATCACGTGCCGCCTCGTTCCCAACCAGACGCCCGAAGACGTGGTGGGCCGGATTCGCGCCCATGTCGACAAGAACCGGCCGCCAGGCTCCACCGCCGAGGTCGTTCCGGTGCCGGGATCGGCGACGCCGTTCGCGATTGATCGCGATAATCCGGTCCACAAGGCGGCTGCAGTCGTACTCACTGAACTCTTCGGCAAACCGCCGGTGATCACAAGGTCCGGAGGGACGATTCCCGCTACGGGAATCTTCCAGGATGAGCTTGGAATCGACACCGTGAACTACGCTTGGGCGATGCCGGGCAGTGGCGCCCACGCACCGAACGAGTGGTATCGGATTGAGGATTTCTTTCGCGGTCGAGTAGGCTACGCGGCATTGATTGACTACCTCGGAGACAACCTGAGGTAGATGGCGCCGCGACGGGACACGGCCTTGTTCGGGCTAGGCGGCGCGGGAGACGTGTTGGAAAGACTCCTTGACTGTGCCGGTTTCGCACCGAACGAGTAGACTTTGTGCGGTGACCGGCATCTCACGATAACGCTGTTGCACCCGCGAAACGTTGTCTCCAACAGAGGGATCTGAGACGCAGGATCTCGTTGCCGGCAACCGTACAGGGGAACCCCTTAAGGGTAGGAACGCGCGTTGGATTACATCATTTTCGGGATTGGCACGAGTGCATCGCTGGTGCTGATCGGGTGGCTCCTGCGCGATTGGGGTCCCCGGCTACGCGACCGCCAGCCGCCAGAAAACGAAATCCTGAGCGCGAGCCAGTTGGTCACTCGCTTGGGGTGGGCAAGGTTTTGCGCGACATGCGGGATGGCCCTGGTCATTGGCGGTGTGATCGTGATGCTGGTTACGATCGTCGTGATGTTTGTAGCGCCCACGGACAGGGCAGCGTCGATTGCCGTTCTTACGGTGTTCGGGGCCTCGGGATTCCTGATGCTTGTTTGGACAGGGCGGTACCTGCGCGAATATGGATCGATTGGGGTACATCGGCCGGTCGAAAAGAGAGCTCCAGAGCCCACACCGGCAGTGGCGGAGTCCGTGGGAACACCTGCCGCCGCGATCGAGCAAAGCGTCGTTGGGCCAGAAGCCGAGCCATCCTTCGCCGAGGCGGCTGCATCGCGCGGCGGTCTGAGAAGGTTCGCCGGATTCCTGCGGCGCGATGCCGTAGAAGCACCGACCTCCGAATCCCCGGCGACCGCATCGCGAGTCGACACGAATCTAAGCACCGCGGTGGAGAGTGGGGAACGTGTCGAAGTTGGGGGAGAAATGACCCCGACAGATGTAGTGATCGCGGAACTTGAGGGCGCTGGTCACGACCCGGACGACAAGAAACTCAGCGAAACGGACCCGCTCGTCACCACGGTACGGGCCGATCTCGCGGCATCAGTCGAGGATGGACCAGACGCCCAGGCCGGCCCCGACCCAGCCACCGACATCGTGACGTCGAGTTCGGACGCGGCGGATGGTGACGTTGAAGAAGTGACCGAGGGGTCGTCTGGTGATGCTTCCGAGGCTACCCCGACGGTCGAACCTGGGTGTGACGAGACCGAGTTGGAACCGCCGGAGGAGTCTCCTCCGCCAGGCGATCGCCCGGACCACGAACTGGCTCTGGACAGCCTGCGGAAGCGACGACTGGAACGGTTGGCGAACATGTCCGATTCTGAATAGTGCCTGGTTCATGCCGTAACGTACCATGGACGCATAGCCATCATCGTAGGGAGACCCTGGCGTCGCTCGTTGCAGAAAAGGAGTCGATATGGGTGGGCTGATCGGATGGATCGTGGTAGGGGTTGCGGCCGGATGGTTGGCGGGCGTGATCACCAGGACGGACCGGAGCATTTGGGGCGATCTCGTCCTCGGCCTGGCCGGCGCCTTGATCGGCGGCTGGATTACGGATGTCTCAATCTCAGGCGGAAACGGCCTGATTTTCAGCATTATCGTGGCGGCAGTCGTGGCCGTGGTGTTGGTGCTGCTCAAGAACATGATCATGAGTCGTAACTCGGCATCGAGTTAAGGTTCGCGGTTCGTCATTCCGGTTTTGAGTTCAATCTACGCATCGGCTCCGCCCGTATTGATTGGCCACCAGATCCTGCCGAGCGAGGAAGGCTGGTGGGGACGGCATCCGCCAATTGGAATACCTTGGTGACTCGTCCAGACTTCGGAGTGATTGAAAATCCGGATTGGCGGGACAGCGAATCAGGTGGGCGGATCGAATCGACAAGCTCAGGCGGGCTCCTTTGGGCTGGAACCATCTGAAACTCCCGCACTGCGTGCCGTGCCCGCTGGTTCATCATCAACGACACCCGGCGAAGGGTTTGCGAGCATGCGCTACCGGGAAGCGAGGCGGGCGCGAGCAACCGGCGTCGCCATTTCAAGGAGCCTGAGGGCGAGATCGGTGATGAACGACAGGGCTACGATCGCGAGGATTCCGGAAAGGACCATTGAAGGATAGTTCCGCCCGATTCCTTCGAACAGGATGCGTCCGAGCCCGCCGGCGCTGATCAGTCCGCCAAAGACGGCGAGACCGATAATCGTGACCAGCGCTGCCCTGACTCCAGCGATGACCACGGGCAGGGCCAGCGGAAACCAAACGATCCGAAACACTTGCCATCTTGTCATGCCGACTCCATGGGCCGCCTCCAACGCCGCTGGGTCGACGCCTCGCAAACCGGCCACAATGTTCCGGACCAGGAAGAACTGGGCATACATCACGAGCGTCATCAAGATCGGACGGTTGCCAATGCCTTGACTCGGGATCAGGAAGACGAGCACGACCAGGCTTGGTATTGTGTAAGCCACGCCAAGCGCCGTCAGAATCGGAAATTGCAGTTGCCGGTACCTGACCGCCAGCGCTCCCAACACGAGCGCGATAGGCAACGAGATCAGCAAGGCGATCATGGATATCTGGAGATGCTCGATGGTGCGCCGCCACACCTCATCCACGTTGCCGTCAAGATAACTCAAGTCCACGTCGTCACCTGGATGCCGTGAGCGACCCGGCTGGCGCCGTCTCTCCCTGGGTTGCCGCGGCTCGCAAAGCGGCCAACGTCAACTCCCCGACGACGACGTTGTCTGGCGTTCGAACAGTGATTCGATCCATATTGGAGGCGACCAGCAGATTGAGAGCGTCGCGAAGATTCGCCTCGCTGCTGACCATGATCTCGGCATCGTGGTCGGCAGCGGTTGGATCCATGGCCGCCGCAACCGGAATCAGGCTCATGCGGCGGACCGCATCTTCGGATCCGATCAGTTGGGCAACGAAGTCGTTGGCGGGACTACTCACGATCTCAAGCGGCGTGCCGATCTGCACGATCCTCCCTTCGTTCATCACGACGATACGATCGGCCAGCAGCACCGCTTCATCGACGTCATGAGTGACGAACAGGATCGTCAGTTCCAGGACATTGTGGATGCGCTTGAGTTCACCCTGAAGGCGAGTTCGGGTGATCGCATCGAGTGCGCCGAAAGGCTCGTCCATAAGCATCGTGGCAGGTTCGGCGGCGAGGGCGCGGGCCAGCCCGACACGCTGCTGTTCGCCGCCGGAGAGCTGGGCGGGAAAGCGATTCGCATAGGTGGACGGGGGTAGATCGACCAGGTCCAGGAGCTCGTCGACGCGCTTCCGGATTCTGTTCCTGGGCCATTTCAACAATTTGGGCGCCACGGCGATGTTCTCTTTGACCCGCATATGTGGGAAGAGACCGGTTTGCTGGATGACATATCCGATCGTCCGTCGGAGATCGGTCACCGACAATGACGTGACGTCGGCGCCATCGATATTGAGTGAACCGGAGGTCGGTTCGATCAGGCGATTCACCATCTTGAGCAGGGTTGTCTTGCCGCTGCCAGATGTGCCCAGAAGCACGATGAACTCGCCCGGCGCAATATCGAGCGAGACATCATCAACGGCGGCGGCGCCGTCGTTGGCAAAGCGCTTGGTCACATTTCGCAGGTGGATCGCGCTTCCGGGTTGTCTGGCCGTGCCAGAGTGTTGACTGGCGGCGGGCTGGCTGCTCATGGCGATTTTCCCCACGGTGCGGGAGAGACACGCAACCACTGTTGCGTGTCTCTCCTGACATCCCGCCTGGATCAACGGTTGTGCCAAGGTCGGGGACGCGTTGTTTAACCGCCGATGAAACCGTTGTCGCTCAAGTAGGATTCCGCGACATCTGCAGGATCTTCCCTGTCATCGCCGTCGACTCGCCAATTAAGGTCGGATAGCACCTGGTCGGTCAGGGACGTCGTAACCTCGTTGAAACGGGCCTCGATATCCGGGTACGCATCGAGCACCTCCTGCCGAACGACGGGAGCGACGTTATACGGTGGCCATAGCCCAAGATCGTCTTCCAGCACGACGAGGTCGAATCCAGTGATCTGACCATCGGTGCCGAATGCCAGCACTACCTGCGCCTGGTCGTCCAGCAGTGCCTGGTACTTCAAGCCAGGGGCAACGGGCAGGACTTCAACGCTCTCGAACCCACCGGCGTAGACGCGCTGCAAGCCGAGCAGACCGTCCTCGCGTTCCGGGAAATCGGCTGGCGCAGAAATGACCAGGTCTCCGACAACCTCGGCGAGTTGGGAGATCGTGGTGACTCCGTTCTCCTCGGAAAACTCGCGCTTCACGGCCAGCGCCTGCGTGTTGTTCGCTGGCGATCGCTCAAGCCAAACGAGACCGAATTGCTCCTGGTAGGCCGCCTTGACAGTATCGAATACGGCCTGCGAGGCATCGATGGCAACGGGGGTTGCCGTGTCTTCAGCGACGGGCGAGGCTTCGGGCGTGGCGCCGTTGCCCGCGAGCACCTCGTCGACCGACAGTCCCAGAACCTCGGTCAGACCGGTGCCGGTGTATTCGGGGTAAAGGTGGATTTCGCCGGATTCAAGCGCCTGGTGAGCGATCTGGGTGCCGCCAAGGTTGGTGTTGTCCTCGGCAGTGATGCCCATATCTTCGAGGATGTTGATGTACATGTGGCCAAGGATGAATTGCTCGGTAAAATCCTTGGAACCGACATTGATTGTTAAGTCCTGGGCCGCGATCGAGCCAGGCTGAATTGCCGTGAGGAGCGCCCCGCCGGCAAACGGAACCGCGACTGTGCTTTTGACTACCGTTCGACGCGTCACCATGTGAAGTCAACCTTTCGATAATAAGCGAATACGACTGGGACAAGGGTACCGCAGCCACGAGGACGGCGTTATCGAGTGGCGGGAGTGGCGAGCCGCTCGACTCCCCCGAAGAAGGCCTCGATCATCAACACAAGCATCACAATTGGCAAGCCTCCCGCAAGGAGGTAGGTCGTGTCCAACAGCGAGATTCCCGTGAAAATGTACTGACCGAGTGTCTTGACGCCAATCAACGACGCGAGCGTCGCGCTGGCGACGATCTCGACCGACGCCGATCGAACTCCCGCCAACATAACCGGAAGCGCCAAAGGGAACTGGACCTGTGTGAATACTTGAGCGCGGTTCATGCCCAGTCCCTGGGCCGCTTCGATCACCGCCGCATCTACATTTCGCATCCCCGCGAAGGTGTTGAGGACGATCGGTGGAGCCGCCAACAAGACTAACGCGAGCAACGCCGGACGATATCCGAATCCGAGCCACGGCACGAAGACGAAGACCAGCGCCAGTGACGGCACGACCCGCAACGACGAGAGCGCTCCGACCGCCGGCGACCCGACCCGGTTCATTCGCGAAAACACCACGCCCAGCGGCACATACAGCACAACCGCGATAAGCAGGGCAGCGGCGCTGAGGCGAAGATGCGAGAGGAGCAAGTCATTGAATCGCTCCTGATTGTCCCGGATGAATTCCCAGACCGAAATGAACACGTTCACCGGGTCGTCATCTCCAGCCCAACATCGCGGTAATCCGCTGGCAACCAAACAATGATACGGTCCGTGGCAAGTCGAGTATTCCGTGGAATGGGAAAACCAGCCCTTCAGGGTAGCGTCGCGTTCTCAGCACCTTGATCTTTCTGTGACATTTCTGACGCGAATCGGGCGAGACGGGCAGGTATCGTTACAGTTGACACAGCCTTTACGGTTGCCGAGGTTACGACCACAGTGCGGATTGACGCGGGAACATGGTGGTTGCGGAACGATGCGCGCCAGAACACTCTTCAGGGGAGCGGACGAATGGTTTTTCGAGAACGCAAAGTCAACTCGTCTCTGACGAGCGAAGTCGACGGCATTATCCAGGCCAAAGGCGTAGTCAAAATTTATGACACCGGCAACGCCAGGCTGCACGCGCTCAAGGGGATCGACTTCGCGGTGAAGCGCGGTGAAATGGTTGCGGTGATGGGGCCATCGGGCTGCGGCAAGACAACGCTCCTGAACTGTCTCTCCGGTCTGGATGAAATCAATGAAGGCACAATCTGGATCGAAGGCGAAGATCTCGCCACGATGGGCGACAAGAAGCGCACCAACTATCGTGCCCGGCGGATGGGATTCATTTTTCAGGTCTACAACCTGCTCCCCGTGTTGAGCGCGGTCGAGAATGTCGAATTGCCGCTGCTCGTCGCCAACATCAAGTCTGCTGAAGCGCGGACTCGGGCACTGGAGGCGCTCGACACCGTGAGTCTCAGGGAGTGGGCCCACCATCGGCCAGCGGAGCTCTCTGGCGGACAGCGGCAGCGAGTTACCGTAGCCCGTTCCCTGGTCAACAACCCGGCGATCGTTTGGGCGGACGAGCCAACTGGCGCGCTCGATTCGAAGGCGGCCGCAGACATAATGAGCCTCCTCAAGACCCTCAATCAGGAGCACAACCTGACGATTGTGCTCGTGTCGCACGATGCCGGTGTCGGCGAGCAATGCGATCGGATCGTACGAATGCAGGACGGCTTGATTATTGGCGAAGATTTCCCGAACGGAATGCCTTCCGAGATCAAGCACACGATGCTCGACGGCCGCCTGGATCAGGTTCCGGCCGCCGTCTAGCCGAGATCTCCAACACGACTGTCGCGCCCGTCGGTGGCGTTGGCAATTCGGAAGGCAGTGACACGTGGAACAAATATTTGGCGTACCCATGCAATCGATTATGTACGTGCTGTTGGCGATGCTGAGCTTCTGTTTGCTTTCGGTGGCATTTATTGCCTGGCGACGACCGATCATCTTCAAACTGGGCGTGCGCAACATTCCACGTCGCAAGGCTCAGACATCTCTGATCATCATCGGCCTGATGTTGGCGACGCTGATCATTGCGGCGGCGCTCGGCACAGGAGATACGCTGAATCATTCGATGCGGTCGGTTGCTGTCGATGGGTATGGTCCGCTCGACGAACTTGTCGTGTTCCACGACAACCCGGATGACGACGCGAACGTTGGTCAGGCATTCCTGCGAACGATTCCAGCGGAATCAATTCAGGTTGTGCGGGATGCGGCAGCAGGCAACGACGATGTCGATGGCGTGGCGGGTGTGCTGTTCAGCGTTGGCCCATTCATCAACGTCGGCGAAAACGATGCGACCGGCGTCGCGGACATTGAATCCTTGTCCCAAATTGCCGCGGGAACGGATCCGGGGGTGAATATCGCGGGTTTGAGCCAGGAGTCGATCGATCACATTGGCGGGGTCAGCGATGTCGACGGCAACCTCGTCAATGTCGACGCGCTTGGCGAGACAGGCGTCTATATCAATGTCAACGCCGCCGCCAACCTCGATGCCGCGGTCGGCGATAACCTGGTCTTCTTTATTGGAAACCAGGTGCAGCTCGGCACGGTTCAGGGCATTCTTCCGGAGAGCGTGATTACTGGAGCGGTTTCCGCTGGCGATCCCGGCGTCCTGGTCAGCCTAGAGCGGCTTCAGGCGATAACCGGACAGGAGGATCGGATTTCCGCTGTCGCGGTGTCCAACCGCGGCGGCGCCGAGAGCGGTCTCGCCCTGACGGATGATGTCGTCGACGCTCTGGGTCCGGCGCTGGCCGATCACGACCTGGGGGTAATTCCGATCAAACAGCAGAATGTGGACGTGGCGGAGTTCATCGCCAACATCTTCGTTACGTTCTTCATTGTCTTCGGTCTGTTCTCCATTGGCGTGGGTATTTTGTTGATCGTGCTTATCTTTACGATGCTGGCCGCGGAGCGCCGTTCCGAAATGGGCATGGAGCGAGCGGTGGGGGCCCAGCGGCGGCAGTTGATTCAGCAGTTCCTGGCCGAAGGAGCGGGATACACCCTGATTTCCGGCATGGTCGGAACCGGCCTCGGGGTTGCGGCGGCGATCGGCATCTCGCAGGCGTTCAAGGGCTTCATTGGCGACTCGTTTGACATCGCGCCCTATGTCGCTCCGCGAAGCATGGTCATTGCCTATTGTCTCGGTGTGGTGATCACGTTCGTGGCGGTGGCGATCTCGTCGTGGCGGGTGAGCCGGCTCAACATCGTTGCGGCCGTGCGCGATATTCCTGACGCATATACGGCCCGCAAAAACCGTCGACAACTGATTTGGTCGATCGTCATGGTCGTTGGTGGCGCGGGGCTCATTGTGACTGGCATGTTCACCGAGCTGCTGGCGCCGTTCACGATTGGGATGACGCTGATTCCCTTCGGCATCGCCGGCATCCTGACCTACTTCGGCGCGAGGCCCCGCCTGGTGCTGACGGTCGCGGGTCTGCTGACGTTGGTCTTCTGGCTCCTGCCCGATAATGTGTTCCGGCGCATCTTCGGCGAATACCAGGGTGACATTGACATGTTCTTCGTCTCCGGCATTTGCATCGTGGCCGCATCGACGCTGGTGATCGTCCAGAATCTCGATACCTTACTCTCGCTGGCCGAGCGTCTTGGAGGCAGGGTCAAGGGGATGCTGCCGTCGACTCGGCTGGCGGTTTCCTATCCGGGAGCGAACAAGGGCCGGACTGGGATGACAATTGCGATGTTCAGCCTGATTGTCTTCTCGCTGGTGATGGTGGCCGCGATCAACGACAATTTCGCGGCTGCTTTCCTGAACGACAAGGCCTATGCCGGTTGGGATATCGAGGTCGCGGTCAGCCGGGAGAACCCGGTCGATGATTTCGACGCTACGCTCGATTCCTCCGGTGTGGACACAAACCAGGTTACATCTATCGGGCGCGTCGACTATCCCAACCAGGGCGGCAACCAGTTTCTCGCCAAGGGTGGCGAGTGGGGATCGCTGAACGTTTCGGCGGTCGATTCAGCGTATCTCGAAACGAGCGACCTGACGTTCCAGGCTCGGGCTACTGGCTACGACAGCGACCAGGCAATCATCGATGCGCTCAACACTGAACGAGACGTGATGGTCATCAATCAGTCACTGGCCGAAGGGGCCGTCGCCCAGTTCGAAGACCCTGTGGGACAGATCGAGGGCACGGTGACCGAAGGAGGTTTCGAACCGGCGACTGTCGAGATTCGAACCGGCGATGGCGAATCCCATCTGGTGCGGGTGATTGGCGTGATCGACGCCGAGTTCTCGATGCTCTTCGGCTCCTGGATCGGCAGTCCGGCAATGCAGGCGATCTATCCGGACAACGGACCCGGAGATGTCTCGTACTTTCTCGACGTCGAGGAGGGAGTTGACCCTGATCGAGTGGCGAAAGACATCGAGATAAACCTGCTCCCATTTGGCGCCGTGAGCACCGATCTCGAACAGCAGATGAAGGACGATCAATCGACCCAACAGTCGTTCATGTACGTGTTGCAGGGGTTCATGGGTCTGGGCTTGATCGTTGGGATCGCGGCGGTTGGTGTTATCGCCTACCGGGCCGTGGTCGAGCGCCGGCAACAGATTGGCATGCTCCGGGCTCTCGGATTCCAGCGAGGAATGGTGCAGCAGGCCTTCGTGATTGAATCGGCGATCGTCGTGATTCTCGGTGTCCTGGCGGGCGCGGTGTTCGGCTTGATCCTCTCCTACAGCCTGATGACCAGCGAAGACTTCACGGAAGGCACAGGCGGCAGCGTTGGCTTCATTGTTCCCTGGAGCACCATGCTGGTCACGCTCACGCTGTCGGTCGTCGCGGCGTTGCTGATGGCATGGGTTCCGGCGCGCCAGGCATCCCGGATCATGCCGGCGGAAGCGCTCCGCTACGAGTAACCGCCGGCTAAAACATGACCATGCGGCATCTGGAGGCGTTCATTACGAAGTGGACCCCTCCGCGGGTTGGCGGCGATCCAGGCGGGTCTAGTAGCGGCTGGTGAACCTTGCTAGTATGGATCTGGACGGCAGGAAACTAACTGTCGATGACTTCACCTGGGCTATCCAAAGGTGGCGACCGCATCCATGAATCGACGCGTGAAAATTGTCGCAACGCTGGGACCGTCGAGTGGCAGCTCGGTCAAACGACTTGGGCAGTTGCTCGAAGCCGGGGCCGATGTGGTGCGGATCAATGCCGCTCACGGTACGGAAAGCGACCGGGCCCAACTTGTTCATCGGGTGCGCGACGCCGCCAAGGGGCTCGGCCGCCGGGTGCCGATCCTCTTCGACTTGCAGGGCCTGAAGATTCGGACCGGTCCGATCGAGAACAATGGGACCGATGTCCCTGTGACGCGGGGCGGTACAGTCAAGCTCTACCCATTCAATGTTCCGTCGACTCCCGATCAGATTGGAATCGGCTATCCGAATCTTCTCAATGTGCTTGTTCCCGAGTCGCGCGTGCTCATTTCCGACGGTCTGATCGAGCTGCTGGTTGAGCGAGTGCATGCTGACTACGCCGAAGCGACTGTCGGTCGAGGCGGGCATCTCAAGCAGCGTCAGGGAGTTACCCTGCCGGGCGCTCCGATCACCGGCGGCGCCCTGACCGAAGTTGACCGCAGGGATGTGAAGTTCGCCGTCGAGCTGGGCATTGACTTCCTGGGATTGAGTTTTATCAACGATGCGAGCGACCTCCAATCGGCGCGGGATGTCGCGTACGCCTGCGGCGGAGATCAACCGGGATTGATCGCCAAGATTGAGCGAGCCGAAGCGTTGGCGAATCTCCGCGACATCGCCGGGGCCTCGGATGGAATCATGGTCGCGAGGGGCGATCTGGGTGTGCAGTTGCCGCCTGAGCGCGTGCCGCGAGCACAGAAAGAGATCATCAGGGTCGCGAATCAACTTGGCATACCGGTGATCACCGCGACCCAAATGCTGGAATCGATGATCGCCCAACCTGTCGCGACCCGCGCCGAAACCAGCGATGTCGCCAATGCGGTTTGGGACGGCACCGATGCCGTCATGCTCTCGGCCGAATCAGCAGTCGGCAAGTTTCCGATCGAAGCGGTCCAGACAATGGATCGCATTATCAAGGAAGTCGAGAAAGAGGGGCCTGTACGATCGCAGGCGGCCTCTGAAATCGCCAGATTCGAAGAAGACGCGAACGATGTCGTTCGTTTTGCCGATGCGATTGCCCGCGCCGCATTCCAGCTCGGTGAGCATACAGCCGCCGAACACATGGTGGTGTTTACGAAAACAGGTGGCGCGGTGCGTCGTGTGGCCAAGTACCGGCCGGGACCGCCAATGATCGCCGTGGCCGATAGCGAGCTCGTTGCCAGGCGTCTGAACCTGGTGTGGGGCGTTGAAAGTGTGGTTGTCCCGGTCGAGCACGATCCGGATGCGATGTTCCGCAAATCTGGCCAGGTCATCATCGAAGCTGGTCTCGCCAAAAAGGATGAGTACGCCCTGATTGTTGGTTCTCTGCCGATGACGGACAGTGCCGGGCAGACCAACCTCGTCCACTTTCGGAAGCTGGGTTCGTGAGCGGGCAGACTCGCGTTTGTCGATGCCGCCCCTCCCGGATCGTCATTCCGCGGTACGAGCCAGCGGGCCGTCTGACTTGGGAAGAAGTACTGCGGAAGCGACAGCATGAGATGCACGCACATGAGTAATGCAGGACATGAGCGCGAACTTACGGAAGAGCTTCTCTCAATCGAACTCAACGGCAAACGACTAGCCGCTGCGTTCCACCATGCCTCGTCCCGCGACATCGTGATCTTCTGCCACGGATTTCGGGGAACGAAGATCGGCCCAAGTCGCTTCTTCGTGCGCGCCGCTCGGCTCCTGGCAAGCCGCGATGTTTGCTCGCTCCGATTCGACCAGTACGGAAGCGGCGATTCCGATGGTGACTTCATGGATTCGTCGTTCGATGACTGGGTGGCGAGCATCATCGGCCTGGCTAACCGCTACTTTGGTCTTGGCTACCGCATTGGGCTGGTTGGCCAAAGCATGGGTGGCGCCGCCGTCATCGCGTCCGCGATGGCGTTGGGTGACCAGCTTTCTTCGGCAGTGCTATGGGCGCCTGATCCGTCGGTGGACTCGTATGAGGAGTCCGAAGACTGGTCGGAGGAAGGTGGCGAACGCGTTCAGGCACGGTACTGGCGTGAGGCTCATCACGCCGGACTGATTGACCAATACCGGCAGCTGCAATGTCCGACGATGGTGTTTGTGCCGACTGACGATATCTACGTTTCCGCGGAGAACCAGCGGTCGCTGGTCGAATCAGCCGGACCGCACCATCGCGTCGTCCCGCTCGAGGGCTGGGTTCACAGTGGATGGAGCCACGATCAGGCGACACTCGTGATCGGCCAGAGCGTGACATTCCTTGCCGCGGGATTCGGCCGTTGAAGATGATCGTCGCCGGCGGAGTGATCCCTCGTTCCTGGGCGCCGCAACCCGATCAAATTGCACCGATGACAACACTTCGACGCACTCTAAACCACGGTGGCGGTGATGCGCTGGTAGCCGGAGGCGCCCTGCGGAATGATGGAGATCACTTCGGGGTCCTGCGCGACCCTGGCGCCATCCGTGCAGCGGGGTATGACCACAAAGTCGCCGGTCTCCTGGGGCGTCCACTCGAATGACCATTGAGACCAGGTCCACAGAGTGCCTGGATAAAAGATCTCGGCCGGGTTCCAGGTCTCGCCGTCGTCAGTCGACACCTCGACCGACGAGATACCGTTGCCTGGTGAAAATGCCCTGCCCTTAATCGTCATCGTCTGGCCAACTGGCACTGGATCCCTGAATTCCCAGACTCCACTCACGCGGCGGGCGCTGGGACCAAAGATATCCGATCTGGTTCGTGGTGCGAAGTTTGGTCCCCAACCCTGGGATTCGTAGAATCCCTGTTCGTCACTGGTGACCACCTCGATCCGGGTGACCCACTTCACATTCTTCTCGCCGTAGAGACCGGGCACAATCACCCGCACCGGATATCCGTGCTTGCGCGGAAGAGGTTCGCCATTGATCTGATAAACCACCAACGTCGCTTCGGCCATTGCCTTGTCGATCGCAAAGGAATCGGTGTAGGCATCGGCCCCGCTGATCAGGACCTCGAACGCGCCGTCCTGGAGACCAGAGGCGTCGATCAGGTCGCGCATGCGGACGCCGCGCCAGTTCGCGTTGCTGAACAGGCCGGCCCCGATCTGGTTGCTGATGCACATCAAGGTGGTTTCCTGGTCGACCTGCTCGAACCCCTGAAGGTCCTCGAAGCTATACGTATGGGGATCGTCGACGTGCCCGGCGATTTCCAGCCGCCAGAGATCGCGATTGACTTCAGGATCGACCACATTTTTCGTAACGCTGTAAAAACTCTCGGTTGGCGTGACTGGAAGAACACCAGGACCGCTGTAAGGCCGGCCGTCGTACGAGAAGGTCGCGTCGTCGTACATCCGCGAGAGGAGTCGATAGATCGGGAACGTCAGCAGACCGCCGGCGGCGACAGCGACAATCGCCCGGCGCGGCATCGCGACGCCAAGACCGGGAACCGGTTCCCGCTCTGTGTGAACGTGATCACCGGCGCCAGTGGAGGCGCCCGGCTGGATCCGTTTCACCATGAACCTGTAGAGCCCGATGATTGTGAATACGAATGTCGCGAACCAGACCAGGAGGGCGACGATGCTGACGATTCGCGCCTGGGTGTACGGCAAGCCACGATAGTTTGCCGGCAGAACGGGCCAGAGGAAAATCACGAACGCGATCCAGACAACGAGGATGGCTCCGACCATCACGATCAGGACCGGCAGGCTGGTCCCGAGCATTCTCCTGGGCGCCCGCCGGGACCACGAACTTTCGGCGAGGATCGCGTAGACGATGCCAACGACAGCGCCGGCCCCGACGATTGCCCGCAGTCCACTCAAAATGCCGAACTTCTTGAGCCCGTTGTAGCCGCCGTATTGCTCGAACAACGAGAAGAAGGTACGGATGTCGAGCATTGACGCGACGCGATCAGGGACCGATTCGGGTGGGGGCATAATCCCGAGGAAGTAGCGGCTGAGCGCCATTGTCAGCATCATGACGATGGCTGCCGCCAACCCGGCGATCAGGCCGACGAGGACGTTTGGAACCCACTTCACCACGGAACGCATCTGATCCCTCCCGGATCGCCAAGCAGACTTAGTACAAACCAGCGTACGCCGAATCCCTGAATCTGGATGATACGGCGCCATTGGGCGGACGTGGTTGGGCAGATGTCAGAGCTCTTGAGAGTTTCTGGATGTCGTTCGGACACCCTCAACCGCGCATGAACCCTGCCTCACCCGGTTGCCAGCGGGGCGCCTGGACACACCCGGAACCTCCGTTAGAGCGGATCACATGCAAGTTGAGAGAGCGCAGGGAAGCGGGTTCGGGATGACACACTCCTTCGTCAGCACTTGGGACAGGCTCGTCGTTCCCTATTACGCGCGGCGGGGTCTGGCGGCACGGTCGTCAAAACCATTGCCCAACTCGCGATAGGAGCTTCTCGGCGGCGACGCTTGCCATGTATACGTGGTGGCGAGAAGGACGGTGGATCAGGCCGATCCAGGGAAAGTTGCTCCTCCGTTGACTATGCTCATGACCGGAATGACAATTAATCGGATCCGCTGTCTCCAGTGGGAACGGGGGTTCTTCCTTCTCTCGACGATGGACAGGATCCGAATTGACGGTGAGATAGGACGTCAATCTGCTCAGAACGCTACACCTGGATGACCAACCCTGGTGGCCGGGTTCGCCGTCAATGGCTGGCAACGGCTACAGTAGAAGCTTCTCACAGCCAACCGCGGCGCAGAGGAAGTACGCAATGTCAATTCCGGGCCCAGTCAGTTGAATATCATCCTGCGGCCATTCCGCTGGTTTGTCGCGACGCCGTTTGCACACAGTTTGCGCTTCCGGTTGATCCTGCTTGTATTGCTTGCGACATTGCCCAGTCTTGGCCTGCTCCTGATCACCGCTGCCCAGCAACGCGACGATGCCCTGGCCGCCGGTCAGGACGAGGCGCGGCGAATCGCCCGTTTGGTGGCGGCCGATCAAAGCAACGTCTCCGGTCAGGTTGAGTTGGTGCTCCGGACGATGTCCGTGCTGCCCGAGCTCCGAGGAACCGCTCCCCAAAGCTGCAACTCCATGCTTCAGACGCTGACCTCCTCCAGTGTGGAACCGGTCCAATCAGGTAGCGACCAGGATCTCCGAATTGATGGGGCATCGTTCCTTCAAGTTGTCGTCGTCGACAATGAATTCAACGCATTCTGCGCCGGACCCGCGGGGGACGATGAGATCTCCGCCGCGGATCTGACGCTCGTCAACAATGCGCTTGATTCCGGCGGCCTGGTGATGGGCAATCTGCGCACAAGTTCCACCGGATCGCTCGTGGCGACCTATGCGATGCCGCTGACTCGCGACGATGCGCTGGGACGGCGGGCGATCGTGGCGACGTTGGAGGTCTACTCGCTCTCCGCATTCGCCCGCGAGGTTAATCTTCCCGCCGATTCGTTTCTCCTGGTGTTCGACGACGCCGGGATGTTCGAGCAACGCTATCCGGCGCCTGACGAGGATGAGTCTGGCAGGTCCCTGGATGGCACTCCGGTCGTCGCCACCACGATCGGGATTGCGGCGCCAGATGACGAACAATCCGAGGAGCCGGTCGAGGTCGATGAAGAGGGATATGTGTTTGCCACCGACGATTTCTGGACACCCAGCCCAGACGGTGGACTCAAGCTCTCGTATGCGCTGGTCGGGTTTCCTGAGTCGATCGTGGTGGAGCGGGCCAACGAAAAGTTCAACGAGAATCTCGGGAAACTCGGCATCGCGGCGATCATTGCGCTGGTTGCCGCGTGGGTTGGCTCCGACTTGTTCGTCGGGCGGGATTCCGAAACCCGCAAGCGGGTGATCCGCGACCTGTACCATGCTTTTTCCACCGGCTCGGTTAATGAACTCGACGAAATCATCGGACCGGGCTATGTCGATCGCTCTCCGACAAAGGGTCAGGCGAACGGCATCGACGGACTTCGCCAGAACATCTCCGGGTTCCGGGCGGCATTTCCCCAGGGCGAAATCATCATTCGCGAGTTGATCGCCGATCAAGACAAGGTAGTGGCGAGGGTGACCCTTTCGGGCACGCACGTGTCTGACTATTTCGGCGCGCCGCCATCCGGCAAGCACGTGGTCGCCGACGGTGTGGAAACGTTCCGCTTCATGCACGGGATGGTGGTGGAGAGCTGGAGCATGTTTGGCGAGTTCCGGCAGCGCAACCAGTCGCTTGAAGAGCCGCCGCCTGTTGTCGTTCGCGGTCCGGGCCTGGTCAGTCGCGTGTTCCGGCGCAAGCAGCGAATCGTGGCGACGAAAGCGCCTCGATGATTACCGTAGAGAACGCCACGGCTGGCCGCGTGCCGCGCTACCGAACCGCGATCGAGGCTCCTCCCCCGAAAAAGGGCAGGCGGGCAATCGCAAACGTCGACGACACCGAGCGCCGAGCGGTGTGGACGTTGCCGTGGCGGCTCGTACGCTGGATGTATCGCGGGTACACCACGGTCAACGCCGGTGACATGGCGGCTGCCGTGGCTTTCAACACGTTGATTGCACTGGTGCCGATGCTCCTCCTGCTGGCGGCGGTGGCGGGACTGTTCCTTCGAAACGACACCGTGATGGTGCAAGCTCGGTTCGGACTCGAACGTCTGGTCCCGGGACCTACGGCCGACGATGCCTTCACCGCCGCCCTGACCGCTCGCCAAAACAGCGGTTGGATCGGCGTGATCAGTTTTGTCGGCCTGGCCTGGGTTGGGACCGGGTTCGTGAGCTGCCTGGCGCGGAGCATGAACAAGATATATGGCGCCCGGAGCAGCGGATACATCAATGAGAAACAGCGCGGATTCTTTGTGCTGATGATTTTTTCGCTTCTGTTTGTCATCTCAGCGCTGGCCTCGATCGTGCCCACATTTTTCATCAACCAGGACCTCCCGGCCATGTTCGAGCAGTGGTTGTTGGCGACCGGCCGTTACCAACTGCTCGGCTACGGCATCGGCCTGGTGACCTCGTTGTTGCTGTTTTTTACGCTGTATCGGGTGATTCCGAACGCTGGGCAGCGGTTCGTGGATGTGTTGCCCGGGACCGCGTTCGGCGCGGTGATGTTCCTGGGGGTGACTCAGCTCTTCCCGCTCTACATCAGGATGACGGGGGGCGGCAACCGTTACGGGCAGGTGCTTGGGTTCGTCTCGCTTCTGGTTGCATCGTTGCTGATCCTGGCGCATTTGATCCTGTTTGGCGCCTACCTCAATGCCAGCTGGCAGCGGCATCGGCGATTGCGGCGGCGGCGGATGCTTGAGGAGCAAGGGATTGCGCTGTCTGACGACGACGCAACTCCGGCGACGGCTGGTTGAGGGTAGCGCGGCAAGAGATAAGGCCCTGCCGCGCCCTATGACTCTTGACATGAAAACAATTGAGGCGCACCTCTGACCAAATGGGCACATCGACGGTGGGATAGTGCGCCACCGCCATTGGTGCGATCTTCAAAGTTTAACGCGTGCATGATGCTTCCATGCCTTCGATCCGCTGTAATGAGAATGGCGACTGCGGCAATGTGACTTGCGGTCCGCCGTTCGATCGTTCAATTCGCGGAAAGGGACTTCCTACTTATGAAGCGCGACGAAGAGTTCTACGAGGGTGATCGCGACCAGGTGTTGTCCACCGCGGGACAAGGCGAAACGATGCAGGATGCCCTGGCGCGTCGCTGGAGCCGTCCTGGCCTGCTGCGCGGCGGCGGCGTTACCGGCATGGTCCTGACCCTCGGAGCGCCGGCCATTCTGACGACGTCGCGACAGGCGACTCCCGAGAATGCCACACCGGTGGCCTCGCCACAGGCGACTCCCGAGCGCCCGGCGCCGACGCCGAGTCCGCCCCCCGTGTTTGCGACTGGATTCCAACCGATTCAACTCGATGAGGGCGAAGACCTGGTTGTCGCGGCCAATCACGTGGCAGTGCCCTTCTTGCGCTGGGGCGATCCAATCGTGGCAGGAGCTCCGGAGTGGGATATCGCCAACCAGACTGCCGATACCCAGGAGCAGCAGTTCGGCTACAACTGCGACTGGATCGGGTTCTTGTCACTTCCGGTTGGTTCGGAGACATCTGACCACGGATTGCTGGTGGTCAATCACGAGTACACAAACCCGGAGTTGATGTTCCCCGGCTACCTCACGCCGAATCCAGCCTTTTCCGCGACGCCGGTGTCGACCCCTGAAGTGGCGACACCGGACGCGGCCACGCCGGTCTCCGCCGCGGCAACGCCCGTGGTCGCGGCCGAACCGGAGGAGATCCTGGAATTCCTGACCAACCCGACCTAGGAGATCGTCGATGTTGAGCTGGCGGCGCATGGCCTCAGCGTGGTGGAAATCCGCCGCAACGACTCTGGCCAGTGGGAAGTCGTCCTGGACTCCGCGTATAACCGGCGGATCACGGCAACGACGCCGATGGAGGTCACCGGTCCCGCGGCAGGCATCGAACTCCTGAAAACGAGTGACGACGACACTGGAACGCTCGTGTTGGGCACGCTGAACAACTGCGCCGGGGGCTATACCCCATGGAATACCGTGCTCACCGGCGAGGAGAACTTCCAGCAGTACTTCGCCAACGTCGCCCAGCTCGCTGAGGACGATCCGATTCGCCTGGTCCACGAACGGTACGGCCTGAACGAGAAAGCGTCGGACCGGCGCTGGGAAGAGTTCTACCCACGATTCGATGTCGCGCGGGAGCCGAATGAGCCGTTCCGGTTTGGATGGATCGTCGAGTTCGATCCCTACGACCCCACGTCAACCCCCAAGAAGCGAACCGCGCTCGGGCGCAACAAGCACGAGGGCGCGACCTCAGCAATGGCGCCAGCTGGGCAGGTCGCCTTCTACAGCGGCGATGACGAGATCTTCGATTACGCGTACAAATTCGTCACCGCCGGAAGTTACAATCCGGACGATCGCGCCGCGAATGTGGACCTGCTCGACGAGGGCACGCTCTACGTCGCGGTCTTTGATGACGACGGTCGAGGCGAGTGGGTTCCGTTGATCCACGGCGAAGGTCCATTGACGGCCGCGTACGGATTCGCCTCCCAAGGCGAGGTGCTGGCCAAGGCCCGTCTCGCCGCCGACCTCCTGGGCGCGACCAAGATGGACCGGCCGGAGGACTTCGAGACCAATCCGGTCACCGGCAAGGTCTACCTTGTCTGCACCAACAACAGCGATCGTGACCTCAACCTGATCGACCTCGCCAACCCGCGACCCAACAACTTCGCCGGGCACATCATTGAGATAACGGAGGATGGCAACGATCACGCCGCCACAACATTCGCCTGGGAGATCTTCATTCTCGCCGGTGACGTGGGGGACAGCGGCACCTGGTACGGAGGCAGCGATGAGGTGAGTCCATTTGCGGCGCCTGACAACATTGCCTTCGATACGGATGGCAACCTTTGGGTTTCGACCGACGGCATGCCAAACAACCTGCCTGGGAACGACGGGTTGTTCGTGGCCGCGACCGAAGGCGAGGAGCGAGGCATGTCCCGCCAGTTTTTCAGCACGGTGCCGGGCGCCGAGTGCACGGGTCCAGAGTTCAACCGGGACAATTCCGCATTGTTCGTCGCCGTGCAACATCCGGGCGAAGGGGGCACGCTGGATGAGCCGCTGAGTCTGTGGCCGGATGGCGAGGTGGCGCCGCGACCGTCGGTGGTGGTGATCACGCACAATGATCCAGGGCAACCGGTGGGGCGATTGACTTAAAATATCTGAATCGGCAAACAGGAGCGAAAGGCGGGGCTTGGTTGGCTCTGCCTTTCGCCTTACTCACTGTTTGGAAGGTTCCGGCCGAGGCGGCCGAGGGGTCGATCCTGGCGTGCTGCTGGCGTTGATCCTGGACCGGGAGGGCCCGGTTGACCTCTTACGACGTCTGGAGATGCGGATTTCGGTGGGAGGCCGCTCTGCTTGCTGCGATTAGGCGACTACTTGGTCGGCATCGAAAACGTTGTCGATGAACTTTTTCACGTCGCCGTCACCAGTTAGCCTGAGCCAAATCGGTCCGAATCCCGGCTCGAACGTGAGCTCAATGTGGAAAAACGAGCAGCAACGTCGTTCCGTATCAACGAAATCATCGAGTTTTGCTTTCCATTCACCGGCCCCCGGGAATCTGTAGGCATACCCAGTGGCGAGTTCGAGCCGTTCTTCGACACCGGCCAAGAGTTCGCGACGGAGCATGTCGGACCGGGCAGCGCGTTCGCTTTCGTCAAGGGTGCACGCAACGGACAGGGGGGTGTCAGGAGATGCCTCGGACCTGGCAGGCGCGTCGGGACCTTGCCATTTCTCAAGCGGCAGCTCCGCCGCAAGCCAATCCTGTTTTCCTTCGGCAAAGTCGTACACATGTTGATACCCCAGTTCGGTGAGGCGACGTGCGGCAATCTCGGAGTTCTGGCAAGCGAGATTTGAGCAATAGACCACGATTTCGGCCCGCTTGTCCGGAAGCAGCGAAGGAGCAAGATCGTCAATCCGATGGTGCGGGATGTTGATTGCCCCTGGCAAATGCGACTTGCGGTAGGACGATCCTGGCAGTGCCTCGACGAACGTCAGGCGATCGCCTCGCTGGAGTCGTTTTCGCAGTGTTTCGCGATCTATGGTACGCATGTGAAAGCATCCTTCCCGGGATGTGACCGGCGTGACGGCGAAATGTGGCAATGGGTGAATCGACACTGCTAGCTATACTAAGAGTTGAAGTGCGCTTTAAGTCAAGGGGGTGGTACGTTGCAAATGACTATCGGTGATGTCGCGCGTCGTACAGGATTGAACACGTCGGCACTTCGTTATTACGAACGAATTGGCCTGCTCCCCGTCGCCTCCCGTGTTAACGGTCAGCGCCGATACGACCGTGAAGTGATAGCGCAGCTCGGCATTGTGCGAATGGCGCAGGAAGCAGGGTTCTCCATTAATGAGATCCGGACGCTTATCACCGGCTTCCCGCCAGAGACTCCAGCGGCAGTGCGCTGGCGGGACCTCGCGCAACGAAAACTGCCGGAGATACGGGCCACGATCCAACGATTGCGAGTTGTTCAAACCGTTCTCGAGGAGAGCCTGCGCTGCCATTGCCTGACACTTGACGCATGCGCCGAACTTGGCTGGGGGGCGGGAACGAGTGATGGAGTTTGCGATGTAAGTAAGGTGCCTCAGTGACTAACCTTTGGAGCCGGCGCCAGACTTGGTCCCAGAATTCCCGCGCCGGTCTCGACCGGGTGGCCTGGGCGGCGTATAGAGCGGATTGCGTATAGGTTGAGAATGCGCAGACACCAAAGCTCGGGACGACACGGGGGTCGTCCTCTACGAAACGCTGCTTCGTCTGCCGGTCCGGTCAATCAACCATTCCGCAACTCGCTGTAGGTGAGACAATCCGATTCCGCTCGAGGTGGACGGGGACGATATCCTTTCGCGGTTGCTGGCACTGGAAAGGGACAACACATTCAGCGTGGCATTGCGCCACTACGGACGGAGTGTGGTTTGAGAACGGGACGACACACGCATTCGACCAGCTCAGGGGAGACTCGTCGTCCTTCTCGAGAATGGCACTTGTAACAGACGGTGCGTGCGCCGTACGCTGCGGTAAGCACACTTCTCTTATCAAACGCCAGTCTGAAGGATGTTCGGCACGCCATGGTTGCGTCAGTGGCTGCGTTACGGCAACCGACCTCGCTTCCCACGGTCCTGACGCCGGTGGTCGGCCGTAATGCGGATCTTGATTGGGTGCTGGCCACGATTGACGAGCCGTCCAATCACATGATCACCCTTACCGATCCGGGCGGGTCGGCGTCCGCCTCGCGGCTGGGCGGCCCTGCTCACCTCGACGGTGTTAGTGGATTCGTAGTCCGGGATATTGCTCGACATTGGGGGATCATTCCAGTATTCTAGAGCATCTGTTCTACAACTTCGTGAAGTAGGAATGTAGGCATGACCGAGATAATACTCTTCCACCACGCCCAAGGGCTGACCTCCGGCCTCGTCGCCTTCGCCGCCGAGCTGCGCCGTGCCGGACACACCGTGCATACGCCCGACTTGTACGATGGCCACACCTTCGAAACCCTCGAAGAGGGGGTCGGGTACGCCAAGCGGGTCGGCTTCGAGTCGATCACCAAGCAGGCGGTCCGTGCGGCGGAAGCGCTGCCCGCCACGATGGTTTACGCCGGGTTCTCGCTCGGGGTGGGGCCGGCCCAGAGGTTAGCCCAGACCCGGCCGGGAGCCCGCGGCGCGCTGTTGGTGTCGGCCTGTCTGCCTCGCTCGGAGTTCGGGTCGTCGTGGCCGGACAGCGTGCCGGTCCAGATCCACGCGATGGAGAACGACCCAGAGTTCGACAACGGGTGGGATCTCCCCGAGGCCCAGGCGCTCGTCGCCGAGGCCGACCAGGGCGAGTTGTTCCTCTACCCTGGCGACCAGCACCTCTTCGCCGACAGCTCGTTGTATTCATACAATGCGGACGCTGCGGCAATGTTAACGGAGCGAGTGCTCGATTTCCTCGACAGCGTCAGGGAGCTGGACGATGAGGGTCGTCCGGAACCGCCCCACGCGGGCGACGAGATCGCCACCCTCCTGGGTTTCCTGGACTACCAGCGGGCAACCCTGGACTGGAAGTCTCGTGGGCTGGACGCCGATGGTCTGCGAGCGACGGTCGGCGCCTCCACGATCACGCTAGGCGGGTTGCTCAAGCACATCGCCTGCGTCGAGGACTTTTGGTTTTCCCGGAGGCTGCACGGGCGGGACGCGGCGCCCCCGTGGGTCACGGCGGAGGGGGATGCCGACCCGTACTGGGGCTGGCGCCCGGTTCCCGAGGAGACCTACGAGCAGCTCCATGCCCTCTGGCAGGAGGCCATGACCCACTCCCGCAAGATGGTCGCGGAGGCATTGGCCGAGGGCGGCCTGGGCGCGTTGGCCCGGAAGCCGTGGCCGGACGGTCGGGCGCCCAGCCTGCGCTGGATCGTGGTCCACATGATCGAGGAGTACGCGCGGCACAACGGCCATGCTGACTTCCTCCGGGAGTCGGTCGACGGGCAAACAGGGGAGTAGTCATGACAGAGCGGATTTCGCCGTTGCAGTTTCACGAGACCGACGGCGTCGAGGATTGGCGGAGCCTTTTCGGCGGCGCGTTTGCGCACTTCCGCACCGGGTCGTTCGGTGCAGGCGTCGCACTGGTGGACGTGATTGGCAAGTTGGCCGACATCGCGAACCGTCACCCCGATGTCGACCTGCGGTACGGGGGCGTGACGGTGCGCCTCAAGACGCACGACATGGAAAGGCTGAGCGAGCGCGACGTCACGCTGGCCCGGCAGATCTCGGCGGCGGCGCGGGAGCTCGGCGTCCCTGCCGACCCTTCCGCAGTCCAGACAGTCCAGATCGCGATCGACGCGCTCGTCGGTTCCGAGGTGATGCCATTCTGGCGCGCCCTGCTCGGATACCTGGAGAAGGGGTCCGAGGACCTGGTCGACCCGCACGGCCGCGGGCCGTCGTTCTGGTTCCAGGAGATGGACGCGCCGCGCCCGCAGCGCAATCGCATGCATATCGACATCTCGGTGCCACACGACCAGGCCGAGTCGCGGATTGCGGCGGCGATCGCCGCCGGCGGCCGCCTGGTGACTGACCAGTACGCCCCGGCGTGGTGGGTGCTTGCCGACGCCGAGGGCAACGAGGCCTGCGTGGCCACCTGGATGGGCCGCGATTGAGCGTGTCTTCCCGGCGCCGGTCAGTCTCAGTGAGGGTCGTCGAGTGATGAGCGCGGCCGCCACCTCGTTGAGCATGTCGGTGCTCCCGCGTGGGTCGTACAGCCAGGCCGGGCCCAGCCGCAGCGTTTCAACTCCTTGAGTTCGCGGGGCGCCACATCGTCATGACCGATCCCGAGGGCTACGATTTCTGCGTCGCATGATCATGTTTCCGGTCGAGGAATCCCCTGGCGAGGCACGCACTTGTAGCAATCCGGCGTACGCCGTACGCTATGGTAAGCATGCATCTCTTATCCAAACGCACGTCTGAAGGATGTTCGGCACGCCATGGTTGCGTCAGCGGCAGCGTTACGCCAACCGACCTCGCTTCCCACGGTCCTGACGCCGGTGGTCGGCCGGGATGCGGATCTCGATCGGGTGCTGGCCCTGATTGACGAGCCGTCCAATCGCCTGATCACCCTTACCGGTCCGGGCGGGGTCGGCAAGACCCGCCTCGCGCTCCACATCGCCGCCACCTTGATCGACGAATTCGAACGAGACGTCGTGTATGTGCCGCTGGCCGCGATTCGTGACGCCGAACTCGTGCTTCCGACGATCGGCCAGGCGCTGGGGGTGACGGTCGCAGCCACCGACTCCTGGGAGGACCGGCTCGTCGGCGCCCTCGGAGAACGTCAGTCCCTACTCCTGGTGCTCGATAACTTCGAGCAACTGCTGGATGCGGCCCTGAGCGTGGCCAATCTCCTTGCGCGATGCCCGGAAACCACGATCCTGATCACCAGCCAGGCCGCGCTGGGGATCGCCGGCGAGCAGCTTTACCCGTTGCCGCCGTTGCCAACGCCGGCTCAGGATCAGACGACCGCCGATGCGATCATGCGGGCCGATGCCGTCGCCTTGTTCGTGGCCCGGGCGCAGGCGGTCAAACCCACGATCGTGATCGACGACCGGTCAGCGATGACGATTGCCGAGATTTGCCGCCGGCTCGACGGCCTGCCGCTGGCGATCGAGTTGGCCGCCGCCCGCGTCAACATCCTCTCGCCCAACGCGTTGCTGGCCCGGCTCAGCAACCGCCTCCAGGTGCTGCAAGGGGAGCGCCGTGGCGTTCCCGACCGGCTGCGGACGATGCGCCACGCGATCGCCTGGAGCTACGAATTGCTGACGCCAGCCGAGCAGGAGCTGTTTCGGCGGATGTCGGTATTTGCGGGGGGGTTCTCGCTCGAAGCCGCCGAGGCGTTGTTCGCGGTCGGCGACGACCAGCGTGATGCATGGACCGTGCTCAGTGTGCTGGTCGATCACAGCCTGGTCCAGGCCGCGTCGCATCCAGCCGGGGATGTTCGATTCCTGATCCTCGAAACGCTTCGCGATTACGGGCTAGAGCAGTTGGACCTGCGCGGCGAGACTGACGTTGCGCGAAAGTCTCACGCCATGTACTTTCTGGAGCTCTCCGAAACAGCGGAACCACGCATTTTGGGAATCGACCAGGAGTTGTGGCTGAAAAAGCTCGAATCGGAGTGGGAAAACTTGCGGACGGCCATGGAGTGGTCGCTCCAGGCCGGAGAGGAAGTGATCGTGCTCAGAATCCTGAGCGCAATCCGGCGTTTCTGTACAGCTCGCGGCCACGTCACCGAGTCGCGAGGGTTCCTTGAGCGCGCGCTTGCGGCGACGAGCGCCGACCAGTCGATGTCTCGATGTCGCGGGCTTATCGCGGCGGGCAACCTGGCCGAAGATCAGGGAGATCTGGACATCGCCCAGCGGTATTTCACGCAGTCGCGAGACATCGCGATCGGCCTGGGAGACAAGACGAACGAAGCGATGTCCCTAATTGGCCTGGGATATGTGGCCCACGATCGCGGTGACTATGCGGCAGCTCTTGACTCGCACGGCCGCGCCGCGACGCTCGGCCGCGAGATCGACGATCGGCGTTGCCTCGGCACAGCACTTGGCAACCTGGCTTCCGTGTCTTACTTCAGGGGAAACCTCGATGCCGCCCGGCGCTATTGGGAGGAAAGTGGCCAGATTTTCAGGGCATTGGGTGATCACCTGACCGAGGCGCTGGCGATAGGCAACCTGGGCAGTGTGGCGGCGGAACAAGGCGACTTCGACCTGGCGGAGCGGCTGCAGCGTAAGGTCCTCGCCCTGCAACGCCGGCTCGGCAATGCGCCGAACATCGCCCTGGCGCTCATCAATTTGGCCGACATTTCCCAGCACCTGGGTGATTTCACCCTCGCCAACGACCAATTATCGGAGGCGATCCCGATTCTCCGCGAGCTGGGGTTGAAGGGACAGGAGGGCATCGGTCTCAACACGCTTGCCGCCGCCACGTTCGCCCAGGGGGATGCCCCGCGTGCGGCGGCAATCATCCTTGAGAGCGTGCGGCTCCTTTCGGAAGTTGGGGACCAGCTCAGCATTGCCGGAAACACCGACCTGCTGGCCAGGATCTGCGAGGCACGGGAGAGCCACGGCGTCGCGATCGAGTTGATGGCGGCCGCCGCGGCGTTGCGAGGGCGCCTCGGCTCCGTAGCGAACACGGTCAATCAGGCGGAGATCGACGCGCTGGCGGAACGGCTCAGGATGTCGGTGAGCGCAGGGGACTTCGAGCGACACTGGCAGGCTGGATCAGGGCTCGATCTCGGCGCCCTGACCCGCAGGATCGTGATCGTCGCCCGCGAGATCGTGGGTCCTCTGCGGCCACGGCCCGTGCTCCCCGAACCGGTAGCGCCCGAACCAGAACACAATCTCACGAACCGGGAAATAGAGGTGCTTCGCTTGCTGACCGAGGGGAGCTCGACGCGCGACATCTCCGGCGCCCTGTTCATTAGCCCGCGCACCGCCACCACCCACATCAACAACATTTTCGTCAAACTTGAGGTTAGCAGCCGCTCGGCGGCCGTCGCCTGGGCGATGCGCGCCGGTCTCGGGTAGTCCTGGCCTCAGGGCCGAATCACTCTCGCTCTGACCGGAAGTTCCTCCGTAAATACGCTGAATAGCGTATGTCCCTCTCCCGTATCACCTCCTACGATGGAATCCGGTCCCAGAGCAGTGTGCCAGACCCGAACCGCATGCGGGTGAGGAGACCACCGTGAATCAACCATTCACGCTTATGGTCATCAGACTCTCGTTCTTGCTCGCGGCGTCTGCCGCCGCGCATGCATCGGGCCCGGGTGACGACTTCGTCACTCCCGATCCAACCGGACGCCAAAGTGAGCCATGCAGCCTCCGTCTCTGACATCGATGTCGAGGCGGAGTTCGCGACGCCCGCTTAAACTTCTCCCTTGCCCCGGTCTCCAATCCATTCGCCTTCATCGAGGGCGGGTACACGGTTGAGCTGGTCGTCAGCATCGACCGGCCGGCGGGTTACGCGATCGAGTGCTGACCGGGTGTGATCCTGGTCTCCGGTTCGATTCGATACATGCGCCCGGATTGGCTGCCAAAAATACGCTAATCAACGTATGTCCATCCGGGTTGCCGCCTCGTAGCATGCAATTGGGGCGTCATGCGGCGCTCTGAGACGATACGAAAAGGGGAAGAGCACATGAAGCGGTTGTTTATGATCGTCGCGGTGAGTCTCTTGTTCTCGCTGGTGGCGCCTGCCGCTGCGCAGGACGCTACGCCGGAGACAGGAGCATCGCTGCTCGCCGAACTTGGCTATCCGGAACTGCGAGTTACCTCCGATGGCGCCACATCTGATTTGCCGACCGAACTGGAAGCCGGGCGGTACCACGTCATTCTCGAGAACCAGGGTGAGGTGGATATCGACCTCGAGTTCTACCAGTTGCCCGAGGGCATCACGATCGAGGATTTGGAGGCATTCTTCGCGGAGGTCGCCGAGGCTGAGGGTCCTGAGTTCGCGGTGCCAGACTTCTTCTACGACATGGTCTTCAATGGCGGGGCGACCAGCTTCCCCGGTGAGACAGGTGAGGTCGTCCTCGATCTGGTGCCGGGCGAGTGGGTCGTCAACCTCCTCACCTCCGATCCGGAAACGGACGAGCAGACGGACTCTTTACAGACGCTCACAGTCACTGGCGAGATGCCGGAGATCGCCGATCCGGCCAACGCCGTCGACATCGAAATGGCCGAGATGTACTTCAATGTGCCGGACACGATCGCGGCCGGGCCGCAGATTTGGCACGTCTTCAACTCTGGCTTCCAAATCCATCATCTCATTCTCTCGAGTGTGCCGGAGGGAACCACGAAGGAAGACGTGGCGGAACTCGCCGCCGCCTTCGCGGGACCACCAGCGTCTCCAGAGGCGGGAGCCACGCCGGTAATGCCGGCCCTCTCCTTCGAGGATGTCCAGGATGTCTTCTACACCCTGCTTTTCTCGAACGAGATGTCTAACTGGTACGAGCTCGATCTCGAGCCAGGCACTTACGCGATGATCTGCTTCATGCCCGATCCGAGCGGAGTTTCGCACGTGATGCTCGGAATGATCGAGGTCTTCACGATCGAGTAGCGACGGCAGAACATCTCTAGCGTCGCCCGTCGGAATGTCGACGGCGCTGAGGAAGAAGCGGGCTGCCGGGGCTCGTTCTGGCGGCCCGCGTCGATTTTCACTTGGGCATTCCGTTCGCGTTGTCGTTAGCTGCGTGGGTCGGGTCGCCAAGGGCGCCTGCGCACTCAAGGAGGGTTTATTCATGCGTCGAAACACTGTCTTGTTGCTATCGGTCGTCGTTTTGCTCGGGACCTTGCTTATTGGAGGCGGGAGATTCGTCGCCGCGCAGGACGCTTCTCCCGCCGATACGATGACTCATCCGATTGTCGGCTCCTGGATGTTGGATCTTGAACCTGAGGTTCCTGACGATCCATTTTCCCTGGTGAGGTTCTCCGCCGATGGAGGGTATCTCCAGATTGACCCAGACGGAACCAACTCCATTGGCGCCTGGGAGCCAACTGGCGACAATAGCGCCATTTTGACCCTCACCTTCGTAACTGAGGAGGATGGGACAAGCACGGCGCGGGCAACCGTCGACGTGGATCCAGACGGAGAGACGTTCACGGCCACGTACACCCTGGAATTCGTTGATCTTTCCGGTGAGAGTAGTGGCGAAATCGGCCCCGGAACGGCCGAGGGCACGCGGATGGTCGTGGAGGGACCTGGCGAGCCCGTCGCCTCGTTCGAAGAGGCGTTCGGCGAGTTCGAAGCCACGCCCGAAGCAACACCCGCATCCTGATCGCGGTTCTACGTACACAATGACGGCTCGGCAGCGATGCCGGGCCGTTTCTCTGTGCCGAGGCGTGTCTGGGTCAGGGCAAGTCCTGCCTTCACCAGGGATAGTTTGGTAGGGACCGCGGTCGATTCGGCCGACCGGAATCGAGGTTCCCGGCCCTGCCACCGACGCCACCCGACGAAGACCTGCACGATCCGGAAAAAGTGCTTCAGGCGAAACGAGATTCGGTTGCGCCAGCAATCGTTGCGAGGTCGTGCTAGAGGTTGTCGATCGCGAGGTGTGGGATGTCGTCCGCCGGTTCGAAGCCGAAGACCTGGCCGTAAAACGAGAGTTCGGCCTCCAGCGCCCGCTCAATCGTTTCCGACATTCGGAATCCGTGCCCTTCGCCTTCGAACATGAGTAGGGCGACCGGCAGACCCTTGGCGCGGACGGCGTCGGCCATCGTCACTGCCTGGTTGGGCGGCACCACTTTGTCGTCAAGGCCCTGGAACAGGATCATCGCGCTGCTCAACTTGTCGACGTGGTGGATCGCCGACCGTTCGCGGTAAACATCGATCGCCTCGGGGTACGGCCCAACCAGCGAGTCGAGATACCGCGATTCAAATTTGTGTGTGTCGAGGGCCATGGCTTCGAGGTCGCCGATTCCATAATGGCTGGCGCCCGCGGCGAAGACGTCGCGGAAGGCAAGGGCGGCTAGTGTCGTGAAGCCCCCGGCGCTGCCGCCGCGAATGATGAGTCGCTCACGGTCGACCAGCCCTCGATCAACGAGGGCCAGCGCGCCAGCGACGCAGTCGTCGACGTCGACAACACCCCAATTTCCATTGAGGCGTTCGCGATACGCCCGGCCATAGCCGGTGCTGCCTCCATAATTGACATCGAGGATCGCGAATCCCCGGCTGGTCCAGAACTGGATTTTGAGGTCGTAGGTCAAGGCCGATGCGCTGGTTGGACCACCATGACTCTCGACGATCAGTGGCGGAAGGTCACCTTCCGGCGGGTGAACGTCCTCGTTGACGGGAGCGTAATAGAAACCATGCGCCGTGGCCCCGTCCGGAGTCGCCCAGGAGACGGGTTCGGCGATGGACACGTATCCGGGGTCGAGCGACGGCTGGGTGGCGAGCTTGACCGGTTCCCAGGATTCGGTTTCAGGATTGATCACGACAAGCTGCGACGTCGCATCCACTGTACCGGCCTTGGCGATAATCCGCTTGCCGTCGGGATGAGCATGCACCTCCAAATAGGTGACGAAGGGAAGGTCAAAGGCATGCAGGTTGGCGGTCTCCGGGTCGAGAGCGCCGAGCTTCCAGGAGCCGTCGGCAGTCCAGGCGGTGACGAGCGTCCCGTCGTCAAGCTCGGTCCAGGTTGACGTTCCGAATTGCCAGAGAGGTACTCCGTGCTCGACTTCGCCAGCGGTTAGCTGGCGTGGTTCGCCGTTCGTCCCGGTTCGGTAGAGATGCCACCAGCCGGTTCGATCGGAAACGAAGACAATTCGATCTTCGCTGTCCCAATCGTGGAGGATCACCGATTCCCTGGAAAGTCCGGCGACTCTCCTGATGTTGGACAACTGACCATCTTCTAATATTGTGGCCTGCGACAACACTGTCTCGTCCCACGGCATGTTGGGGTGATCCCAGGCAATCCAGGCGAGGCGTGTCCGATCCCGGTTTAGTCGGGGTGATGAGACGAAGTCGGGGCCGGAAACGAGGACGGTTCCGCCATCGCCATTGCGACCGTCCAAATCGAGGCAGACGATCGTGTTCACCGGTTCGCGATCGGGAACGGTGTGGTCTTCGCGGATGGCGACGAGTCGGTTGCGAGCGGTGTCCAGCTGGAGGTCGGCGTAACGATGGCCCCCCTCGGTTGTGATTGGGCGGGCGTCGCCACCGGGGCCGTCGATGCGATAGAGGCGATTGTCGGCGAAATTGGAAAAGACGATGAGGTCGCTATCGGCCGCCCACGACCCGCCGCCATACTCGTGCACCCGATTGCGGACGCTGAACGGTTCGGGCGTAATGTCCTGAGGGCCGTCCGGCGTCCCTTTCACGAGCACGTGCCGTCCTCGCTCTTGAGGGCGGGTTTCGACCCAGAACAGGTCCTGGCCGTTGTTTCCTGATTCGCGGATGCCGGGCGGGCTCTGGTTGAGCATCGTGGCCGTGACTGGCGAGGGCCAGGCGCCGTAGGGCAGGGTTGTCGTTCGCGTGGATGTCACGGGCGTTTCCTCCAGGGTCTCGTCAGGAGCGGCTCATCCGATAAGGGGAGAACAACCGATCATGCGCTCAGAGCATAGCGCCTTTGGCGACCGTTCGTAGATATGTGACAAGGGTCCGTCATACTGGTAGCGGCAGTCACGGCCCTTTGGTTACCATTGTCCATCTCGCAACCTTCAACCGGAGCGCAGCGAAGGGTTCCAACGCAACGCACGATCGACGAGGTGGGTGTTTGGAGTTGCCGTTCAGGCGCCTTCGTTGACGCACACCGGTTTCGCCGGGGATTCTTCCTTCCTTCGAAGACGATCAGGACCAGAATGACGAATTGGGAGTTGTGTCAATCGGCCCAGGACAAGGGAGTCATGACTGGATTGAGTGTCGAGCGACGCACATGATCGTCAGGTTGTTGCAGAGGAGTCACCACGACGATGGGATTGGAAATCAGGAACGTCACCAAGTCGTACGGATCGTTTCGCGCGGTCGATGACGTCAGCTTCACTGTCACGCCGGGCCGGATATTCGGTTTTCTCGGCACAAATGGCGCCGGAAAAACGACCACGATGCGCCTGATCCTGGATATCATTCGCCCGGATTCTGGTTCAATCACCTGGAAAGGCGCGGCCAATACGAGCACTCCACGCAGCGCATTCGGGTACCTTCCCGAAGAGCGGGGGCTCTATCCCAAAATGCGGGTCGATGAGCAAATGCTGTTCCTCGCCCAACTCTACGGGGCAACGCACGAGGAAGCCAGCGCCAGGTTCGACGAGTGGATGGAACGACTTGAGATCACGGAGAACCGGACACGACTTGTCGAACAACTTAGCAAGGGAAACCAGCAGAAGATCCAGTTCCTCGCCGCGATTCTGCACGATCCGGATATTCTGGTCCTGGACGAACCTTTCAGCGGTCTCGACCCGGTCAACGCGGAACAGATGAAGGGGGCATTTCTCGAAATGCGGGATCGCGGCAAGACAATCATCTTCTCGACGCACCAGCTGGACGATGCCCAGGAGCTGTGCCAGGAGGTGGCGATCATCCACCGCGGCAAGCTGATGACTTCCGGCGATGTGTCTACGGTGCGGCAGAGCCTGGGACAACACGTCGTTCGATTTGGAGTGGCGGGACACGAACCGGCGCCGTGGCTGGAAGAGATGCCTCACGTGGCGGTGACTCGCAACCGCGGCGATCACCTCGAACTCAAGGCGCCAAACCAGGCGGCGGCCCAAGCGGTGTTGCATGAGGCGGTGCGGAGAAATCTCACTGTCACCCGGTTCGATATCAGCGATCCCTCCCTGAATGAGGTGTTCCTGAGCCTGGTGCGCGGCATCCCCGAGGATTCGAATATTCAAGACGTGCAAGGTGTTCTTGCTCCAGTCTGATTGTCGTCGCCACGCCTGATTGTGGGGAGTCATTCTGCATGGATTTCAATCGAATGCGTCTGGTTGCCAAACGCGAGTGGTTGACTCGCTTGCGGCAGCGCAGTTTCCAGATCACGACCGTCGTCCAGGTGCTGTTTGTCGCGATCGGGGCGAGCGTTCCCACAATCGTGGCGCTCTTTAGCGACGACGATGGGGCAATGACCGATGTCCTGATCGTCGATGAGACCGGAGCGAATATCGCCGATCGTCTCGCTCCATACATTGTCCCGGGCGACTCGGCGGGGTTCGCGGGTGGCGGAGACACGATCGAGCTGATCGGAACCGAGTTGACGGCAGCTGAGGTTGTGACACAGATCGATGAAGGCACGGTCGATGCCGCCCTGATCGTCTCACGGTCCGACAACGGAGACCTTTCCTTCACGTACGTCAGCGATGCCGGCGATTCTGATTCGATTGCGCAACAACTGTATGCCGGAGCGGCGGGAATTTCATTCGAGGACCGGCTCGAACGCAGTGGTGTCGACCAGGCGGAGTTCGAAGAGGCCGCGGCGGCGCCGGCGTTCACGATCGATGGCCTGGGCGAAGCCGGCGAGGCGGACAGTACCGGCGTCAATGGGGCCGAGGTCGCAGTCGCTTACTTCTTCACGATCCTGATGTTCATGACAATCATGCTCTACGGCACGTGGGTGGCGACGGGTGTGGTTGAGGAGAAAAGCTCACGAATCATGGAAATCATGATCAATGCTGCGACCCCGCGTGACTTGCTGGCCGGCAAGGTGCTGGGCATTGGGCTTGCCGGGCTTACCCAATTGCTGCCGATGCTGATGACCGGAGGCGTGCTGTTCGCGCTGCAGAAGCCGATTGCGGAGACCCTTGGGGCCGACACTTCGGCGTTGCCGAATATCGATTTCGGGGCGATTTCGGTCGGCGCGATCGGCTGGTTCATGGTCTATTTCCTGCTTGGATTTACGCTTTATGCGGCGATGTACGCGGCGCTTGGATCCTTGGTGAGTCGCCAGGAAGAGGTTAACCAGGCGGTGTCGCCGATGATGACCGTGATGTTTGTGGGCTATTTCGCGGCGTTCTTCACGATGTGGTCGCCAGATAGTCTGCTGGCCCGGGTCCTGTCGATTTTCCCGCTGACTGCTCCGTTCGTGATGATCTCGCGTGTAATTGTGAGCACGCCGCCCGCATGGGAAATGGCGCTAAGCGTCCTCCTGCTGGCAGGGGTGCTGGTGGCTGCTCTCCTGTTCGCGGCGCGCGTGTACCGGATAGGAGTGCTGCAGTATGGTCAGAAACCGAGCTGGAAGGCGCTGTTCGGAAAGACCCTGGAGCAAACGGCGCGATAGGGCGCACGTCATGTCGAGCGGAGTCGAAGCATCCGTTTGCAGCAGTGAACCCTCTGGCAACGCTTTCGCGGGGTCTGACCCCTGTCTAGCGGACATCCTGGCGGGCGACGCACAGGGTTGTCAGTCCTCTGCGGAACATTCGGGCGGACGACCCCTGGTCGTGGACGACGAAAAATGCCCTATGAACCGGGGGTCCGCCCCTACACAACATGGCGGCTCGCTACGTGCCAGTGAACGGCTTGTTGCTCGCCATGACTGCACGAAAGCCTACGCCCGTCGGCTTGTTCAATTGAGCGGCGATGCGTGCGCGGCGTCCGCCTACCGGAAGTTGAGCAGTTGAATCGATCATCTGGTGATTTTCCACACGTCGTCATTGCGCCATTGTTTGTCCTGATTTGGAGCACCGGGTTCATCGGCGCGCGCTACAGCATGCCGTATGCCGAACCGGCGACGTTCCTGGCGATACGGTTCGGATGCGTGCTGGCGTTGATGATTCCGGCAGTGTTGGCGGTGCGCGTCCCACTACCGCCGCGACGGCAGACATTGCACATCGCGGCGGCTGGGCTGTTGCTCCAGGGCGGTTATCTGCTCGGCGTGTTCGAGGCGATCCGGCTCGGGATGGGGGCTGGGTTGGCGGCCCTGATCGTCGGACTGCAACCTGTTTTGACGGCGGTTTTCGGCGCGATCGTGAGCGAACGGATCAGCACCCGGCAGTGGTTCGGTTTGGGATTGGGGCTGGCGGGAGTGGCGCTGGTGGTGGGGGAGCGGCTTTCCTTTGCCGGACTCGGCCTGACCAGCGTGCTGATGGCGATCGGGGCGTTGTTCTCGATTACGTTCGGCGCCCTCTACCAAAAACGATTCACGCCACATTTCGATCTCCGCATCGGCGGCGCGATCCAGTTCGGGGCGGCGTTACTGTTGGTCGTTCCGGTCGCCCTGATTTTCGAAACGCGCGAGGTGGAGTGGACCACGCCGCTGATTGGGGCGATGCTCTGGTCGGTGCTGGCGTTGTCGCTGGGGGCGATATCGCTCCTCTTCTTGCTGATCCGGCGCGGCGCGGCGACCAGGGTTGCGAGCCTGATGTACCTGACGCCAGGGGTTACGGCATTGATGGCGTGGACCCTGTTCGATGAGGAGTTTACGCTGGCGATGGCGATCGGCCTGGCATTGACCGGGGTCAGCGTGGCGTGGATGATGCGGACGCCAACAAATGGCCCGGCCAGACCGGGGATGTCGTCGCGAGTCGTTGCCAGTTAATGCCAGTCGATGACCGTACGCCGCGGCACGTAACAATTCGGACACAAAGCAGCCGCAGGAACGCGATTCCATTTGACTAGCCTGTAATCGTACGTTCCGGGTCAGGACGGTTTCGATGTTGAGCAGTGACGACACTCTTGTCCGTAGCGCCTCCTCTGCCGATCCTTGATGGTATGCGACAGGGGCGCCAAGGAGCATTCCGTGAGTATTGGAGCGGTGTTGGAGGAGTCCCGGGTAGAAACCGTCCCGGTCAACCCGGCCCGCTCGATCGCGGGGTTGGGCCATCGTGGCCAGGGGCAGGGTCAGGTGATTCTGGAAACGAGGAACCTGACCAAACGATTCAAGCAGCTTGTGGCGGTCGATGATCTGAACCTGCGTGTGAAGATTGGCGAGGTGCTTGGGTTCCTGGGTCCGAACGGGTCCGGCAAGAGCACCACGGTTGGCTTGGTGCTGGGCTTGATCGCGCCAACCAGCGGCAGCGTATTGATCGCCGGTCGGCCGCTTGCCGGAAGCTCGGAATTGGTCAGCGAACACGTCGGCGCGATCATCGAGAACCCCGCGTTCTACCCCTATATGTCTGGTCGCGACAACCTGCGCGCCCATGCGTTTGCGGTTGGCGGCGTGCCGGAAGGGCGAATCGATGAGCTGCTCTCGCTGGTGGGCCTCACTGAGAGAGCCCGTCACAAGTACAAGACCTATTCACTCGGCATGAAGCAGCGACTGGGTATCGCTTCGACCCTGCTTACCGATCCCGCGCTGGTGATCCTCGATGAACCGACCAACGGCCTCGACCCGGCCGGGCAGCGCGAGATCCGGGAAATCATCCCCCGACTGGCGGATCAGGGGCACGGCGTGCTGTTGGCCAGCCACATGCTCCACGAAGTTGAGCAAGTGAGTGACCGCGTGCTGATCATCCGCCGCGGCAAGCTGATCACCGAGGGCAGCGTGGACGATCTTCTCCGTCGGGGCGGCTATGTCGAAGTGTTCGTCGACGGATACGATCCCGAGTTGGCGCTGAAGGCGATCCGGCCGCTGCCGGACGTCGAGCAGGTGACGATCGAATGCGGCAAGCTGATCGTGGTCACGCCGGAGGACAGAGGCGGCGAGCTCAACCGGGCGCTCGTGGAGGCGGGGATTTACGCCAGCGCGATCACGCCGAAACGGAGCACTCTTGAAGATCTCTTCCTGGAACTGACCGACGAGACGGAAGTTCGAGCGTGAGCACCGATTCGCGCCGGCACTTGGTCGGCGACTACCGAATACGACATCGAACGGGCCGGCACGGGGTCGGCCCCTACCGAAATCGTCATCGAACGGTCTGACCCAACGTCGGCCCTTGTGAGGATGGGACGTTCTCATGATGTACTTGCTTCGAAGTGAACTGTTTCGTCTTCGCAAACGTCCTCAGACCTGGATCATGGCCCTGATCATGGTGCTCAGCGTAGGCGCCTTCTACGTGGCGATGGTGATTGCGGCGTCGATCATTGCCGATCCCGAGAGCACCAGGGAAAGCCTCCAGCTCACCAACATCTTCGAGAGCGGCATGCAAATCGCGACACTCGTCGGATACATCCTGACGGTCGTGTTGGCGTCGGGACAGATTGGCAACGAATACAGCTGGAACACGATCCGTCCTCTTCTTGCCCGGGCCCGGAGCCGCGGCGCCTTGCTCAGCGCCAAGTGGATTGCTGTCCTCCTCTATTCGGCCGGTCTCTTCCTGATCGGGATGCTTGCGGCGATCGCGTTTTCAGCCGTGACGTCGACGATCGCCGGGAACTTCACAGGCGCCAGCACTGAGATGCTCGGCGAGTGGGTCGTCTCGTTCGGACGTGTGCTCATCTCGCAATTGCCGTATATCGCGTTGGCCTTTTGCCTGGCGTTGATGACGCGTTCCAATGCGGTGGGCATCGCCGTGGGGATCGGCGTCGCGTTCCTGGAGCCGGCGATCTGGCATCTGGTTGGCCTGGTCACCGAGGCCTTCGACAGGATTCATGAGTTCGGCCTCGAGTATCCCTCGACCACGCTCTTCAACATGAACGCCGGCGCCAGCGACACATCGACCGGCGAAGCGTGGGAGGCTGTTGCCACACTTGGCGTCTGGACAGTAGTGTTGGTGGGTCTTACGTACTACGTTTTCAACAAGCGAGACGTGACATCGGGGTAAGAAGATGGGACCGGTAGGGGATAGCGGGTGCTTGCTTGCCTGGCTGGATGATCCATCACGTAAGGGTAGGGCACGTCCACCCGCGGCCGTCTCCTACGATCTTTGCTGCGCCTCTAACGTTAGCTGATGGGCTTCGAGATAGGGCTGGACACCGATTGCGTCGAGTTCGCCGAGATAGATTTCCCAGTCGTCGTCGACGTTCGCCTCGCCGGTGATCCAGCGCACCAGCGCTTGCTTGACGAATGGAATCAGCGTGGCCTGGACTGCGGCGACGAGCGTGGCCCGGTCCTGGTTGAAGTACAGCGGCGGCAGCCACCAATCGGCCGGTTGCCGGAATGGGGCCAGCACCTCTTCAGTGATCACATCGAGATTGGTGGGGCGGAGGTCTGGGTTGGCCAGCGTCTCGCCGAACCGAAGTCGTCTTGAACGGAACGATGGACCGGTCCCACTCCACCCCGGCGGGAGCGGTTCGCTATCCGGTTCGGCGGGAATCGTCGCCCAGATCGCCGGCTGACCATCGATTCCAGTTTCGCCTTCGCTGGCCCAACGCCAACTGGCGTCGGGCGTGCCGTGCACGCTACGCATCGTCGTCTCGAGATCGTAGAGACCGTCAGCCCATCGGAACGCGATCTCCGGATTTTCGCACGTGTCGGTGACGATGAAGTTGCCACTGTCGAATGGACGATACGGATTCCAGGCAGAGACTTGGATCCCCTCAGGGCCGGCGAAAGCGGGGGCCAGTCTGTATTCCGCCCAGCGCCCAGCCGGATCGCCCGGATTCCAGTCGACGAACACCGCCCACGAGCCGCCGACCGCGGCGCCGACACGGGTTGGTTCCTCACCGCTGGTCTTGGCGATCAATTGCTCGGACGATTGGGTAAAGGACTCAGGATCGATCAATCCTTCGGCATAGAGCGACGCAATGTACCTGGCCCCCTCTTTCCAGCCATCTGTCATGTACGACGCGGTGACGACGCCATCCAGGTTGAACAGGTACGGCTCGCCAGGGTTGAAAACGAAGGAGTTCATCAACGTCAGGTCGAGTTCGCTGTTCCAGGAGTCGATGCAGGTCGCCATCGGGAACTCGTCGGCTTCGCCGTTGCCGTTAGGGTCCCGGTCCCTGAAGGCGGTCAGGATGTTGCGGAACTCCTCGGTGGTGGTCGGCATCTCGAGACCGAGCGCATCGAGCCACGGTTGGTAGATGAAGAGCTTGCGGTCCTGTGCGCAGTGGACGCAGTCATTGACGTAAGGCAGCGAGTAGATGTTTCCGTCGGCAGCGGTGATGGCGTCGAGGACCCGCGGATATTGCTCGACAACCCGGTTGAATTCGACGGCATGGCGGTCGATGTAGTCGTTCAGGGGTATGAAGATGCCCAGGTCGCCATAGAGTTGCTGAATGGCCGGAGACGGATTGAACGACATCAAGACTCCGGGGTAATTGCCACTAACGAGTTGCACGTTGAGTCCGGTTTGAGCGTCTTCGGCCGGAACCATCTGCCACTCGATGTGGACGTTGGTCTTTTCCTCATACCAGCGGGTGAACTCGTTGTCTTCGAGATCGAAGCTGCCGACATCGGCGTTCGATGGGATCAGGATCTGGAGGGTGACGGTTTCCTCAGCAAGTGGAAACGTGCCGCCGACCTGGTCGTCGCCGAGAGCGTTGTAATCGACCTGGTCGGCGGCGGGGCTCGCTTCGGGGGTTTGGGCGATCGCGCCGAGCCGGGTCGCCGCGGATGCGGAGAGGCCCATCGCCATCGCTCCGGCAATGAATTGCCTTCGGGAGGCGTCGTTTACGGTAATGTCATGTGTGGTCGGCGCCTTCAAGGGCTCTCCCTGGCATGCCTGAACGAATGCAGGCGTCCCGCCATGACGCCGAGTTTCCTTGTCGGGAGCGCCTATGGGTGGCTCGCCGAGAAGCGAAGTGGCCGGAATCGTCCTGCGCCAGCCGTTCGAGCATAGACCAGGCGGACCGTATGGGAGCGCGGTTGCAGACAAGTCATGACTCGAGCGGGCTAGTCGTCTGCGTCTGCCCCCAAGCGTTTCGGCTGGGCCCTCAGGGCGGTCACTGCGTTCCGGACCGCCTCAGCATCGACGCCGGTCTCGATGCCTCGGGCGGCGAGGCTCCTCACAAGGAGTTCGGTGGCGAGGTTGCCGGGGGCGCCGGGAGCGTAGGGGCATCCACCAAGGCCCCCGGCCGAACCGTCGAAAGTCGCAATGCCGTACTCGAGCGCGGCATCGACATTGGCGAGAGCCCTCCCGTTGGTGTCGTGAAAGTGCAGCGCGAGCCGCTCACGAGGAATCGCCGGAAGCACGACATCGAGGAGCTGCCGGATGTCTCCTGGCTCGGCGACCCCGATTGTGTCGGCCAGGGCGATTTCATCACAGCCAAGGTCAAGCAAGCGGCTTGCCACCTTGAGGACCAGTGCTGGTTTGGTCGGACCGGCATACGGGCACGTGTACGCGACCGAAACATAACCGCGGATCCAGCGGCGATCGGCGCGGGCTCGGGATGCGACGGCCTGGAAGCGGACGAACGTTTCGTCGATCGAGGCGCGGAGGTTGGCCTGGGAGAACTCCTCGGTGGCGGAGGCGAAGAGGGCAATCGAATTAACCCCGGCGGCGACGGCACGGTCGTAGCCTCGCTCGTTCGGAACCAGCGCCACGTAGCGCACGCCGTCTTTGGGCGTGAGCCCGCGGATCACGTCGTCGGAATCGGCAAGTTGCGGGATAGCGGCCGGGCTGACGAAACTGCCGGCTTCGACCACCGGGAGCCCAGCGGTCGCGAGCGCCTCGATGAAGGCGATCTTGGCGTTGGTCGGATAGGCGCCAGGATCGTTCTGGAGACCGTCACGCGGCCCGACCTCGACGATCGTGACCCGGGTTGGCCGGTCGGTGGAGTGGTTCATCGAACCGTCCTTTCCCCGTGGTCTAACGTAATCCTGGATAGGGCCGCAGACCAGGGGACCGGGTTTGGCGAAGTCGATTGGGTCTGCCCGAGGGCCCGCGGGAAACAGGCGGGAGGACGCATACACAGGTCCTACGTTACGAAAGGCGCGGTGGAAACCGTTAAGGTCGACATGGAGTCGACCCCTACGAGAGCGACAGGTCGCCGTTCACGGCCTCGAGCCAGCGTTTGACGTGCGCCAGGAAGCGAGTTGCGACCAGACCGTCCAGCGCGCGATGGTCGATGCTCAGTGAGAGATTCATCATCGAGCGGATGCCGATCATGTCGTCGACGACAACAGGACGCTTGACGATCGCTTCGGTTGAGAGGATGCCGACCTGCGGTTGGACCAGGATCGGTGTCGAGACCAGCGAGCCGAATGTGCCCGGATTATTGACGGTGAAGGTGCCGCCGCCCTGGTCGTCTGGCGTCAGCATGCCGGCGCGCGCCCTTGCGGTAAGATCCGTCAGGGAATGGGCGAGACCAACCACACTCAGGCGGTCGGCGTTGGGGATCACCGGAACGATCAGTCCATCGTCGAGGGCGACGGCGACGCCGATGTTGATCGCTTGGCGGTGAATGATCCTGGTCTCGTCCCAGACGGCGTTCATCCGTGGGTACTCGCGCAATCCGAGCGTGACCGCCTTGAGCACGATCGGCAGGTAGGTAAGGTCGATGCCCTCCTTCTCCCGGAATTCCGCCTTGCGTGCGCCTCGCCAGGCAACCACATTGGTCATGTCTACTTCCATGACGCAGGAAGCGTGCGGCGCGGTCTGAACCGAGTGAATCATGTTGGCGGCGATGGCGCGGCGCATCGAAGTCAGCACCACGACTTCATCGCCGGGATAGACCTGAATCGACGAACGACCGGCGTGGGCCGCGGGCGGCGGGGCTGCCGCTACCAGATCCGGCACGAAAGGCGTCTGACGGGAGTCCCGGCCGGACTGAATCTCGACCTCGGCGAGAACATCCCGCTTGGTCACCCGGCCGCCAACTCCCGAGCCATTGATCGAGGAAATTTCCAGACCATGTTCGTCGGCGATGCGGCGAACCAGAGGCGACGACCGGGCGCGGAGCATCGTCGCCTCGTCAGTGATCGCTCCTTTGGCCCCGTTTGCGGCGTGTGTCGGGGAGGGCAGGGTCGGTGTTTGTGTCGCGACCATGGTGGGGGCGGCCGCGGGATTCGATTCCCGATCGGGGGGTTTCGTGGCGCTATCGGTTCCCGCTTCTTCGATGCGGCAAAGTTCGGCCCCGACCGGCACGGTCGTTCCCGGTTCGACCATGATCTCGACGAGTACGCCGGCGACCGACGCGGGCAACTCCGAACTGGCCTTGTCAGATTCGACCTCGACCAACGGATCGTACTTTTCGATTCGATCGCCTACCTGCTTGAGCCAGGCGCCGATTGTGCCCTCGGTGACACTTTCGCCAAGCTGGGGCATCGTCAAGGCGGTGACGGTTTGTGTCGACATTGCGACCTCCGGTACAAGGCGTCTCGGTGAACGTGATGAGTGTCAGAAACTGATGAGTTTTCTCAGGGCAACGCCAATCTTTTCGGCATCAATGAGGAAGGCATGCTCGAGTGGCGGGCTGAAGGGCATCGCCGGAACATCGGGCGCCGTCACACGGGTGACAGGTCCGTCGAGCCAGGCGAACGCTTCCTCCCCAATCAGGGCGGCGACCTCGCTGGCGACCGAGCAGAGACCGTTCGCCTCCGTGACGACGAGCGCCTTGCCAGTCTTCTTCACTGAGTCCAGAATGGTCCCGGTGTCAAGTGGCTTGAGCGAGCGGAGATCGATCAGCTCAATGCTCGCGCCAGTTTCGTTGGCAACGACCTCTATCGCCTTTTGGGACTCGTGGACCATCATCCCGTAGGCGATCACGGTCACGTCGGCGCCTTCCTGAACGATCCGGGCCTGGCCCAGCGGGACGTCGTAATCGCCGGTTGGGACACTACCCTTGATCGATCGGTACAACTTCTTGTGCTCAAGGAACAGGACGGGGTCGTCATCGTGAATCGCGCTGCGCAGCAATCCCCTGGCATCGGCCGGGGTTGCGGGGGCGACAACCTTGAGACCGGGGGTGTGGACGAACATCGCCTCGATGCTCTGAGAATGGTAGAGCGCGCCGTGGACACCGCCTCCGAACGGAACCCGAATCACGATCGGGCACGAGAAGTCATTGTTGGAGCGATAACGCAGACGGGCGGCCTCGTTCATGATTTGGTCGATGGCAGAGTGAATAAAATCCATGAATTGAATTTCGGCGATTGGCCGCAGCCCGTTGATGGCCATGCCGATCGCGGTCCCGATGATCCCGGATTCGGCGAGCGGCGTATCGATCACCCGATCTTCGCCGAACTCCTCAATCAGGCCCGCCGTGACGCGGAAGACGCCGCCGCGCAACCCCACATCCTCGCCGAGGATGACGATGTTCCGATCGGACCGCATTTCTTCTTGCAACGTGTCGTGAATGGACTCAATGAACGACATTTGGGTCGTGTCGTCGCGGGCGACGCCATTCATCGGGCTCGCATCGTTGGTTCGTTCCAGGGTTTCTACCATGATGTTCGCTTTCGGTTCGAAGGAGAGAGCGGCGGATGCGCGTCAATAGATGAGTGTTCGGCGAATGTCGCCGGTCGCCTAGTTTCCGGCATAGACGTGGTCGCCGAAGGTCGAGGGATCGGGTAAGGCAGCCGCTTCCGCTGCATCGGTGGCGGCATCGACACTGCTTCGGACCCGCTCCTTGATTTCGGCCAGACTTTGATGGTTGACAGCGCCGACGTCGAGCAGGCGCTGCTCGAAGCGGAGGAGTGGATCGTGGTCGCGCCAAGCCTTCACTTCTTCCGGATGTCGGTAGGCGCGATCGTCGTCATCGGAGGTGTGCGGTTGGAAGCGATAGACCTTGGCCTCGACAAGGGTTGGACCATCGCCCCGGCGGGCGCGATCGGCGGCGTCCTTGACGACCGCGTAGACGGCGAGGACGTCGGTGCCATCGACGATCACGCCAGGGAAGCCGTAACCCACGGCCCGGTCGGCAACATTGTCGATCGCCATCTGGCGCTCGATCGGCACCGAGATCGCGTAGCGGTTGTTTTCGCAGAAGAAGATGACCGGCAGTTTGTGGATACCGGCGAAGTTGCAGGCTTCGTGGACATCGCCCTTGGATGCTCCTCCCTCGCCGAAACAGGTGATCGACACCTGGCCAGTTCCTCGCAATTTCGCGGCGTAGGCCGTGCCCGTAGCGTGTGGCACCTGGGTTGAGACCGGACTCGAGCCGCTGATGATGTTGAACTTGCGTGAGCCATAGTGCCCGGGCATCTGGCGGCCGCCAGACGTCGGGTCATCGGCCCGGGCCAGCGCCGCCATCATCACATCTTCGGCGGTCAGGCCGAATGCGAGGCTGAACGCCAGGTCACGATAGTAGGGAAGGAGGAAATCCTTGCCGCGGTCGAGGGCGAAGGCGGCGCCGACCTGGGCCGCCTCGTGACCTTGCCCGGAGACGATGAACGCGGCTTTGCCGGCGCGGTTGAGTTGCCACATCCGCTCATCGAGGGCACGGGCCAGGGCCACGAACTCATACATTTCCCGCAACGTGTCGTGAGCCAGACCGGCGTCGCCTTCGGATGGTGGGGCAACCGTGGCGGAGAGGGCTCCGCCGCCGACATTGACGTGTTCAAGTGGAAGATGGATGGAGCTGGAACCGTTCTCAGTGGTTGAATGGCCGGCAAAGGCCTTCTGGACGGCTTCGTCCACAGCTCCGGTGGTTTCGGTCGCCATTGACCGCTCCTTTTCCGTTGACCGAGACTCGATCGGCGGGCGAAACACGAGCGCTGCCAACTGAGGCATCCGGCAATGCGCCACGTCGTCTCGCCTGTTGCATTTCGGGCAGAGTATATCGCATGTCGCGGGTCGGCATCGGATTGGAAACGCGCCAGCGAGCCTGTTCGGCCGGCGCCGGGGCCGCCAGTTCGGCATATACTGAGCTGACAGAAGGCACGGAGGAATTGACGGAGAGTGGGCCGCAGAGGAGCGGTCGACCGACCAGGGAGGCGATAATGACCTCATGTCAGCCATACGAACTCACAGACGAGCAGCGCGAGATGCAGGCGCTGGTCCGGGAGTTTGCGGAACGGGAAATTGCGCCTCACGCAGCCAGGTGGGACCAGGAACACACCTTTCCCGTCGACGTGGTGAGGAAACTTGGTGAACTCGGCGCGATGGGTGTTGGATTCCCGGAGGAATACGGCGGCCTGGGGATGGGCGCGGTGGCCCAGGCGCTGGTGATCGAGGAACTTGCCCGGTTCGACTCGTCGATCGCGGTGACGGTCGGGGCCAATGTCTCAATTGCCGGGGATCCGGTGTTGCTGTTCGGAACCGAAGAGCAAAAGCAGCGCTGGCTCGTGCCGCTCGCCCAGGGCGAGCACCTGGGCGCTTTCGCCAGCACCGAGCCGAGCGGCGGTTCCGACATCCAGGCGGCGCGGACCACGGCTCGTCGCGACGGCAATGAGTGGGTGATCAACGGCACGAAGTCGTTTACCACCAACGCCGGAACCGAATTGAGCGCTTTCGTCATTGTCACGGCCCAGACGGAAACGGACCGCGGCACGAAGCTAACCACCTTCATCGTCCCCAACGGAACGCCCGGCTACGAACCGCAAGAGCCGTATCACAAGTTGGGATGGCGTGCCTCGGACACACGTGAGCTGGTGTTCAGCGACTGCCGCGTGCCCCATGACGCGATGCTGGGCGAACTCGGCAAGGGCGCGCGTGTTTTCCTCCAGCCGCTCGACGGTGGACGGGTTGGGGTGGCGGCGATGTCGGTGGGCCTGGCCCAGGGCGCGTTGGAACAGGCCACGGCCTACGCGCGGGAGCGGGTTGCGTTCGGCGCGCCGATCGCGCGGCAACAGGCGATCCAGTTCAAGCTGGCGGAAATGAAGACCCAGATTGGGGCGGCAAGGTTGCTCACCTATCGGGCAGCGGCACTCAAGGAGGCCGAACAACCGTACACGGAAGAAGCGGCGATGGCGAAACTCTTCGCGTCGGAAGTGGCAGTCCGTGCCGCCGAAGAAAACTTGCAGATTCATGGCGGGTACGGGTACATCGAGGAATCGGCCGTCCCGCGGTTTTACCGCGACGCCAAGATTCTGACGATTGGCGAAGGCACGAGCGAAATTCTCAAGCATGTGATTGCCCGCAAGATGGGATTGGCGGAGTAGGGCGCATTCGTCAATGACTTCGTCACCCTGAGTAGTCTGTCCAAGGCTGAATTGTCATTCCGACGAAGGAGGATTCTTATGCTTCTATGTCGTCGAACCCATAGATTCTTCGCAAACTCGGAATGACAGATTCCCTTGAACAGTTCGCTGAGCGAAGTCGAAGGGGAAGGGTCCCCGAACGCAGTGCAGCGATAGCACTCGACGGAAGAAGCCGGCTCCAACCCTGCTGCGGCATATCCAGCGGCGAAGAGATTCCTCCACTCGCTGGCGCTCGCTGCGGAATGACAATTAACGGCTTCGCCGGGGTATTCCGCCCCAACGAAAGCCGTTCGATCGGCAGTCGGTCCTCGTTCCTAATTGCCCAAACCGTATGAAGCGTTGAACACATCGGAGAACAAACTGTGATCGCGACACTGGAAACCGAACAAAGCATCCCGGAGATCAACGCCAGCGCGATTGCGGAACTTGAGCGACGACTCGCACGGGCGGCGCTTGGTGGCGGTGAGGCGGCCCAGGCAAAGCAGGCTGCCCGCGGCAAACTGCCCGTGCGTGAGCGCATTGACCGGGTCCTCGACCCCGCCTCGCCGTTTCTTGAGCTTTCGCCGCTGGCGGCCGATGGAATGTACGACGGGGCAAGTCCCGGCGCTGGGATCGTAACCGGGATCGGTCGGATCAGTGGACGCGAAGTTGTGGTGGTCGCCAACGATCCCACGGTCAAAGGCGGCACATACTTCCCGATAACGGTCAAGAAGCACCTTCGAGCGCAGGAGATTGCCTTTGCCAACCACCTGCCGTGCTTGTACCTCGTCGATTCGGGCGGGGCGTTCCTGCCGCTCCAGAGCGACATTTTTGCCGACAAGGAGCACTTCGGGAGAATCTTTCGGAACCAGGCGTTGCTCTCGGCCCAGGGGTTGAGACAGGTTGCGGCCGTTCTCGGTTCGTGCACCGCCGGTGGCGCCTACGTGCCGGCGATGTGCGACGAATCGGTGATCGTCCGCGGCACGGGGACGATTTTCCTCGCTGGTCCTCCACTGGTGGAGGCGGCGACGGGCGAGCAGGTTTCCGCCGAGGACCTTGGTGGGGCCGACGTCCACGGCCGGATCAGCGGTGTCGTCGATTACGTTGCCGATTCCGAACCGGAAGCGCTGGCTCTGGTTCGATCGCTGATGAGCCAACCAAGGTCCACGCCACCGCCTACCCCGTGGCAGCGAGAACCGATCGTGGCGCTGGAGGAGGATCCCGAGGATCTGCTCTCGATCGTGCCGTCCGATCCGCGCCGCGCCTACGATGTGCGTCAGGTGTTGCGGCGAGTGCTCGATGGCAGCCGGCTGCGCGAATTCAAGGCCGATTACGGGCAAACCCTTGTCTGTGGGTTCGGACACCTGTACGGGATTCCGGTCGGAATCCTGGCCAACAATGGCGTGCTCTTTCCCGAGACGGCGCGCAAGGGCGCCCACTTCGTGATGTTGTGCGCGCAACAGCGGATTCCGCTGATCTTTTTCCAGAACATCACTGGCTTCATTGTGGGCAGCAAGTACGAGCGCGTGGGCGTGGCGCGGGATGGCGCGAAAATGGTCGCGGCCGTGGCGGCAGCCCAGGTTCCGAAACTTACCGTGATGATTGGCGCCAGCTACGGCGTCGGGAACTACGCAATGTGCGGGCGCGCCTACGACCCACGCTTCGTCTTTTCGTGGCCATCGCATCGGATTTCGGTGATGGGCGGGGAACAGGCGGCCGGTGTGCTCACCGATATCCGGCGCCAAAGCATCCTGGGGCGAGGCGAGGAACTCGATGAGGCCGCGCTGGCGGAGATTCGGACCGATGTCGAGGGCCAATACGAGGAGCAGGCGAGTCCGTACTACGCCACCGCCCGGCTCTGGGACGATGGGATGATAGATCCGCGGCGGACCCGCGATGTTCTCGGCCTCGCCTTGTCGACCACCCTCAATGCGTCGATTCTGAAAACCGACTACGGCGTCCTTCGAATATGACAAGCGAGCTTTCGGTTACCCTCGATGGGCCGGTGCTACGGCTGACCCTCTCCCGACCGGACAAGCGAAATGCGCTCTCCCGATCGCTCGTGACAGCCCTTCATGACGCTTTCCGGTCACTCGACGGGGATTCCGGAACGCGGGTCGTGGTGTTGGCCGGGGACGGTCCGGCGTTCTGCGCGGGCGGCGACATCGGCGAGTTCGTCGATGCCGCCGGAAGCGGTCTGGCAATGGCCGATGCCGCCGGGATCGCAGACTTGTTGGGGGAGATGACGCGTTGTCCGGCGCCAATCGTCACCCGGATTCACGGCGCCGCCTATGGCGGTGGCGTTGGGCTCGTTTGCGCGGCAGACGTCGCAATTGCCGCCGAAGGGAGCCGGTTTTCCCTGAGTGAGGCACGGTTGGGTTTGGTTCCCGCCGTCATTTCGCCTTGGGTCTTCGCCTCGCTCGGCAGCCGCCAGGGGCGGTCCCTGATGCTTGAAGCCGCGCCGTTCGGGACGGAGACTGCGCTGCGTTGCGGATTGGTGCACCACTGTGTTCCTGAGGTCGCGCTCGATGATGCGGTCGAAAAGGTGGTGAAAAACCTGCTTCAAGGCGCGCCTGGAGCACTGGCCGCGATCAAGCGCCTGCCGGCGACGATCGACGGGTTTGACCCGGACGCCCACCGGGCCGCGACCACGGCGATTCTCGCCGAACGCCTGGCAAGCGACGAAGGCCAGGAGGGCCTGCGTGCATTCCTGGAAAAGCGGCCACCACGGTGGACTCCCGGAGACCCGCCGCAATGACCAGCGTCAACCTTTCCGGGAAACGGGTGGCGATTGCGAACCGTGGTGAGATCGCGGTCCGGATCGCGGCCACGTGTCAACGACTCGGGGCGCTCCCGATCCTACTCGTCGGCCAACCGGACATGGAAAGCTACGCGGCCCGCCAGGTTGGCCGGGTCGAGCTGGTCGGCGAGGCCGGCGCCGAACTCGACGTCTCGCTCGTGGTGGCCGCTGCCCGTCGGGCTGGGTCCGATTTCCTGCATCCGGGCTATGGCTTCCTCAGCGAGCGCGCTGACCTGGCCGATGCCTGCGGAGAGGCCGGTATCCGATTCGTCGGCCCTTCAGCGGCGACGTTGCGGCTTTGCGGCGACAAACTGGAAACTCGCGCCGCCGCCGCGCGCGCCAATGTCCCCGTGTTGCCTGCCAGCGACCCGTTGGGCGACGATCCGGACGAGTGGTTCGCGATAGCAAATGAGATCGGGTATCCGCTGCTTGTCAAACCTGCCGGCGCGGGTGGCGGGCGGGGATTGCGCCATGTTGCCGGTGAAGGCGGCCTGGCGGAGGCAATTTCGGCATCCCGGCGCGAAGGCTCATCGACCGGCGTTGCCGCTGTTGTCTATCTCGAACGCGAATTGGTCGGCCCTCGCCATGTTGAAGTCCAAATTGTGGCCGATGGTCGGCAAACGTTGGCATTGGGCGATCGGGATTGTTCGCTCCAGCGACGGCACCAGAAGGTAATCGAGGAAGCTCCGGCGCCGAACGTTGACGGTGAGACGCGGCGCAGGCTTCACATGCATGCAGTGGACATCGCCAACGAGGTTCGTCTCGAGGGGATTGGCACCTGCGAGTTCCTGCTTTCAGGCGATGGTGAGATCGCGTTTCTCGAAGTCAATCCCCGGATTCAGGTCGAGCACCCGGTCACCGAACGTGTGACGGGTGTTGATCTCGTCGCATGGCAACTCCTGATCGCCGCCGGCGGACATTTGCCGGTTCGGTTGAATACCGAGCCGCGTGGACACGCGATTGAAGCACGCGTTTACGCTGAAGATCCGTGGTCCGGGTTCCTTCCGTCCGCCGGCATTTTGACGACAGTCTCGTGGCCAAGCCGTCCGAATGTGCGAGTCGACGCGGGCTATGCGACTGGCGATACGGTTCCAACCAGCTACGACCCCATGCTCTCCAAGGTGATCGCATACGGGTCAGACCGCGCGACGGCGATCGCGGAATTGCGAACGGCGCTGCTTGCGACGTTAGTGGCCGGTGTGGCGACGAATATCTCCTGGATCGTCGACCTGCTGGAGAGCGCGGCGTTCCAGGCCGGCGCCGCAACGACTCACACGGCAGGGGAGGTACGTCCTCAACCACCAGACCGCTCATTCGTCTCGTTCGCGGCGCTGGCGCATTCGCTGGAGGCCACTTCTACGCCAATGACCGATCCGTGGTCGGCAATCGGTCCCTGGCGGATGTCCGGTGCGGCGCCGATGAGCTTCCATGGCGACGAGTGGGAAGATCAATTCCGTGTGTCACGCACATCGGCTGGCTGGACAGCGCTCACCGATGTCGGGAATCGTGAAATCCGATGGTGGCGAGACGCCAATGGCGCATGGACGATCAACGTCGATGGAGCGGTGGCGAATGTGGCCGTGAATGCACATGAGACGGGGCGAGAGGTCGTGGTCCATGGCGCTTGCTGGATGGTCTACGACGGTCCACGCCCTGTCGCCCGGGCCGCTTCCCGGGAGCGGGCAAGCGACGGCCAGGTGCGGGCCCCGATGCCGGCCAGCGTGGTCAGCGTCCATGTTGAGAATGGGGATCGTGTCGAGAAGGGCCAGCCGCTGGTGACGTTGACGGCGATGAAGATGGAAATCGTTTGCGATGCGCCCGCGAATGCAGTGGTCGAACGCGTTTCCTGCGAGGTTGGAGCGCTCGTCACCGCCGACCAGGTGCTTGTCACACTCCGGATCGACTCCACAGAGGCCCCGGATGGCGCCGGCGAGACAGGCTAATTAACGTTCCGTGAGGAGGGCCAGCAACATTCACATACTGGTCGTCCCCACAGGTTTCGGGTAGGGCGCGCGCAGAACGATTGCGGTTGCGCTTACGCCAGCAGCGGTTAGGATCGTTGCCGCGGTTGACCAGAGCAGGTGCATACCGTATCATTGTCGAGGAATACGAACAGATGTTCGCACTCTGGGAGTCTCCGGATAGACGGCTCGCAATAGAGACATCACGATCACCGCGGTTGATGCACAATGACGCGAGCTAAGCATCGTCGGAGCGTTGGGTTTCAACGATTTCGGGTCCGAGGCGGAGCGCAGGAGCGCCGGCGCAACTGACCTGGATGAGCATCCACGAAAGGTCCGCATTCATGGCAGACGATCGAATCGAAAAGGCCAAATCGGTCGATCTGGCGATTGCCCAGATCGAGCGGCAGTTCGGCAAAGGCTCCATCATGAAGATGAAGCCGGGCGAGACCAATCCGATGCAAATCGATGGCATCCCGACCGGAAGCATTGCCCTTGACCTGGCGCTCGGAATTGGCGGTGTGCCGCGTGGCCGGATCGTCGAGATTTACGGCCCGGAGTCCTCCGGCAAGACCACGCTCGCGCTGCACATCATCGCCGAGGCGCAGAAACTGGGCGGGATGGCGGCGGTTGTCGATGCCGAACACGCGCTCGATCCGATTTATGCCACGAAACTTGGCGTCGACCTCGATGAATTGCTGATTTCCCAGCCGGACACCGGCGAGCAGGCGCTGGAAATTACTGAAACGTTGGTCCGATCAGGCGCCCTTGATGTGATCGTGATCGACTCGGTCGCCGCGCTCGTGCCGAAGGCCGAGATCGAGGGCGACATGGGCGATTCCCATGTCGGGTTGCAGGCGCGGCTGATGAGCCAGGCCTTGCGCAAGTTAACCGGCGCGATCAGCCGTTCGAACACGTGCGTGATCTTCATCAACCAGTTGCGTATGAAGATCGGCGTCATGTACGGGAGTCCGGAAACCACCTCTGGAGGGCAAGCGCTGAAATTCTACGCCTCGGTGCGCATGGATATCCGCCGGATCGAGACCCTCAAAGATGGTCAGGATGCGATCGGAATTCGGGCGCGGGTCAAGGTCATCAAGAACAAGGTAGCGCCGCCGTTCCGCCAGGCCGAATTCGACATCATGTACAACGAGGGGATTTCGGTGGCTGGCAGCGTGCTCGATGTCGCGACCGATCTCGGGATCGTGCGCAAGAGCGGCGCCTGGTTTTACCTCGGCGAAGAGCGGCTTGGGCAGGGCCGGGAGAATGTCAAGACCTTCCTCAAAGCCAACACGGATGTGCTGTTTGACATCCGCAATCGAATCACGACCGCCTCGCCGGAACTCTCGGGCCGACTCGAGTACGCGGGTCAGGATGTCAACGCCCTGGTCGATGGCGATGGTGTGCTGATCGAGGCGTAAGCGCACGACCACGGAATTGCACGACAAGGGCGGTCACTGATGGACCGCCCTTGTTCTTGTGCGTCGTCTGCCACGTCAATTGGTTTCCGCGATCGTGATGTTCGTAGCCTTGCCTTCGCGAATTCCGGCAGCGATCGACCCGTGATATGTTGTCCCGCCAAACGCCATCCGATGACTGGCGCTATCACCCGCCAGTCATCGGATCGCCCGGGGTGAACGACTACCCGCCAAAATAAGTGGCCGGGTCGACCGCCTGCCAGCCGCTTGATGTGTTGCCCGGAACCCGCACTTCCAGATGCAGATGATCGCCGTTGAACGTTCCCGACAGTCCCGCCAGTTCCCCGGCAACGACACGTTGACCCTTGAGCAAGGGAATCCATGACATGTGACCGAAAATGATCTCGTGTCCGTTGTCAGTCCGGATCCGCAACTCGCCACGACCGGCGCCATCGCCGAGAGAATCCCTAAACCAACCCGTACCCCCAGCGTAGACAACAGTTCCCGAAACCGGGACGTAGACGCGGGTTCCCCTTGGCATCAAGTAGTCGATGCCAGGATGGCCGCCGGAGATGCCCAAGCCCCCAGCGTATCCATACATCCAGGACCCCGCTCCCGTTGAAAAGCTGGTCTGGCCAAACGGTTGGGAGATCCGAGGGGTCAGATCGCCGAAGACCGCTCCAGTGCCGACCGATACGCCGCTGCCGGAACCGCCGCGTTTACTGAGCGCCTCGGATGTCTCCGTTAGCACATCCGCACTCATGAAGGCCCTGAGTCCATCGTAGTTGACCGGGTAGAAGCCATTGGTGACGGCGCCCGTGATTAATAGGACTTCTCCGCGTTCGACGACGATCATCACGGATGCGCCCATTGAGGCCTGGTAGCGCATGTTGGCGCGAGCGCTGACCCTGCCGTGATCGCCATTGCCCATTCCGGCTCCCGAACCAGGGTCCGGAGTTGGCGATGGAGCTGGGGTCGTGGCGCCACCGCCAGTCGCGAGGAATTCGCTGCTCATGAAGCCGTCGCGCCCACCGCAAATCACGGGTGTCCAGCCGTTGATGGCTGCTCCGCGCGTGCCGACGGAGGCACCTTCGGTGACGACAGTGATGATCGAGCCGTTTGGCGCCGTGCGACAGCGAAGACCTTCGCCGCCCGTGTTCACCACTCTGGCCGATCCTGGTTCTTCCTCATCTGGTTCCTCCGGATCGGGGTTGCCCGAATCGGTGGTTGTCGCGACGAAGTTGGCCGATACGTACCCGCTCCGGTTGGCGCAGGTGACTGGCTGCCAGCCGTTCACGGCTCCGCCGCGAACTTCGACCACGGAGTCGGCCCGGATTGAGGTGATGACCATGCCGGATAGACCAGCCGCAGATCGGCAGTTGAGCGACGCGCCGCCGGTGTTGGAGACGCGCACGAACCCGGTGGCTGCGCCGCCGCCGTTGCCTGGATCAGGGTCTTCTTCATTGCCCGAACCTGGGGTCGAGGCGCCCATGGTGAAGAATTGGGCGGCGACGAAGCCATTCATGCCGGAGCAGACAACCGGGACCCAGCCGTTCGCGGCGGCGCCACGGGTGGTGACGCGGGTTCCTTCAGGGAGCACGGTAATGGTGGAACCACTCGGGGTGGAGGTACGGCAGCGGAGACCGGCGCCGCCGGTGTTGGCAACAGCGCCCGTACCCGATGCCGCTGGCGGAGGGGAGCTGGAATCGTTGGAAGCGGTGACGAAGCTGGATGAAACGTACCCGTTCCGGTTGGCGCAGGTCACTGGCTGCCAGCCATTGGAGGCGGCCCCGCGAAGTTCGATCTGGGAGTCCGCCGGGATTGCGGAGATGACCATGCCGGACATGCTGGCCGCGGATCGGCAGTTGAGCGATGCGCCGCCGGTGCCTGTGACCTGCCCGACAGCGGCGCCGCCGCGACCCGATCCGTCGTAATCCTCAAGATCGGAGTTCGATGCATCAACCATGAAATTTGACGTGGAGACGAAGCCGTTCATGCCGGCGCAGACGACCGGGAACCAGCCATCGCTGGCGGCGCCACGAGTCGTGACCCGTGTGCCTTCCGGCAGCACGGTGATGGTCGAACCGCTGGGGGCTGACGTGCGGCAGCGGAGACCGGCGCCTTCGGTGTTGGCGACAGTTCCGGTTCCGGAAGCCTCGGGTGGCGCCGTGACGCCAGGATCGGGCGCCGCTGTGCCGCCGGTGACTTCGACGAACATAATCGAGACGAACCCGTTCATGCCGCCGCAGACAACGGGAGCCCAGCCGTTGGCGGAGGCGCCTCGGGCGGTGAGCACGCTGCCCGGCGCGACGGCGGTGATGACGCCGAATTGCGCGCCGCCGCCGTTGCGGCAGTTCAGCATCATGTCGCCGGTGCCGACTACGACCACGCTGGAGGCGCTGGACGGGATTTCATCGCCGGCGCCGCCAGACCACATGAAGGTGATATCGGCATACCCCAGCTGGTTTGCGCAGGCTACACCGAGGAAGCCGTTGGTGGGCGCCTCGAGCACGAAGACCGTGGCGCCTTCGGCAAGGACCGTGATCGTGGCGGATGTTGGATCCGGAGCGACATGGCAGCGAACGCCTTCACCGTTGGCGCCCGTGACGGTGGCATCGCCGATCGCCTGGGAAAGGTCCGGGCCAGTTGCCGGTTCTTCGGCCGTGACCTCGTCAGTTGCCTCGTCGGCGGCGATCTCTTCAGTCGCTTCTTCGGCAGCGACCTCTTCGGTCACGTCTTCGGCGGCGACCTCGTCAGTTGCCTCTTCGGCGGCGACCTCGTCAGTCGCCTCTTCGGCGGCGACCTCGTCAGTTGCCTCTTCGGCCACAACTTCGTCAGTTGCTTCTTCGGCGGCGACCTCTTCGGTCGTGTCCTCGGCGGCAACCGGCTCGGCGACGACCGCCGTCGTCACGGTGGAGCCGGTGTAGCTTGTGTCGCCAGCGGCAACCGAGACTTCGAGATTGGGGATGGCGACACCCGCGGGGGCCGAGGCGGCGATGACCGTGTACGACCCTTCGGGAATGCCGAAGAATCCACTGTTGCCGTTATTGGGGATGGCATCGGTGCTGTCGCAGGCGTGGGCCACCCAGCCGCTCGCGGCATAGAGATCGAAGCAGGCGCCCGGCACGGGGTCGCCACGCTCGTCGCTGATGGTGACGATGAGGTCGCCCACAACCGGAGCGGCCACCGCCGGCAGATCGGGCGCGACATCGTCCGCCGGTTCGTCCTCGGGCACGGCCTCTTCGGCAACGACGTCTTCGGTCAGGTCGTCCACAACCGGCGCCGC
>Ga0183260_10000026_pt1 | contig 88380 bp, 85 predicted proteins | sample AntDrymUQ4972206_2_FD_129768 | JGI IMG/M metagenome (GOLD analysis project Ga0183260, IMG submission 129768) | Polar desert sand microbial communities from Dry Valleys, Antarctica - metaG UQ497 (22.06) (version 2) (version 2) | ecosystem: Environmental > Terrestrial > Soil > Desert | place...
CCTGCGACGAGGGTCGAGCCCACGCCCACGATCCCGGCCCATTTGATGAAGTTCCTGCGGTCGGATTCGTTGTCGAACTCGATGACCGGTTGGCCGTCGAAGATCTGGTTGTTGGTCACGCTTCCACCTCCTTGGTGTGTGAGTCGTGTGAGATTGCTGACAACTGAGGTTCGGCGGCCGGCTACCTTCTGGCTTGGATTCCGGGGCAGAAAGTCGCGCAAAGCTTCCGGATGACTACGTGATGGCTCGCACGGTAATCAACCCAGCGGCCGGATATGCCCGCCGGCTAAGCGGAAGCTCTGTCCGAAACCGCCTTGGCCCGGACGACTATTCGGTAGGTCCGGTAGCCCTTGGGATGGCAGGCAAACATCGTGATCGAGCGTACCTTCGGCCTCTTGGGCTGTTTGAGGACGAAATCGGCGTACTCGGCCTCCGGGACCACGGTGTTCTTCGTCACCTCGAATCGGACCATCTTCTCGCCCGTCAGCTTCGCCTTGACGGTGTCACCGGGCTCGAGCAGATTCAGATCGCCGAACGGGTGCGTATAGGTCGTGCGGTGACCCGAAAGAACTGCATTCCCTGATTCGCCGGGCAACGGAGTTCCCGGCCAGTGGCCCGGCCCTTCGATGAGTATCTCTTCGTGAACACCGTCTCGAAAGGCTACGTCGAGGTTGATCTCGGGTATTCGCAGCCGCCCGATGGGAACAAAGCGTTCCTTCGGAATCACAAAACGGATCCGTTTGGTCTTCTTGCTCCCGGCGATCGGCGAATCACCCTCGATACGGTCCTTGTTGCCGGCGGCCGAACCGTTTGATCCGTCATCGCCACCGTCATCCTTCAAGTTGTTCAGGATGCGGGTGACTTTGGGCTCCTCGGGCTCACGGGTGGCCCAAGCCGACCAGACCAAGATGCCGACAATCGCCGCTGCCACAACGGCAGCTATGGGTCTGATCTTTTCCCGGGTCATACCTAACTGTACGGGCTTCCCAGCGCTATGGGGTGTTCGCTGGTGACAGGGTCGTGGGTCCGGCGCGCCGAATGCGTCTGAGAGTATTGGCCGCATCGAAGCCAACGAACCCGGATTGACAGAACCCCACAACAGCCTAAAAGGAATAGCGCTCGCCGCTCTGAGCTCAGTCGCGTTTGGCACACTCGCCGTTATTGCAAAGCTCACATATCGAGTCGGGGCTCAGCCCGTTGCTCTTCTCGCCGCACGCTTTGCGTTCGCCGCCGTGTTGCTTTCCCTGGCGCACCTGACTATGGGAAGGTCGCTGAAGATCGCACCCAGACGGGCGATACGTCTCATGCTCTTGGGAGGACTCGGGTACGCTTCAGAGGCCGCCTTGTTCTTTCTGGCGTTGGATAGATCGCCCGCTTCCGTTGTCTCCCTTATCTTCTACAGCTATCCCTTGTGGACCGGACTCATGGCTTTCGCTACCCGTTTGGAGCCGTTCAGGTGGCGGCTGCTGGCCGCTTTCGTCATCGGTTTCTCCGGGGTTGCGATGATCTTCTCGCTGCCTGCGGGAGGACTCGCCGGTCCTCTTCTTGCCCTCGCCGCGGCAGTTGCAGTCGCCATCTTCTACGTGGTGGCTCAGGTAGTGATACGAGACGCCGATACGAACGCGGCCGCGCTATGGACTGCCACAGGAGCGATGCTCGCTTTGACTCTGAGTTGTCTGATCTTGGGCCAGGGGCTTCCGGCCGCGGCGCTCCCGGGTGCCGCAGGATTGGGTGTCGCAACCGCCGTAGCCTTCACTGCGATGTACGCGGCTATCGCGCGCATCGGGTCCTCGAGAGCTACCATCGCCGCGCTGCTCGAGCCGATAACCACGGTGCTTTTGGCTGCACTCTTTCTTGCGGAGGCTCTTACCTGGAGGGTCGCTCTAGGCACCGCTCTGGTCGCTGTGGCGCTTCCCCTGGTTGCGACATCGCAACCGACCACCCCGTTGAGCGAGATCTAGCCCTTCGCGTGCGCCAATGCCAAGACCTCGGCCACCAACTCGTCGGCGTCCACTGGTTTGATGCAATGGTATGCCGCACCAGCCTGCTCGGCGAGCCACTCGTCCTGTCGTCGCTCGATCAGCATCAGGATCGGCACCGCAGCCAGCTTGGCGTCCTGCGCCATGTCTCGAGCGAGCCCGAACCCACCGGAGCTCCCCGTCTGGATGTCGACGATGGCTACGGACGGCGTCTTGTCGTGCATCCACTCCCAGGCCTCGCGCGCATCGCTCGATAGGGACACCTCGACCCCAGTCGGGAACCCGAAACGGACCTCCTCCTGGACCTGCTCGTCGCCGGTTACGACCAAAACCCTCAGCGGCTCGGCCATCTCACCACCAGCCGGTCCCAGCAGGCGCTCGGCGGCGAGAAATTCGCTCAGGGGAGTCCCTTCGCTGGACCACACCGCTCGGGCGACATCCGAGTTGACGCCCTCGAGATCGATCTCGAAACCGGTCTCCATCGCCTGGAGCCGCCCAAGAGACTGCACGAACTGGGCGGCGGCAGTCTCTGCCTGGGGTACCGCTTCCACGAGGAACGGGGTGTAGGAGGGCGCGAAGCGGGCCCCACAGAAAGGGCAGCGCCCGGGGGCGTCGGAGCCCGGCCCTATCTGAGACAGGAGAAAGATCCTGTCGCAAGTGCGGCATCGGGCTTCGATCTTCACCTTCCACCCTTCATGACGCTAGTACGGCCCACCGAGCTTGCGCGAACATAGGTCGAAAACAGACACTCTGTGCACGTTTTCGACCAAAGAACGCAAGGACCGGCGGTGGGGCATCCGGTTCACCTCGGGATTGCGCAGACCGCCATTCCCCGCTTTTCGAGGTAGCGCTGGTGGTAGTCCTCCGCCTCGTAGAACTCGGAGGCCGGTTCGATCTCTGTTACCACACGCTTTCGGTAACGCCCCTGCACCTTGTCCTTCGACGCGCTCGCCTCGGCCTCCTGCTCGGAGCCGTGGGTGAAGATCGCGGAACGGTACTGCGTCCCGATGTCGAACCCCTGCCGGTTGCGCTGGGTCGGGTTGTGCTCGTCCCAGAAGACGTCCAGTAGCTCTCCGTACGAGATCTCTTCCGGGTCGAACTCGACCTTTACAGCCTCTGCGTGCCCCGTTCTGCCGGTGCAAACAGCCTTGTAGTCCGGGTTCTCGGTGGTTCCGCCGGTGTAACCGACGAGGGTCGAGCGCACCCCACGGGTGCGCCGGAAGGCCGCCTCGACCCCCCAGAAACATCCTGCTGCGAAAGTTGCGGTTTCGATTTTGTCCATGGTCCCATTGTCCCATCCCCCGGGCCTTCGCACACGCATAGCGGTTGCATCGAACGGCGAACCGCCGGAGGCGACATCGTCACACCGGTGGTCCGAGGAAATAGCAGTATCGGGGAGCGCTCAGCGATCCGATCCTGCGGTCGGCCGCTTGTCGGCAAACCAGGCCGATGCGGCCGCTACATCGGTCGGAGTGATCTCATGCCCCCCCGGCTCCCTGTGAACCGTGACGTCTGCACCGCACTGATTCAGCAAATCGATCAGACTGTCGGTGGCCGCGGAGGGGATCATCTGGTCGCTGCGTCCGGCGGCGATAAAGACCGGGATGCCGCTCAGATCTGGTTCATACTCGGGATCGAACGGCTTCATCGCCTTCAGCAGCACGGCGCCGCCGAGCAGCTCAGGACGCAAGAGCAAGAGGCTGGCCGCGATGTTGGCGCCATTGGAATACCCAAGCGCATAGAGGCGCGTGGAATCGATCTCGTAAGACTCGGTTGCCCTCTGGACGAAGTCGGCCAGCTCATGGGTGCGGGCAATCAGATCTTCGGTGTCGAACACGCCCACAGCGAGGCGGCGAAAGAAGCGCGGTGCGCCGTTCTCGAGGACCTTGCCGCGGGGGCTCAGCAAGTGCACATCGGGGGCGACGGAGCGCGCCAACGGTATGAGGTCATCTTCATTCCCCCCGGTACCGTGGAGGGCCAGCAAAGTCACATCGGCACCCTCGGATCTATCAAAACGGTGAACGAAGCCAAGGTCATCGTTGGAGCTCACAAGTTCTCACCTCCGCCCCGGGCGCCGGTGTATGGGCGCCTGGTGACAATGTGCGATAAATGGTTTGGGTCGGTGCGCACGAATGGCAGAGGCACTTCAGAATCGCCGGCCGGGCGAACCATCCGGCGCCGGGATGTGCTCCACGATCGTGGCGATTCCCTGGCCAACTCCGATGCACATGGTGGCAAGCCCGTAGCGGCCCTGTCTTCGACCGAGCTCGTGAACGAGAGTGGTCAAGATGCGTGCGCCCGAAGCTCCCAACGGGTGTCCGAGGGCGATGGCCCCGCCGTTCACGTTCACCTTCTCGGGGTCGAGATCGAGCTCCTTCACACAGGCCAGAGACTGCGCTGCAAAGGCCTCATTGAGCTCCACCAAGTCGAGGTCGTCAAGGGTCAATCCTGCTCGTTCGAGCGCCTTACGCGTGGCGTATATCGGGCCCAATCCCATTACCCTCGGCTCGACTCCTGCCACCGCACTGGTGACTACCCGCGCCATGGGCTGCCATCCCTGCTCGGCAGCCAACCCCTCGGATGCGAGGAGGACTGCCGCTGCACCGTCGTTCACTCCGGACGAGTTGCCTGCCGTCACCGTCCCGTCCTCGGCGAACGCCGGTCTGAGCGCGCCGAGCCTCTCCAGGTTGGTGTCCGGACGAGGCGGCTCGTCGGTGTCCACGCAGACGGGATCTCCTTTGCGGCGCGGCACCTCGACAGGGATGATCTCGTCTTTGAAGCGGCCGTCCTCCTGAGCCTGGACCGCGCGCCGATGGCTCTCAGATGCAAATGCATCTTGTTCCTCCCTGGTGATGCCATACCGCTCGGCAACGATCTCAGCGGTCTCTCCCATGGAGTGCGCTTCGTGCACCTGTTCGAGCCTTGGATTGGTGAATCGCCAACCGATTGTGGTATCGAAGATGGCCGGATTGCGGTCGAAAGCCTTGGACGCCTTCGCCATCACAAATGGTGCTCGGCTCATTGACTCCGAGCCACCGGCCAGGACAAGCGAAGCCTCCTGCGAACGAATAGCCCGGTACCCGCAGTTGACTGCTTCGAGCCCCGATCCGCACAGACGATTGACCGTCGCTCCCGGCACCTCGACCGGAAGCCCCGCGAGCAGCACAGCCATACGCGCCACATTGCGATTGTCCTCACCCGCCTGGTTGGCTGCCCCCCAGTAGACGTCGTCTATGCGCTCGGCAGGCACATGATTTCGTGCCACCAGTGCCCTGACCACGTGGGCCGCCAGATCGTCGGGCCGAACGGACGACAGCACGCCCCCGTAGCGGCCGGCCGGAGTCCGCACCGCATCGACAATAAGAGGTTGGCTCACCTGAGGTCCCTTCACCGGTAGTTGGCCCAAGCCTCTATCTTCGCGCCTCGGCTCGAGCGAAGGATCGATGGTTCGCCCCCGGCGTCAGGTCGCAACATTCAGTCCTTCCCCAGTCGTGCGAGAGCTGCATACAGCTCGTAGGCCGCCTTTTCCCCCAGTCTCAGACTTTCGACACGGTAGCTCTCGTTCGGTGCGTGAACGGCGTCGTCCGCAAGTGCGAATCCACTAACGATCGTCTGAATGCCGCGGTCCGCGAAGGTGGCAAGGATGGGAATGGATCCGCCGGCGCGCTTGATGGCTACGGACATCCCGGTGGATTGCTCGAGTGCCCGTCTACCCAAGCGAAGCGCTTCAGATTCAGGATCGAAGAGCGCCGGCTCGCCGGCATGTGCAAACCTAATCGTCACCTCGGCGCCCGCGGGAGCGGCCGCGCATAGCAGCTCCTCGAGTGCCTGCTGCATTGCACCGGCGCTTTGCCCGGGGGCCAGCCGCATCGACAACTTGGCATGGGCGGTCGCCGGTACGATCGTCCGGGCATTGACCGGGTCGCCACCCGCTATCCCGTTGACATCTAATGCTGCATCTGCGCCGTTATGGGAATAGTAGTCGGGACCCGACCGGTCGTCTAGGGGTTTGCCTCCGGATTCGGCGATCACGTCGTCGCCGGCGGGCAACTTCGACCACTCTTCGAGCTCGGTTCGGGAGGGAGCCGCGATCCCGGCTCGGAGCTCAGATCGCAGCTTTCCGTCAGCGCCGGGGAGGATTGCGGCAAGCATGTGGTGGAGAACGTGGGTGGCGTTCAGCACGCTCCCGCCATAGGTACCCGAATGAAGGTCCTTGTCGGCCGTGCGAACATCCAGGGCCAGGGAGATGGCACCGCGCAGACTCACAGTCAAGGCGGCCATACGATCGTTGACCATGTCGGAGTCGAACACAATGGCGCAGTCTGCGCCGCGCGGATCGCGCTCTGCCCATCCCTTGACCGTTTCCCCTCCGGCCTCCTCCTCACCCTCAACGACGACCCGAATATTGACCGGCAGCTCGTTCCTGCGCGCAAGCTCGCAGGCGACGTGCAGCAGGGGCAGGTAGTTGCCTTTGTCATCGGAGGCTCCGCGTGCGTAGATGCGCCCGTCCTCGATCGTCGGCTCGAACGGCGGATAATTCCACGCTGAGATCGGGTCCACCCCCTGAACGTCATAGTGACCGTAGATAAGTACGGTCGGAGCATTTCCTGTGCTTGCGCGAAGCTCTCCGATGACAGAAGGGTTGCCACCGGCGCGCTCGGCCAGCTCTGCCTCACCACCGGCGTCCTCGATGCGCTCGCACACCCATTCAGCTGCACGAACCAGCTCCCGAACATCACCTCCGCCGGTCGAAATCGACGGAATTCGCAACCAGTCGAGCAGTTCCTCCATCAACCTGTCCGGCATGTCATCTACCTCCTGAATGAAGCGTTTGGACCGGCGATGCCGGGTGCTCTCTGCCAAGTCCCTATACGAACCAACCTCACACTCATCGAGCTCGTCTTCCCCTCAGCCAGGGCCGCATCATCCTTCGACTATGTAGGGAACGCTCACGACGACGGCACCGGGCTCCAACAGCATCCTGCCTTTGACGATGAGGGCCGTCTGGTTGTGCAGTAGCTGATGACGGCGCTTCTCTACGATGAACTCGGGAAGCACCAGGGTTACGACTCTATCCTGCCCATCGGCATCGAAGCGGCGCACATACTCAGTCATCGTGGTGCCCAGGTCTCGGAACGGCGAAACCTCAACCTCGAGCTCTTGCGGGATACCGGCCGCCGCCCACTCATCCCGAATAGCGTCGGACTTGGAGTCATCGAACACTATATTCAGTCCTTTAAGATCGGTACCCTGCAGCGTCTCGGCGTACTCGATCGCCTGGAGCGTTGCGTTGTGCACCCCCGACAACAAGACGATGACGTGATGCTCCTCGAAAATGTGCCGCTCGGCGTCGATGCCGCCGGAGATCTCATCCTGGAGCACCGGGATGTCCAACACCTGGATTCCGGGCTCGTTCAGGAGGCCGCCCTTCAGGCGGTGCACCGAAGGATGGGTGAAGACCTCGATCAGCCTCCGCCTCCGAAGCACCTCCGGAACCACCACCGTGACAAAGTCGTCCTCACCGAGCGTGGCCCGCCTTCGGTGGAGATACTCGAGCAAGGGCTTCTCCTTCAACCCCTCCTTGCTCAAAACCTCCAGTCGCAAATTTGGGGCCACCTCAGCCCATTCCTCCTCGAGGCCCTCGGTGAAAGTGACGCCCGAAACTTCGGCGCCGCGAACGGCCTCGGTGTATCCAACCGCCCGTGCGGTCACCCCGTCGACACTGTGATTCACGAGGATGACCATATGTTGATTGCCGGGAACCCTGTCATGGGGCCGGCGTGCGAGCTCGGCCAGTTGCTCGCCGACACGAGCGTAATGCTCTTTGACCGAGCGCATCACGAAGACGAGAACCGGGATCATGAGTATGACCACCCACGCACCCTTGAGAAACTTGGTCGCAACAACGACGCCAAGGATTAGTGGTTCGTCGCGCAAGTAGCGTCTGCACCGAGAGCTTCCCGGCGCGCCGAGGCAAGGCGCGAGGAGTCGAGCGTACCTGGAGGTACGTGAGCGACGAGAAACGCAGCCATCGGCGATGCAGGGGCGCTCGAATGCGTCGGTAATTTGCGCGACGAGGCACTAGTGCGGTAGCGGCTCCGCCTGCTCCTTGCAACCATAGATTGCGACGCCAATTGCCCTCTTTGTTCTTTCGCCAATGCAATACCATTCCCCACTGCGACAGAGTGAACGACAGGAACACCCCGACGAGGTACAGCTGGATCAAGGATGTCAAGCGGGCATCGAAGATGAAGATCAGCAGAGAAGCAAACAAAGCCAGGATGACGATCCCGTTGGAGAAAGCGAGCCTGTCCCCGAGATTATTGAACTGATGGGGCATAAAGCCATCCTCGGCAAGCACCGACGCCAGTCTGGGGAAGCCCTGAAAGGCTGTGTTGGCGGCCAAGATGAGTATCGCGGCGGTCATCGCCTGCACGACATAGAACAACGGGCTCCCCCCAAAGGCTGCGTGCGCAATTTGGGCAATCACGGTGCGCTCGGCCGATTCCTCGAAGACAACGTGTGTCAATCTCGTCAACAGCGAGATCCCCAGAAACATGGAAATCGAGAGCGCACCCATTATGGCCAGGGTCGTTGCTGCATTGCGAGATTGAGGCTTCTGGAAGGCAGGTACGCCATTGGAGATCGCTTCGACACCTGTGAGCGCGGTAGTTCCTGCAGCAAATGCAGTGAGCAGAAGGAACGGGTCGAGCGACTCCCCCGCAGGCAGGTTGAGCCCAGCGCTTTCGGCACTGGGACAAGAGCTAAGACACTGATAGAAGCCGGATCCCAGGAGGACGGCTATCGAGAGGATGAACCCATAGGTGGGGATTGCGAAAAAGGTGCCCGACTCCTTCACCCCGCGCAGGTTCGCGAGCATGACGAGAACAACGAACCCAATCGCGATAGCAATTTTGAACGAGGCCAACGCTGGTGCAGCAGACACTATTGCGTCTGCTCCTGCCACTATTGACACCGCCGCCGTAAGGACATAATCGATCAACAGGGCTGATGCAGCAACGAGGCCGGTATCTACCCAGATTTTCGTGAGCGACGATATAGGCGCCGCCGCCGTTGGGATACGCTTTGACCGTCTGCCGGTACGAAGCAACTACTATGATGAGTAGTGTTGCAACCGCCACCGAGATGGGCACGACATTGGCAAGAGCGACCGTGCCCGCGGCTCCCAGCACCAGCAGTATCTCTTGACTGGCATAGGCAACCGAGGACAACGCATCCGAAGAGAAAATGGAAAGCGCCAGGACCTTGGGGAGCAGCGTCTCTGCCAGATCCTCCGACGATTTGGGTGATCCAACGACGAAACGCTTGGCCGCCACCCCGGCCTTCATGCCGGAGGCTCCATCACCGACCGACTTTGGGCCCTTCTCACTTTACGCGTCCCCCCCGATCGCCCGCGGCGGCGCGGAGCGAGATGCCTGCCGTCAAGGGTGCAACTGAGTGGAAAGGAATATAGACGAGGCCCTCAGGCCGGAAGACTCCTCAGGCAAGCCAACGCGTCCGCAGAGAGCACAGATACCGGTCGGTGATGAAGTTGAGAATTCGGCGCGCCGTGCCGAATCGCTGGGCGACGCTTGCCAGGACCGAGGTGGTCCGAGTCAGCGGCGGCGGGACTGACGCATAGGCAGCCCGATACCATCGCTCACCAAGAGCCTCCAACAGCTCGATCATGGAGGGCGCCGTCTGCTTTTCCGGATTCGCCTCTTGATGTGTTTCGGCACCGTCCCCTCCGCTCGACCGCAACAGTCGTTCCTGCTCGATCAGGCTGAGCGGCCACGACGAGCTGCGATCGGGGAAGACACCGGTCATGAACAGCGCCAGATCCCCGAGGCGTCGGTAGATGCCGGGACGGTCCTCCGCCGGCACCACGTCCAGAAGAGACGCCAACCGGATCGGATCCAGCTCGCTGTAGCGTTGTCGCCGCCACCCGCTGCGTCCTTGCACCCACACCGAACCGCTTGCCACATGGGTGTAGGAGGCCAGCAGCTCAGCGAGGAAAAGACGATGCCAGGGATCGGCGACGAAGTCACGAAGGGCCCCCACGCCGAATACCGGAAGCCTCTTCTGCGGGCCGACCCACTCTTCGACAAAGGAAACCCCCCGCAGCTCCAAGCCGGCCCGATGAACGAGTAAGGCAAAGACCAGAAACGGACTAGCAAGCAAGAACGGGTCCCGGCCCGAGCCTCCAAAAAGCCGGTCCCACGTCAGCGGGTGTGCAATCAGTCTCTCGACGTCCCCCGGGGACGAACGCAGATCGAGTGCGCTCACGCGTTCCTCCAACATCTCGGCGACATCACCCAGGATCGAAAGATCCCCATCGCTGAGGTGTTCCAGATAGCGTTTGCCTGTGGCGGTTTCCATCGTCCACTCCCCCGGTCCCCCGGTGGGCGTCTCGTCGAGAGCGATCTTACCCGGCACAACGCCGAAATCCGGGGCGCGTTCTCGATCGCCGATCGTTGGCCTGCTTTAGGGTTCTTCAGATGCCGGGGCTTTAGGGTTCTTCAGATGCCGGGGCTTCGGGGTCGATCTGACGTCTGCGCTGCGAGCGATCGCGTCGGTGAGTTGTCGGCCGAGGCATCAGAAGCGGTCTTTGCAGTGTCCGCCGGATTCGATCTCGCCCGCACCCTCGCGCCTGTGCGGCACGGGCCGCAGGACCCAAGTGTCCGTTTCGGGACCAACGAGGTGTGGCGGGCCAGTTGGACGCCTCAGGGCGCCGGCAGCCTCCAGATCGTGCAGGAGCCCAACCGGATCAGAGCGCGGGCATGGGGGCCGGGGGCCGCCTGGTTGCTCGACGTCACCCCCGGCCTCCTCGGACATGACGACGAACCTGCGTCGTTCCGCCCGGTACACCCCGTCCTCACGGACCTGCACCGGAGATTCGCAGGGCTGCGGATCTGCAGCACCCGCGCCGTGGTGGAAACGCTGGTTCCCAGCGTTCTCGAGCAGAAAGTGACAACGATCGAGGCCGTTCGCAGCTATCGTGCGCTGATCATCGCCCTGGGGCAAGCGGCCCCCGGACCCTCGGGCTTGCTTATGCCCCCTTCAGCCCAGCAGCTTGCCGCCCTGCCGTACTGGCGATTTCACCCCATGGGCATCGAACGCAAGCGCGCCGAGATCATCCGTCGGATATGCACCCGAGCCCGGCGGCTGGAGACATTGTCATCGTCGTCCTCCCTGGAAGGGCAAAGGCGGCTTCAGACCATCCCGGGAGTCGGGCCCTGGACCGCCTCTGAGGTTGCCCGGATCGCCTGGGGTGACGCCGACGCGGTGCGGTTGGGTGACTTCCATCTTCCGGGGCTCGTGTCATGGGCGCTTGGGGGCGAGCGCAGCGCCGACGACGCGCGCATGCTCGAGCTTCTCGAACCCTACCGGGGACACCGGGGGCGCGCCGTGCGTCTGCTCCAGCTTGGCGGTCGCTACCCGCCGCGGCGCGCCCCGCGCTTGCCGCTTCGGTCTATCGAGGCGATGTAGGCGGGCGTCCCTTCGCAGCTGACAGATCGCTAGAGGGTCTGCCCTCGTCCGGCCGACGGCCACCGCCCTCTGCGAATCAGGACCGCCACAAGGATCCCAAGGAGAGGGATCGCCGCCAGGGCCGGCCAACCGGGCATCGGCGAGGGCAAGGGCTGCGACTCGGTCTCGGACGCACGGGCGATCTCGGGCGCCCTTGCAGGCAGCCCGGCGTCGACCAGGATCGACTTCAAAGAAGAGAGTCCCTGGTACCAGCCACCTCTCGTGTGCATGGATCCGCCCGCGCGTCCCTCGCCTTCCATGAACGGCTGTCCCGGAGGGGTGTAGGTAACCGGGCCCCGCTCGGCATAGGGCCAGATGTGCTGGACCAACTCGTCCTCGCCGGCCGGACCGGGGACGGTATAGGTGATCGTGTGGCGCGGCCCCAGTTCCTTCTGTGGACGATCGTCCTCGATCGGATCAGGACTTTGACCGAACATCGCAGGAAAGATGCCCGATTCCTCGGCCAGCCGGTTGACGTCGTTCTCAGGCCCTCCAGAACGGGAGAAAGTCAAGGGCGCTTCGAGGCCGGGTCCCTCGAGCGTCGCCTCGGAGGCTCCCTTGGCCACCGCGGGCGAGGCCATCGAACCAACCAGCAGGACTGCTCCTGCCACCACCATCAATCGCTTCACTCCGGCTCCTCTCTCGGGACAAGCTCTTATCAGCCCCTTACGCGCGGCGAGCCGGTCTGGTTCCCTTCTTCTAAGGAGCTCGCATCGATCTGGCGATCCGCAGGGCCCGCCCCTTCCCGAGCCCGGACTCGAGCCGCAGGCTCACCCGCCCGCGCTCCCACAGCAGAGTGTCTCCAGCAAGACGGGTGCGGTCCTCGATCACGTTACCGCTGGGGTCCAGGAGAAGGACCAGGTGTGGCTCTCCGGAAATCCAGTAGGCGGAAGAGGTGCCGACCCTCACCGGCTCCACCTCCACACCGGCCGTCCTCACCTTCTGCATCAGGTCGTCCCTCAGGCCCGCCTCGAATTCAGTGACCAGCAGACCGACGCCGGTCCCCGCCGCGGACGGCAGGCTGTGGTCGGCTCTGTAGACGAGAGACACAGATCTCCCCCCGTAAGCGGTCTCGGCGACATAGACCTCGTCGGGCCGGCCGAGACCAGGTGCGGCCGGAAGCGCAATCTCGAACGGGACTAGTTTGCGGGCCTCTTCAAGGGACGATCTTCGGCCCAGTGGGAGCCCCGCATCCGGGTGCGTGGGGGCGGGCGTGGGGGCGTCCTCGACGATGTCGACGCCCCTGATCCCGAGCCAGCCCGCAACCGCCTCTCGCGCCGAGCTCGAGAACAAGAAAGCCCCGCCCAGCACTGCAATCAGGAGCACGGCGGCGACAAGGGCAAGTCGCGGTGCCGGGATAGGACCCCTTCGGGCGGTCTGGCTCTCGAGGCGCGATCGCACGGAGGCAGCCAGATCAGGCGCCCGTGGAACCTGGATCTTCGTTCCCACATCGCTCAACGCTCTCTCGAGCTGCGACGGGAGGGGGCCGGGGCGTCGGTTCATTGTCCGGGCCCCCCTCCTGTGGCCGTCGGTGAATCGATGCGGTCTGCCGGCATGGCGGCCCGAAGGCGGCCCAACGCCCGGGACAGGCGGGATTTGACGGTTCCCCGGGCGCAGCCGAGGACCTCGGCCGTCTCGGCCTCCGACAGGTCGAGCCAGTATCGACAGGTGATGATCAGCCGGTCGCGCTCACCCAGGCGCCCGACTGCGGCGAGGAGCTCCCTGCGATCTTCGTCCCTCAGTGCCGCCGCCTCGGGGGATGGGACCGCACCCCCCGAAAGGCGAACCTCGGTCAATCGAAGGTTGAGCCGCTCGGTTCGTCCCGCAACACGCCGCCGGGAGATGGCCTCACGGGCGACGATCTTCAGGAGCCACGGCCGGAACGGAGCGCCGGGACGAAAGCGTGGCAGGGCGTAGAAGGCCTTGACGAAAGCCTCCTGAGCAGCGTCCTCTGCATCCGCGGACGATCCTGTGAGCAGGTAGGCGGTGCGATGAGCAATCCCCTGATAGCTCCCTACCAGCCCTTCGTACGCGTGCATATCTCCCCCAGCGGCTCGCTCGATGAGTTCGGCGTCGTCCAGTGGTCGGTCCCCCACGGTTGTCTGCTCCTGCAGCCACTACGTCGCCGGGACCCGTTTGGTTCCGTGGAGGCGCTTCAGTTTCGATCATCTCCGGCGAACCATCGGGCAATCCGCGCCCACCGAGCCTATAGAGAGCGGTAGCTCAAGCCCCGGCGTGGAGAAGCCGAGCGGCGAGCATCGCGAGAGCAAGCGCCACGGTTGCCCAACTCAACGCACGAAGAGCCTGTTCGAGGGGATTCAGCAGGCCGGCGACCTCGAGCTTCTCGATGCCCCCATCGCGCAGCTCGACGGTCCCCTCGACCCGCACGACCCGGCGGCGCAGGTTGCGGGCCGGTGTGCTCAGGGCGCGCTGTGCAACCGACAAGCCCACTGCCCCGGCGGCTGCCAGAACCGCCACTGTGTCGATCCGACCGGCCTGTGCGAAGTAGGCCACGACCACCGGGAAGGCACCCCAGGCGAGCGCGAACCCAACGTCGTTGTGCAATCGGCCCCCCCACAGCTCGAGGTTGTAGGCGAGCACCAGGACGACGCCTGCAACGATGAAGGCGATGAGCTCCGGTCCGGAATCGCGAACGCCGTCTGCCCCCAGGACGACGGCGCCCGCGAGGCCGAGTGTGGCAACTGAGATCAACGCCCACCCGGGTATCTGCGTGCCAAGGGGCCTGCCGTTTAGCTCGTCAAGAGCGTGAGCGCTCAGGCCCACGGCCAAGAAGAACGCTGCGAGAGTTTCCAGCAGAAGGGACCAGTCCACCTCCGGCGCAAGGCAGCCGCCGATTACGACGTAGGAGAGGTGCCACAGTGTGTAGGGCGGGTGGAGAAGCGTCCACCAGTCACGCAACCATCCGCGCCCGGCTGCGTAGTACGCAGGGCCGAGCTCGCGCTTATCCGTCGCCCTTCACTGCCCACATCACGAGACCGGCCCCCAGGCTCATCCGGCGTATCCCTATGCCCTGCATACCCGCCTGCGCCCACATCCTCGCAGCCGACTCCGCCGGATAAGCTCGGTAGTGCTCCGAGATGCTGGGACCGAGGAAGCGTCCGACCCGGTACCACTCGCGACCGCCTGTGATCCAGCCGGCCACCGGAAGGACGAGACGCGTGTAGAGCCACCACCCGAGCCAGAAGAGCCGCCTCTCGGGGACATGGAACTCGAGAGTCGCAATGGCGCCTCCCGGCCTGACCACACGGACCATCTCACGCAGGGTGGCGGTGGGGTCGGCGACATAGCGGAACAGGTAGGTGAAGGCGAGCGCATCGAAGCTGTCGTCGTCGAACGGAAGCTGCTCGGCGCGCCCGGCAACGAAGAGTATCGGCGCCGCGAGGTCGGCCACGGACACCTTTCTCTGTGCCTGCCTCATCATCGGCTCGGTTATGTCGATCCCGGTCACCGACGCACCTGTGCGGCGCGCCATCTGAAGCGCCACTCCACCCGTCCCCGTTGCAACGTCGAGGATCGTCCCGGGATGTGCATCGACGATGTGCTCTACGAGCTCACGCCGCCACCGAGCATTCTGTCCGAAGGAAAGCAACTCGCCGAGGAGATCGTAGCGTCCGGGCAGGCCCGAGAAGAGCTCGCGTGCGAACCGGTTGGGCTCGACCGTCGATGACCTCACGGCCTCAGCCGAGTGGGTGACAGATGTGAATGGCGCGCGTTCATCACCCACTCGGGCTGGTTCAGTCGGGGTGTTCGACGAACGCGGTTCCTCCACCGCGGCGCTCGGGCTCTGCAACCGCCTGCACCTCACCCGCGGGCCCGAAGGCTATTGCGGCAACTGCGCCGATGTCATTGGTCGGCTCTCCAAGCGATACCGGAGTGACGAATTCATGACCGCGTTGTTCGAGGGCGGCAGCCGCCGAAGTCCTCAAGAACGCCGGCTCGGCCAGAGTCTCCGGGATGTTCAGGTTCGAGATGCGCGGAGCTGCGACAGCCTCGGGCAGCGACATGCCGAAGTCGATGTAATTGACCAGTGTTTGCAGAACCGTCGTGATTATGGTCGCCCCACCGGGTGACCCGAGGGCCACCACGGGCTCGCCGTCTTTGAGCACGATGGTCGGGCTCATGCTGCTGCGTGGCCGCTTGCCGGCCTCGGGAGCGTTGGGGTGAGGGGGCTCGGGGTCGAAGTCGGTCAGCTCGTTGTTGAGCAGGAAGCCGTAGCCCGGCACGACCATCCCGCTTCCGCCGGTCTGCTCGATCGTGAAGGTGTAGGAGACGACGTTGCCGAGCGAATCCGACACCGTAAGGTGTGTCGTCGACGGCCCTTCGGCCGCGACGCTCACCTCGGGGCGCAGGGGCCCGCTGGGGTCATCCTGGAAGGGGAACGGATCGCCGGGATCAACCGGCGCCTCGAGTGCTTCCGGTCCGATGAGAGAGCGCCGGGTTGCGGCGTAATCCTCGGACAGGAGCCCCTCCAAGGGCACGTCCGTGTACTCGGGGTCGCCGAGGTAGGCGTTCCGGTCCGCAAAGGCGAGCTTGGAGGCTTCGATGTAATCGTGCAGAGCGACGGCGCGCGACCCACTCGACAGATCAAAGCCCTCGAGGATGTTCAACGCTTCGCCGACCGTGGAGCCGCCGCTGGACGGCGGGCCCATCGAGTACACGTCGTAGCCGCGGTAGGAGACGGCTGTCGGATAGCGAATGGGAACGTCGTAGTCCCTCAAATCGCTCTCGGCCATGACACCCGGCCGCACCTGCAGGTCGGTCGACGGTGTGACGGGCGGGTCCACCACGGTTTCGACGATCTCATGCGCCAACGCGCCCTGATAGAAGGCGTTGCTGCCGCGTCGGGCGATCGTGCTGTAGGTCCGCGCCAGGGCCGGGTTGCGGAAGGTCGAACCGACCTCGGGGACGGCGCCACCGTCCAGAAAGAGCTTGCGCGTCGAGGTGAACGCTCGGAACCGTTCGAGGTTCTCTTCTGTCTGGCCGGCGAAGGTGGCATCGACGCTGAAGCCGCGTCGCGCGACGTCTATTGCAGGCTGGAGCAATCGTCCGAGCGAGCGAGTGCCGTAGCGCCTGAGCGCTTCCTCCCAACCCAGGACGGTGCCGGGCACCCCCACCCCCAGCCCGCTCGTCACCAATTCGTCGAACGGAATCGGGGCATCGGTGGCCGGGTCGATGAAGATGTCGGGTCGAAATGCCTGGGGAGCGCTCTCTCGGTGATCGATGGTCGTGATGCTGGAGCCATCCGCCGGGGCGATGACCATGAAGCCGCCCCCGCCGATGCCGCATGAATACGGTTCCGTCACGCCGAGAACGGCTGCCCCCGCTACGGCAGCATCGACGGCATTCCCACCCGAGCGGAGCACCCGGAGAGCGGCCCTGGAGGCGGTCCGGTCGACGGTTGCGACCGCCCCGCCTTCGCCGGTCGCGGTCGGATGGGACGCCCCGCCCGAACGGGCTCCCGAAAGGGCAGTTACAGGGCCTGCCGCAGCACCGCCCACTGCGGCCCCCGACAACAAGACGGCACTCGCCACCAGGCTGATGATGACCCGCATGGTTTCCCCCTTCGTTCAGGCGCCTGCGCGGCCATCCGGCCGACAAGCGCTCGTTTCCGCCTTTTCTCCCACCCTGCGACCCTGGGACCATCGCGCCTCCCAAGGCGTGATCGAGGTCCCGGATCGCCGGAACGGTCAGCTTACCCTTGACCCTCCTCGGTGTCCCCGCCGCGCTCTTCCTCTGACTCTTTGTCCATAGGCTTGTCGGTCTGTTCCTTCATCTTCTCAGCGCGGTCGTCGGGCCGTTCGCCGAGCTCATCCGGGCCTTGCTCCATCGCGGGCTCCTGTCCGTTGGCTGGGCCGGTAAGGCCCACGCGTGCGAAGAAACTCTATCGGCCCTGCTGCCCGTGGCATTCCAGCTACTGAAGGTCTCTGGGATAGCTCTCGGACCAGCGCCGCTCGAGTATCGCTGCGCCGTCCTCGTACACCACCAGGTCGAGGTCGAGGTGGTAGCTGTGCGAGTCGCTGCGGAGGGAGACACGCGCCTCCGTCGATGCGGTGACCTCGGGCCACTGCAAGGTGTAAGCCGCACGCCCCTCGGCCCACGCGGTCCCGGGGTCCTCGGTCGACACTCCCGTCTCGCCACTCCGATGGTTGCCGATGCGGACATCCATGGGGGCGAATTCCCAATCGGAGTGTTGTTCGATGACGACGCGGCTGCTCCGTTCGAGAACGTCGTGTTGGAACCGCCACAGCACACCATCACTGCTGCTGTCCGGAGCTTCGGACGATGGAGCGTAGTCCGGGACCCTCTTGATGGGGGAAGGCCCTCGAACCACTGGAAGCAACAGCGCCGTCCCCGATCGCATCACCTCGAGCTCTGCGGCATGAGGTGGCGGCCACGTGCTCGGCCAGTCGGCGCCCGCAAGATCAAGTCGCACCCTGTGGCCTTTGCAGAACACCCAGGACGTCACGTCGAGATCGACGGTAACCTCGTAGGTCTTCTCCGGCCCGAGAGGCTCGGGCTCTCCGTGCGAGCGCCTGTGGGTGAGATTCAAAATTCCCCTGCTCACCAGTGCAGAGGTTCCGTCTTCGAAGACGTCGCAAATCTTTGCCGATAGGAAGGCGACCGGCGCCGAGCAACGAATTGTCGCCTCGACCTTCGGATAACCGAGGATCTCCAGGTCGGCTTCGAGCACGGGCCAGTCATAGACCAACGAGAACGCTTCATCCGGACGCTGGTCCATGGGGGGGCCGAAGGGCAGCTGCGCGGCGCACCATATGGATCCGCTCGCTCCGACGTCGCCCCTGACCACAAGAGAGTCGACCTTGTCGCGGCCGTCTGGGTCATCGCCGTCCAGCGGGAGAGAGAGGACGTGGCTGCGCTCGAGAGGCCAGGCGTTTTCGTAACGCCATTCGCCTCGTACCTCGTCGAGGTCGGGCTCGGGACGGGTCGAACGCCGCACGAACAAGGAGATCGGCGGTTCCCCATCGTCATCGCCGGCATTCCTCAACCACCGATCCCACCATCTGATGAGCTCGGGGATGAAGTCGATGCGGGGGCCGGGAATCGAGGTGTCGGGCGACAGATGACTCCAAGGCCCTATGAGCAGACGCTTGGGACAGACAAGACGTTCGAAGGTACGAAAGGCCATGTTGTGATAACCGTCGGCCCATCCGGCGACAATCATCGTGGCTGCCTCTATTTGTTCGTAGTGGGGACGAAGCGAACCGTGACGCCAGTAGGGGCCGTCGTTCTGCTCGGCAAGCCAGCGCAGCAACCAGGGCTGAAGGTTATCAAGGCGTTCCCGCCAATGGTCTCTCCACTGCGGACCCGCAAGCCGAGGGACGGGCGGCAATGCGTTCATTGCGACCATCATCAATGGGTAGTCGACGAAGTCGAGAGCCCTTCGGATGCCGCCGCCGTAATGAACATCGTCGGTGTAACGATCATCGGTGGCATAGATCGGCACGATGGCCTTCAGCGCAGGCGGACGTCGCATGGCCACCTGAAGTGAGTTGAACCCGCCATAGGAGGTTCCGAACATCCCGACCGACCCCGTCGACCACTCCCTGCCGGCCAACCACTCGATGACGCGGCAGAGGTCCTGTTGCTCTCGAGCCGGATACTCGTCGACGGCGATTCCCTCGGAGGACCCGGTGCCCCTTACATCGACCCGGCAGATGGCGTAATCACCTTCGGCACACAGTCGGTCATAGAACGCCGACTCTGTGAGGAGGTCATCCTTGCGGTAAGGGTAGGCCTCCAGAAGAGCCGGCCACGGCCCTTCCGACTGGGGGAAGTAGACGGTTGCCGCCAGCCGAACGCCGTCCTCCATGTCGATGTAGATGCGCTCTGTGCTCACGCAAACGCCTTGCACTAAACGCCCGATTGGAAGTCGCTCCAGCCCTCCTGCCAGAGAGCGTCGACCTCCGGTCTGAGCTCGAGCGTCCGGTATCCGGCGGAGAAGTCCTCCTGTTTGACTATCACCGACTTGAGGTTCTCGGGAATATAGCCGTCCGCAACGGCTCGCTCCGGGTCGAGGCTTTGTTGCGGCGGCATGTAACCCTCGTAGCCGAAGTTCACCAGGGCCCGCTCTGAGTCCAGCAGGAAGTTGATGAAGTGGTGCGCCAGTACCGGGTTCTTGGCCTTTGCGGACACCGCAATGGCATCGTTGTCCACCATCCCGCGCCCGTCCGGTGGATACCAGTAACCGAGGACGTCTACGGGAACACCTTTGGGAAGGTAGTACTGCGCGTACGCCATGTTTCCCGACCACGACTCGTGCAACCAGCTCGTACCTTCGGCAAGCCGCTGGTAGTCGCCCGGACCGACTCTCACGTTCACCGCCTTCGCCATTGCCTTCAGGTTGTCCGTAGCCCGCTTAATGACTTCGGGGTCAGACGAGTTGATATCGGTGACACCGTCCCGCAATAGTGCAAGCGCCATCGTCGTCCGATACTCGTCGTACACCCCGACCTTGCCCTGGTAGAGGGAATCCCACAGAGCGTCGTAGGGATTCGGAAGGCCGTAGAGATCCTCCTTGACCTCATCTGCCCGGTAGCCGATGCCGGTCGTCCAGGTCACATAGGGGACGGTGTACCGAGACCCGCGATCGTAGAACGGGTCTATCAACTGCGGCCAGATGTTCTTATCGAGGTTGGGGACGTAAGATCGATTGAGGGGCTTGAGCAACTTCGCGGCCACCAACTTTCCGAGTTGGTCGATGGTCGGAAAGAACACGTCGAACTCGACCGCTCCCGACCGGATCTTGCTGACGGCTTCGCTCATCTGCGAGAAGTTGATGTACTCGATCTCGACGCCATACTCCTTCGAGAATGCGTTGAGCACCTTCTTGTAGACGTAATCGGTCCAGTTAAAGACCTTGAGAGGTCCTTTCTCGGGATCGAGGCCATCGTCTATCGGAGGGTTGTCATCGTAGATGGTCAAGGTAACCGGATCACCCGGGCGGGCAATCTGAGGGCCCCCCGTGGCCTTTTGGGTCGAGTCTCCTTCGCTGCAGGCAGCCAGCAACGACCCGCCGGACAACAGCAAAGCAGCCTGAGAGGATCGCTTGAGAAACTGACGGCGGCTTGCCGGTTCAGACAAGACCCCCCACCCCGGTCTTTGGTTCACAAGGCCCCCTCCCACAAGTCCACGACTACAGCCTAGATCGCACCCATTTGCGTAAGTTGGGTCGCGTTACTTCCGCGCAGGAACACTAGTATCGTGCGCTCGGTCCTCGCGCCGGTACAAGTCTGAGATAGCGCCTCGGGAAAGGGGAAGTCGGCCCGATGTATGACACCATCGTGATAGGCGGTGGGCCCGCGGGCCTCAGCGCAGCCATTTGGCTGGCGCGCTACCGCCGCAAGGTCTTGTTGCTCGATGAGGGCAAAGGGCGAAACCGGTGGACCGAGATAGCACACGGCTATCTCGGAATCGATCCAGCCGACCCGGAAAACTTGAAAGCAGAAGGGCTCAGGCACCTGGCCGGCTATTCAACCGCAGAGATTCGTGAGGGTCGCGCAACCGGTGCCAGTCAGGACAATGGCGAGTTCGTCGTCACCATGGGCTCAGATGACCTCCGGGCGAGACGGCTGGTCCTCGCCACGGGAGTAGTCGATGAGTTCCCGGACATCGACAACTTCTTCGAGCACTACGGAGCGAGTGTTTTCCACTGCCCGACATGCGACGGCTACGAGGCTAGAGACAAGCGAATAGTGGTCTTCGGCTGGAGCGAGCTGGTCGCATCTTTCTCGCTCGAGCTCATGAACTGGGCGCGTAGTGTCACGGTTGTATCGGACGGTCGCAGCTTCGAAGGGCACGCCTCTCAGTTCGGCCGGCTGAGAAGCAACGGCGTCGAGGTGTGCGAAACGACCGCCTCCGGGCTAACCGGCCGCCGAGGAGACCTGCAGGTCCGGCTGAATAACGGGGAGCTGATCGAGTGTGACTTTGCCTTCTTCACCATCCAGCACCATCCCGGCGCCGGACTGGCCGAAGGGCTCGGCTGCGAGATGACGGGCGAAGACTGCGTGGCCGTCGACTCGGCGTGCGCCACCAGCGTCCCCGGCATCTACGCAGCCGGGGACATCACTCCGGGCCTCCAGCTCATTCAGATCGCCGCATCGAAGGGCGCGACCGCCGGGATCGAGTGCGCGCAATCGTTCTTCGGCGAGCCCACAGCACCGGGCGCCCCCGATTCCGCTCCCGACCTCGAGGCTAGACCCTAGGATTCAACCTCCCTGGATCAACAACGGCATGTTGTCGTCTATCGGCTCCTGCAGGCCGACACCAGTATGTGTCGCTGCGGTTGCCCGCTCTCGAGGCCGCTGGGTGTGACCTTCGGACTCCCTGCTCCCCGGCGCGCCGCGCGCCTCCTGCGGCTCGGGCTCCAGGAATTTCTTGCCGGTGTAGGGGTGAGCCTCTTCGAGATCTGCAGGGCTCTTGACGCTCTGCGCCTGGGGCCTGCCCTTGCCAGTCAGGGTGCTCTTTCCTGCCAGTTTCGCCTTTTCGCCGGGGCCTATCTTGGCCGCCTTGGCCTGCGCGGCGCTGGCTGCGCTCCATTCCCGGTCACGGGTTGCCCGATCCTTGCCGTAGACGTCCAGCCGCTCCCGTTGAGAGGCCGTCTCGCTCGTCTTGGTTCTGCTCTGATCTAACTCTCTCTGAGACTTGGGCATCTTCCCTCCTCCTTGTCAGGTTCCTTCAGTGCGCTTCGTGCACATGGTCGTCCTCTTCCACGGCCACCTCGTCCTCCACCCGCTCTTCGACCAACGCGGCGTACTCGAGTGACTCGAGCATCAACTCTTGCCCTCCGACGATGTCGACGTCGGCGCTGCCACATCTTTGACAAAGGGGCACGAAATCGTCGGATTCCGTTTCCGTCCCACAGGACTTGCAAGCCGTTCGGACCGGCAGGAACGTGAGATCCACCTCTGCGCCCTCTGCAACGCTCCCGGTCGCAGCCATCTCGAAGGCTTGTCCGAATGCCTCGGGAACGACTCGGTGCATGGTCCCAATTCGCAGACGAAGGCGCTTCACCCGGCGACCCTGTGCACGGCGCTCGACCGCCTCCACAACTCCTTCGCACATGCCGAGCTCATGCATCAGATGCAGATCCCAGTCACATCGACCGTATTCTCATGTACCGCTTCATCTCCGGGATGTTCTGTACCACGGCATACGCCAGCGCCACTCCCAGACCTCCCAAAATCAGTCGCCTCAACTTCTGGCCTCCTCTCTAGTCGACGCCTCCGACACACCCGCGGTGTCCTGTGTCCGTGCGGCCGTCGCCCGTTCGTGTCCAACCAGCTCGCAGACGACCTGAACCGCTTCTTCCACTGCGGCCGTAACAACCTCACTCAGCCCGATCCGTTCTTCCATCTCGGCCGGCTCGCAGCCCACGACCCAAACGTTGGTCGCTTTTCCCCCCAGACTGTCCAGCAACGCCAGAACGGAATCAGGGCTCATGCTGTGTGCGTCGACGGCCACCGCCTGGGCATCCTCTGATTCGTGCTGGATGACGTAGACCGTCCCGGCGGAATCTCCCCTCGACACCGTGTCGACCAGGATCGTCATCTGGTAATCCTCGAGCATCTCGTATGCAAGGTGAACGCCCCGGATCCCGATGTCTGCCACCTTCACGTGATCGGGGAGGTTCTCGGAAGCCAGTCTCCTGGCGACTTCTACTCCGAACCCGTCGTCTCCCAGGAAGATGTTGCCCAGCCCGGCGACAAGGATGCGATCGGTCACTCGATACCCCCTTCCCCGCCGGCGCTGCCCTCCAGGGGAACGACCTCGTCGGGGGAAAAATACAGGTACCGGCCATACCATTGGTGGAGGTCCCTTGCAGGATCGTCCTCGAGCGTCACCGCAACGTGAGTCTCGCCGTCCACATCCCGAAGGATCTTTTCGACGCGCGCCGGCCGCCCGTTCACGAAGATGTCCTGTGCGTCGGCTCGTCGCAGGGGTCGCAGAAGAACCCGGCTCCCTTTGCCTACATCGGTCCCGGCCACACGGACATGATCGTCGTCTGGATCTACGGCGCCTCCATTGAGGAAACTCTCGAACTCCGATCCGAAGTCGGTCCCCGCCAACGCGTCGGGGGTGGCAGACGCCGGCTGCTCCGGCCCCGCAGCCTCCTTCCAACTTGTGGGCCCCTGTCCGGTGACGGCTTTGAGGCCTCGGACCGCCCCGTGGAGTCGCGACATGACTTCCGGCGGCATGATGTCGCACCGGTCGATGATTGCCGCTGCCCGGTCGTCTGTGGCCCTCGCCTCCTGTTTCTCTTCCTCGGTCAAGGTCATCACGCGAAGCGCCAGGAGCTCATCAATTTCGGTCGCATCGAAGAACTCCCCCGGGCTCTCCGCCGCAACCTCTGGGTAGTCGTACAGAATGATGGGGGACGACAACATCACGTCTCTTGCCCCCTCCTCGCCTACGAGCACGGGCCATGTATGTCTGTTCTCGCATGCCCCGGCGGCCTCTTTGGCCCACTCAGGCGGATCGATCAGCGACACAAAGGCGCCGTGGTCGACCCGCAGCAGCGTGTGCACCGCCACCAGAGATCTGGTAAGCGCGTCCTCCCGGCTCCCATTCGGCTCGGCCCACGGCGAGAGGTTGCCGACGTGCACGCGTAGCTTGATCACCTTGCCGCCGTCGAGCGCCTCGCCCGCCAGCCGGACCACTCCCTCGAGCGCCGATCGGCGGCGGACGATCCGGCCCGTAGGTGTTCCGCCGGCGCCCGCAACCGGCTCGAAGTCCTCCCCGCCGGCGATCGAGAAGGGCACCCGACGCTCCCCGTCTAGGAGCTCCCGCACGGGGAACGTGCCCACGTCGACCTCGCGGTCGACGCCCTCGTCCCACGGAAGCATCTGGCTGCCGTCCACTTCGAGCGAGTCCACCGGCTGGTAGGCCTCGTCCACCAGCTTCTCGAAGCGCCGGCGCTGAACCTGGAGGAAGCGGATCCCCACGGTGACTAGCGGCCCCTCCGCCGGCTCGATCAGGCATTCGCTCTGCATCGAGCACGTATCGGAGCCCTGGAGGTCGTAGGTCTCCGGCAGCAGAACCCCGAACTGCCACCGAACCTGGTTCTTGTTCGATGACGCGCGATACGGATAGAGCACATAGCCCTCGTAAAGGACCGTGTCGGCGACCTTCTTCGCCATCTCGAACGGCCCAGGCTCAGAAGTCATCCGTCGACTCCTCGAGCAGGGTCTGCATCACGCTCTCCCACGTCGCCAGACCCCGGCGCCCTTTGAAGATCTGGAGCTCGTGCATCGTCTCTCTCGGCAACCTCAGCCATCCGCTGTTGGGAAAGTGCCGATCCATGGCCTCGCGAACCGTCTGCACCGGTAGCCCGTACTGCGCCTCCTTGTCCCACGGCACCTGTTCCACGCTGAACCCCGTCTGCCCCTTCGAGAACACCGTTCCGCTGTAGAGCGTCAGGAGCGGTATCTCGCCTTGCTCGAGCGAGCTCAGATAGCTTGCCCAGGCCACCTCGAGGTCGTAGGTGCAGGTGACCGGCACCTCGATCATCGTGCTGCCCCGGAAGCCCGGGACCGTCAGCGCCTCGGTTGTCCATTGCATCGGCTTGAGGGTCTCCCCCCATCTCTTGGTCTCCCCGAACAGATCCCGTAGAGCCTTCGACTCTTTGGTCGTGTAACGGCGTCGCTGTGGCTCGATCCGTATCTGGCACCGCAGCATTATCGAGTGAATCACCTCGCCCGTCGTCTCCGAGATCCGCACCATCAGGGTCACCGTGGGCAGAACCGCGTACTGTTCCGCCCTGGCCTCCACCACGTCGAATACCAGCTCGCTCATCGGGCCCTCCAGGATCCGGTACGCCGGCCTTCTTGCGGAGCCTGGAGAAGAAAGCTTCGATCTCCTTCCATGCCTCCCTGCCCCCCTCGAAGCCCTTCCAGTGCATCCGAATGAGGCCTACGAGCTCGTAGCACGCATCCATAGGGACGACGTAGCAATCGATGCGATTCTTGACTTTCTGTACCAACAGCGCCTCGACGTCAGGCTGGATGGTCTCGAGCACCGGGTTGGCGGCAACGATCTCGTCCCAGACCTCGATGGACAGGAGGGACTCCGTCGCTCCCCCGGGGCTCGGATAGAAGGCGACCGTCTTCCCTGCAGTCGAGTTGTAGAAGAAAAAGGCCATGCCCACGGGGATCTGAAGCTGCTCCCACTGCAACGGGGCGATCTGGAATCCGGGGTCATAGGTGTACCGGTCCGGTACCGCACGGAAGTTGCCCAGGCTGGCGCCCTCGGGGGTGAACAAGAGATAGCAGGCGCGGCAGGTGCACATGAGGTTCCGCTTGGCGATGTTGACGACGTGCGAGTGCACGTCCCCAATGCCCTCTCCGCACATCTCGCACCGCTCGCCGGCCCTTATGGGTTGCGGACGCTCCAGAAAGCGTCTCAAGGCGGCGGGCGCCCGCACCCCCTCCCCTCCAGTCACTCGAGCGTCATCCCGGCACCGCTACCTCGATGACGCCATTGTCCTCCAGCAGAGGAAGGGGGGCCAGGTGGAGAGATCCGGCGCGCCCGGCGCCGAGGGCTCGCCCCGCCCGCCTCACGTCATAGGTTTCGCCACACCAAGGGCAGGAGAGCACCTCCCCCTCGAGAGCGCCCCCTTCGAGGTTGCGCGCACAGGCCGGGCACAGGTCCCGATAAGCCAGGATGCTGTCATCCAGCTTGCAGAACAACACCCTGCCGCCGCCAACCAGATCACGGACGGCCGTGGATCCCGAGAGGAGCTCTCCGATCTCGGCGACCTCTATCCAGTTGGAAGCTTGCCCGTTGGGCTGCGGCGCCGCCGCCTGAGGCGGCCCTATCCCGATTTGCAGCAGCCCCCCGGTGGACGGTTGGGCCGGCTCGGCTTCCTGCACCCCTTCCGCTTCGATGCTCGTCACTTCGGGGGCGGCTTCGTAGATCGCCTTTTCGATCGCCATCCTGAGCGTCACCGTGGACGAGGGGCATCCCTCGCAGCTTCCTTTGAGGCGAAGGTGAACCACGCCGTCTTCGGACATTCCCAGATACTCGACGTCACCCTTGTGTGACCCCAGGTAGGGGCGAACCGAGGCAAGCGCCGACTCGATCCGGGTGGGGAGGTCGTGGGGATGGAGGTTGTGCAGGATGAGCATGCTGGCCACGAGGTCGTCCTGGGCGAGCTGGTCGATGAGCCTCTCGCCATCGGGCGCCTCGAACACGATCTCGAGCATCCGCTCGAGAGTGGCGCCGTAGAGCTCGACCGCGGTGTTCATGAGCTGCTCGATCTTGGTGCGAACCTCTAAGTCCACTACCGAGCCGAGCTCCTCGAGCAACCGTTCGATCTTATCGCCTGCCGCCAGCAAGTCAGTCTGCTCGCTCACTGTCCCCCTCACAAGACGGGGGCGTCACCGCCCCCGTCCAGCTAAGCCTGAAGATCGATTGAGTCTACTCAGGAGTGTTCAGCATGCTCGGCGCGTGCCTCTTCTCGACGACCTTGCCGTTGCCCAGGTACATGTGCACGCCGCAGGGTAGACAGGGGTCGAAGCTGCGCACCGTGCGCATGATGTCGATGCCCTTGAATTTGTCGGGTGGGTTCTCCTCGAAGATCGGCTGTCCCTGCACCGCGTCCTCGTACGGCCCCGGGGTGCCGTAGGAGTCCCGGGGGCTGGCGTTCCATGGTGTCGGCGGGTAGGGGTGGTAGTTGGCGATCTTGCCGTCCTTGATGACCAGGTGGTGGGACAGCACCCCGCGAACCGCCTCGGTGAACCCACATCCAATGCCCTCATCGGGGACCTCGAAATCGCTCCAGGTCTTCGTGTTGCCGGCGCGCACCTCGTTGAGAGCGTTCTCGACGAAGTGAAGGGCGCACGCGGCTGCGTATGCCTGGAAGTAGGTGCGGGCCCGGTCGCGCTCGATGGTGTTGCTCCATTGAGGAACTTTCCACTTGAAACGGGCTTCTGGCAGTGAGATCGTCTTCGGCAGGTTGATCTCGACGCCGTCACCCACCGCCTTGATGTATCCGATGTCCACCAGGCGCGCCCGCGCCGTGGCCCACAGCCGCGCCAAGGGGCCACCACCGGTGTCCAAGGCAAGGTTCTCTTCGCCGTTGAACCAGCGCGGCGACATCACCCAGGTGTAGTTGGCGTCGAAGTCCCGCTTCTGGGGCTTGGGGATGGTGTGCTGGTTCCAGGGGTGACGGCCGTCTACCGGGTTTCCGAGGGGGTCGTGCGTGACGAACTTCTCGCCGCCCTCCCAATCTTCGTAGTAGGAGCTCCCCAACAAGATCCGGATGCCCAGGTTTATGTCCACGAGGTCGGTGGTGACGAGCTCGCCGTCGACGATCACACCGGGGGTGACGAACATCTTCCGGCCCCAGTCCGACATGTTCTCGTACTTGAAGTCACAGTGCTGCGGGTCCTGGAAGGTGCCCCAGCAGCCCAGCAGGGTGCGTCGCTCGCCGACGTGCTCGTAGCCCGGCAGCGCCTCGTAGAAGAAGTCGAACAGGTCGTCGTGCAGGGGCACGGTCGTCTTCATGAACTCGACGTATCGCATGAGGCGCGTGAGGTAATCGGTGAACAGTTGAATCGTCGCAACGGTTCCCACACCACCCGGGTAAAGGGTCGAGGGATGAACGTGCCGGCCCTCCATCAGACAGAACATCTCGCGCGTGCGCCGGCTTTGATCCAACGCCTGCCGGTAGAAGTCGCCCGTGAAGGGGTTCAGGGCCGTCATGATGTCGGCGATGGTGCGGTAGCCATGGACGCCTGCGTTGGGAGCCTCGGTCCTCTTGGCCTGCTCCCACACGCCGGGATTGGTTTCGCGCACCATCTGCTCGCAGAAGTCTACGCCGACGAGGTTCTCCTGGAAGATGTTGTGGTCGAACATGAACTCGGCAGCCTCGCCGAGGTTGACGATCCACTCCGCGAGATGCGGAGGCTGGACGCCGTAGGCCATGTTCTGCGCATAGCACGAGCATGTGGCATGGTTGTCGCCGCAGATGCCACAGATGCGGCTCGTGATGAAGTGTGAGTCGCGTGGGTCCTTGCCCTTCATGAAGATGCTGTAGCCGCGGAAGATCGACGACGTGCTGTAACACTCCGCTACTTCCTTTTTCTTGAAATCGATCTTGGTGTAGATCCCCAGGCTGCCGACGATCCTGGTGATTGGATCCCACGCCATCTCGACGAGATTGTCGCTGCTGTCCTGCTTCGCCCGGCCTGAGACCTTTGCCTCAGCCACCCTTGTCACAGTGTGCCCCCTCCTGACCTCTTAGACGATTTCCTCTCCGCCTTGACAACTTCTCGCACGAGACCGGCTACCAGCTTGGTTTGTGCCCGGTCAGCAACTCCGAGCCCCGCTTCCGCCACTTGGGCTCTTTGTCAACGGTGTTGAAGGTGAAGGTGCGCATGCTTCTGACGACCCTGCCGTATGCGCCGCTTGCCGCACCCGATACCGTACTGCCGGGCGGCTCGTCCATGAAGGGCATGAACTTGTCCGGGAACCCGGGCATGGTGCAGGCGATGCAGATTCCGCCGACGTTGGGACACCCGCCGATACCGTTCATCCAGCCCCGCTTGGGGACGTTGCACTTGACCACTGGGCCCCAGCACCCGAGCTTCACTATGCACTTGGGGGACCCATATTCGGTTGCGAAGTCCCCCTGCTCGTAGTACCCGGCGCGATCGCATCCTTCGTGGACCGTTTGGCCAAACAACCACAGCGGGCGAAGGGACTCGTCGAGCGGGATCATCGGCGCCGACCCTGCGGCCTGGTAGAGCAGGTAGAGAATCGTCTCGGACAGGTTGTCCGGCTGGATGGGGCAGCCCGGCACGCACACCACCGGGATGCCTGCCTTCGAACGCCAGTTCCAGCCGAGGAAGTCAGGGACCCCCATCGCACCGGTGGGATTGCCGGCCATGGCGTGGATGCCGCCGTAGGTGGCGCAGGTGCCGGCCGCCAACACGGCAAGCGCCTTGGGAGCAAGCCGGTCCAGCCACTCGGACGTCGTTATCGGCTGCCCGGTCTCGGGGTCGTTGCCGAACGCGGCCCAGTAGCCCTCCTCTTTGATGGCCTCGTTCGGGATCGAACCTTCGATCACGAGAACGAACGGATCGAGCTCGCCACGATCGGCCTTCCAGAACCAGTCCATGAACTCGTCGCCGACCTGGTAGTCGATCAGGGGCCAGTGGAACTGCACTCGAGGAAGACCGGGCAGAGCGCCCAGCGCTATCTCTTCGATCGTAGGCTGGGTTGCCGCGGTGAGGGCCACGGAGTCGCCGTCGCAACTGAGCCCTGCGTTGATCCACAGAACATGGACATCTACTTCGGGCTGCCCATGCTCGTCGACGTCGTCCCGTGCCATCGTGTCCGCCTCAGCACTCATGAAGAGCCTCCTCCCGGTAGTGCCGTCCCGCCTGCGGCAAGGGGACATCGAAAGCGGATCAGATGCCCATCCACCCCGAGAGAAACGACACACGAACAGATTCGCTGTGGGTCTCGAGTCCATTGGGACTCTATAGCTTGGCGAGGTCAACCGGCAAGTCACGTCGAGCAGAAAGCGCGAAACCGTTGGTCACGGGAACCATGACCATCCGTCACCCGCGTGGACCTGCGCCGGCCCCAGCGACAAACCCACCCAGCAGCGCTCGCAGGATGTGATACTGCGTTGCCTGGGCCTCCTGGATGCGGGGGATGTAATCGGCGTCCACCGCGTGGCAGCGATCGCAAACCTCGGCCATGCGTCCTCCGCCGTAACCTGCAAACCCGACCGTCAGCAGCCCGCGGCGGCGCGCCTCTTCGAGGGCCGCAAGAACATTGCGCGACCCCCCGCTGGTCGAGATGGCAACGGCCACGTCTCCGGGCCGGCCGTGAGCGATGACCTGACGGGCGAAGACATTGTCGAAGCCGATATCGTTCCCGATCGCCGTCAGGACCGCCGAATCATTTGTGAGCGACATCGCCCGTATCGGCGGGCCACCGCAGGGAGGGGCGACCAGGTCCCCGACGAAATCCTGTGCGTCGGTTGCGGACCCCCCGTTGCCGAAAACCAGTATCTTTCCGCCCCTTTCGACGCGGCCGGCCACCATCCCCGCCGTCTCCAGAAGCCCTTCAGGATCCATCGATCCGGCGCGAAGCGCCACTACATCATCGGCCTTCTGGAGGATCGAGCGGCTGATCTCCGACACTACGGCAGGGAGGTCCGTCTCGGCCCCCTTCAGGAAGGGATAGAGGAAGCTGGAGCGCCCGGTGTCGTGGGCGCGTCCGGGCGACGAGACGACACCTTCTTCGACCAGCAGGCCCTTGTGCTCGAAGAACACATGGACGAGCTCCCACAGCACGTGATAGAGCGTCTCGTGTACCTCCTGGACGATATAGGGATCTTCGGAGGGCACCTCGAACACGTGCGCGGGCGAAGCCCCCCCGGTTGATGCCCCGGCGAGGAGGATCGCCAGCATCCCGGCCGCCTCGGCCCGCGTCAACGCCGCCGTGACGCCGCCCGAACCCGGGTCGTGGGGACTGTGAACCATGCCCAGGGCGATATCTCTCGGCGCCCCGACCGTCAGGAGGTGGTCGCTGAAACCAAGTTGGTCCCCGAAGACCAGGGCGAGGGTCGACACGACGTCGTTCGGGAGGGCCACGGCGGGCAGGGCCCGCTTGCCCACGATGACGGGATGGACGAACTCAACCGAAACGTGCTGCGCATCGCTGGCCGCTGCACCGGGGCCGAACGCAATCAGGACACCGTCGCGGGCGAAGCGGCGCGCCATCCCGTGGCACAGGTGCGCAAGACGGTCTGCATTGCCATGAAAGAAGGCATGAACAACCTCGGCGCGCTCGGCGTAGGCCTCCTGCACCAGCTTCGCCCCGTTCGGTGACCCGACCTGCAACCCAACTCCTCCTCGCAGACCCGAGCGACCGAGCTCCCGGCCGTTCGGTCGCCCTCTGTAACCACTACCTCGGTGCTCCTATCGTGCCGTAAAGCCGTGTGCCGGAGAACTGGGACTTCAGGGTGCCCGAAGAGCTAGCAGATGCGGGGAAGCGGGTCCCCGATGAGCATGTCCATGATCCGGGTCCCGCCGAAGCCCGTGCGCACGAGCACCATCCCCTGCGGCTCCTCTGCAACCGCTCCCACGAGACAGGCATGCTCGCCTCCGGGGGCCGTTTGCAACGCCGCGAGGGCAGCTTCGGCTCGGTCCGGTCCCACCACGGCAAGCAGTTTGCCCTCGTTGGCCACGTACATCGGGTCGATCCCGAGGATCTCGCATGCACCCTGCACGGCAGGATGCACCGGGACACTGGCCTCGTCGAGAACGATCCCCAGGTCCGCATCGAGCGCAAGCTCGTTCAACACGGTGGCCACACCGCCTCTGGTCGGATCGCGCATGACGCGCAGATGGTCCCCGGCCGCATCCATGACTGCGGCGGCCTGCTCCCATACCGGAGCGGTGTCCGATTTGATGTCGGCGTCGAGGTCGAGCTCGCCCCGGGCCAGCATGATTGCCATGCCGTGGTCCCCGATGAACCCCGAGCACAACACGACATCGCCCGGCCGAATCGACTGCCCGCTCAATGCAACCTCGGAGCGGCGGACACCCAGACCCGTGGTGGTTATGTACATGCCGTCGGCCTTGTTTCGCTCGACAACCTTCGTGTCGCCCGTCACGACACTCACGCCTGCAGCACGAGCGGCCTCGGCCATGGCCTCGGTCTCGGCTCGAAGGACGTCTGCATCGAGGCCTTCTTCGACGATGAACGCGGCGGCGACCGCGATGGGTTCGGCACCGGACACCGCGAGGTCGTTGACGGTTCCATTGATCGCGAGCTCGCCGATCGACCCTCCCGGAAAACGGAGTGGCTTGACGACGAAACCATCGGTCGTGAGGGCCAGCCGTGCGCCCGCGATCTCGATCTGCGCGGCGTCGTTCAGCTCGGCAAGAGCCTCGTTGGCAAACGCCCGGGCGAACAGTCCCTCCACGAGCGTGTGAGTAGCCTTGCCGCCGGCGCCGTGGGCCATCGTGACGCGCTCGTCCCGAAAACGGGGCCGGAGCTTCCGCTGGCGTTCGATTCTTGCGAGAACCTCATCTTCGAGATCCACATTTTCAGTGCCCACTATCCAGCCTGTCCTCTAGGCGCCGGCGCGCTCCTTCGAGCGTGCAAAGCGGCCGAAGTTGTAATACGCAGCGCAGGCGCCCTCGGACGACACCATGCATGTGCCGATGGGCGTCTCAGGAGTGCAGGCGGTCCCGAAGACCTTGCATTCCCATGGCTTGATTACTCCCTTGAGCACCTCGCCGCACTGGCACGCTTTGGGATCGGCCACCCGGACCCCGGGTATCTCCCACCTGAGCTCCGCATCGAAGTCCGCGTACTCCTGCGACAGCTTGAGAGCGCTCTGGGATATGAATCCGAGGCCGCGCCACTCGAAGTAGGGGCGGAGCTCGAACACCCGTTGAAGGATGTCTAGCGCCCGGAGGTTGCCCTCCCACGGGACCACCCGGCCATATTGGTTCTCGACCTCGTTCCGACCCTCGGCGAGCTGCCGCATGATCATGTAGATCGACTGGAGCAGATCCAGCGGCTCGAACCCCGCAACCACCACCGGCTGTCCGTAATCGGCGGGGATGAACTCATAGGGACGGCACCCGATGACGGTCGAGACGTGACCGGGCCCGATGAACGCATCAAGCCGTAGATCGGGTGATTCGAGCAATGCCATCAACGGCGGCACGATCGTGACGTGGTTGCACATCACTGAGAAGTTGCGCAGCTTCTCAGCCTTCGCCCGCATGAGAGTCAGAGCAGTCGAGGGCGCGGTCGTCTCGAAGCCGATGGCGAAGAAGACGACCTCTTTGTCCGGATTATTGCGGGCGATCTTCAATGCGTCGAGTGGTGAGTAGACGAAGCGAACGTCGGCGCCCTCGGCCTTTACGTCCAGCAAGCTGCCGTTGCCGCCCGGGACGCGCATCATGTCACCGAAGCAGGTGAATATCACGTTTGGTTGGCGGGCAATCGAGATCCCGTCGTCGACCCTGCCCATCGGTATCACGCAGACGGGACAGCCGGGACCGTGAACGAGCTCAACCGATTCGGGCAGGTGGTCTTCGATCCCGTGCTTGTAGATCGTGTGTGTGTGCCCTCCGCACACCTCCATGACCTTGTAATGCCTGCCGGGTTCGGCAAGCGCAGTGATCTCTGATCCGAGAGTCCGGGCCAGCTCCGCGTCACGGTACTCGTCGACGTATTTCATAGCTCCTCTTCCAGTCGAGAGATTGCGATGCCGCCATGAACCAGGAGACGGTCGCCGCTCTCGACCGGTGCCACGAGCTCGACCCCGACCGGTCCGCGCTGTCCCTGGGCGTCTTCACAAACTGCGTCGGGTTCGCCCGGCCACACGACGGTCACGGGCACGGCGACGTCCCCGCACACGAGGCATCCGTCGATGAGCGAGCAGACTGCGCTGTAGGAGTCCGCCTCGACCTGCGGCAGAGAGATTGCCCCGTCGCGCCCGTCGAAAGTCATCCGATGTCGCTCGCCTTGAGCTGTTCGAGCTCGTCCTCGAACGCCTCGCCCATGCCCTGAAGGAGAGAGAGCGTCGCAGCCGCCTCGGCCTCGTCTACTTTGGACAAGGCGAAGCCCACGTGTATCAGGACCCAGTCGCCGACGTCGATTCCGCCCGGTTCCTCCACGAGCAAACCGATGTTCACGTTGCGCTTCACACCGCCGACATCGACTTTGGCGATATGTGTGGCGGGATCGACGATCTCTGAAACCTGTCCCGGGATGGCAAGGCACATCGGCTAGGCCCCCTCTTGTCTACCTCGTCGCCCGCATCCTCGCATACTCCCGGGAAGAGAACCACACACATCCGGGATGATGTTGAGTGTACCGGGTTCACGTCTCTCACCCGTTTGGCGCCGCGGCTCAGTCCCGCGCCCCGGCCCGGGACCCGGCGATTACGGCCTGACCGAGCGCCACTCCCCCGTCGTTCGGAGGCACGCGCCGGTGCAACAACACCTCGAACCCCGCGCCCTCGAGCCCCCGGGTGGCCCGTTCGAGCAGGAGGAGGTTCTGCCAGCTCCCTCCCGACAGGGCGACCGTGGCCAGTCCCTGCTCTTCACGCACCACTTCGCAGGCGCGCCGGAGACCTTCGGCAAGCCCGTTGTGGAAGCGGGCGGCGACCTCGGCCACAGATGATCCAGCGATTAGATCTTCGGCCACGGCCCGGACCAGCGCGACCCCGTCCAGCACTCCGTCCACCACGGGGAACGGGTAGGCGCCGGCGACAGAGGGGTCGGCGGCTTGCTCCAGCTCGGCGGCGGCCTGCCCTTCATAGCTCACCCGGTCACGCAGACCGCACAACGCGGCGACGGCATCGAAGAGCCGCCCGGCGCTCGAGGTGGGCGGGGCGTTGACGCCGGCTGCAGCCATGCTCAGTATCGGGCGCCATCGCTCGGCGGTTCGGTCCACGAAGTCGAGCCCGAGGTCGTCGGCGCCTGCGCCGAAGGCGGCCTGGAGGTAGACCGCAGCCATGCGCCACGGCTCTCGGACAGCTGCCGCGCCCCCCGGCAGCGGCATATAGCGAAGGTGGGCGGCCCGCCTGTAGCCGGCGAAATCGCAGGTCAGGACCTCACAGCCCCAGATCGCCCCGTCGTCGCCGTAGCCGGTACCGTCGAGCGCCAGGCCGATGACCGATTCGGCGCGCCGGTTGTCCGCAAGGCACGAGGCGATATGCGCGTGATGGTGCTGGACGCCGATCGTCTCGACGTCTTCGAGGCCCAGCGCCCACTTCGTCGAGAGATACTCGGGATGGAGATCGTGGGCGACAACCTCCGGGCGGACGTCGAAGACGCGGGTGAAGTGCTCCACTCCGTCGAGAAACGCGCTCATGGCCGCCCAGTTGGCGAGGTCCCCGATGTGGTGGGAAAGAATCGCGCGGTTGCCCGTCCCGAGACAGAAGGTGTGCTTTAGCTCGGGGCCGGCGGCGAGCACCGGCCGTGTGAAGCGAACCGGAACCTCCAGGGGTTCGGGTGCGTAGCCGCGCGACCGCCTGACGGGGTACTCGCGGCCCCCCACGAGGCGCACGACCGAGTCGTCACATCGCACCTGCACCGGCCGGTCGTGAGCGAGAAAGGCATCCGCGATTCCGCCGAGGCGCTCCAGGGCATCGGCATCCTCCTGGGCGATCGGCTCGTCGGAGAGGTTGCCCGAGTTAAGCACGATGGGGCGCCGAACCGAACGCATCAGAAGGTCGTGAAGCGGGGTGTAAGGCAGCATGATCCCGATGTAGCGATTGGCCGGTGCAACCTCGTCTGCAAGGAGGGTCTCGGCGCGCCGGGCGACGATCACGATGGGACGCCGGTGCGACGCCAGCACGGCCGTCTCCGCGGGCCCCGTGTGGGCGAGCCGGCAGGCCCATTCGAGGTTGGGCGCCATCACCGCGAAGGGCTTGGCCTCGCGCCCCTTTCTCCGCCTGAGCTCTGCAACCGCCGAGGCGTCGGTTGCGTCGCAGGCGAGGTGGTAGCCGCCCAGGCCCTTGATCGCAACGATGCCGCCCCTCCGCAGGGCGGCCGCCGACGCCATGAGCGGGTCGCCCTCTTGCGGCAACCCGTCTCTATCGACGAGTCTCAGCCGAGGTCCGCACCGAGGGCATGCGATCGGCTGGGCATGGAAGCGCCGGTCCCCCGGATCTTCGTATTCCGCCCTGCACTCGGGACACAACAGGAACGACGACATGGTCGTGCGCGCTCGGTCATAGGGAACCCCGGTCGTGATCGTGAACCGAGGACCACAGTTCGTGCAGTTCGTGAATGCGTATCCGTATCGGCGAGCTGAGCTGTCGCGGATCTCCTCCAGACAGGCGGTGCAGGTGGCGACGTCGGGAGTGATGGTTGCCACGACCGCGCCGTCGGTCTCGGAGGCCCGGATATCGAACCGATCGCCTCCCCGCGGCGGCACGTCCAACTCCTCGACGTAGTCCAGCCGCGCAAGTGGGGGCGGTTCGTCGAGGAGAGTCTGCGTGAACACATCCACATCGGCGTGATCACCCTCCACTTCGATCACCACGCCACGCGAATCGTTGAGCACGAAGCCTCCCAGGCCGAGCCGGGATGCCAGTGCGTACACGAAAGGCCGGAATCCGACGCCCTGAACGGTGCCTCCGATGCGAAGTCTACGTCTTATGCGACCGTCCCCCATGATGGCCATGCTCGCGTGCGAGCGCGGGCTTCGTGAACCCGGCCGGTTAGCAGCGCTCCTGCGCGGAAGGGGCCTCACGCCGTTGTAGTGCGGGGAGGCGGCCTTGCGAGATCGCCACGCCCGCCAGCACGACGGCCGCCCCCGCCGGCTGATTCCAGGTCAACTGCTCACCCAAGAAGATCAGCCCGACAACTGTCGCAAAGATGGGAACGAGATAGGTAACTGTCGATGCAGCCGTTGCGCCTGCATCCCGGATAATCGCGTAATTGATGACGTATGCGATTCCGGTCCCCAGAACCCCGAGTACGAACACACTGACGACCGGCCGGAGCGCGTAGGACACCGGGGCGCCGGTCACCAGAATGGTCGCTGCCGCAAGCAGGATCGTCCCACACAGGAGCTGGCCTCCCGCAAGGGCCAATGGAGACTCGTCCCGCTCCGCGAGGTACTTCCGCATGTACGGGAAGGAGACCCCATAGCAGGCACCGGCCGCAAGGCAGGCGAGGTTGCCCAGGAGCGCGCCGCCGCCGACCCCCTGCCACGGCCCCACGATCAGCAGCACCCCGGCGAAGCCGACCATCAGTCCGATGACGTTGGCGCGGTTGGGGCGCTCGTCCGGCAGGATCGAGAAGGCGACGATCATCGTGAAGAGTGGAGTCGTGCCGTTCCAGATCCCGGCGAGCACCGACGACACCTCGGTCTCGCCCCAAGCGAACAGAAAGAACGGAAGCGCGTTTCCGAAGAGACCGGCAAAAAGGAGGTGTCCCCAGACGTGGAGACCGCGAGGGAGAGGCTCGCGGCGCAGCGCCAGGAAGGCGAGGAGGACGGCCGTACCGAACAGCATGCGGCCCAACGCGACCTGCAGCGGGGCGAACGCCCGCAAGCCCACCTTGATGAACAAGAAGCTGCTGCCCCAAATGCCGCCCAGCAACACCAGGCGGACTTGCCAGCTCAACGGTCTTCTCATCACTGCTTCGACGAGAACGCCGGGCGGTCGGACGCCCGGCGCAAGGCGAATTCCCGGCTGTGCCTCAGATGCTGATGGGCTCCATGGGGCGTGGGAGCTGGTCGGCCGAGTCGATGGTGAAAACGATTGCCGCGCGTTTGCGGAATCCCGGTACACTCCGGTGGCCGTTGTGGCGCTTGATCTCACCGGCAAGACACCCGGTGCACAACTCCAGCCGGTATCGCAACTTGTCCACCTGATACAGGACCTCTTTTGCGGCCTGGTCCGGAATTGCGTTTCCACATGAATCGCACAAAATGAGCATCGAGTGACCTTGCATTTTGCCCTTCCTTTTAACGGAGGCCGTTCATTGTACTGCTCTTCTTCGGCAGGAGCGCCCAGGGGCGCGGACGCCTGGTCAAGGGCGATCTCGTCTCGCACGAACGCACCCGGGCGAGGTGGTCGTTGACCAGACCGCAGGCTTGCATCAGTGCGTGAGCAGTGGGCGGACCGAAGAAGCAAAAGCCGTTTCCCTTGAGCGCCTTGGCAGTGCGGTGGATTCGGGTGTGGAAGGACGGTCTCGCGTACGTTGGCCACTGCTTCGCTCTTTGAGGCGGTGTCGAATGAGGCCCGGCCCTGATACCCCCTCTGACCGACTCGGCTGAACATCTCCCCGCACCCATCTCGCAGGCCAATCCGCAAGATCGGCCCGGCCGGCACCTTACCCGGATCGTCTTAGGGTCTCGGCTCGTGCATCTTGCCAGCGTTCGAGAAAGGGACCCTGTGAGACCGAGAACTCACCTGGCGCAAGGCGCTCCTCGGGATTGTCGTCCCGGCTCTCATAGTATTCGTAACACTTGCCGCTCGCCGCCTAAAGAACGGACCGATAAGAGGCTGATGGGACCACTCGGGCAACACGGCCGTGATCCTCAGGGCGTTCCACGCACGACGCCGCGCTGCTTTTCTACGGCGTGTCGAGGGCCTTGAGAGAAAGGCAGATGGCAACCCCACGGAACGCAGAGGCGCCAAATCCCGCCGAAGCTTGCAGCCGGCGCTCGTGCCCATCGCGGCCTGCCCCGTTGGCCTGGTGATCACCGACCTGGTGAATCACCGTGCCGGCGCCCATCTTGGACTAGAGAGGAGAGGATGTCGAAGAAGCACCCCATCTTCGATCGCTTCTATGAATGGCTGAGCCCCAGGATGGATCAAGGCGGGGTCCTTGCTCACCGGCGGCAACTGCTGGTCGGATTGTCCGGACGAGTGATCGAGGTGGGCGCCGGCAACGGTTTGAAACTTCGCTCACTACCCGCCGGAAGTTTCGACGGTCCTTGCGGTGGAACCGTCATCTCACCTCCGCAACCTCGCTCAAGCCAATGCAGAGCGGGCTCCGGTCGCGGTGGAAGTCATCGATGGAATCGCTGATTGCCTCCCGGCCGAGGACGAGATGTTCGACGTGGCTGTCATGTCGCTCGTTCTGTGCTCGATTCCCGATCAGCGGAAGGCTCTCGGACAGATCTACCGAGTCCTCCGACCCGGGGGGTGCATGCATTTCTACGAGCACGTGCGTGCGGAGACGCCTGCTCTCCGGCGGGTACAGCGTCTGGTGGACGCAACCGTCTGGCCGTTGTTGGCCGGGGGCTGTCACGCCGGGCGCGACACGTTAGCCGCGATCACCAAAGCCGGGTTCGAGATGCAGCGCGTTGACCGATTGCGCTTTCCCGATTCCGTCGTCTCTATATGCCAGGTTCACCGCACATTCTCGGCGTGGCGGCTCGTCCAAACAAACAACAGCACCAGTCTGAGGTAGCTTAAAATAGATAGGTTTCGTAGTCTGGCGAAGAGGGGAGAGCAACCGATGGCCGGGATCGTGCAAGGACCCTTCCCATGGTGACCCTGCACACCGAGGAGCGACTGGCGGTCGCCGTGGTCGCGGCGATTCATACCGGCGATGTTTCGAGGTTAGAGGGGCTGCTGGCCGAGAATCCAGGACTGGCCACGGCGAGATTGGGCGATGACGACCCCGGCGGTATGTCGTGCACGCTGCTCCATATCGCGACGGACTGGCCCGGCCACTTTCCCAACGGCCCGGCGACGGTGGCTGCCTTGGTCGCAGCAGGCGCCGATGTCAACGCTCGGTTCAGGGGGCCGCACGGCGAGACACCGCTGCACTGGGCCGCGAGCAATGATGACGTCGAAGTGCTCGGCGCGCTGATCGACGCGGGCGCCGACATGGAAGCAGACGGCGCAGTAATCGGCGGGGGTACTCCACTAGCGGACGCACGTGGCTTCGGGCAGTGGCGAGCCGCGCACCGGCTGGTCGAGCGCGGAGCGAAGACGAACCTGACGGATGCCGCGACGCTCGGGCTGATCGATCGCGTGGAGAGCTATTTCGCCCGGACGGCACCCACGCCCGAGGACGTGAATCACGCCTTCTGGGGTGCGTGCCATGGCGGACAACGTCGCTGCGCTGAGTACCTGCTCGACCGAGGCGCCGATCTGAACTGGGTTCCGCCGTGGGAACAGCTCACGCCCCTCGACGCCGCCGAGCGCAGCGACGCAGCCGAGCTGGTGCGGTGGCTGCGCGGCCGAGGTGCTGAATCCGCTTCCGAGACCACTGTCACGTCTCGGGGCCAACATGAAGTGAAGACGCAGAGGAAACGTCGCCACATTGAGCTGCTCCTCGGCTGGCTGGACGCCTTACGGCGACGCGACCTCGAAGCTCTGGCCGCCGCTCTGGACCCAGACATCGTCTGGCAGGGGCTGCGGAAGGACCTCGTTTGTCGCGGTCGTGAGGAGGTCATTGCTGCCTTCGTCGCCCAGCACGATCAGAACAACGAGATCGATTCCATCGAGCTCATAGGAGGCAATGAACACGTGGTACTCGGTGTGCGCCTTCCTGGCTTACGGGACATCGCCGGCATCCAGGCAGAGGGAGAGATTTACAACGTGTTCACTGTTGCCGATCGCAAGGTGACACTCATCGCGGATTACCTGAAGCGAGACGAGGCGCTTACCGCCGGGGGAATCGCCAAAGCTGCTTCGGAGGAACAATAGTTGGGCATCGTCTCTTCGGCTCGCAAGAAGTTGCACGCTCATCGAGTCCCACGATGGGCCGGTCTGTGCCGCAGAGCACACGCCTCTAAGCGCGCCAATCTCGGGGGAGTCGCGACGGCGCCGTTGCCGCGGCTTCTCACCTTTGCCGAGGAGCGCCGCTGGCGACAGCTACGGCTCTTTGTCCTCCTCCAGCAGTCACCGTAGAGGTCGTCTCCGTCGCCGAAACAGCGCATCTACGCAATGTCGGCGGCGGCAAGACGGCGGCGCGCCCACGGGACCAGTCCCCCAGACGAGATCATGTCCTGCATGAAATCGGGGATTGGTGGCACCTGGTAGGTGCCGTCATCGATCGTCACCGCCCCGTCCGTGTCGATCGTAATCAGCGATCCGGAGTGGGCCGCCTTAGCCCCGTCGGGGCACACGACAATGGGAAGGGCGAGGTTGATGCAGTTTCTATAGAAGATGCGGGCAAAGCTTTGCCCGAGCACCGCTCCGATGCCCCATGCCTTCATTGCGAGAGGGACGTGCTCACGCGACGAACCGCAACCGAAGTTCTCCCCCACCACGAGAACGGTCCCGGGCTCGAGCTCGTCCCTGAGACCAGGGTCGAGACCCTCGAACAGATGCGGCTTCATGTGCGCAGGATCGTCGATGTTCAGGAACGATCCCGGATACAGAACATCGGTATCTATGTTGGCGCCTTCAACCTTGAGCGCCGGACCTTCGACCCTCATTTCTTCGCCCCTGCCGGCATATGCGCCGGATCGATGAGCTCTCCGGCGACGGCCGCCGCGGCCGCAACGTACGCATTGGCGAGGTAGACCCCGGCTTCCCCTGACCCCATGCGGCCCTTGAAGTTCCGGTTCGTGGTCGTCACTGCGTTCTCACCCCTGCCCATTACGCCATTGTGTCCCCCGAAGCAGGCGCCGCACGTCGGCGTCGATACGATCGCCCCGGCGGTCACGAACAGGTCGAGCAGCCCCTCCTCCATCGCCTGGCGATAGATGGTCTGCGTGGCCGGAACGATGATGGCGCGCGTGTCCTTGTGTACCTTGTTGCCGCGCAACATCTCGGCCGTCTGCCTCAGGTCGGTCATCGTCCCGTTGGCGCAGTTCCCGATGTAGACCTGATCGATCTTCGTCCCCGCCGTGTCCGAGATCGACGCGACGTTGCCGGGCGAATGGGGTTGCGCCACCAACGGCGGCAGGGCACCGACATCGATCCGCAGGCGATCGTTCACTTCAGCATCCGGATCTGACTGCTGATAGCTCCATGACTTGTCACTGCGGCCCTCGAGGTAGGCGGCGGTCACCTCGTCCGCGGGGAAGAGCCCGGTCTCCGACCCCGCTTCGACTGCCATGTTGGACACGGCAAGGCGTTCGTCGATCGAGATGTCACTCAACGACGGACCGACGAACTCGAGCACCCGATTCGTCCCGCCGGCGACTCCGATTCTGCCGATGACGGCAAGGATCAGATCCTTGCCCGTGACGAAGCGCGGTTTTGTTCCGACGTATTCGATCTGGGTGGTGCCCGGCACGGTCTGCCAGAACTCACCGAATACCAAAGACGCTGCGATGTCGGTGGATCCCAGTCCCGTACCGAAGGCCCCGAGGGCGCCGTAGGTGCAGGTGTGCGAGTCGCCGCCCGCCAGAACCATCCCAGGGGTGACCCAGCCTTCCTGTGCCAAAAGTGTGTGCTCGATCCCGCCGCGGCCCTGACCGTAGTAGGTCACACCCTGGTCGTCGGACCATTCCTTGAGGCGCTTTTGCAGCTCGGCCGAGCGTGCGTCTTTGGCGGGCATGAAGTGGTCGGAGACCATCACGACCTTGCTCGGGTCGAACACCTTGGCGGCGCCCATCTCCTCCATCGCCCGGAAAGCGACCGGGCCGGATACGTCGTTCGCCATTACTACGTCACATCGGACGAGAATGACGTCGCCAGGGGCGACATGATCTTCGTCCGAATGCTCGAGCATGATCTTCTCGGTAAGGGTGTAGCCCACGGTTTGCCTTTCGGATAGTGGAGCACTTCCCAGCCTGTGCAACTGATGACCTCTGCTCGGCTACACGGGCCAGTTGCCGGCCCGGTATACCCTGCCCGGGAGCGCCTTTCCCAACACTCCCTCGAGCCAACCGGCCACCCGGATCAGAGCATCCAGATCCACGCCGGTTTCGACACCCTCCCGGTCGAGGAGGTACACCAGATCTTCGGTCGCAATGTTACCGGTGGCGCGGGGGGCGAATGGGCAGCCCCCGATGCCTCCCACCGATGAGTCGAGCACGCCGGCCCCCGCCTCGAGCGCTGCGAGCGCGTTGGCGAGGCCCGTGTTCCTCGTGTCATGAAAGTGAGCCCCGACCCGGACTCCGAACTGCTGTGCCTCTTTCACGAGGTTCCGGGCCTGTGACGGAACCCCCACGCCGATCGTGTCTGCGAAGCAGATTTCCTCCGCGCCGGCAGCAGCGAGCCGCCCGGCGATCTCCAGAACCCTGTGCGGATCGACGATCCCCTCGAAGGGGCATCCGAACGCAACCCCGATCGTCAGCGTCAGACGGACGCCGTCATCACGGGTCAGCCGGATCAGCCTCTCAGCAACGTGCATCGACTCCTCGACCGACGCGTTTTGATTTCGACGGTTGAACTCCTGAGTACAGCCGAACGAGAAGTGCGCCTCTCTCAGCGGGGTTGCCAGCAATCGTCTGTAGCCCTTCTCGTTCAGGGCGAGACCGGAGAAGGCCACACCGGCGCGCGGCTCGAGCAGAGCGGCAACCTCCTCGGCTCCGGCCATCTGGGGCACCCGTGAAGCTTGAACGAAGCTCGCTGCCTCGACCCTCGGCAAACCAGTCCCACCCAGCCGATTGGCGAGCTCGGCGCGTCGTTCCGGGGAAAGAACCCGGGCCTCGTTCTGAAGTCCATCCCGCGGCCCTACGTCACAAACTGCGACATCCAAAGCGCCCTCACCATGCAGACCGACCGTTTGATCCTTCTGACCCAAATGATCAAAACCCTACTGACCCGGTGTGGTTCGGCGCGCCGGGACCAGGGACTCGGGCGGTGGGCCACACCATAGTGTGGTGGGACGCTCGAGAAACACTTTTGGGGGCCGTCATGCTCATCCGGAGCGCTTCAGTTTCCCGTGTTGCTTGGCATACCTTTCGCCGTGCCGGAAAACGATCAATCCGAGAGGAATCGAGATTGCACCGATCACAATCAGGGGCGCAAGCTGGCTCCAAAGAGTGGTAATGGCGGCGCCCTCCAGGATGGCGTCCCGGATTCCCTCGAGCGCGTAGGTGGCCGGTGAGATCACCGCAAGCCACTGCATCGGCTGGGGCAGCACCTCGACGCTGTAATAGATACCGGACACAACCAGCAGCATTCCCTGGGCGATGAAGCCGAGCTGAGTTCCCTTCTCCGGCGAGATGAGCGGCAGCACGGCCGTCATCATCCCTATCCCTATGAATGAGATCGAAGCGACTGCGAGCACCACGAGAGCGGACAGGAAATTGGCCTCGGGCATCTCGAGGTTGAACCAGAGAGCAATGGCGCCGAATAGAAGCGCGGCGCGCACCACCCCGTAGACGACTGCGAAGACACCCATGCCCATCAGGTGCACCGTGCGCGACAGCGGGGCCATGAACGTGTATTCGATCGTGCCCTCCCAGCGCTCCCACGCCACGGTTTCCGTCAGGATTTCGAAGATGATCCCCAGATACGCCCAGATGACTGCTCCGATCAACAGCACGGTCGTCTGGCGATTGACATCGAGGACACCGCCCGAGGCTTCGACTCCCTCCGCGATGAAAACGATCGTCAGCGTATTGGCGATCGTCCAGAGAAAGAAGGCGAGCTCCCACAGCGCGTACCGCCGCACGAGGTAAGCATTTCTTTCGATGATGCCGCCGAGCCCTATCAGCTCGGTGCGCATGCCTGCTGACAAGCCCCTCATGGCCGCCCTCCTTCCACATCGCTTTCGAGCTCGAAGCTCCGTCCGGTGGCGGCAAAGAACGCCTCCTCCACGGTGGCAGCGTGGTAACGGCGCCTTAGCTCGTCGGGCGGTTCGAGAACCAGAAGCTCACCACGGTCGAGGATTCCCACCCGGTCGGCGAGCAACTCCGCTTCGTCGAGATCGTGCGTGCACAGCAGGATGGTGACGTCGTGATCGGCGCGCAGCTCCCGAATGAAGCCCTGAACCTCGAGCTTCGAGCGCGGGTCGAGCCCGGTGGTCGGCTCGTCCAACAACAACAGCACCGGCGAGGTCAACAAGGCGCGGGCCAGCGCAACCTTTTGTTGCATGCCCCTGGATAGATCCTCCATCGAATCGCCCCGGCGGTCCAGAGGGAAACCAACCCGCTCCAGAATCTCTGGGATCCGGGCACGGGTCTCGCGCGCAGTCATCCCGTAGAAGCGCGCCGCATAGCTGAGATTCTCCACAGATGACATCTTCTTGAAGAAGGATGCTTCGACGGAAACCCTGTTGACCAGTCTGCGGATCGGACGCGGTTCGGTGAAGACGTCGTAGTCGAACACCCGGGCGCTGCCGCCGTCATTCAGGAGCAAGGTCGACAACAGCCTGACCAGGGTTGACTTTCCCGACCCGTTCTGACCCAGGATGGCCACGCACTCGCCCCGTTCGATGCGGAAAGAGACATCTTTGAGAACGGCAACTCGCCGTTTGTGAGACCGGCGGCCGGTGCGCCGGTCCCGGCGTATGAATTCCTTGCGAAGGTCCGTGACCTCGACCGCCGGCGTACGGGCTTCCGGGCCCCCCGGCTCGAGGTGCCGGGTGGATGGACTGGCTGATGCGATGCGGGACATGCGTTGCTCCTTAAGGCGACAAAGAATGGCGAAGGGGGTTCAGGCGCGAGGTATCGAACCGGGATCCCTCACAAGGAGGACCCCTGGGCGCAGGTGTGAAGTGTCAGCCGAGGAACAACATCACGTGACTCTAGCCCAAACTTCCATGTGACACAAACTCGAACGGCGCCAGTGGGGCCAGCGCGGCCCGGAGGCCGACTCCACCGATCCTGTCGGCGGTGATGTGTGCGTGTCGCAGCCCTCCGGCGGGTCGTCCATCGGCGGGAACTTGACGTCCGGGCCCCAGGTAGGTGACCGCCCGACGTTGTCAGTGAGTGAGGGCTCTATGCCCTCGGCATGGCGTGCCGGAGTGTAGCCAGCGTCTCGGTCATCGAGGCGGCGGTGGCCTCGGCCCTCCCGGCCCAGAAGGAGGCTATCGGGCCGATGTCTTCCTGCAACGCCCGATGCCGGACCACCCACAACCGAGCCTCTTGACCCAGCCAGTCGAGAAGCGCATCCGGATCCTGATTCAGCATGGCCCTGAGCACGAACCTGCGCTCGCCCATGCGTAAAGCCACCCCCAGATCGCGAGCGGTGCGGGCGAGGTCATGCCGAACCAAGAGCATGCCGCTGCGTACCGGCGACAGCAAGGCGTTCACCAACTCGTCGAGACTCGCTTCCGATACCTCCCACGGCGGAGCAGAGCGAAGGTGCAGGGGCAATTCATGTTGACCCTCGAGAGACGCCGCCTCTGCCAGCACCACATCTGACAACAGCGCAGCCCATTGCGCGAAATGGCCCGAGGCCACCTCCTGCAGCTTCAGCGCGTAAACGGGGACCCACGGCAACAAGTGCTCCCACAGGAGCGCCGCTTTGGCTTCTCGGCGCATGACCCGTCGCGCCGGTTCCGGCTCGTGATCCTCCGCTTCATCCAGAGCGGCGTACAGGGACAGCAAGGCGGCCAAATGATCGGGCTCCGGAGGCGATGCGACGCCAACCGCCTGCCAAAAGCCTGCGACTCTCCCGCGGGCCTCGCCGCCGAGCATGCCCTCGGCGCCTACATAGATCGATGCATAGGGAGGGAGCTGAAACACGAAGGTCTCGGTGTAGCCGGCCGCATCGCTCATGCCCTGCAGCCCAAGCACATGCGAGATGGGGGCATGCGAGGGATGGGGTGCCTCGCACAACACCCCCAGGGCGCGAAAGAGCTCGGCGCGCCCGCTCACCGATGCCGAAGTCCCTGCCGTCTGCGAATGCGGTGGCTCAACTGTGTTGCTCGGGGATCGAAAACGCCTCCTTGGCAGGTTTCAGCGGCCGCATCATCCAGATGGGGCGCCGTGTGTGGTTGGGAGAGTGCAGGTCGGCACGCCGGGTCAGCTCGAGCCACCGCCTGTAGACCTGTCTGCTCTTGCCGGCGTCGACGGAGATGTCGCCGAGCTGGTCGTGCTCGGCCGCTTTCGAGACCTCCACCGCCTGGTGCCAGCAGTGTTGACCCGATATCGGGTCGGGTTGCACTGCGAAAGTCAGGTTCTGATGCACTCCGACATCGGTCCACCAGATCCTCTGCGTGTCCGGATCGCTCGAGTTGTAAGGACCGACACCCTTGGTGCGCTTCATGGACCAGTCACCATCCTTGCCATCGCCATCAAGGGTGACGGAGGCCATCATCTGTCCCTGGCCTTGGTCCCCGAGCTTCCACCGGCCCATGTGGTGGCTGCACGCGACGACGCCCGGCCGGATGCCTTCGGTCACCCACGCCTTGACCACGTAGAAACCGGTCTCGGTAGCGACGCGCACGAGGTCGCCCGCACGCACGGCGAGCCGGACTGCATCGGCGGGGTGGATCCACAACGGATTGGTATGGGCGATCTCGTCCAGCCACTTCGCGTTCGCCGAACGCGTATGGATGTGCACCGGTAGCCGAAACGTCGAGATGAGCACCATCTGGTCCTCGGCCAGCTTCGCCGGATGGACATGGCTCCTGATGTACCCGGGAAGAGCGTGCTCGCGCCATCCCCAATCGGCCAGCGTCTTCGACCAGAACTCCAGCCGTCCGCTGGGGGTGGGGAATCCGCGCAGCACCTTGCCATCCACCTCCACACCCACCGGGCGGCGGCCCTCCGAATCCGGTTCCGGCGCGCCCATCGGCACGACGTTGGTTGACTCGGGCGGCGCGGCGCGCGTGAAAACGCGCCCGAAGTCGCCGGTGGCGGCGTCGTCCAGCTCCCTCGCCGGAACCTCCTGGTCGAAGACCCGGCCCACCTTCTTCGAGATCTCGAAGGCTCCGAATCGGCGCATGTACTCGAGGGGCGTAAGGTTCTTGGCCGCGGCCGCCTCGGGCAGACCGGGGACCGAATGCTCGAACATGTAGCCGTAGTACTCGTCTACCGAAAGCTTCTCACCGGGATGTTCCATCGACTCGTAGTACTTGCGAATCCCAAGGCGTCCATCCGGATCGATGCGCCAGGACAGCTCGATCCAGAATTCGTTCTCCTCCCATACTTCTCCCGGGTTCGTCTCGCGAGTGTCGGTGAAGTGCTCACCGGAGCGGCCGCGCGCCGCTCGGATCACCGGCTGCCGGAAACCTACCCATTGGCCGTCGTACTGCTCGTAGGAATGCACGTCATGGCGCTCGGATGAGTGGCCCATCGGCAGGACATAGTCGGCGAAGAACGCCGTTTCGCTCCACGTCGGAGTAAGGGCGACGTGGAGGCCTATGAGCCTTTCGTCGGTCAAGGCTTCGATCCACGAGAAGCCGTCTGGGTTGGTCCACACCGGGTTGTAGACACGCGTGAAGTAGACCTCGAGCCGTCCTCGCCCTTCCTTCAAAAAGTGAGGCAACAGAAACGACATCTCGTTGAGAGCCAGCGGGTACTCGAGCGGCCAGGTCAGCTCGTTCCAGGTCCCGGGATGAGGCGGCGAATAGATCGGCTTCGGGACGAACTTGTTCCACGCGTTCGGGTGCGTACCTCCCTCGGTTGCAATCGCTCCCAACAGCGCATTCAAGAGAAACAGTGTGCGTGAAACCTGCCATCCGCCGAGGTTGCCTGCGGCCGCCGACCGCCAACTATGGGTGGCCAGGCGGGTGCCGGCCTGCGCGACGATCTTCGCTATCTCCTCGAGGGTCCCCGCCGAGACGCCCGATTCCTCTGCTGCGAATTCGAAAGAGAAGCCGCTGTACAGCTCTTTGAGTATCTTCTCGAAGCTCCCGAAGCTGGGTTCGATCCCCCCGTGCTCCGAAGCCAGATACTCGGGCCAGTTCCACCACCGCCTCACGAAGTCCCGGTCGTAGAGATCGTTCTGGATCAGGTAGTTGGCGATGGAAAGGTTGATGGCGGCCTCACTGCCGGGGTGGGGAGAGATCCAGTGGTCGGCATGGGACGCGGTATTCGACAGTCTGGTGTCGACCACGATCAGCTTGGCGCCGGCGGCCCTGGCTTCCACGATGCGCTGGGCGTGGGGGTTGAAATAGTGCCCGGCTTCGAGATGGGCGCTGATGAGGAAGATCACCTTTGCGTTCGCGTGGTCGGGGCTCGGGCGATCGATTCCGGTCCAGAAGTGATAGCCAGCACGCGCTCCGCTGGAGCAGACATTGGTGTGAGAATTGTGCCCGTCGACTCCCCAAGTCGCGAGCACGCGCTCGGTGAAGCCATCCTCCCCCGGACGACCTACGTGGTACATGACCTCGTTGTGGCGCTGCTGTGTGATGGCTGTACGGATGCGCGCTGCGAGATCGTCGAGCGCTTCGTCCCAACTCACCTGGACCCATTTACCTTCGCCGCGCTCACCTGCGCGCTTCAGCGGGTGAAGAATGCGGTCCGGGTCCGTGATCTGATTGAGGGTCGCGGGGCCCTTTGCGCAGTTTCGGCCGCGCGAGCCGGGGTGCTCGGGATTGCCCTCGAACTTGCGAACTTCCAGCGTTTCTTTGTCCACGTATGCGAGCAGGCCGCACGCTGATTCGCAGTTGAAGCAAGTCGTCGGAACGAGCATGTAGCGGCGTTCGACCCGCTCGGGCCACGAACGCGAGTCGAGCTCGATCCAGTCATCCCATCTCTGGGTTGGAGGGAAAGCGGCCAGATGCACCCTGCTGGGCCCAGGGTAGAAGGTCTCGCCGCGCGCCACGACCTCGTCGTGCGCAGCGCTGACCCTGACGGCAAGCTCGTCCAGGCTCGGTCGCCGGCTCACGCGAGCGGCACGGTCTGAGCCGCTTGGACGTATGCGTGCTCGTGAGCCAGTAAGCCTGCGAGGGCGAAGGGCGCAGCGAACACACCCATCACGGGGGCGGCCACAGCCACCGCCACGAGAATCACGCCGGCCCAGAAGAAACCCTTGAAGTCACCCGCGACAAGCGACCACTGGGCGAGATGGGCGTGGGCCGTGACATGAACGAGAGTGACCTCGCCCCACAACATCAGGAGGTGGCCCAAGGCGCTTCCCGCCACGACGTAGGCAATTGGTTCGGCCGCTCCGGGCTCGACAACCGGCGCGACGAGCAGGAGTGCGGCGGCGCCTGCCAGCAGAGATTGAACCAAAAGGTGTGGAGGCAGCAAGGGACTCTGCCACAGATCTCGACCCTTTGACTGGGCAAAGAGATAGGCGGTGTAGACGGAGGTCATCGCCGCCAGCGGGAGACCGGGGATCACCAGGATCTTCTGCAGGGTTTGCGACCCGGACACGCCGGCCAGCAGGTGGACGGCCAGCACCGCGCCGTAGGCGGATATGACGACGGCCCCCCTGACCAGCCATGAACGCCATTGGGGGCGCGTGAAGATGAGATAGAAGCGCTCGGGATGTTCGAGATCCCAGACGAGCAGGGCGCCGGTGATCGCCAGGAACGCCGCCCCGAGGACGGGGGCCGCCCACCTGAAGAGGGGGCCGTCACCCGTGCCGGTGAACAGCAGCAGCAACGCCACGAGGTACACCCCCGCCGCTATCCCCTTGGTCCAGGTGTAAAGGCTCACCCGCCAGTCCCATGGCGCCTCATGTCTCACGTCGTAGGAAAGGAGCGCTGCAGCGCTGCTGTTGCTCCATCCAGCCGGGTGGCCCGAGTTGACGCTCTGTGGACCTCGAGCCTGCTCGCTCCACATGAAGTTGTCCCCTTCAGGACGGCGCGCGGCAATCGGATCCAGGGTTGTCTGATGGGCCTCCTTGTAGAAGACCTTGGGGTTGGTCTCCTTCTCGGGGCGCCGCACCGTGACCGGCTCACGATTCACGACCTGGGCCACCTTGGAGGAAGGATCGAGCATGTCGCCGACAAAGATCGCCTCGACGGGACAGACGACGACGCATGCGGGTTCCAGGCCAACCTCCAGGCGATGGGTGCAGAAGTTGCACTTCTCTGCGGAATGGTCTTCGGGGTTGATGAAGATCGCATCGTACGGACATGCGGCGATGCACGCCTTGCAGCCGATGCAGATCCTCTTGTCGAAATCGACTATGCCGTCGGCCCGTTGAAACATCGCCGAGGTTGGGCACGCGGTGACGCAAGGGGCGTCGTCACACTGATTGCAGCGAGTGACCTGAAAGGCGCGCTGAGTTGAAGGCCATGCTCCGACCTCCACAGACTTGACGTATGTGCGGGTGACCGACAAGGGGACTTCGTTCTCGGACTTGCAGGCCGTGGTGCAAGCATGACAGCCGATGCAGCGGCTCTGGTCGAGTACCTTCGCCCACTTCTGGGGCCGGTTGGCTGCGGCGAGATCGGCGACGGCGCACACGTGCGAAACCTACACCGGGCCGGTGGAAAACGAGAGGCAGCAGCTTTCATCTGAATCCGGTATGCTTGCTCTGCACGTACGCCCGCATCGACCTGAAAGATCGACCCTGAGGAGGTGGGAATCAATGACCAAGAGATCAGCGGTCTTTTCCCGCCGGCCCGAGGCGCGCTAGCAACCTTTTCGGTCTTCGTCTTTCGAAGGCGCCAAGAAACCTCCGGTCGGCCCCCACACGACCATTTTGGCCGCGCCCTGTGGGCGCCGGTTTTCCCGACTGGAGGAAACTTACCTTGATGCAAGAAACATCGTTGGACACGCTTGGCTGGGACACCCACTTCGCCGAGCACTTCAAACCCTTCGCCGACCAAGGACTGATCGCGGCGCGGGTAGCTGTCGAGCACAGGGGCGCCTACATCGTCTATACCGAGCTGGGCGAGCTGCAGGCCAAGCTCACAGGACGGGCGCGCCACGATGCAGTATCCCGATCCGACCTTCCCGGAGTTGGAGACTGGGTCGCGGCAGAGATGCGACCCGGCGAAAACAAGGTCGCTATCCATGCGGTTCTGCCGCGCCGCGGTCAGTTCTCCCGCAACGTAGCCGGATTCACCACCGAAGAGCAGATCCTGGCCGCCAACATCGACACCACTTTCATCACCACCTCCCTCACGGGCGAGTTGAACCAGCGGCGCCTCGAGCGCTATCTCACTCTCGCCTGGGCAGGAGGCGCCAACCCCGTAGTGGTCCTCACCAAGGCAGACATCTGCGACGCCCTCGAACCGGCAGTGGCGCAGGTCGAGGCAGTTGCCGTGGGCGTGCCGGTGCACATCACGAGCAGCGTTACCGGCGCCGGGATAGATGAGCTCAGAAGCTACTTCGAGAGGCACCGCACTGTGGCCCTGCTCGGCTCCTCGGGTGTCGGGAAGTCGAGTCTGGTAAACGCGTTGCTGGGCAGCGCGCTCCAAGACGTTCAGGAGCTGCGCAACGATGGAAAGGGCAAGCACACCACCACGAAGCGCGAGTTGATAGTCCTGCCAGGTGGAGGATTGATGATCGACACCCCCGGCATGCGCGAGCTGCAGTTGTGGGACGACACCGGGGGCCTCGAAGAAGCATTCGAGGACATCAGCGCCGTAGCAGGCGAGTGCCACTTCAGAGACTGCCGGCACGAACAAGAGCCGGGCTGCGCGGTTTTGCTCGCCGTGGCCGACGGTTCGTTACCACAAGAGCGCCTCGACAGCTACAGAAAGCTCCAACGGGAGCTTCATCACCTTCACCTGAAACAAGATCGACGAGCAGCATCCGAACAGCGCCGGAAGCATCGAGTGGTCCAAAGGAGCCGCCGAGGCACCGGGCGCAATGTCGGACGGTCCACTAACGACTAATGGCCCGATCCAGGGCGGTTACCGGGAGCGCCGGCCGGACGGGAGCCGCCCTTAGGTCCCGGGGCTATCGGTTCCGGCGGAGAGCGACCAGCACCGCAGCCACGGCGGCGATCAGGACCAAGAGGATGCCGAGTGCCGCTGCATAGTTGTTCGGCAACGCCGAGGGGTTCGAGGACGACCGGCCGAACCCGAGCACGTAAGGAAGAGCGGTGAGGGCAACGATGCCGCCGGCGACCAGGGCGCCCTGGACCGGGCCTCTGTAGCGGTCCGGCACGGCGCGCGACAGGAGCACTCCGACCCCGATAACCACCGGAGCGAGCAGGAAATCATGCACGACGATTCCTCCCAGGAACCACACCAGCCAGCTCGAGGGATGGGTCTGGGCGGCATTGATGATCAGCCCGTAGACCCCATAGGACATGAGCGCCCATCCGAGCACCGCCATGATCGAAAACAGCCGGCGGTTCGCCGGCCCCCCCTCCGCTGCGTTGGACAGCCGATCCTCATCCAGCGGCAAAGGGGTCAATCCACCGACACCCTCTGCACCCACTTGGTGTTGGTCACTCCCGGGCGATTGGGGCCGATCAACCGGACCGGAAAGCCATGATCGACATGGAGCGGCTCTCCATTGACCTCGAGGGCAAGCATGGTGTCTGGGTCTTGAAGTTGAAGTGGGTTGACCAGCGAGACATCGTAGGTTCCCGGCTGCAGCGATTGAACGGTCACCGAGGAGTCGGCCGGCGCACCGGCCATGACGACGAGGTCGCTGAGGCGTACTCCTTTCCATCGTAGCGTCTGACTCCATCCATTCACGCAGGAGATCGGAAGGTCGGCTTCGTGTTGGGGCAGAGCCTGAAGGTCCTCCAAGGAGAGCTCGAAGGTGTTGGCCACCGCGCCTGAAACCGTCAGGCGGTAAGCACTGATTCGTTCGGCGAGCTCCTCTGTTTCCGCGCTTGGCGTTCCAACCACGGGAAAGCTCTGCGGGCCGACACCGGGGACGTAGGGGGCGAGGAAAGCCAAACGTCTGAGAGGCGGAAAGGTCTGACCGGCCGTCGTCAAGGTGATCAGACCCATCGCCCCGGTAACGGCTCCGAGGAAACCGCGTCGGGTGAGGCCCCCCGGCATCGGCGCGTTCTTCAGGGATCGTGACCGGCCCAACGCGCTGCGAGCAATCGTCGCTTTGGCCCCTACGTGGACGACCAGAGCACCGATCGTGATCCACGCCGCCCAATAGTGCCCGGTGGGGAAAAAGAAGTTCCATGGGTACCAGAAGCCGATGTTGAGCACGCCGGTGAACAGCAGGAACAAGCTTCCGCCCACCAGAGGGATGAGACTTATTCGCTCGACCAGGTGAAGCAGCCCGGATATCGGGGGCCAGGCCCAGAGCCGCGGATAGGCGATCCACAGCTTCGCCAATAACAAGGGTATCGATGCGAACCCGGTCGCCACGTGGAGGCCCTGGGTGACCCGGTACAGACCCACAGGGCGCGCCGGCCACGTGAACCATGCCGGGGGGGCCTGGATGAGATCCGAAAGAAGTCCCGTCACAAAGCAAATCGAGAAGCTGACGCCGAGAGCGATCCCCAGCAGCGCAGCAAGGCGCTGCGAGTGAAGCGTGCTCGTGAAGGCATCTACTTTCAAGGGGCCCACGCGCAGGCGATCCACGCGGCCGGACCGGCGTCGGCTGCTCACCGCACCCCACCTCGGTATGAATCGAGCCACGCAAACCATCTTTGTCCGCTCGTCCAAACCTTGCGAGCCACGAAACCGCTCTCCGACGCCAGCTTGTCCACATCCATTGCGCTGACTTGTGACCATGGCAGCCATTCGGTCGGCTTGCCGCCAACCTGGAGGCAAAGCGTCAGGTCGCAGGATCTCATTGCAGGCGGAGCCACTTCTGCGAGCACGCGCCCATCGGGAGCCAGCAGCTCTCGTGCTCTTTTCAGAAGCGCGCACGGGTCTGCACCGATGCCGATGTTCCCATCCAGGAGCAACAAGCTGCTCCACCTCCCTGCGCCTGGGACGCGGTCAAAGACCGAGCGCTGCAAAGCACATGCTCCTTGGCGTCGCGCCAGGCGTACAGCGGAGGGGGCAATGTCGATACCGAGCACCGCTACTCCTGATCGTGCAAGAGCCGCAGCGTGTCTGCCCGGACCACAGCCGACGTCCAAGACCGGTGCCGATGCAAGCCCGAGTACCTCTAGATCCTCATCGGACGCAGCCTCCATCCATCGCTCCATCGCCATGGGTTCAGAGCTCCCGTCCTCGTGGACAAGGCCGAGCCTCGAACCCGTTTTCAATTAAGATGCCCTTGCGCCCTCGAGTGCCCTCAATCCGGCGGCAAAGCGCGTGCCTGGAGCAAGCTTCGCCGCTTCGAGCGCGTCCTCGAAGCAGTCGACGTCCCGCAACGCGGGAAGCGTTTCCGTCCTGAGCCCCAGCTCCCGCAGCCGTTCCCATTGGGCGGCTCCGGTCGCCGCATCGCTCATCGGCACACCGAAGAAGACGCGCTGATCCGGTACCCGAAGTCCGATTGCCCAGTAGCCCCCATCAACCGAAGGGCCCAGAACCGCATCGGTGTCGCTCCGGGAAAGGGTCATTGCCGCCTCGTGCAGCAATCGTCGGTCCAGGTGGGGGGTGTCCATTCCGACCAGCAATGACGGTCCCCCAGCATCTTCGAATGCCGCGGCCAGCCGTTCATCGAGCCCCGTACCACGTTGGGGAATGACCGAGTAGCCCGGCGGCAGCCACTCCGGTGCGAGCCCATCGAAGACCAGCACGCGCCGCGACGCCGGTGTCGCCGAGACAACATCGACCGTGTCCCGTAATGCCATGGCCGCGAGGCGGGCCGCCTCCTCATAGGTGCATGGGGGGCATAGCCGGGTCTTGCATCTCCCCGGCACTGGAGACTTTGCCATGATCAGTAACTGAGGCGACGTCAGCACCGCAGCACCTTGACCATGTCGTGCACCGTCCGGACCGTCCCCCCAAGTGTCCCCGTGACCTTGGATCGGCCCGCTCGGGGCAGATGGGTCACCGGCGTTTCCGAGATACGCCAACCGGCCTCCGCCGCCCGTGTCACCATCTCGAGCGGCCAGCCAAAGCGCCTGTCCGTAATCCCCAGACGAAGCAGGTTCAAGCGTGGCATCGCCCGCATGGGGCCGAGATCGCTGAGCCTGACTCCATACCTACGGCGAAGGTGCCACGTCAGAGCCCCATTGGCAAGGCGGGCGTGAATGGGCCAGCTACCCCTGGAAGCGGTGCGCGCTCCCATCACCAGCTCCGCGGCACCTCCCAGTATCGGGGCCGCGACCTCCGGAAGCTCGTGCGGATCGAGTGAGCCGTCACAATCCATGAAGCACACAACTTCACTTGTCGAGGCCTGGAGGCCGGAGTGACATGCTGCCCCGAATCCCGCCTGGGGCTCGCAGACCACGCGCGCCCCAAGCTCAGCAGCCAGGTTCCCGGAGCCGTCCGTTGATCCGTTGTCCACGACCATGGGTGCATAGCCGTCCGGCATCCGAGTCAGGACCCACGGCAGTGCCTGGGCTTCATTGAGGACCGGCAGGATCACATCGATCACGATCGCAAGATACGGGTTGGAGGCTCATAAACCCCGGGTCAATGCTTACGATTTGGAGAACACGCACCGGTCAAGTGCGGCTAGAGCGCCCACCGCTCCTAGGCTTGACCGATGACGTCCACGGTGCAGGCGCCGCGCCCCTCTTCCTTCGTCTCCCTATGGGCACGTCTGACGAGCCTCATAGCGCGTCTCAACCGAGAGGTCTTGGTCACAGCCGCCTGGCTGGCTCTCGTCGTCCTTTGTCACCTTTGGGGCAAAGAGCTGTTGGAGGCGAACCGGCGAATCGCCCTGCATGCCCCGCCTCTGTTCGGACGGTTCGCCTGGCGTCCCGTCTGGGGTCTCACGGGGGCCTCAGCCATCGCGTTGGTTGTGATCTTCGCCGGATCCGGCCATCTTCACCGCTTGCCCTGGAAACGCCTCATCATCGTCAGCATTTCCGTTGCTGCGCTCTTTGCTGTGGCTCTTGCCGCGTCCGGCGGGATCGGCGAGCTCACTTCTCCCCTGCTTGGTCCGCATGACTATCTGCGCGCCGTGCGGCAGGTTGGATCGCCGCTAGATTTTTTCAACCGCTTCACGGAAAGAATCGGCGGCTACCCGACACACATACGAGGTCATCCTCCCGGAACCGTGCTTGTCCTGTGGGGCCTGGACCGCATCGGGCTGGGCGGGGCCGGCTGGGCTGCGGGTCTGATGATCGCCGTCGGAGCGTCGGCTGCGGGAGCGGCCCTTCTGGCAGTCAAAGAGATAGCAGGAGAGGGCCTGGCCCGAAGATGCGCTCCGTTCCTCATGCTTACTCCGGCTGCGATCTGGATCGCTACCTCTGCCGACGCGCTGTTCGCCGGAGTTGGCGCATGGGGCATAGCACTGTTCGTGCTCGCCACAGGCAAAGAGGGCCATGCCGCCGATTCCATGGCGTTCTGGGGAGGTGCGCTGCTTGGTGCGGCGCTGTTTCTTTCCTACGGCATCGTCCCCCTCGGCGGCATCGTGCTGGCGACCGCCGTCTATCGGCGGCGCTTGCGCCTCCTGGTCATCGCAGCCGTGCCCATTGGCTTGATCACCGCCGGTTTTGCGGCAGAGGGCTTCTGGTGGCTTGACGGCCTGCGGGCAACCTTCGGCGAATACCACCTCGGAGTGAGCCGCAGGCGCCCCACCGCATTCTTCGCGGTTAACAACCTGGCCGCTTTCTCCATTGCCATCGGGCCCGCCGTCTGGATCGGCATCTCATATCTGAGACGTTCTCCGATGTGGCTGATAGTAGGTTCCGTGCTCGTCGCCATCGTTGCCGCGGACATCACCGGTCTCTCCAAAGGTGAGGTCGAACGCATCTGGCTGCCATTCGTCCCATGGTTGACGGTTGCCGCGGCCGCCATCCCCGACTTTGCTCGCAAGAGGTGGCTTGTGGCACAAGCTGTCCTGGCGATTGGAATACAAACCGGAGTAGCCACCCCGTGGTGAACGAGGCGTCGAAAGCTCGGGTGGTTGTCGTCGAAGACGACAAGGCCGTTTCTGACGTCGTGGCAAGATATCTCGCGCTCGAGGGCTTCGATGTAACAACCATCGCCGACGGACACAAGGCGGTCGAGTTCATCTGTGCCCAACCTCCAGAGTTGGTCGTGCTTGACATAATGCTTCCAGGGATGGACGGCTTGGAAGTGTGCAGGCGCATACGCGAAAAGGCTCCGGTGCCGATAATCATGCTTACCGCCCTGGGGGAAGAGAGCGATCGAGTCATGGGACTTGACCTCGGGGCGGACGACTATGTGACCAAGCCGTTTTCTCCGCGAGAGCTCACCGCGCGCGCCAAGTCGGTGCTGCGCCGGGCACAGGGACCCTTGGCCGCCATCACGTCTGACATGACAGGCCCCTTGAAGGCGGGGGGCCTCGAGGTCGACCTCCGCAGCAGGGAGGTCCGCGTTCACGGAGAGCTCGCTGCCCTGACCGCCAAGGAGTTCGATCTCCTCGCATACATGATGATGCGGCCGCGGCAGGTCTTCACCAGGGAGGACCTTCTCGAGAAAGTGTGGGGATATACATTCGGGGACGACTCAACCGTCACGGTCCACGTTCGCAGACTACGGGGAAAGATCGAGCCAGACCCGGCCAGACCGGTACACATCCAGACCGTGTGGGGTGTGGGCTACCGGTTCGAGACATGACCCGCTACACCTTTGCACTGGTCATCGCAGCCGGTGCCTTGCTCACGGGCGGCCTGGGCCTTGCCGTCGACCTGCCGATGAGGGACACATTGATTCTCGCCGGGATTGCGGTGGCGGCAGCGGTTGTGAGCGGAGCGTTAGGCATCATCGTCCTTCGCGCGATGCGGAACCGTTCGGCAGCACTCCAAGCAACGGTTGCCGTTGCTACAGGGACCGCCACTTTGGCCGGAGGGACCGGGCTTGCAGCCAAGGCCATGTTCATCTCGGCTCATGATTTCGATGCTCTTCTCATTGTCCTTGCAGCCGCCGGCGCAATCGGCGTCGTTATCGCGGTGTGGTTCGGACACCAAGTGGCCCTGTCTACCGGTTCCCTGGTCGACGCTGCGCGACGGATTGCTAGTGGAGAAGTGGTGCGGCACATCGATCCCCTCAACACCCGTGAGCTCGACGAGTTGGCCCAGGAGCTCGAAGACATGTCGGTGAAACTCGAAGCGGCGCGCTCCCGAGAGGCCGCAATGGAAGCGTCGCGCAGGGAGCTTGTGGCGTGGGTGTCGCACGACCTGAGGACGCCGCTAGCGGGAATACGCGCGATGAGCGAGGCTCTCGAAGACGGGGTGGTCAGCGATCAGCAGACAGTGACTCGATATCACAAAGCTCTACGCGTGGAGGCCGATCGACTATCCGGACTGGTGGACGATCTCTTCGAGCTGAGCCGCATACAGGCGGGGGCGCTGAGACTCGAGATGCAGTGCGTCGCACTCCGGGACCTGGTTTCCGACGCTCTGGCGGGCGCCGCAGAAGTAGCCCGTGCAAAGAATGTCAATCTCGAAGGCCGCATGAACAGCGACGGCACCGAGTTGAGTGTGTCACTGCCCGAGATGGCCCGTGTTGTGCGCAACCTGCTTGAAAATGCCATTCACCACACCCCCAGCGACGGGACTGTGTATATAGAGGCCGGGGCCGCCCGCGACCACGCATTCCTGTCGGTAATCGATGCCTGCGGGGGTATACCCGAACCCGATATCGAACGAGTCTTCGAGGTCGCCTTTCGCGGCGAGGCGTCCCGAACCTCGGACGACAAGCGAGGGGGGCTCGGCCTTGCGATCTCCAAGGGAATCGTTGAGGCCCACCACGGGGACATTGCGGTTCATAATGAAACAGAGGGTTGTCGCTTCACGGTCAAGCTACCGCTCGAACAGCCGCATGCAACGACATGAAAGTCCTGGTGACCGGCGCGGCCGGATTCATCGGTTCCCACATCGTGGATGCCCTCGTCGAAGCCGGCTGCGAAGTTGTCGGGGTGGACTGTTTGCTGCCTGCGGCCCATACGGGCGCCCCCGATTACCTGAACCCGGCTGCGGAGTTCCACCGGGCAGATCTACGCGACGGCTCTTCCCTTCGGCACATTCTGACCGGCATCGACGGAGTGTCGCATCAGGCGGCCATGGTCGGGCTGGGTCAGTCGTTTGATGACGTAACGGACTATGTCACGCACAACGACCTGGCGACCGGTGTGCTTCTCAAGGCGCTCGCTGCAGGTCAATTCAGGGGCCGCTTTGTCCTGGGCGGCAGTATGGTCGTCTACGGAGAGGGTGCGTACGAATGTGTCGAGCACGGAATGGTCAGGCCACAGCCGCGAACCGCCGCCAAACTCGACGCCGGTGAGTTCGATCCGCCATGCCCTCGATGCGGCAGGAGCCTGCTCGCACGACCAATTCCCGAAACCACCCCAGCGGATCCCCGCAACGTTTACGCGGCAACAAAGCTGCATCAGGAGCATCTTGCATCTATCTTCGGCCGGGAAACCGGTACGCCGGTAACGTTGCTCCGCTATCACAACGTCTACGGCCCCCGTATGCCTCAGAACAGCCCCTACGCCGGCGTTGCGAGCATCTTTCGGAGCAGACTCGAGCAAGGGCGGCCCCCGGAGGTGTTCGAGGACGGGCGTCAGTTACGCGACTTCATCCACGTCACCGACATCGCTCGCGCCAATGTACTCGCATTGACCGCCGGCTCCGGGGATCCCGGGCCCTTCAATATCGCCACCGGAGAGCCGAAAAGCATCAACGACATGGCAACTGCGCTTGCCCAAGCCGGTGACGCTCCGGTCAACTCACCGGTCATCACGGGGCGCTATCGCCTCGGGGATGTTCGCCACGTGTACGCCGCCACCGAACGGGCGGAACGTCTGCTGGGCTTCAGGGCCAGGGTGGGCTTCTTGGAGGGCATGCGCGCTTTCTCGCAGGCGCGATTGAGACATCCGACCGATCCGCAGACGTGCGGGGAGCCGAGGGATACGCCGGCCAAGTAAACAAGCGGGCGCACTCCACTTCCCAGGGACTATTCTTCTCGCGCCGGCGGAAGGGCGTCGAGTGGATCACGGGACGCGATCCTAGGAAATGCCACACGCTGGATTTGGAGAGCCGAGGGGCTGCCGGACGGGAAAAAGGGTAGCTCCAGAAAGGGGAGGCGGGAGTCATCCAACCTAACCGTGGGAGCAGGCAGCAACTGTGGCGACCTTCCCTGCTCTTTGCCATGAGCACCCTCTTCTGCCTCACATTGATGGTTCCTGCCCTTCCTGCGGAGAAGACCTTCACGACCGAGCGGCCTTTCTCCAAGGTCGGCCATGACGACTGGGAACCTTCGGTTGCCGCCGATTCCGCAGGGCACGTCTACATGGCGACCACTCGTTACGGAGGCCCCAACGCATGCAAAGGGTGCCCCGACCCGGCCATTGTCGTTCGGCGATCGTCCGACGGAGGAAGGACGTGGAGCAAGCCCGACTTCATCTGCAGATGCCGGGGGGTGGAAGGACAACACGACCCGGTAATGGTCACCGACCGCCACGGACGGGTGTTCATGACCTGGATGAACGACTTCGACGTCCAGTTCGGCCGCTCGGACGACTTCGGCAGGACGTGGTCTCGGCCGGGCTCCCTGGACGGTGCGCTCAACTTCTCCGACAAGCCCTGGATAGCTGCATCTCGCTCCGGGCGCGACGTCTACGTCTTCTTCAACGCCTCCGATCCCTATGCGGTTTACTCCCACAACGCCGGAAGGACGTGGTCCGAACCGATCCTCACAACCAAGAGCGGCTTGTACTTTTTCTCAGGTGGCGCCACAGTCACCCCGGACGGCACTGTATTGAGCTCTCAGGCCGCTTACCCGCAGGACGAAGACGGTCCGATCTCGTTGTTCGTCGTCCGTTCGACCGACGGCGGAAAGACGTGGGACACGGTCGGTATAGATCGTTCGCGCAAACAACCTCCGTGTCCTCCCGGTGCCGGTTGCAGCGCCGCTTATTACGGGGCGCAGATGACCATGGCCTCCGACGCTAACGGCCGGATCTACGTGCTCTACAACGCCAACAAGCGGCGAGAGGGGCCGCACCGGCTCTTCCTCCGGTACTCGAGCGATTCTGGTGAAACCTGGTCGCTGCCTCGCCAGATGACGCGCACCCGCAGGCGGGTGGATCACGAATTCCCGATGATTGCCGCGGCAGGCGACGGAGATGTACACATTGCGTGGATGGACGACCGAATTCGTCTCGGGCGCAAGTGGAACGTCTTCTACAGACACTCCTCAGATGGAGGCACGACCTGGGCGAAGAGATGGCGGCTTTCCGACCGTAATGGGGGGGCGCCCTACAAGTCGGCGGAGGGATTCCGCTTCCCCTACGGTGACTACGGCCAACTGGCCCTGGACGGGGACAACGGCGTCTTCGCAATCTGGGGTGAAGGGCCCAGCTACGAGGGCCCCGGTGGCTCGTGGTACACCCGCAGCCTCTAGCCGGCCCGCCCTTCCGTGGGTCCTCTCGCGTCCCATGTCAATAGAGGTTGACAGAATGGCTTTGTCAACCTAGGATGACGGGCATGAGCAAAACCACCAAACTGGCGACCGCAGCGAGCAGCCAGGACCCGTCGGTTGGCTTGCGTGCGGTCGCCTCACTGCGCGTCTTGGTGGAAGACCTTCAAGAGCTACAGATCGACAACGCACGCTCTCAGGGTTGGTCGTGGCAGCAGATCGCTTCGGTCCTCGGAGTGAGCAAGCAGGCGGTGCACAAGAAGTATGCGGGGCGCCGTCTCCTGGGTCGAAGGAGGTAAAGGGTGTTCGAGCGCTTCACGCACTCTGCAAGGCAGGTGGTGGTGCTGGCTCAGATCGAAGCCCGATCGCTGCGCCATAACTACATTGGAACCGAGCACCTGCTTCTGGGTCTGCTGGGAGAAACGGAAGGGCTTGCAGCTCGTGTTCTCAACGAGCTGGGCGTGGATCGGGACGACATCCACAAAGGGGTCGTCGACTATGTTGGCGCGGGGCCAGTCAACCAACCCGACGCGATGGCTCTGGACGCAATCGGAATAGACCTCGATGCGGTGCGGCGCCGGGTCGAAGAGGCCTTCGGACCCAACGCTCTCGAACGAACGAGAGCTGCGCGCGCCCGCGCAGAGAAGCGCCGGGGATTCCTGGGCTGGGGGCGTCGGTGCTCCATCGGGGAGGGCCATATTCCGCTCACCCCACGGGCAAAGAAGACCCTCGAGTTGTCCCTCAGGGAGGCCTTGGCTTTGGACCATGGTTACATCGGCACAGAGCACATTCTTCTGGGCCTGCTCCGAGAAGGGGAAGGTTTGGCGGCTCTCTTGCTTTCTCGGGCAGGCATCGAGTTCGACGTCGTGCGGCGAAGGGTAGTCGAGGAGTTGAGTCCGGATTCCGACGCCGGCTGATCAACCAGAGAGAGGATCCCTCATGTCGACAGTTGATCGCCTCCTGCAGCGGTTACTGAGCCCAACGGTAGAAGGACTGGTTGGCAAGGCGCTCGATGAACAGGGTGTGGATCGACTCTACCGGTACCGTGTCCACGGGGACAGGTCGCGGCTTCATATCGACCCGTCTGCAGTCGTGAACAACGCCTTGTTCAACCTCTCGTCGGGGGACATCTCGATAGGCAGGCACGCTTTCTTCGGCCACAACGTGGCGGTGCTTACCGGAACTCATGACATCACTCTTTTCGGACAGCAGCGCCAAGCGACCATACCGTCGACAGGCCGCGACGTTGTGGTGGAAGAAGGGGCATGGATAGCCAGCGATGCGCTGGTGCTCGGACCCTGCACCATTGGCGCACATGCCGTTGTCGGTGCGGGTTCGCTGGTAACGGCAGATGTGGACGCCTATGCCGTCGTTGCCGGACGACCGGCCAAGAAGCTGCGCTCCGTCGACCCGTCCCAGAACCCGTCATAGAGAGCGTCCAACGAGGGCAAAGCACCCCCTTATGAGGCTCGAGATCGGCGCGGGCGAGCATCCCCAGCCCGATTACGATCTGCACTCCGACATCCTTTCCCTCCCGGGCATCGACATCGTTTGCCGCCTCGATGTGTTGCCCTTTGCCGACGAGAGCATCAGCGCCATGCGGGCCAATCACGTGCTCGAGCATCAGAGCTACGAGTTGATCGAAGCGACACTGCGGGAATGGGCGCGCGTCCTGGCTCCGGGCGCCGAGCTCGATATCGGTGTACCGGATGCCCGTTACATTGCCGAGCAATGGATCCAGGGCGCAATCGGCACCTCCGAGGCCAACTACTGGCTGCTCGGCGGGCACTCCGACCGCCCCGCCCACAAAGGGATCGACGAACGAGGTGCACCTCGGTGGATCTGGAACGCCCACCACACGCTGTTCGACTCGACATGGCTTCGTGAGCTTCTCGAAGCCTCCTGGTTCGAGGACGTCAACATCACCTGCTACGACATCAGGAATCTGCGCTGCATCGCCACGCGGGCCGGCCGTGTGGCCGGTTAGGGTATACAAAGCTCCCTCGCGCCGCCTGGAGGCCCCACTGAGTATGAGACTCTGAGGAGATCCCTCCCCGCCTGATCGTCTCGATCTCCTGTCACGACCTCGGGCGCCATCTCGGTTGTTATGGCGCTGCGTCGGTCAACAGCCCTAACCTCGACGCGCTTGCTCGTGATGGGGTTCGCTTCGATCAAGCTTTCTGCGCTGCACCAGGATGCAGTCCCAGTCGGGCAACCCTCGCGACCGGACGCTATCCACACAGCAACGGCGTCATGGGCCTGGCACACGGCGGCTTCGGGTGGGACCTTCACGCCGAGGAACGGCACGTCGCAAACCTGCTCGCCGCCCACGGCTACCGGACTCACCTCTTTGGCCTGCAGCACGTGACGTCCAATCCCGCACGTCTCGGCTTCGATGTCATTCATGGAACCGGATCCGGAACCGAGGTCTCCGAGGCGGTGGCCCAATGGTGCTCTTCCAACAGAGGCCCGGAACCAACCTATCTGGAGGTCAATCTCTTCGAGCCTCATCGCCCCTATGACTACGGGGGCGTGCTGCCCGACGACTCCCGCGGCGTGAACATCCCCGGCTATCTCCCGGAGATAGACGAGTCGCGAGCAGAGATGGCGGCGCTTCAAGGAGCAATCGAGGCCACCGATAGCAACATAGGTCGCATACTCGATGCGCTCGAAGACACCGGGGTGGCCGATGAGAGCTTCGTTCTGTTCACCGCCGACCACGGAATAGCGATGCCCCGGGCGAAATGCACACTCTATGACCCGGGAATAGAGATCGCATTCATAGTGAGATGGCCGGATGGAGGGTTTGGGACGGGGACCCGATCCGAGTTGGTCGGCAACGTCGATGCGCTGCCGACTCTGTTGGAGAGTGCAGGCGTAGCCGCGCCCAGCAACCTTCAAGGCCGTTCCCTCCTGCCTCTGCTCCAGGGCCGCCCGTTCGAGCCCCGCGATGCCGTCTACGCAGAGAAGACCTGGCACAGTTACTACGACCCCATGCGAGCCATGAGGACAAAACGCCACAAGCTCATCTGTAATTTCGAAGCAGCCTTTGCCGTCGAAGTTCCAGGCGATGTCCAGCAAGGAGCCGTCTTTCGATCGTCACCCATCCGTTTTTCGCATGATCGCGCCGACGCCTTCGAACTCTACGACCTCGAAGCGGATCCGTTCGAGAGAGACAACCTGGCGTCCAGCAGCAACTGGGCCAAGCGATTGGATCGAATGAGTGCCCAGTTGCGCCGGTGGATGAGGGAAACGGAAGATCCTCTTCTCGCCGGGCCTATACCGTCACCCCACTATCGGCGCCTGGCAGCCGGCGGATGAGCCGGCCACCTGCCCCCGGGTCACCGCCGGTCACCGCCGGGAAGCCTCCCGGTCCGTACTATCGATCAGGTTTGGGATTGCGGCGCTATCGCCTGCAACTCGCAGGAGCACGGCCCCCCATGTGCGAAACGGCCGCCAGGCCTCGGGCAGCGACGCAAGATCCTCGCGTTTCTACTCCCCCTATGAAGCGTTACCTCCCCGCACTCCTTGTTCGGTCGTCATCTCGGTTCCGATGGGACGGACCAACGCCAGTTGCCCTCAGGATCGCGTGACGCTTTGATCGCGTCTTCGACCGGAGGGTTCTGTTCATGTTTGCGGCACCCCGTGGCGGAAAAACACCGGATCCGGATCTCCTCCGTGGAGGCGTCTATCCGCAGGAAGCTCTTGAACATGGGCGGATCGTTCCAGTCGAGGAACTGCGTCAGGTATTCGCGCACGGGTCCGGGCAGGCGCCGTCTGCTCGGCATCACTTTCTTGAAGGCGCGCCGAGCCTCGGGAGTCACGACCACATCGGCGCCCAACGGCCGGACCGGTGGAACATCCAGGGACTCCGCCATCAGTGCCGCCGCCTGATCCGGAGGTATCGCCAATTTCCCGAACAGCCAACCCAGCCGGCGCTCATACACTTCGCTTACCCGGGACAGCGAATCCCCGCGCAGCGGATAACAGCGGAAGTCGGCCTCCTTTACTCCAGGAAGATCTATGCGAGGGATCTTGTGGGTCCCTTGCATACCTGCGCCCCCGCCGCCGTTGACGATGTATTGGATGACCCGGCCGTCTTGGACCGAAACGGGATACCGCTCGTAGTGATGGATGTCGCCGCCAATTGCCGCGATGTAGCCGTTGTCGGGGGCCCGGACGATGTCGTCGACTGTTTCCGTGCTGCCTTCGATCCGTCCCGGGTGGCGGGCCCCTTCGACGTAGAGGGGCTTCGCCGTCAGCAGGATCTTGGGCTTGTCCACCGTGCCCGAAAGCCGCCGCAGCCATTCACCCTGATCACGATCGATGTCACCAAGGACACCCGTATCTATCGCGACGACCAACACAGGTCCGGTGTCGATCGCAAGATATGGCCCCGGTTGAAGAGCTTGCTGCTCGGGGCGAGCTCGCATAGCCCTCATCTCTTGAATCTTCTTCTCGCTCGTCCTCGATGGTTGTCGCCACCCAAGTCTTTTCAGGGCTTGCTGCCAAAACGCGCCGGTGATCTCGGCGCGCCGAGGCTTGTCGCTCACCCTGGCGTCACAGAAGTGACTCATGAAGCCGTTCAGTCCGTCGTACCAGTCGTGGTTTCCCGGAACTGCGTAGATAGGGGCCGGGTAGTCCCTGTAGGGCCGATAGAACCTGTCGGCGTAATCAGCGGCATCCCCTGACGGGTAGACGACATCACCGTTGATGAACATGAACGCTGTGCCTTGTGCCTTTTGCAACAGACCGGGCACAAGGCAGTATTGCGACGCATCGCCCTCGCCGGTATCCGCTAGCACCAAGAACGAGGTGTTCCGCCTGCCCCCAAACTCCCTGATCATGAAGTCGCGATCATCATGGCGGGCAAGCTGGCCTGCGACCCACCGACGACGTTCACTGTTGGTCGGATCGCCCAGAGAACGCGCCAGCCAGTCGTTACGCGCCCTGAAGAGCAGCCAGGGGTGCACCCACGAAAGAGGCGTGTGCCCGTGGGGCAGTAATGACTTGAATTGCCCCGGCTCGCAGTCCCAGCCCGCTCCCGCCGGGGATGTACGCGAGGAGTCTCCTAGCCCTACCTCTGCCATGGCGCCCACCCATGATCGCACCTTCACCGTTCGCCTGCGGCTATCGGATCCTCGGCGCCAAGGCTTGTGTTCTCCCAGACGACCGCCACCCTACGAGCACCCGCCCCCCGTCCTCCAACGTTGCCCGGTCTTGGTCTGTCAGTGTCCAGCTGACCTCGAGCGGCGTCCTTGCACCCAAGGCCACGACAGCGTCGGCCAAGCTGCGCCGGCCATTCCACACGAAGAGGTTGGCCTTGCCCCGGTCCGAAGCCCCCACGGTGACAGACAAGGCGTTCCCCTCGAGGTGGGGCCCGGTGGTTACGCGCACGGAAGTCCCGGGCGTTACCGCCGGCGCGGCGGCGAGAGGAACTCCATTGCGGGCGGATTGGAGGATCGACCGGGGTGAACGCACGCTGCGTGTCGCCACCCCGGGAATAATGGGCTCGTCTTTGGGCCGGGCCGGCGCTCGGTAGCCCTCGAGGTAGGCATGCCCCCATCTGTAGGGGTCACCCTGGACCCCTTCCCACGTGGACCATCCCAACCGGGTCTGACCTACCTTGTCCTGTGTGTCCGAGTCGTAGATGAAGAGGTTGAGGCCGTTTCGTCTCGGATGCATTGCGGCGGGCAGCTCGGAAAAGGGAATCTTCGCCTCGATCGCGTACCCGTCGTAGGGCGAGCTCACCTTCGAAGCGATCTTCATCCCGGGCGCGGTCTGCCCGATGGGCCCCTGGTGGGCGTCGGCATCTCTGTAGGCCGCGGGGGGATTCCCCTCCTCGGGCGCTTTTGTCGTCGGGAAGATCCCCACTTTGAACGTCGATGAGGTGTTCTCGGAGTCGCCCCTCGGGTCAATGGCGATCTCCACCGAGTCGGTCCGCCAGTGCCTCTTGGCGTCGCTCCGAGAGAGCACAGTGCCCAGCTCGTCGTCGGCCACCTCCACCCCCAGGTACAGCGCGCCGTTGCCCCACACCACTCGTGCGCGTCCGGACGCGTCGGCGCTCGAGTCCGGGGGCTCACCTTCCCACAGGCGGCTGAGATCGAGGCTCGATCCGTGGTACTCGGCGGCGGTCACGACTCCGTCGAGCGTCGGCGCGGTCATGGCTTCTGCCACCCTCGCCACCGGAACCAGGTTGATTGCGGCGAGAACGCGATCTGTGGTCCCTCCCGCGGTGGTGACGATGCCCAAGGGCCAGTCACCCTCGTCGCCTCCCGTATTCGAAACCGGCAAGCGGGGGTTGGTGTTGGCGGCCGTGACGCTCACCCGTTCTGTGGCGCCCGGAGCCAGCGCGGTGAACCGCCGGGCGGTGGGTGTCAGAGCGAACCCTTTCTCGGGCTCGAACCGCACGGTCCCCGACTGAGACTCGCGGCTGAAATTGGTGATGTCCACCCCCACCGGGACGGTGGCGCCCCGGCCGACGGACAGCCGGTCCACCAACAGGCTGTCGAGCTGCTCGACCCCCACTCTCCGCGCCCAACGGCGAAATTCACCTACCTGCGGCAGCGGCTCGAGGGTCGCGCGCACCGGGGGCGCCACCTCGACCGCCCGGTTCGTGGTCCCGCTGCCGGCCTCGGTCGTCAAGGTCGACTCGAGCGAGATCCGCACCGAGGTCGGGGCGTCCTCCGGAGGTGTCACCCTGAAAGTTGCATCCTTCGTCTGGTGCGGATCCACCGCCCCCAGGTCACCGGATCCCTCAATCTGCCAGCCCGGGGGCAGGCTCAGACTCACCGAGCTGCTCCCCAATCCGTCGGCGCCCGATCCCACGTGAGCAGTGACCTCGAACGCCTCGCCGCCAACCACGTAGAAATCTTCCGAGGTGAGGTAGAGCTCCGTCCTCAGAGGCAAGTTTGCCTCGTGGGTGACCACGGCACCCTCCAGCATCGCCGTCGGGCGATCACTGTGCTCGGCCAGGGGGACCCTGCTGTCGATCAGGGTGTAGAGATCGCAGGGAATGTCTGCTGGTTCCGACGGCGCATCTCCGAACACCGACCAGCCCTGCGAGGCATACTCTCGCTGAGCCTCGACCTCAACCTGAGACCAACGCTTGTCGTGCCCGGTCGACCATCGCCCGTCCCACACCGCGAACACGGTGTCGGTGGGTTCGAGGGCGGTGAAATCGCAGCTCGGTCCCGTTGGGGTGGCGTCGACGTTCGCACCCTGGCGGAAGATGCTTGCGCTCCGCCATGTACCCAAGCCCTCTAGCGTCAGTTGCTCAGGAAACGCTTCCGGGTCGGCCGCCGCATAGAAGGCCTCGGTCGCAAGACGCGCCGCATACTGATGATTGCCGTGGTTTCCCGGAGTCGGGACGGGGTCCATGGTCACGATTACCTCGGGCCGAGTCGCCCTGACCAGCCGCACGATCTTCTCCAGCGTCTCATCGTGGCCCCACACATCCTCGGTCAAACCTGCGCTAACCGTGTAGTAGAAGTCGACGGTGTCCAGATAGAAGATGTCATTGATCCCGGCGCGCCCGACGGCGCGTCTCTCCTCGGCCTCTCTGAGCAGCCCCAGCGCGGGTCCTTCCTCCGGGCCCACGGCGTTGCCGCCACCCTCGCCGCGGGTAATCGTCACGACCCCGGTCTCAATGCCGCTGTACTCGTCCCACTGCCCGAAGGTCGACAGGTTGAAGGCCTCGTCATCCGGATGGGCTCCGACGAAGAGGACATCGAGGTCGACACGGCGACCTCCGTTCACTTCCGCCCAGCCATCCGCCCTCGTGGAAGGCCACGGCGTGACGACCAGAGTCACGCACAGCAGTACGAACAACAAGCTCGACCCACGTTTCATATCGCCCCTCCACCGTTTGGCCTCACATCGACGAAGTCTCGCAGAGAAACCCGGCGCGCCGAATCGTCCCTCGCAAACAACGTACCCCGCCGTCCCAGAATGGGCACCTAGAAGTTTGTTAGTATTCACGGGTTCGGCTGGGGCCCCAAACACACATACGAGACACCCTTGTGTCTCGGCTTGCGAAAGAGGAGAGCTCATGCAAACCACCCTTTCATCCCCAAGGAAAAGCATGCGGGCGGTGCTGGTAGGTATGGCCGTCCTTCTCCTGGCTGCATCCATCGGCACCGGCGGCGCCGCCGGGTCTGACTCTCGCTCCCCTCCAAGATGCGGCCGGGGCAGCCTGAACATCGAGAGGGAACGCTACGGCACGGCCCCGGGTGGCGTGGCCGTCCATCTCTACAAGCTGACCAATAGCCACTGCATGCGCGTCAAGATCATCACGTACGGCGGCATCATCCAGGCCCTCAGCGTCCCCAACCGCAACGGCCGCACCAGAAACGTCGCCCTTGGTTTCTCCAGCCTGGACGATTATGTCGAGCAAAACGACCCATACTTCGGAGCCATCATCGGACGCTATGCAAACCGCATAGCCAAAGGGAAGTTCACATTGGATGGAGTAACCTACGAACTTCCCGTAAACAACGACCCGAACACCCTGCACGGCGGTCCGAAAGGATTCCACACCAAAGTGTGGGACGCCCAGCCGTTGCAGGACGCAGACAGCGTCGGCCTCGAGCTCAGTTACACGAGCCGCGACGGCGAACAGGGCTTCCCCGGGAGACTGGAAACGGAGGTGAGGTACACCCTCACGGAGAACAACGCTCTGCGTATGCGCTACCTGGCCACTACCAGCAAGCGTACGGTAGTCAACCTGACGAATCACTCTTACTTCAACCTCGGTGGCGAAGGCACCGGCACCATCTACGATCACAAACTGAAGATCAACGCAAACCACTACACCCCCGTCGACCCGACCTTGATCCCCACCGGAAGGATCGTGCGGGTGGCGGGCACGCCGTTCGACTTCCGCACTCCGAAAGCGGTCGGAGCGCGCATACGCAACAGTCACCCACAGCTCTTGACGGGGCTTGGGTACGACCACAACTACGTGCTCAACGGCGGGCAAGGGTTGAGGCCTGCCGCACGGCTGACCGACCCGAAGAGTGGCCGGGTGCTTCACATCTCGACGACCGAGCCGGGCATCCAATTCTACTCCGGAAACTTCCTCGACGGAACCCTTATCGGGACGAGTGGACATACCTATCGTCAAAGTGACGGGTTGGCGCTGGAAACGCAGCACTACCCGGACTCTCCCAATCAGCGCAACTTTCCGTCAACGGTGCTGCGCCCAAACGAGACCTACGACACAACCACCGTGTTCAGATTCTCGACCACGGGATAGCGAACCAACGGCGTCCGCGGCGGGGGCCTCCCTCCCCCGCCGCCCTTCCCTACATCGTCAGGCTGAAGTCGAGCCATTCCTCGCGTTCGGCGCCCATCCGGTCGTACACGGCTTGAGCCCGGTGGTTGTCCTTCGCCGTCTGCCACGAGAGTACGGTGGCTCCACGAGCCCGGCACTGGGAGCAACAGGCGGCGATGAGCTCATCTGCCACGCCGAGGCCGCGCGCTTCGGGCGCCACGAACAGATCGTTCATGATGCCGATGAGCGAAGCGCTGAGAGTCGACCATGTCCAGACTAGAGTTGCAAAGCCAACCACAGCACCAGAGTCGTTGCGGGCCATCAACTGGACTCCCATAGTCGAAGGATCTGCCAGCAGCGAACGGGACAGCCCCAGGAGATCATCGTCCGATGGATTCACCTGGTAGAAACGGCAGTAGGCGCGCATCAACGGGAGTACACGCGGAAGGTCATCGGCTGTGACAAGCGAAATCTGCATGAGCGAACTGTAGGCCCTGCAAAGGGACTGCGCAATGGCGGGGACGATGTAGGCGTGGATCCCGAGATGCCCCGCGCTTCTCATAAGCAGCGACCTTGGCGGGCCGGTGTACAGACGCAGGGGCTATCCGGGTTGCTGCGCTTCACCATGTGAAGCGAGGGTTTCCACAGGCTAAACGGGCCGGGTTTCTGCCGGACGGTGCTGCCTATAAGCGGCCATTAGTACGTCGCGTTGCTCCGGCCTTAGGTATTTCACCGCCTCCCGGATCGTGACCCCGGATACTCGGCCGGTACGCGGGGCGAGCCACCCGAAAACCTCATCGGGACGCGACTTGGATGCCTCCCGTAACACCCAGCCAATGGCCTTCCGGATGAAGAACTCCTTTTCGTGAACCATCGCATCCGCAAAGCACCCAAACCGTCCGAAGTCGCCCCCCTTCTTGAGGGTGGTCATAAGCGCCAGCAGGGCCGACCGGCGCAACCAGAAGTCATCGTCTTGTGACCAGCGATCGAGAGTGCGACCGGCCGACTCCTCTCGCCACGCAATGGCGCCGGTCACCTTGCCTGCCAACCCGTCTACGAGCGCCCAGGTCTTCGACTCGCGGATCAAGCGCTCGAGCAGGTCGAGGTCCTTGATGGTCAGAAGGCGATCGCAGGATTCGAGGCACACGACCGCAGCCATCCGGCGTTCATGTACGGGCTTGCGCCAGAGTTCCTCAACCAGAGCGATCAGCTCATCGTGGCCCATAGCACCGTGATCCTTGACGGCGGCCCTGACGGACCTGCGAATGACTCCCACGCCGGCACCCAGAAACGTCAGGTCGCTCTTCAGATAGCGCTTTTCGTTGGTCGCACGTTCCGCCGTGGCGACCCTACGTATCTGGCACTCCAACGAGTCCGCTATCAGACGGGCGTCAAACACGACGTGAGGCTCCATCAGGTTCACCTCGAGCTCGATCATGTCATGGGCTTGGTGCGCTCCGTCGTCGTCAGGTTGGAGACGCTATCCCCAAGAATTGGACCGGTTCAATTGAGAGCAGGCATCACCTCGTCATGGATGAGTTTCAGCTGGGCGATGACATCCGGGACGTTGGCAACGTCAGCGCCGGAGAAGACCTTGACAAGGAATGGGTCGGTCACCGCCGCGATGACATGATTCACGCCCGTGGGGAGAATGTCGGTCTTCAGCTTGTCGGCGCATTCAGCCGGCGTTCCCGCAATGGACAGCTTCTCGGCCACTTCGGGTGTAGTGAGCTCGAGGGCCTTGGCGACATCACCAGCACCGAAGGCTTCGGTGATGGGCTGGAGGCTTTCGTAATCCAGGCCATGACGCTCGATCTGTCCTTGAGGCATCGCAGGAATATAGAAGGCCGCCATGATGCGCGCCGCCTCTTTGGCCGCCTTCGAGTCCTCGGAAACGGTCATGATCACCCAGGCGCCAATATCGAGGTCCTGCCAGTCCTTCCCGGCTTTCTCGGCGCCGATCTTGACGTGCTCCACTGCATACTCATAGTGCTCTCGCGAGTACCCGCAGGCGCTGTGCATGCCATCGGCGATCTCGGCGGCGACCTCGAAGGATCGAGGTCCCCCCATGGCGCCGATCTTCAGCGGAATGCGGTCCTGAACCGGCCGTGCGGCGGTAAAAAGGCCCGTGTAGTTGAAGAACTCTCCCTCGTGGCTGATGGTCCCTTCGTCCAGGAAGGTTCGCATCACCTGGACGCCCTCCTTGACCCGGGCGACTGGGCGTTTGCCCTGCCATTCACGGTGGTATTGCGCGAGCATCACGAGGTTGCCGAAGCTGACGACGGCTTCGGAGCGCCCGTCGGTGAGCTCATCGAGAGTAGCGAGCTGCTGCGCGATCAGAGTCGGCTCCCTCAGGATCAAGTGGGTGACGTTGGGTCCGAGGCGGATGTTCTTGGTCTTGTCCGCCGCAGCTGCGAACAACAACCACATATCTTTGTGGTAGGTCTCGTCCACGCTGTAACAGGCGTAGTACCCGAGATCGTCGGCGGCCTGAATCATCTTGATCGAATCCGCCAATGGATAGTCCGGCACATGACAATAGCTGAATCTGACCATCCCGCTCCTCCTTGGCTCGAACCAGGCGGTGACGCCCCTGAACTGGATAACATGTACCGTCCACAGGAGCAAGGGGGCCGAAGTATCAAGAAAGGGTGAACGGTCGCCTGCCGCAGAACGGCGAGATGTGCCGGACCTACCCGGCAAGAAGGAGCCGCACATGGCGCAGGATCAGCAGGCCGGCAGTTCGGGCAACGAGCTGACCGAGGAGTTCGTCAAAGAATGGCGGGACACCGCCTACGGCTGCTTCAGCTCAGGGCACAAGTTCTGTCGCGAGGTGTGTCCGGTGATGCAGGTAACCCGCAACGAGAACCACAGCCCCACTGCTTTTCACGCCAACATCGTGGCGATGGAACAGGGTGGGTTGTCGGTGGAGGACGTCGCCGACGATTACGTGCACTGCACCCAGTGCGGAGCCTGTGAGTTGCGTTGTCCCAACACTCTGTTTACGGGCGACTTCTACCGAAACCGCACCAGGACAGTCGATGTCGTGAAGGCTGTGCGCTCACTGGCCGTGCAAACCGGGATTGAGCAGCCTGAGTGGAAGCGCTGGGTGGAGCTGACCGATGAACGCAAGAGCGAACCGGTCCTGGACGGAACACCCGTCACTCAGGAGCATGTACGAGACTGGGCGGAGGGGCTCGATTTGCCGGTCGGGGGAGAAACCATTCTCTTCTGTGACTGCGAAGCGGCCTTTTATCGCACGTCCGTGCCGCGCTCAACTGCTTTGATCCTCAAGGCTGCGGGTGTCTCTTTCGGGCTCATGCAGGACCAATGGTGCTGCGGAGGGCCCATGGCGGAGATGGGCTACACAGACAAGGCAAGGCGCTTTGCCGAGCACAATCTGGCCGACTGGCGCTCCGCTGGAGCGACTCGCATCATCACCCTCGACCCACATGACTACATCGCCTTCACCCAGGACTATCCCGCCTATTTCGGCGATGAGTTCGATCTCGAGATCGTTCATATCACCGAGCTGGTCGCAGAGCTCATTCGAGAAGGGAAGCTCAGCCTGACTAAACCTGTCTTGCGAGTGGCGACCTACCACGACGCCTGCAGGCTCAACAAACGTAAGGGCATCTACAAATCACCTCGCGACATAATGAAAGCCATTCCGGAGCTCACCTTTGTCGATGTCGATCATGTGACACAGTGGTCCTACTGTTCGGGCGCGGGGGGCGGCCTCAAGGTCGAGCGACCTGAGATAGCCCAAGAGATCAGCCGCCGGCGGATGGCTCAGGCCGCCGAGCTCGGGGTCGACACGCTTGTCAGTGCCTGTCCTTGGTCGGAACGACCTTTGTCCGAGCGCGGCGCCGAGCTCCAGGATGTAATCGAAGTGCGCGATCTGATGGAGTTGGTCGCTGACGCAGCCGGACTGGACTATGGAGGTGTGCACGTATGAGTTCGGTCGCAATAACCGACCCCATCGTCGGCGAGCTTCAGGACATCCTCGGGAACGAGGGTGTCTTCACGAACAAGTCGTCTCTCTACAACCGGACACGCGTTCCCGCCCCTTTCCCCGTCCATCGCTGGAACCAGCTCATCCCCGACGCGGTCGTTCTTCCACGTTCGGCGGAGGAGGTATCCGAGGTCGTGAAGCTCGCCAATCGCCACAGGATACCGGTGGTTGCGCGCGCAGGAGGAACCGGGCTTGCCGACGGCGCACTTCCCTTGCGCGGCGGGATCATCGTCGATGTCAAGCTCATGAATGGAATCCACGAGATCGACCTCGACAACCGCACAGTCACGGTCGGTCCTGGCATCAACATGCTGAAGCTCAACGAAGAATTGAGGCAGCACGGAGTCTTCTACCCGGACGATCCCGCTTCGTATCCCTGCGCTCTGGTGGGCGGCCGAATCGGCACGAGCGGCTGGTCGCTGATCGGGAGCCGCTACGGTCATACCCGCGACCTCGTCATAAGCATGCAGATTGTCTTGCCGACGGGGGAGATCGTCGAGGTCGGTGACGGCGGAGGTCGCAAGCTGCGGAAGTCATCCACAGGCTTTCAGCTCAAACACTTGTTCATGGGTCATCAAGGAACTCTCGGGATAGCGACGGAAGCAACACTCGAATTGGTCCCGCGTCCCGAAGCCGAATTCTCGGCCTTCTTCAGCTATCCCGACTACGACACCGCCTGGAGAAGCACCGGAGCGATGACCAAGTCCGGCTTGGCTTCTCTCGCAGGAGTGGTTCTGTTTGACGAAAAGAAGGTTGACTACCTGCGGCGCGACGACGAAGCCTACATTCCCCAGCCTGATAATGTAAGGTGCGTCGTTGCTTCCGCCATGTACGGGACGATGGACGAGGTCAAACCCGCCGCAAAACGACTCATGCGGATCGCGAGGGAGACGGCCGCCAACTATCTTGGTGACGACGTATCGCAAGGTGATTGGGCATCCCGGCACGACCGCTACGCCACTCCCCTTCACGGACGGAATCCCGACGGGCAAGTCGTCCCGATGTGTTGGCACTGCGAGGATGCGGCAATTAATTATACGGCACTTCCGCAGGTCACTCGTGAGTGGCACGCTATCGTCGATCGATACATTGCACGCTACGGCATCTTCGATGACTGGGGAATGTTTGCGTACACAAGCGGAGCCCACAAGCCCTGGGGCGACTATCTGGTCGAAATCGACGTCGGGATCTGGGAGCAGAAGCTCAACGAAGATACCTGGGCAGCGTGGGTGTCATGCAAGCGCGAGATCGCCGAGGTCGCGCTCAAGTACAACGGATCGATTACAGCTTGTCATGGAGCCACTCGCGAGGGTGACGTGGAGTTAGTCCCCGGCGAAATGGGTGGGGGCTTCGACGTGATGAAAAAGATCAAGCGAGCCCTCGACCCGAATAATGTGATGAACCCGGGCAAGTACCTGCTCGACCAGGCCTACGATCCGGAACCCTAGCGAAAAAGGAGATCTCAGATGCTGGGCTTTCGCCTTCACGCTCAACGAGCCCCCGACCCCGAGCCTGTTATCGAGGGGGTAGTAATGCGCCTGGAAGACATCTATGAGATCGACCCGGCGAAGATGGAAATCATCAAGCAACAAGACATGCCTGTCTGGGACACCCTCCGGATCGTGAACAGTCGCTGGGACCACCTAGAGTGGATGCACGACCATTTCGCCGATTCGGTGCTTTCCGCCGACGATTTGGGAAGCGACTGAACAAGGCAGGGCCCCATAAAGGAGAACCCATCGACTAGCATGACAGGCATGCGTTCGACCACGAACACTTCTAGTTCCGGGGTGGATACAGCCGAGGACGACCGGGTTGTGAAGAAGCGCGTCCTTCTCGGCATCGTCGGGGACTCGGCCGCGGGAAAGACCACGATGACCCGTGGCATCGCGAACGTGTTCGGAGACGACAACGTTACCCACATCTGCACCGACGACTACCACGCGTACGATCGCGAAGCCCGCAAACAGATGTCGATCACGCCCTTGAACCCCGAATGCAACTACATGGGGATCATGGAGCAACATATAAAGCTCTTGGCGGCCGGCGAACCGATATTGAAGCCGATCTACAACCACTCAGACGGCACGCTCGACGCTCCCGTTCTCGTCGAACCTCGAGAGCTGGTTATCGTCGAAGGTCTACTTGCGTACCATTCCAAAGCGATGCGGGATTGCTTCGACGTGAAAGTGTATCTCGATCCGCCCGAGGACCTGCGGCGTCGCTGGAAGATCGACCGCGATACCTCCAAGCGTGGGTACGAGCTCGACCAGGTAAACGCAGACCTTCAACGCAGGGAGCCCGACTCGGAGGCGTTCATCCGGCCGCAACGCAACTGGGCGGACATCATCGTACGTTTCCATCCGCCCAGCGCATCCCTGGACGTCCCGCCCGACCAGCTCAGCGTTCGCCTTGTTCTCCGCCCAACGCTTGCCCACCCCTATCTCATGGAGATCGCAGAGCGAACCCGCATCGAGGGTCTTCTCCCCCTTAGGGTTTCACTCGCCCGCGACCGGGGGAAGCCCGTCGACGTCGTCGAGATCCAGGGCTCCATTGATCCCAATCTTTCTTCGGCGGTCGAGGAAGCGGTGCTTGAGGGCATGAGCACGGATCTTTCCGGTCTCGATCGCAGCACCATAGGCGTCTTCCGAGTCGGGGAGGACAAGTTGCGTTCAGAGTCGCTCGCGCTGACCCAGCTCCTCTTGGTGGTTCAGCTTCTCAGTGCTCGAGCCAAGTCCTAAACGTGTCTACCGCCACAGGAAGGGAAGGAAGGTGCGACCGTGGATGAGGCGATAACTGTGGGCGACCGGATGAGCTCTCACGTCGTCACGGTGCGGGCGACCGAGATGCTCGATCATGCCGCCCAGGTTATGGTGGAGCGGGACGTCGGCTCCGCCGTGGTCACGCGAGAAGGCGCCGTAGAAGGGATCATCACCGAGCGTGACGTATTGCGGGCCGTAGCGCGGGGACTCGTGCCCTGGAGCACCGTCGTCGCGGACTGCATGACGGCGAAACCCGTCACGGTGTCCACATCCACCACGGGCGACACTGCTCTTTCCATGATGCTAGGGAACGCCTATAGGCATCTGCCGGTAGTCGACGAAGGAGAGCTTGTGGGCATTGTGAGTCTCCGGGACCTTGTGGCAAACTCAGAATCGGACGCCGATGCCCCTTAGGGAACGGCGTGAGCCAAGTTGTTCTCTGCACCTTGTTGACCTACGGTAAAAAGGACACCTTCCAGGGAAAGGCCACCACCACATGGCAGGCAAGAGCGGCGACGGAGAACGGCCCCGCTGGTTAGCGGGGGTTATCCCCTACAAGGAGATGGGCTACTGGCGCCCAGACTACGAACCTGACGACACAGATATCATCGCGGCCTTCAGGCTCACACCGCAGCCGGGCGTCGATCCCGAGGAGGCCGCAGCCGCGATAGCGGGCGAATCCTCGACTGCGACCTGGACGGTCGTATGGACCGACAGGTTGACTGCGTACGAGAACTATCAGGCGAAGGCTTACGAAGTCGTACCCGTTCCGAACTCCGACCCTCCCCAGTACATTGCCAGCATCGCTTACAAGCTCGACCTATTCGAGGAAGGCTCCATCGCGAATCTCACCTCCTCGATTATCGGCAACGTCTTCGGGTTCAAGGCGCTCAAAGCGCTCCGTCTCGAGGACATGCGCATCTCCACTCACTACCTGAAAACCTTCGACGGCCCTCCGCATGGAATCATCAATGAGCGCGAGATGGTCAACAAGTACGGGCGGCCCCTGCTCGGCGCTACCACCAAACCGAAGCTCGGCCTTACCCCCAGGAATTATGGCCGAGTGGTTTATGAAGCACTTCGGGGTGGCCTTGATTTCGTCAAGGACGACGAGAACATCAACTCCCAACCCTTTAACCGCTGGCGCGAGCGTTACCTCTATTGCATGGAAGCGGTCAACCGAGCCCAAGAGGAAACGGGCGAGATTAAAGGCCACTATCTCAACGTAACTGCGGGCAACATGGAGGACATGTACGAGCGTGCCGAGTTCGCGAAGGAGCTCGGCAGCGTCATCATCATGATCGACCTCACCATCGGCTTCACGGCCATGACGTCGATGTCGAAGTGGGCGCGCAAGAACAGCATGCTTCTCCACCTCCACCGTGCGGGACACGCGACCTACACACGGCAAAAGAACCACGGCGTCAACTTCCGGGTGATCTCGAAGTGGTGCCGCATGCTCGGGGTGGACCACATCCACGCGGGGACGGTCGTCGGCAAGCTCGAAGGGGATCCCGGAGCGATCAGGGGCTATTACGACACTCTGCGAGACGATTACGTAAAGAAGGATCCGGCGCATGGCATCTACTTCGACCAGGACTGGGTTCACCTCCCTGGGGTGATGCCTGTGGCATCCGGGGGGATCCACGCAGGTCAGATGCACCAGCTCCTCCATTACCTCGGAGAGGATGTCGTGCTTCAGTTCGGTGGCGGCACGATCGGCCACCCCATGGGCATCTCCGCGGGCGCCACAGCCAACCGTGTAGCCGTAGAAGCGATGATCCAGGCTCGCAATGAGGGCCGCGACTATCTGAAGGAAGGGCCCGACATCTTGAAGAAGGCCGCAAAGAAGTGCAAGGAGCTGGACGCGGCACTCGACACCTGGGGGGACATCAGCTTCGAGTTCGAGTCGACCGATGTGCCCGATGTCGTCGAAACCCCGACCACCACAGGATGATCCAGGAGGTGATTAAGTGACGACAGGCGTCCGCATCACCCAAGGGACGTTTTCGTACCTCCCCGAGCTCACCGATGATGAGATCAGGGCGCAGATCCAGTACGGCATCGACAACGGCTGGGCCGTTGCGATCGAGTTTACCGACGACCCGCATCCTCGCAACGTGTACTGGGAAATGTGGGGCATGCCGATGTTCGACATCGAGGACGCGGCAGCGGGTCTGTTCGAGGTGAATCGTTGCCGTAAGGCGCATTCCAACCGCTACATCCGCGTGAGTCTGTACAACGCGACGCTCACGAAGCAGACCATCGCGCTGCAGTTCATCGTAAACCGGCCTCCTCACGAGCCGGGCTTCCGCCTCCATCGCCAGGAGACGACCGACCGCATCGTGCGGTACACGCTCGAACCGTACGCGGCGCGAGATCCGCACGGGGAGCGCTACGACGGATCTGAATAGTAGTGGGCGACCGTAAACCGGTTGAGTCACCGCCACTGGGCCCCGGCGCGCCCGAGCGCGACACCGCAGAGGTCTACGGGACCCACGAAATCGAAGAGCGTTTCAAAGACCTGGCTGATCCCCTCCGCGACATTCCCGATGACGCCGATGTGGGGGCCGAGGGCGTCTTCGAGGACTCCCACATAGGGGAAGTACTCGAGAGCCTTGATCGCGACCTCATTGCGCTCGCCGAGGTGAAGGCGCGCATAGGCGAGATCGCTGCTCTCCTTATGATCGACCGTCTCCGCCGCAGGATCGGCCTAGAGGCCGACGTCCCCACCCTCCACATGTCCTTCACCGGGAATCCCGGAACCGGTAAGACGACCGTCGCTATGAAAATGGGTCAGATCCTCTACAAGCTCGGCTATGTCAGGAAGGGCCACCTCGTCACAGCGACGCGCGACGACCTGGTGGGTCAGTACGTGGGGCACACTGCACCGAAAACCCGCGAGGTCCTCAAGAGAGCGATGGGGGGTGTTCTCTTCATCGACGAGGCGTATCACATCTACCGCGTCGATAACGAGCGCGATTACGGACAAGAAACCGTCGAGATGCTCCTGCAGGTCATGGAGAACCAGCGCGAGGATCTCGTGGTCATCATGGCCGGCTACAAGGGCCACATGGATCGCTTCTTCTCCGATGTTCCGGGGCTCAGCTCTCGCATCGCGCACCACATCGATTTCCCCGATTACTCCGTCGACCAGCTAATGGACATTGCCCTGCTCATGGCCGAATCACAGCGCTACCGGTTGGCGCCGGACGCCGAGAAGGCGTTAGTGGAATACCTGGAGTTGCGAATGACGCAGCCTCGCTTCGCGAATGGGCGCAGCGTCCGCAACGCGCTCGATCGCTTCCGGATGCACCAGGCGATCCGCCTCTACAAGTCTGCCGAACGCGGCCGGAAGCTCACCAAGAAGGATCTCGTGACTATCGAGGACGAAGACATTCGCCAGAGCCGGGTATTCGAGGGCGGCGTCTACTCGCTTGACTCGAGTGAAGAGAGGCCCGATCCGTCGTGAGCGAGGACCGGGTCGTGCTTGGGCGCCGGGATGAGCGGACGATGGTCGGCTTCCAATGGACGGGGGCCGAACCAGAAGCCCTCAACGACCCGGACTTCGCAGTGTCTCTCGGGGCGGTATGGGAGGCAGACGAGCTGGTGACCTATAACCTGGATCACCTGCGTCACAATTTGCAACACCACCCCGACGGCTACCTCGAGGATTCGGACTAGTTTGTGCACCTTTGCGTAAGCCCCGTCGCCCCAGAACAGCCCTGCATCGACGATGGCGGCGTTGCTCTCGCCGCGCAGTGCCGCCCTGGACGCTTGCGTTACTTCCGCGCAGGAGCACTAGTTAGCAAAACCTGAGGTGAAGTCCTTCTTGGCAGCGCCCTTTGAAGATCGTGCTTTCGCTTGCCCTCGTGGCCGGAGTGTTCTTCGGCATCCTCCCCGAGATCGTCGACTTCTCGAAGGCGCGGGAGTGAACACCAAGATCTCTTGCGCGAGCGAATGAATATGCGCCCTACACTCGGATGTCATGCCCACCGAACACTGGCGCAAGGAGGCTTCCAACTGGGTCCGCTGGGCGCGCGCCCCGGGCCATGACGCCTACTGGGACTATCGCGACTCATTCTTCGACATTGTTCCGCCTCCACTTCGCAAAACCATCGAAGTTGGGTGTGGTGAAGGCCGGGTGACACGCGACCTCACATCCCGGGGACACAGCATGACCGCCATCGACGCCTCGCCTACGATGATCCGCTTCGCGCGCGACGCTGACGCCACTGGAGGCTACCTCGTGGCCGACGCCGCCGCTTTACCGTTCCCGGCCGCAAGCTTTGATCTTGCGATTGCCTACAACTCGCTGATGGATGTAGACGACATGCCCATCGCGGTGGCGGAAACCGCGCGAGTCCTCCGGCCGGGTGGACGTTTGTGCGTTTGCATCACGCATCCCATCAACGACGCCGGAACATTCTCAGCTCGCGAGGCCGGCGCGCCGTTCATCATCACCGAACAGTATCTCGAGTCTCGAACTCTCGACGAGACCTTCTTGCGCGCCGGGTTGGAGATGCGCTTTCACAGCAAACGCTATCCGCTTGAAGACTACTCTCGCGCTTTCGAGGCGGCGGGCCTGGTTATCGAAAGCCTCAGGGAGCCCGCAGCCGATGCAGAGGCTGTAGAGCGTGACCCGTCGGAGCGTCGGTGGCAACGTATCCCGATGTTCCTGCAGCTCCGGTTGTTGAAGCACTAGGTATGGGCAGCGTCGTCTTCGAAAACGTAACCAAGATGTACAAGAACGGAACGGTAGCGGTTCGGGGCTTCAATCTGGCCATCGACCATGGTGAATTCTTCGTCTTCCCCGGCCCCTCCGGCTGCGGCAAGACCACCCTGCTGCGGGTTGTTGCCGGGCTCGAGCATGTGACCGAGGGCCGCATCATCATCGCCGGGTGGGATGTGACCGAAAAATCGCCCAAGGACAGAGACGTGGCAATGGTGTTCCAGAACTACGCTCTCTATCCGCACATGACCGTTTACGAGAACATTGCTTTCGGTGTTCAGGCGAGACGATTGCAGAAGGGCGAAGTCGACCGGCGAGTTCGGCGAGCCGCAGCATTCTCGAGGTTGAGCACCTCTTGAAGAAGAAGCCGAGGGTGCTGTCCGGCGGTCAACAGCAGCGCGTGGCAATGGGACGGGCACTCATCCGTGAGCCCGAGGCCTTCCTTCTGGATGAGCCGATGTCCAGTCTTGACGCACGCTTGCGACTGCAGATGCGAGGAGAGATTGCCCGTCTCCAGAAGGAGCTTGAGGTGACCACTCTCTACGTCACCCATGACCAGACTGAGGCCATGACGCTGGGCGATCGCGTGGGGTTGATGCGCGACGGCGTTCTGCAGCAGGTGGCCAAGCCTGCCGATCTGTACAGCAACCCGGACAGCCTGTTCACCGCCGGGTTCATCGGGTCGCCGCCCATGAACCTGGCCGAGGCGACGGTCGAAGAGACTGGCGGCGAGTTATTCATCCGCTTCAGTGGCCACAGAATACGCGTCCATGGTTCGGCCGGCGCCTACCGCCCCGGGCTGCGCCCCTACGCCTGGCGTCAGGTGGTGGTGGGAGTGCGCCCGGAGGACCTTGAGGATGCGGCGAATCTGGGCGCGCCGAGCGACTCATGTCTACGGTTGACCGTGCAGCGCCGGGAAACTATCGGGCCCGATGTCTACCTCTTCTTCACAATCGACGCGCCGCTGTTGCTGGCGGAGGACCCCCGGGAGGCCGCCATACCCGAGCCCCTCGAGCAACCTTGGGCGGTGGAGCGCCCCAACGTGTGGACCGCCCGGGTCGGATCATCGGGGGCCGCCGCAGGAGACACCGTCGAGCTTGCCGTGCGCCCGGGAAAGCTACACCTGTTCGATCCCCGCACCGGCGCCCTCATTGCCGGCTAGAGCCACGCGCCGCAGATCATCGGCGCCTCCTTGCCGCGAACCACCGTTGGGCCGGATGGGGGCTCGCCGGCGGGCGGAGCCGGCCTCACTCACCTCCCCGCCTGCCCGGGCGGCATCAGCCCGAGCAACTCCCCTTCGGCCAGCAGCTCCCGAAGAGCCACAGCGCCGGCATGGGCGGTCGGAGCTCTGACCGAGATCCCCGCATAAAGAGACGCCCACGCCAGGCGATCTTCCAGCGGTGCACCGTGGAGGTCGGCCCACACGTAGCCCGCCGTGAACAGGTCCCCGGCCCCCGTCGCATCGACAGCATCCACAACCGGAGCCGGAGCAAACACAATCTCGTCCCCGGCACATCCCAACGCGCCCGCGTCCCGCAGAGTTATCACCACCGTTTCCACGCGCCCGGCAAGCTCGATCGCCGCCTCCTGTGGGTCGGCCCGGCCCGTCAGGCCGACGGCCTCCGCCTGATTGAGGATCAGGGCGCAGACACCCCCGAGCCGCTCCCGGGTCATCTCTCCCACCCGTCCGAGCTCGATTCCTCCGGTCACAGCGTAGATCCTTGCCCGGGGAGGCGCCAGAGCCAGTCGCCCGAGTGACACCACCACCGCCCGGGCCCCCACGTCGGCGACCTCCGCAGCGGCCGGCTCGTCACACTGCAGGACGGTGGCCATGGCGACACCCTCGGAGGTGGTCAAGAGAGCTGTGACCGGCACGTCCGGGCTCCCGGAAGCCCCCGTATTGGAGCTCCGACGGGCCCTGCCCACCCCTCGACGCCCTCGGTTTCGAGGAAGCCGCGCAGAAGCCCCGCCCCCGAGGTGCGTCCCATCGGGGCGACGAGCGCAGTCGTGAGCCCCAATCTCGCCGCGCCGAGCGCCTGCATACCCGTGCCGCCCGGCGCCACATGCAGCTTCCGGGCGATCACCTCCTCGCGGAGGGCGGGCAGATGAGTCAGACCCTCGAAGGTGAGATCGAGAAACGGGGCTCCAACCACCGCCACGTCGACCTTCACCTCAGGAGGGGCGGCCGAGGGCATGGTGGATGAGCATCGTTCACACCGCTACCCCACTCGCTCGACCGCCTGCAACCACGCCTCTTCGAAACGGGGGGCGTCAACCTCGGTAACGACGCGCAATTCCGGCGCCCCGGCCGCAGCCGCCATCCACAGCCGGTCCTCATACAAACTGAGCTCGGTGCCGATCGCGTCGACCGTGACTCCGTCCCACCCCAGGGCAACGGCGCAGGCGAGAGGGTCGTAGTGGAAGTTGAGGAGATCGTCCGGAAGGGCCGCGAACTGCAACTCGTGCCGCCGGTTGTCCCGGGCGTGCATCTCACCTTGGTCGGCCACCAATCGTCCAAGCTCTCCGGCCTCTCGAAGCCGTCCTAGATGCGCCCTTCGCAGGGACACCTTCAGGGTGACGGCGAGGGGTACGACAACCGGCCGGCATCTGTCGAACACGGTCGCCGCCGCAAAGCGGTCCTGCTGGACGTTGAAGTCGTCGTGAAGCCCCCATTGAGGGAGCCCCGCTCGCGGCGTGGTCATGTGACCGCCCATCACCACGAAGTTGCATCTGGCAAGCAGACCAGGGCGGGCGGCCTCGAGCATGGCCAAATTCGTGAGGGGCCCGACTGCGACAATCGCCGCCCCCGCTTCGGCGTTGGCTTCGAGAAGCTCCAGCGCCTCACCCGGCCGGGCCGGGCGCGGGTCGATCGGTTCGGGCCAGTAGTCGGGGAAGGCAAGGGGAGAGAACAGCCCTCCCAACGACCCCTCTGCTCCCGCCGCCACGGGAACATCTCCCCTGTTGGCGAGGGCCAGTGCAAACTCGGTATAGCCCGCCCGGATGCCGCCGGGATCCGTGTTCGTCGTGACCCCCAGAACCTCGGCGCCGGCCCAGCCGAGCAGCATCGCAAGGGCGCAGAGATCGTCGGTGTCCGATCCGAGGTCGGTGTCGAGGTGGACCGGCTGAGGTGTGCTCACGTCGTCTCCCGCTCGATCAGCTCGCAGGGAAGAGTCACCGTGCGCGGCTCGCCTCGGTAGTGCCCCGTCATCCGCTCACGGAGGAGGATGCCGGCGAGGAGACCGGTCTCGTATGCCGGGTTCGATACCGTTGTGAGAGCGGGTGACACCATGGCCGAAGCCTCGATGTCGTCGAAACCGACGAGCGCCAGGTCACCGGGTACCCGCAACCCGAGCCGTCCGGCCGTATCCATCGCGCCCAGGGCCATGAGGTCGTTGGCGCAAAGATCCCCGTGGGGGACTCCGTAAGGCGCAACAGACGGTATGCGGCAGCCGCCCCTCCCGGACGGGTCCAATCGCCGGGGACCACGAGTGCGGGGTCGGTCGACGCGCCGGACTCGCCCAGTGCCCGCCTGTAACCTTCATTTCGCTTCCCGCCGGCGCCGGCCGGGCCCTGGATCATGGCTACCCGGGTGTGTCCCATGCGGATCAGGTGCGTTTGGTCGCCGCATACGCACCGCGTTCGTCGTCGGCGTCGACCGTGTCGTAGCCTGGATCGTCGACAACCGTGGTGCCTATCCGCACCACCGGAATCCCGCCGGGCACGACGCCCTCGATTCGGTCGGGCGCGACTCGGGCGGGTTGACTCGCTCTGTCGTCGACGAACAGGCAACGAATAAACAGCACAACACACACAGCATCGGTGCAATGCCTCCGCTGCGAGGGTGAAAACGCCCGTTCATGAAGAGACCCTATGCCAATGCCATGGGGTTCTACTCGGGCGACTCTCCTTTTGCGTCCGAAAGAAAGTTGCGCACGATCTCCAGGAACACCCCCGGTTTTTCGAGGCTCGGGAGATGAGCGGCTCCTTCGATGACCGCTCCCGTGGCGGTATCGATGTCGGCGGTCAGTCTCTCTGAGATGCGGATGAAGTCCGCCACGTCCTGGTCGCCCACCAGAACCAAAGTCCGAGCTCGAATGTCCGCGAGCCTGGAGATCGCAGGCGGGTCAAGCCAGTCCGGCGAACCGGGAGGGGGAGACTGGGCTTCTGCGTGCAGTTGTTTCACAAAGGCATCACGTTGCATGGTCCGCACACGTTCCCTGAAACCCGCGTCCACCTCCGACGCTTCACGACCGGGGCCCTCGACCCACATCTCGAGGTTGAGCTCAACCGCCTCCTCAATTCGTCCGGCTTCCAGTGCATCGTCCTCGGCAGCGCCAAATCTCTCGACTTCCTCGGACCACTCCCACCCTTGGATTGCGCTGTCTACCAGGACGAGGGACGTAACCTTGTCAGGGCGCTGCAAGGCAAATTCGAGCGCTACCTGTCCTCCGAAGGATGCCCCGACCACCGCCGCCCTGGGAATGTCCAGATGATCGAGCAGGGCCCTCAGGTCGGCGGCGTACGAAAACGGGCCTCCGGGCAACGACGAACCGCCGAAACCCCGGAGGTCGTAGCGAAGAACCAGGTGGTCGCAGGCAAGCGGTTCGAACTGCTCGTCCCACATCCGGCTGTCGGCGACCCCCGCATGCACCAGGACGATCGGATCACCAGCGCCGGCGACCTCGTAGAGGAGATCGGCGCCATTGACGCGTGCCGTACCACTTACTCGCTCCATGATCGGAACCTCCGTTAGCTCGAGGCAGACGTCAGAGCGACCGGGGCTTCCTTTACCTAATATCTGGAAGATACATGGTAACTCTGGAAAGGAAGGCTCCAGGGGCAGGGAGGCTCGAGGTCACTCCTGCGATTGTCCCATGGGGCCGGAACGGGGCCTGAGGCGGGACAGCATCAGATGACCTTTCTCAGGGTTTGGCACGTGTTCGAGTAGTCCTTACCAAAGGGGGAAAAGTGAAGAAAACCGCTATTGATATGAGTGCTGTCGCTTTGGTTGCACTGGCGGCTCCAGTTGCCTATGCCGCACCGCTTTGTCAGGGGCTGCAGTCCACGATCGTAGGCACCGGGGCGAGTGAGACGCTGACGGGCACGGCGGGTAACGACGTCATCTACGCAGGCGGGGGCAACGACATCGTCAACGCCGGCGCCGGTGATGACACCGTGTGCGGGTCCACCGGGGACGACACGCTCAACGGTGTCGAGGGAAGAGATCGAATGGCCGGATCTGCCGGGGACGACGAGCTCAACGGCGGTCCTGGATTCGATCACCTGCTCGGGGGGAACGACGACGACTCGGGCAGCGGCCAGGAAGGCAATGACGTCTACAAGGGCGGCCCCGGAAACGACGACTTCAACGGCGGCACCGGATCTGACACCCTGTACGGGCTGTCGGGCGACGACATCATCGGATCGACCTCCGGCTCGGGCGACGTCTCGCCC